>Ga0306920_100007334_pt1 | contig 14516 bp, 8 predicted proteins | sample flu12Cox44000170_FD_204666 | JGI IMG/M metagenome (GOLD analysis project Ga0306920, IMG submission 204666) | Lab enrichment of tropical soil microbial communities from Luquillo Experimental Forest, Puerto Rico - flux4day.12C.oxic.44.000.170 (v2)... | ecosystem: Environmental > Terrestrial >...
GCGCCGATGCCGAGAGTGAGGCAGAGGACCGCTAGGACGGAAAAGCCGGGGCTGCGGCAGAGCATGCGGAGTCCGAAGCGGAGGTCCTGGACGAATTTCTCGATGAGATTCATCTTGCGCACCTCCTCCCGTCATCTTTCACACTGTTCGACGCCTCGGAAGGCGTTCGGGCATCTCTTTAATTCTGCTCCGAGCCTTCCGTGCACGATTCATTATGCGCGCAAACAGAATTTGCGGCTCAACTCATCTGGAAGTCGGGGCACCGGGAAGTTGGCGCCTTCCGAACTGATTATCGATACGCCGTTTAAATCACACACAAGCGGCCGCGTACTCCAAAACTGCGGGTGAACATCCGCGAGTAGACTGCTGATTGCCTCTCGGTCAACACTATCGGGAAGCGGCGAGCCTGCAGCGGCAGTTAGCGCTTCTGATTCCAGCTGTACCCCAAGCTCTTGAATTTCGCGCAGCGAATACTTGCCCGTTCGGATTTCAATCAACTGGCGTGTTTAGTTTTTCCCAGTTGGGATACGACGCTTCAGCTCTTCAAACCAGTTGAACACAATGTTGATTTGCGTCGGGCCTTGTTCCTCGGGTTCAACCGCTTCTACCATGAGGAAGCGCCGGCCGTCGCGAGAAACGTCGAAGTTTGGGCTTGTCGCGGGCGTCGGGAGGAATCGTCCTTGAAACAGTACGTGGGGTTTGCTGGCGGTGAACACCGGCTGGCTGACAACATCCACGGCCATCATCTTATTTCCACTGCGATAAAAGAGTTCCCGCCCGTTGGGATTCCACACGGGTTCGGTTCCACCGTCTGTTGAGATTTGCAGCTTGCTGCCCGGGCCTGGATAGGCCTGGACGTAGATTTCGTAGCGCCCCGATTCATTTGAGACATACGCAAGCCAGTGGCTATCAGGGGAAAATCGCGGGGCGCTCTCGTTAGCTGATGTTTGCAGGAAAAGTCTCGGCTTTTGATCGCTGAGGGATAAGACCCACAGATCGAATCCCGTTGTGGAGCTAATCTCCATGAACGCGATCGTTTGCCCGTCCGGCGACCAGGACATCGGTATCTTGGCTCGGTCACTGCTGATCAATTTCTGTTGTTCACCGCCGCCGTCAGACCGTTTCAAGTAGATGCCGTCCGAAGTGGCTTGATGGGATCGAAACGCGATCATCTTGCCATCGGGAGACCAAACGGCGTTGAGGCTTTGGTTGCCTTCAAACGTAATCCGTGTCAGTGTTTCCCGGTCCAAATCGTACGACCAGACCTGCGTAGTTTCTTCGGTGATTCCAACCGCAACATGTTTTCCATCAGGAGACAGACGCGGAAACAAATAAGCTCGTGTGGGGGCCGCAACCGGCTGCTCCTTGCCGTTCCGGTCGACCCAGATCAGCTTGCGGAAGTCCGTCCGCATTCCCCCGGAGATAAAGGCTAAAGATCCATTAGCGGAAATTGCAAACTGTGTGGCTCCGGTGATCCTGGACTGCAAAACCCCTTCCACGAGCGGTGCAGCTGGGCCAGTGATAGCCAAGTGCTGGGCATCGAATGGAGCAGCAAGAACATTTCCTCCCTGCGCATAGACCAAATGGCCTGTGGTGGCATATTTGGGAGAAACAGCGCCTGTGATCAGGTCTCGACGGTCATTATTCTCCTGAGCGACAACGTGAGCTTCCTCGCCCCAGTTAAAACTGCTGGTTCCGGCGGCGAATAGCAGAGATTTTCCTCCCGGAAGAAACTCGGGAGAGCGGTGGCTCACTTCGCCCTTCTCAAGGTGGGTCAAGGGCCGAGGTGCCGCAGCAGCATCGGGAGTCTGTTGAAGAGGTCCGACAGGAAGCGCACTATAGGCGATAGTTCCCTGATTGCTCCAACTGCCCCCGTGAGGGTCGGTAACATCACTCAGCGTTACGACGCCACCGCCGGTTAGCGATACTTTCTTCAGCTTTTGCTCCGCAAAAAAACCGAGCCACTGACCATCCGGCGAAAAAAATGGACTGCTGGCGCCTTCTGTTCCGGTCATTGCTCTCGGCTGGGAATTATCCATGGAACGTAAATAAATCTGCTGCGTCCCTCCCTGAAGAGCGATGTATGCCAGTTGAGTGCCGTCATTTGAGAGTGCTATCGCAGTTTCATCGAGGCCTGCAAGCCGCTGGCCAGGCGGCAATGTGATTACTGCGCGGCCGACCGCAGGCGATGGAACCGGCTTCATCATCCAGGCGGAAAGCCCTGCGAAAGCGGCCAGCAGCAGCGCCGCCCCTCCCCAAATCAAGACCATTGTTATAGAGGGGCGCGTTCGTCTTGACTGGACATTTGATTCGGGTAGGCCCAGCTGTCCGTTCTCCGCGACCCACTTCAACTCTAATGCCAGATCCTTGGCGGTTTGCCAACGCTCGTCACGATCTTTAGCTAAGCAGCGACGAATCGCGTGATCTAGCGTTGGAGGAGTAAGGGGCTTAACGGAATTAATGGCCGGCGGCTCTCGCTCCAAAATCGCGCTCGCTACACTCAGTTGGCTCTTGCCCTCGAACGCCTTCTTGCCAGTGACCATCTCGTATAAAACCGCACCCAGCGAGAAAATGTCACTGCGTCCGTCGAGATCCCTACCCTCAACCTGCTCCGGCGACATGTATTGAAACGTCCCAACAATCGTGCCTTCCGCGGTTACCGGGGAACTCGGTGCTACGCCAGCTATTGTGGTCGCGCTGCTCAGTGACTCGGCAGGTCGAGCCAGACCAAAGTCCAGCAACTTCGCTCCCGTTGGGGCCAGCATGATGTTCCCGGGTTTTAAATCACGGTGGACAATGCCGCAGTGGTGAGCCTTGTCCAAAGCGTCTGCGATCTGCCGGCCGTACTTGAGGACTTGTTCCATTGGCAACGGTCCCTTTTCGAGCCGCTTGGCGAGGGTTTCCCCTTCGACGCACTCCATCACTAAAAAGTCGATACCGTCCTGCTGGCCAATGTCGTGCAAGATGCATATGTGAGGATGGTTTAGGCCCGATATCGCTTTGGCCTCTCGTTCAAAGCGTTGCTTGCCCATCTGATCAGTTGAAAGATGCTGAGGGAGGATTTTAATCGCGACCGTGCGGTCCAGCCGCGTGTCGCGTGCGCGATAGACCTCGCCCATTCCACCAGCGCCAAGGGGAGCGAGAATCTCGTAGGGCCCAAGTCGCTTAGGCGGGGACAATGTCATAGTTTGGCCGGAATTATACTCCTATGATTTATGGCGCATCCCGCAAAGCTCTGGTGCCGGAGGGATATACGCTCGATTGAACGTAACTTAACTGATAAATTCGGCTTACCGGTAAAGTAGAGGCCGCGATTTTACGAGGAGAGTTAAGGTGTTTTCGCAGATTCTGATCATGGATTACGACCCCCTGTGGCCAGAGGTATTTCGGTGCGAAGCCGATCGCGTCAGGGCACTGCTTGGGTGCCGAGTCCTGCAAATCGAGCATACCGGGTCAACGTCGGTGCCAGGCCTTGCTGCCAAACCCGTCATCGATATCCTTCTCGTTGTCGCCGACTCGTCAGATGAGCCAACGTACGTGCCGATACTGGAACGTGCTGGCTACTCGCTGCTCATACGGGAATCCAATTGGCACCAGCACCGCATGTTTAAGGGGCCTTGTGCGGACATCAACCTGCACGTTTTTTCCTCTGGCTGTCCGGAAATCAATCGCATTCTAAATTTCCGTGACTGGCTCCGCAGCAATTCCGCGGATCGTGATCTTTACGAACTAACCAAACGGGAGTTGGCAGAAAAAGAATGGGCGGATGTCCAGGATTACGCCGATGCCAAGACCGCGGTCATTGAGGAAATTCTTGCACGCACAGCGCTAAAGTCCTGATATTGCGTCGGGTAATCGGACAAGCGGATTTGGGAAGTGAAGGGCTTCCGGTTTTCCCTAGATCGAACCAAACCGGCAAAAGAGGCCGCGATTTCGGAAACAACTTGTTAAGCAGCGAGTTTGCCTGGAAAAACGCCGGTACAAACAGACTCAGGTAAAGCGAAACTGCGCAAGCTGCAGAAAAACAAAGCAAGAACGCAGTGCGACTGAACATTTATGAAGCCGCAAAGTATTGTTGCATGTCTCAGATTCTGGCGGGATTCGACGGCGGGAATACAAGCGGACCATTTGTCTGGCACCGGCTGCACCGGCTTTTCGCCGGTCTAGACTCGTCCTAGAACCAGCCGCTACTTCTTACGATGACGGCAGCACCCGAGACAGGTGTACTTGCGCGTTTCTAAATCGTAGTTCATATCGCCCGCACGGTATTCCTGGCCGCACGCATCGCAGTTCTCGCGGCAACGGTCTAGAAGTATGGCTAATAGCCATGCTTTCGGAAGGCACACTACTTCGCTGGTTCTCATACGTTTTTCTCCTTGGCCACACAATGCCGGTCAAGGTGCTGAGCCTCACTGGACAATGGATGATTCACATGCCCGAAAGGTTCCAGACTTTTGAAGGCGTAGAAGTCCCAAGCGACGCATTTGCTGCGCGGACGCGCCTTTTGACCGGCGATTCAGATGTCTATGAACGATGACCGCGTGCGTCATGCGCTTACGGCAAACACGCTGAAACGATGCGCACCTTGCGCGAACCTAGAGGAACCGCGCGTGGTTATCGCTAGCGTTACTTCTATATACCGAGTGAGTAGTTATCTAAATGAGGCACTAGGTTCGGGCTGTTGAGGGACAACGTCGTCGTCGTCCTCTCGCGTGGTCAAACAGCACTTTGTGGTCAAACGTCGACTGAGTTAAACTGAATAGGCTGTTGTAGTTCCGCAAAAGTAGTTCCCCAGTTTTAGGAGGGCGAGTAGCTCAGCTGGGAGAGCGCCTCGTTCGCAACGAGGAGGTCGCCGGTTCGATCCCGGTCTCGTCCACCAGATTCGAACTTAGGCCGCGCTTCGAACTACCTGAAGGGGCCCAAGGGGCCCAACTGAGAAGCCAAGGCCGATACGTACAGTCCATTCCAACCGAAATTCCCGGTCTTTCAGGAGCTTGACGTAACGCTCGGAGACGTGTTTCGGCGCGTGTCCTGACCAGAAATGCTTGAGCGAGGCCGGACAATCGGTCTTCTCAAGATGTGTCATTCGGTAGCGCCGGAAGATCTTGAAACCACCCTGTAGGTGTTTCAGCTTCTTGAGGATAGGATGGAGACTATCGCGGAGAATGTTTGATTGGAGCACTTGTGCCCCGCTTGCGGTCTGGAACAGCAACCCCGATTTGCGCTCGTCGATGAACGCTCGCAGCTCCTTGGCCAGTTCGGCGCATAGGTCCACTTCCCGGGTGCCGTTCTTCCCGGCAGACATCGCCGCTGTTCACAGTTCGTGGCTCCTTAGACCGGCTCCTTTCTCGAGTGGTTCAAGTCTGAACGTCCCCCGTTGAATTTCTTCGAAAACATGCGAAAGACGTGTTTGTTGGATAGTGGCAACAGTCCTCCAGTTCGGTATAGACTCCCCCGCGATTGCAGTACCGCGTCGGAGAAGGGGCAAGTCTCCACCAAGGAATAGACTTAAGTTCCTGTCAGGTTCTCTCCTTGAGACGATAGGTAAGACTTCAGGCCATGGTTTAAGTCCCGGCCGTTATTGTGCCTTCGCCTTCTGATAGACAACATCCATCTGTGTGTGCTCTTGGCCCGAGAGTGGATCCAACGGGTTCACAGGTTGCGTCATCGTGTTGTGGCCGCTGCCAAACAGTGTGTGAATAGTGCCATTCGCTGAAGCCACGCTCAAATATTCTCCTAAGGCGTAGCATTGGGCGATTTGCCTGTCATAATTCGTCGTAGAAAACGGCTGCGAGGCGCTGGGAATAGGAACGTTCGAAGGAGGCAAGATAAACGGCACGCTGGTCACATGAGTCGCACGGTCCGCGGGGAATGTCACGCCACGGTCGTGGGAGTTGGCCAGATCCACGTCCACGCTCTCATCGGCATGTTGAGAGAAGTACAGCACGTGGACGTCGTTGGGGTCCTTGTCGATTGCCAGCGCCGGCAGTACGTGGTGGACATCGCTTGCCCGGCTGGGATTGACCTGGACGGGGCCAGTCCAGCTTTCCCCGCCGTCGTCAGAGCGCATGAAAAGAATGTTGGAATGCGACGCGGGATCTCCGAACGACAAGCTCGTCGAGTTCGACCATGCCAGATAAACAGTGCCATTCCGCGCCGCGAGGGCGGGCTGAACGGTTAGGCGGCTGGCTTGAACAAATCTCGGCAGGCTGGTGACCCCGCCCGGTGCGGAGGGACCAGCGTGAATCGTCAGGCGCGCGTTGAGCGAGATGAATGGGGGCCGGCCCATAGGTCTTATGATCGTGGCGCCGCATTCGGTCAGCGTCCCGGGCTGAGTGATGGGCAGAACTGTCGGAAACGGCGCGCCAGGGACGTTGAACGTGGCGAAGTGAAATGTTGCGCCTCCGTCATCGGAAACCAGCATGCGGATGAAATCTTGGTCAAGCTGGCTGAATTGTAAGAAAGGGATGTACAGACGGCCCGTAAAGCCGTCCACAACAGGATTCGAGAATGTCAAGAAGTTCTGAGGATTCCCCGGATGATCGGGGTCTGGCGGGGGCGCGAAGACCGTTTTAGTGGTCCAAGTTGCGCCGCCGTCAGTTGACCGCCCCAATCGCAGCTGCGATCCAGTCGACTGAAAGCTCGTCCAGGTCACGTAGATATTATCCTGACTCTTTTGCACGGGGTCGGGCCCAACTGCTAGCCAGTCCTTGTCGGCGCCATCATCCAGTTGAACGACAACGGCGGGGGACCATGTCTGACCGCTGTCGGTCGAATTGTTGACGACGATACCGAACTTCCCGTTCGCGTCCGTACCCAGTCCGGCGAAGTGGAAGTTCCCCGAGCGATCTATGCCTAAAGCCGGATCACCCTCCGTAGCTCCATTGGGGCCCGCCGGTGGAAAAAAGCCGCTGGTCCACGTTTGTCCGCCGTCTCTGGACGTCGAAAAGCCTGACAAGTTGACGCGGTCCACAAGCAACGACCTTGGAGGAAACGGCGGCGAAGGTGCTGGAATTAGATGAAGCCCTGCTGAAGTATTATAGGTCGCGACGATGTTTTGGCCTGAAGCAGCCACCGATGTCTCACTTTGGGTGAAATGCACGAAAGGGCGGAAGCCGGGGAAAGTCTGGATATAGTCGAGGGCAGGATCGTTCACCTGAACGTTATCCCCGCGGAGCTGTACTTGGGGAACAGTCGAGAACGAGGATGATGAAGGCTGCTCGTCAGCGAGAATAATTCCGCCAGTCTTCGCAAGTTCGTCGGCAAACACTCGGCTGCCGGACCGCAAATCTATATCAACGCCTAGCTTACGGAGCAGCCACGGAGGCGCAACATCGCCGTTTCCGGCGTCCTGCGCGAGGGCGACACCGACAGATAAAACAAAGAAGGTAGCAAGAAGATAGCTGGGTTTAGGTTTGAGCACGGTTTCACCTCGGATTGGAAATTCGCAGGTACTCCAAGAGCGCTGACTAGCGGGTACCCGAGCCTCGATCTCATTGCGTTTACCTCCTTGTGAGATCGGAACCCCTAGGGTGGGGGGAGGATTCAGCGAACACGTGCAAAAGTCAAGAATTTTCTCATCCGGGCTGATAGGTAGGTTGTTTTTGCTTACCTGCGCTTTCCCAAGGTTCGTCATTTCCGGGTAAGAGTCGGCCTAGATCGCGAATATTTCTGAAAGGCTAATTTGCTTCCTCTGCCTGGAAGTTGTCCCTAACAAAATTGTGCTTTTGAGATGTCTTATCAGGCATCGAGGCTCTCTTGGTCAAGCGCAGTACACTTGCCTGGAGCTCACGGGTTCGATCACCCTTCCGACTGGTCGGCAATCGGCGATTCGGAAAGATCCCACCACCCATGCAAAACGCCTCGGGTGGGGACTCCTGCGGCCGATGTTTTTGAAGACGAGCTACTATTGCTTCGGACCAATCACAGGGCCATCACCGATAATGAAGTAACCGCCTGGCGAGGCACCGCCATTGGCCTGACAATACGCTCGTCGTCTTTTTTTATGTGGCAAGTTCTCGGGGTACGCGACCATCGGGGCTGAAACTGACGGTGGGCCGTCGTGATTAGGTGGCGCGTTGAAGATGAAGTATCGTTAAGGCTAATCGAGTTAGCAGCTACAGGAAGGGGACGCTGGTATGTCGCCGAGGGGAATCGTCCCTCATTTCACCATTGCTGCCCTTTTGGTTCTGGTGGCCGGCTGTACGAGCACGAAGAACGGCGCTGCGACGCTGCGTCTCAGCATGATCCCGACCACGAATCCGGGAAAAATCATCCGTGAGAGCAAGCCGTTCATCGATTACATAGAAAAAGAGACTGGCGCAAAAGTAGAACTAAACGTTCCCACAAACTATGCTGCCGTGGTGGAGGCCATAGCAGGTGACCGAGTGGACATAGCGTATCTGGGCGGTCTCACCTTCGTTCAGGCTTCCGCTCGCGCAGGTGTTGTACCTCTGGTGCAGCGGGAACAGGATCAGGCTTTCCATACTTTATTCATTACTCAGCCCGATTCTGTCATCCGTTCCCTTGGCGACCTTAAAGGGCACACCTTCGCATTCGGTGACGTAAATTCCACATCTGGCCATTTAATGCCTGCTTATTTTATGCGTCAGGGGGGTGTGGACCAAGCGGTGATCGGTAATGCGATCTACATGGGCGGACATGATGCAACTGCTCTGGCGGTCGCCAACATGAAAGTGGATGCCGGAGCTATAGACGAACAAATTTTTGCCCGGATGATCATGGAAGGAATACTCAGCGAATCCAAAGTAAGGGTCTTTTACACGAGCCCGTCATTCTTCGATTACGTTTGGGCAGCGCGGCCAGGACTAGGTCGCGGGATGACTGAAGGATTTGCGAACGCTATGCTGAAGTTGAATCAAGGAACCCTGGAACAGCAACCCACCCTGAAATTCCTGAGCGCATCGAAGTACGTTCGGGTCGCAGATGCCAGCTACGACCCGCTGCGCCAAGCGGCCAGAGATATTGGACTCTTGAAATGAGCTATTTGCCCTAGGGCGCCGGCGCCAGTTGAAGGTAAAAAACCAAAACCAAGTGCTCTGCCTATTGAAAGGGCAGCGAATAAAGACGAAAATCGCGTCGGGTGGTCGGTCGCTCCATTACCCTCGAGTGGCGGAGTATGCGGCGAGAATGTGCAATCTCACTTCGCGGGACAATTCACCAAGCAAGGTTAACCACTCGGTCGGCCATATCGCAGAGCGCATTTTATGAGCACTTCTGGCAGTTCGTGTCACTCTGGCTAGGGATCTTCCTCTTCTTGCAGTGCCCTGTCGCCGCTCAGGTCAATCAAGTCCGGCGCGTACTCATCCTTGACGATTTTGGTACTATCTCAACCCCCGACTTCGCAGAGATCGGTCAAGCCGTCTTCCTTGGATTACAAAAATCACCTTACCGGATCGAGCTTTATCAAGAAAGTCTTCAAACCACCTTGTTTCCAGACAGCATTTCCCAACGCCGGTTTCGGGACGAGTTTACTCGAAAATATTCAGACCGCAAACCTGACCTGATCATTACCGTCGGGCCCGCATCCCTCAGGTTCATCGCTGAGTTGCATGAAAGATTCGTCCAGGACACCCCAATTGTCTTCTGCGCTGTTCTGGGGGAAATTCCGGAGCTTGTAGACTCCGACAAGCACTTTACTGGTGTTTGGGGTAGGTTGCATCCCGAGGAGACGCTAATCACGGCCCTGCACATGTTACCCGGCACCAAGCACGTCGTAGTCGTAGGTGGGGTGGGTAAGCTTGACGATAGATTCGAAACCGTCTCTAAAGAGGCTTTCCACAATTACGAATCGAACCTTGAATTTACGTATCTTACCAATTTGACCATGCCTGATCTGCTTGAGCGGCTCAAACACCTGCCCCACCATACGATCGTCTATCACACGTCAATCACACAAGACGCAGCGGGAGCCCGCTTTATCGATTCAGCGCAGTCCGTACCGTTGGTGGCCAGTGCCGCGCATGCGCCCGTCTTCGTCATGGAGGATTTGGACCTTAGGGCAGGAACGGTAGGGGGAGACTTGGTGAACTGGGCCGACGATGGTCGTGTTGCTGCGGAAATGGCGGTGCGGGTTCTCAACGGCGAGAAGCCTGAGAACATGCCCATCGTTACGAGCAACCACAACTACACGTTCGATTGGCACGCCTTGCAACGCTGGGGGTTGACGGAGAGTAATTTGCCGCCGGGCAGTATCGTACTAAATAAGCCGCCGACTCTTTGGGAATCGTACGCGCAGTACATTGTCATGGGGCTTATTTTGCTCGTGGTACAGGCGGTGGCCATCCTCGCCCTTCTCTGGCAACGGGCACAGCGTAAGGTCATCCAGGAGAAATTGAAAGAGAGCCAGAATCGATTAGAGAGCATCGTCCAGTCGGCGATGGATGCGATCATCGCCATCGATGACGATCAGCGAATCACGGTATTCAACCGCGCTGCCGAGAAAATGTTTGGCTGCCCCGAGCAGGAAGCGATTGGAACGTCGATCGATCGCTTTATTCCGGAACGATTCAGGACTGCCCACAACACGCACATCCGTCAATTCGATCAGTCTGACGTCGCCAATAGAGAACTGGGTGGAACGAGGAGCCTGTTTGGTCTGCGCGGCAGTGGCGAGGAGTTTCCTATCGAGACTTCCATTTCCCGCACACTGGCTGGAAAGGAAAAAATATTTACGGTTATGATCCGCGACGTAACCGAGCGGAGACGAGCGGAACTAGCCCTTGCCAGTGTGAGTCGGAGATTGATCAAGGCGCAAGAGGAGGAACGCACCTGGATTGCGAGAGAGCTTCACGATGACATCACCCAGAGAATTGTTTTGTTGGCGATGAATCTGGACACGTTGAAAGAAGATCTTTCTACTTCCAATGGCAACTTGATCCGTCGTATCGAAGATGCTGGTAAACAAACTCGTGAGTTAGCTAACGACATCCAAGCGTTATCGCACCGTTTGCACTCTTCTAAACTGGACCACCTGGGGCTCGTAGGGGCTTGCCGCAGTTTTTGCAAAGAGGTTTCAGATCGGCAGAACATCGAGGTTAGCTTTCATTCCCAGGATTTGCCGGAAAATCTTCCCAAACAGATCGCGCTTTGTTTGTTCCGAGTGTTGCAAGAAGCACTCCAGAATGCCATCAAGCACAGCGGAGTGCGGCGGTTCGACGTGTCGCTGACCGCTACGCCCGGCGAGATCTTACTAGCTGTGCATGATTCGGGAGTAGGTTTTGATCCTGAAAAATCAGTTAGCGGGCGCGGTCTTGGGCTTATAAGCATGAAAGAACGATTGAAATTAGTTGACGGAGAGCTCTCTATTGACTCGCAGCTACACCAGGGAACGACGATTCACGCTCGCGTGCCTCTCAGTCCCCAATCAAAAGCAGTGGCAACGGTGTAGTGTCCATGATGATAGTCGAGGACCTCGGGGCGTTCCGGCGATTCATAGAGATGGACTACAGCACAAGGTTGATTTTCGGATCATCGACGACGCGTCCGATGGGCAAAGGGCTTGGCTTGACACGAAGAGAACAGGTCCGACTAAGCCATCCTCGGGAAAGATAGGGCAGCCGCCAACCCCGGGCATGCGAACCCGCTACTTCTTGATTTGCAGTCCTAGGTTGGAGCAGGCGACACAGTGCGACGCCGCGCTATTGGTAACTGCGAAGCCGTGAATGCAGTGAGCCTTACGCTTGGTTGGAACGATTGCAGGTTCCTTTACCGGAGACGCGGACCCGTAGGGATTACACTCTGAAGCAGAAGGAAGCAAAGCTAACGTGCGGCCAATTCCCTGCCGTTTAGGATCCCCCTCACCTCGCATCCGCCTAATTCTCTCAACGCTTTCAATGGCTCGGATTCGATCCGCCTCGCTGAGGAAATTAAACGAAAGCTCGGCACCCACTTCAACAGATTGCAGCGGCTTACCGGCCATACGGTCCAGGACATACTCGATTGCCTTCATGTCGCCGTCCTTGGCCCGCAGAATAACGGTCCTGATGATCTGCTCGCCGTTAGTGAGGCCGCCTTCTGCCCTCTCCTGAATGAACTGTGCGAATGCCTGCCGCATCCAGGTGTGAAACGCCCGGACTTCGGAGGGCACCCCGCCCCTGTTAATGCGAGGATTGCTTTTCGTGAATGGCCTGCCCGGTCCACGTTTTCGCTCACGCGCAGCCAAACGAGCGAAAGTTTTGGGGCGCTCCCGTCGGTCGGTGGCCCAAGGGGCCCAATTAACAGGCCACTCAAAAAGCTAAGTGATTGCAGTACCGCGCCTTAGCGTTTTTGTTGCCTCGTTCGCAACGAGGAGGTCGCCGGTTCGATCCCGGTCTCGTCCACCAGATTCTAAAGAACTTAGGCCGCGCTTCGAACTACCTGAAGGGGTCCAACTGAGAAGCCAAGACCGATACGTTCAGTGCACGGGAAAAATGCCATGGAGTCTGGTTGCTCTCGTTAGAGACGCGTCTCAGCGGATCATCTCCGGTCCAGCTTCGTTAGACATTAGTTCGTTGAACAAACCCCTTTGACAAGACCGAGAGGGCTGCTCCGGATCGGCCGCCTCCAAGAAAACCGACTTGCCTCAGAGCCATGACGTTCAGTATCAAACTGTGTAGCGTTGTGAGCAATGCGGGTCCGCCCGGGGCCCTCTCCCGAAAAATTCGAATCCGGCAAGGCATTTGGCCAAAGCTAGCGCCGAGAACGTTCATTCCTGACGCAGGGCCTTCATCGGGTCTACACGTGCGGCCCAGCGCGCCGGGAGATATGTAGCGACGGCCGCAATCACCAACAGCACGACAGGCACAAGCACGTACACTCCAGTGGCGGCGACGGGAAAATCGTAGAACATAGACTCGAAGAGCTTCGGCAGGGGTAGCGCAAACACGGTACCAATCGCCGCGCCGATGACTGCGATCTTCATGCCTTCACCTACCACCATACGGAGAACGTGCGGTTTCCCCGCACCCATGGCCATGCGGATGCCAATCTCGTGCGTGCGCTGGCCTACGGAATAGGCAATGAGTCCGTAAATACCGATAGCCGCGAGAGCGAGCGCAAGCAGGGCAAACAAGCTCAAGATTTGTGAGAACAATGTGTCGCCACCCTTTTGCCGGTCGAGCACAGCATGCATGGTCATCACTGCCGAGAGTGGAAGCTCCGCGTCCACTTGAGCAACGGCTTGCCGCAGGTTCGGTGCGGAGCTGCCCGGGTCGGCGCTGGTGCGAAGCATTACCGAAAACGAAGACACGGGTCGCTGCAAGAACGCCTCGTAGACCTCGGGCTCGTCACGGGTGGCTTGAGAAAAAGTCTTGACGTTGCCTGCCACTCCGACGACCTCGCTCCATTCCGCGGTAGCACGAGGAACGTCCAGGCGAATTTGCTTCCCGAGTGGGTCCTGGTCCCGGAAGTACTGCTGGACAAATTTTTGGTTGACCACGACCACGCGCCGCCCGGTGTTGTTGTCCATTTCGGTGAAGAGACGACCGCGAAGCAGCGGAACGCCGGCTGAGTCAAAGAATTGGCTGGTCACGACCGTGTCCAACGCCGTCCGCTGTTCGCTGTTCGAGAGTTCCGGCTGATCCTTAATGTGGAAGGCGAACTTGCCCGGCCCCGTGGCGGGCAGGTCCGACGTGACCGCAACAAACTGAGTGCCAGGAGTTTGCTGAAGGCGTGAGATTACCTCCGTAACGAATTGCATCTGCCGCAGCGGCTGTTTGTAGCGAGCGTCGTCAAGTGTGATACTGGCCGTCAGGAGATGATCGGGGCTGAACCCGAGATTCTGGTGGCCGACGATAAAAATTCCGCGAATCAGGACGGCCGTGCCGATCAGAAGGAACAGTGCGAGAGCCATTTCGCTGGCCACCAAGACCGTGCGAAGGCGAGTTTGCGAACGACCCGCGGACGCCGAACGACTATCGACTTTCAGACTGGTATTCACGTCGGTTCGCGAGGCATTCAACGCAGGCGCCAAGCTACAGAGCACGGCTGAAACCAGAGAGATAGCAACGCCAAAAAACAGGACATTGCGATCGAGTGTGATGGGTACGGCCGCAATGTATTCGTTGAAAGCCATCCTTGCCTGAATAAATCTGATGCCCCCGTAGGAGAGCAGTAGGCCGGCAGTTCCGCCGAGAATCGCAATCAATAAACCTTCTGTCAGCAATTGTCGAATGATACGCAAGCGTCCTGCGCCGAGCGATATACGAACCGCCAATTCTTTTCGGCGCCCTGCTGCACGCGCCAACAGCAAACCGGCGACGTTGGCGCAGGCGATCATAAGTACGAACCCAACAGTCGTCATCATGATCGCCAAGCCGTTGCGAACACCGAAAGTGTAGATAACGAAGTCTGGTAGGGTGCGCGCCGCAGCGCTCCAGCCCTTCTCGACTTCCGGAAAGTCCACTGCAGCGCGCTGCGCCAGCGTTACAAATCGAGCTCGAGCATGCTCGAGAGTGACTCCGGGTTTGAGGCGCCCGAACAAATAAAGCGAGCGATCCTTGCGCGCCTCAGCGGTC
>Ga0306920_100007335_pt1 | contig 14515 bp, 16 predicted proteins | sample flu12Cox44000170_FD_204666 | JGI IMG/M metagenome (GOLD analysis project Ga0306920, IMG submission 204666) | Lab enrichment of tropical soil microbial communities from Luquillo Experimental Forest, Puerto Rico - flux4day.12C.oxic.44.000.170 (v2)... | ecosystem: Environmental > Terrestrial >...
CGCTCACGCGCGCGCCGAGCTCCATGTCATCGGGCATTCCGCCCGACGCGCGCTTACCCTCGATTTTCCACCACCAGCGCGGACGCTAACGAGCACGGTCCCGGACGCTGCTTGGACTGCGACCGCTCGCAGCGGTACCTCGGCCATCTAAATGGGACTAGGGAATGCAGCAGCCAAGGGATGCGGTCGTTTAGCGAAGCCCCCGCCAGCTTGCTTTGGACTTGGGCGTCGCCCTATCAGGTGTCACCGAAACGAGTATCCGGCTACAGAAACCGTCGCTGATCTATCCCCTTCTGCACAGGAACACTCCGACGTGGAGGGCGAAGCGATTTCATTCTGCGACGGCCATTTGAGCAACCTTTAATGCTCAATGTACAGACCGGAACGCTCGAGCAAATCCGCGCAATGGTGGCCCAAGACCAGCGCCTGCGGGCGGGGGTCTCAAGCTCAATACGTCGCCTAGCGCCTAGCTACTGCCGGATTCACACCATCAAGGATGGCACGGGCATTTCGATAGTCGGCGGTGCCGAACCCCTCGGTAAAGCGGCTGCAAGCGGCTGTCAGTTCCGCACGCGCCGCTGCGGCGTGGCCCATGTCTGCCACAGACGGGCCGCGCCGGTGGCGATCCGCAGCGACAAAGACAGTGCGCCCTGTTGCTCCACCCATACTCGCGCGTCCGCGCTCTCTACGTCTGGAGGCCTGGGGAGCGGCGTCCCTGTTCAGCGGGTTCAAGTTTTTGCCGCTCGATTGCGCTTCCGCCTTCGGCGGTGCGCTGGCACGCCGCATTGGCCCGTTTCTGGGCGTCTCCAAACATGCTCGGCGCAACATCCGAGTCCTGCTTGATCCGGCGGACGCCGCGACATGGGATTGGTCGTGGACGTTTTACTTCCGTACCGCGGATTTCTTTCGTGGTGCGGACTTCTTGCGAGGACCCCCTTTTGGCGGATTGAGGGCGTCTTTGACGGCCTTGCCTGCGTGGAACCGCACCGCCTTGCTGGCGGCGATTTTGATGGTCTCTCCGCTTTGTGGGTTCCGCCCCTCGCGCGCCGGCCGTGCCGCCACGTTAAAAGTGCCGAGGCCCGAGACACGGACCGCCTCTCCGGCCACGAGGGAATCGAGAATGGCGTTTACCACGGCCTTCACCGCCTGCCCTGCTGCCGCTTGGTTTAGCTCAGTTGCCTGAGCGACTTTTTCGATCAGTTCGGATTGGTTCATCTCCGATCTCCATCTCCACCGTTGTCAGATTTGACCTTCGGGTCGTTCGCTGTTGCGTGTAGATGGCCACGACGCGCGAGCACCCACGCCGGCTCGCACCTGGACCTAACAGGCGCAGTGGCCGTCAAGATGGCACACGACGCAGCCCAAAGGCTCGCCTGCCGCCTCGATCACTGCGCTCCTCACTGGCCACGGCGCCGTCTTCACCGAGCATGCTCTCCTCCGCTCCTCGGTGGTAACCGCTGTTCGCCCGAATCGGACCAGGACACGTTCGGCGATTTCCCGTTCAATGAGTTGGTCGCGTCGTTTTTCCCGTTCGCCATCGAGCCCTGCGAGCGGCTCGGAAATCCGCAGTTTCTTCTCTCCTATCAATTTCGTGATCTACTGGTTCCCTTGGTTCCCGCTCGACCGCCATTCGCGCAGCGGCGGTATTCTCCGATGAATGCAAAAAAATCCTACTGGAAAAGACTCGAATCCAAGAAGTTGCGATCGGGACGGATTTTTGACGTAACCATTGCGATCTCCGGAGGCGAAGGGTCGCTGGAGCGGCGGCCACCGTCGCGGCGCGAAAATGGGCTGCCGCCCGCATGAGAGAGGAATACTCTTACGGGGACGGAAGGTTCGAATCCGTCTTCCTCCAGCGGAGAGTCAGGTGCGAACCTGTCTCTCGCGGGAATTCGCCTTCCTACGTCGAGAAGCCGCGGTTTTCCGCGGGTGTGCGGGCCGGGGCGAGCGGCGCGGTCGGCAGAGATGCGCAGGACACGGCAACATCGGGCCTACGGGCGGTAATATCTCAGTCGGGCTATATTCCAGTACCGCACCGCCGGTGGGTGATTTTTGAGTTCGGATCGGGCTCAGGCAAAACCGAGCGCGGTCCGCTGATCGTGCCAGGCGAGCGGCAGACGTGAGTGCGCGAGGAGCTTCTCTGCCGTCAAATCGCGCGGCTGCCGCCCATCGAGGATCGCCTCGGTGATATCCGGTGCAAGATAGCTGAGGCGGAGGAGCCGAGTGAAATAGGACCGGCTGACACCTTCTTGCTGGGCGAGTGCAACAAAGGGGATGCCTTCGCCCTGGGCGAGTGTCGTCCGCACCGTCCGCTTTCGGCGGCCTCACAGCCTACAAGGCTTTCGCCGTGGTCGCAGTGAGGACGTCGGCCTTGCGGTTGAGGGCGGCGATCAGACCGTCGATACCGTCTTTCTTCAGGATGGCAGCGAACTCGGAGCGGCGGGTAGCCACTTCACTGATCGCGCTGTCGAGATAGATATCAGAGATCAGCCAGGTGTCGCCGTTGAGCCGCATCATGTAGTCGACTTTGACCAGCTCGCCATTGGCTTTGATGATCTGGCTCTTCACCATGACGCCGGTTGGTGCGGGCTGCTCGCCAGTCACCTCCAGCTTCTGTCCGGCATAGCTGTCAAAGCGGTCGGCGTATATCGCCGAGATGTAACGTCCATAGCTCTCGGTCATCTGCTGCCGCCGCGCCTCGGTCAAACCGGCCCAAGAGGGGCCGACCGACAACCGCGCCATCGAAGCGATGTCGAAGCTCCGTCGAATGACCGGCTCCAGCTGCGTGAAACGACCGCTCTGACCCAGTATCCGACCGTTTTTCATCGTACTGAGTAGCGCGTCATAGAGACCCTGCACTGTATCGCCGCCACCCGCGGGCGCGGCATGAAGCGGGTAGGAAAGCATGCTGAGGCTAAGGCCAGCAGCAAAAGCGACAGCTTTGCGCAATGGCGTTTTTGGGACACTGGGTTGGCCGACCGTTTGATTGAAGATCGCTGGAAAAGAGCGTATCGTCATGTTTCCTCCCTCATTCTATGGCTGAGCTGATTCAGTATTCGCAGGGCATGCTCCGTGGTCGAGAATCTGGTCCGATCTCGTTCACTGGACACGTTAATAGTTGTGAAATTGTGTCACGCAGTTTGTCTTTGCGCCTCTTAACACGTAGCGATGCAGGGCTTACGTTGCAGTAGTGGGGTGAGGCTCTGGTGAGCGGAAGTCAACCGCCCTTCAATGCTGCTTGCGCCCTTGAAACGGCGATGCGGATTTACATCGCGACGGTGCGCGTCACCGAAATCAGCTTGGGCGTCATCGAGACCGCGACCGTCAGCCATATCATCCTGCCGAGCCCGGTCGGCGCTTCCCTCTGGCGAGCGATCGGGGATGTTCGCTTGGAGCTTGCGGACTATGCTCTGGCGGTGCTCGGCAATGGCGATATGGCGCCGGGCGCGCGAAACTCATCGGCAAGGCGATTCCGATCGAGAATCCGCGTGCGTCAGCACTCTTCGAAGACGGCGAGGTCGCAGCCGAAGCAACTCTCTTCGTTCTTCTTAATGCAGAGTTGATGCCAGATTGGCGTCGAGGGGCGTAATAGATCTGCGCGCCGGCTCGGTCTGAAATTCATCAGGCAAGGCGTCCGACAATAACCTGAACGCGACATCCTTTGAGACGATTGCGAGCGCTGTTGCTGACGAGCACGCGTCATCATGGGCGCATCTTGAAATTCGACAGCACGTATCAGTGTGAAATAGTTCGCTGATGCCGATGTCGCAGACGATCTGCTGTTATGGCGACGATGACCACCAAGACCATACCTCCTGCTCGCGCGGGGTCAGGGTCCCAAAGCGAGCGCGCAGCGCGACGGCGGTGGCCCTTGCGTTGTCCCTCCGTGCGCGATATCGAACGAGACCTTGCTGAACTGCTTCCAGCAGATCTTGATCGCGGAACGGCTTGGTCAGGAACTCGATTGCTCCCCCCTTTATCGCCCGGACCGACATTGGGATGTCGCCGTATCCAGTGATAAAAATGATCGGAATGTGAATGTTCGCCGCCAGGAGCTCTCGCTGAAAATCGAGACCGCTTTGGCCAGGTAATCTGACATCAAGGACAAGACAGGTCGGGCCGTCGACATGGCCTGCTTTCAGAAATTCCGGCACCGAGCCATGCAAATGGGTTTGCAGGCCCACAGATCGCAGAAGACTTCCCAACGCCTCCCGGACGCTTAGGTCGTCGTCGATTACAATGACCGTGTCCGGTTCGTGCACCAGGGGGTGCTCTTCCCAAGATGAGCAGAAGGCCTCCTCCACCGAACTTGACGACCGGGAGCGCGGAGAGCGGAGGGTTTGCGTTGTGCCCGAGACAAGCTCTTCGTCGTCGTTCTTACTTTTAAACGGCAATACCGCGAATGGCGGTTTATCGCGTGCGCGCAGCGCGGCTTTCGCCGGCTCACTCTCGGTAATCCGAATGCGGTAGACCCGCACTGGTCGGGCGATGTTTTTGACCCGCTGCTCGCCCAGATCCTCGAAAACAAAAGGCAACCTGTCCCGTACGTGATCATAAACGGTATTCGAGACCAGCACCCCTCCGGCGTCGGCTAAGGCTTCGACCCGCGCCGCGACATTGACGCCGTCGCCGTAAATGTCGTCGCCCTCGACGATGACATCGCTTAGGTTGATCCCCACCCGAAACTCGAGCCGCTCGTCGATCGGTACACCCGAATTGCGCTCCGCCATGCCGCGCTGCATCTCGACCGCACAGCGCACCGCATCGACGATGCTCGCAAATTCCGCCAGTATGCCGTCCCCCGCGGTTTTGACGATGCGGCCGTGATGCTCCGCGATCTTAGGATCGACGAGGGCGCGGCGGTGACCCATCAGTCGCTTGAGTGTTCTTTCTTCGTTCATACCCATAAGCCGAGAGTATCCCGACACATCGGCTGCGAGGACGGCAGCTAAGCGGCGAGCGGCGGAGACTTCCAGCGCTGCGACCGCTGTGTCGCTAGAACCCATTTCGCAATCGGCGCGAGAGAAACCGCGATGATTCGAGCGTCGTTGCCGCTGCTCGACCGGCTTGCATCCATGCCGCGGCGGATTTTCACCGGGGAGGGCGGGCTCGGTGTTCGCCACCATTTGCATTTCGGTCCTCCTTAAATTGATGGTAGAAGGCGTTCGTCGGATCGAGCGCGCCCGGGATGCCCACGATGGCCACGGTGTAACCGGACAGAACAAAGCTGTAGGCGGCGAAGTTTCGCGTGTATTGCGATCCAAAGGTGCAAAGCCCGATCCAGAACGCGAGCACCCCAAGAAAAGCACACGCTCCTGCGCAAAGAGCGCGACGAAGAAAAGCGCGACGGCGGCGCCGACCAAGGTCCCGATGATGCGGTAGAAGCTCTTCGCCAAGACCAGCCCGGCCTGCGGCTGCGCGACGATGAAAATGGTGAGCAGTGACCATTGCGGCTGATCGAGGTTGAGGGTGAAAGCGATAAGCAGGGCAATCAGTCCAGATGCCATCTTCTTGGCGGCAAAGACCACCGCGGACGGGCCTTCTGCTAGCCGCGCTGCGTGGTGCGGGGGACGCTCTATTGCGAGCGGCGGCGTGTGTCATCGCGCTTTGCCTGCGGTGCTATCGTGAAATCTGAGGCGGTGGGCGCCAACGGCGCCTGTTTTGGAGCTCTCCAAACCACGACGGCAGGTCGAATCCGAGTCATCGCGATGCGGACGCCGCTTCGGATCGCCTCGGTCGCGGTGTGCGCGATCTTCTGCCGATGCGTTCCGATGACGGCGCGTGCGCAGCAGCCGTCGTGCAGGCGATTGACGAACTGATCTTTGAATTGACCGGCGCTGCCGTCGCGGTGGGCGCTCGCAAGCACTCCTAGCGGTAGTCGCGTGAACCCCGGCAGTAAACCGGTACCCGCGGCCGAATTCCGTGCGGATCAAATCGCGGTCGTCGCCAAGAGTCCTACGCAACTTGAAGATCTGAATCTTCAGATTGTCCTCCGCGACAAAGATTCCTGGCCAACCGCGGCTCATGAGCTCATCTTTGGTAACCAGCGCTCCGTCGGCCTCCAGCAAGGCTAGTAGCAGCTCGAACGCGCGCGTTCCCAACTCGATCGGCACGCCATTGCCGATGGCGCACCAGCACGCGGAAACGGCCGAATTCGAGCGTTGCGTCGGCCGCGGTTGGGCACGGCCGGGTTGCGCCATGCGGCGCGTTTTCGGGGTGGAGGGCGAGCTCGGCGTAGGTATTGGTCGTCATCATGGGCGCTCCGCTTGTTTTGGCCGTAATTTGGCGCGGTCTCGTCCGCTGGTCGCGTTAACACTTGTGAAATTGTGCAGAGGGCCGCCTTTGCAGCTATTTGCGGGGTTGCGCAGCAGACCCCTCTGGGTTTGTCGCTGTTCGAATTGCGAAAATTTTCCGCCGCTTGTATCAATCCGAAGGCCCTCAAGGACGACTCGCCGATGGATGAAGAGGCCTTCGTCTTCGGAGCGTTCCGCTTGTTACCCGCGCAGCGCATTCTGCTCGAGGACGGGAAACCGCTGCACCTCGGCAGCCGGGCCTTGGATGTTCTACTCGCGCTCGTTGAGAGCGCCGGCGATACAATTCACAAGGATCAGCTCATCGCCCGCACCTGGCCCGACACGGTCGTCGACGAGGGTACCTTGCGGGTCCATGTTGCCGCGCTGCGCAAGGCGCTCGGCGACGGAAGGGGTGGCAACCGCTTCATCGCCAACATCCCTGGCCGCGGCTACAGCTTCGTCGCGCCGGTCAGGCGCGGGCAACGGCAAGAGGCCGCTGCGCTGCCGAACCGGTCCGCGCTTGGCGGCAACCTCCCCGCACAGCTGACTCGTGTTATCGGCCGCTCCGAAATCGTCGCCACGGTGGTGGCGCGCGTAGCTCAGCAACGCTTCCTGACGATCGTCGGCCCGGGCGGTATAGGAAAAACAACCGTCGCGGTCGCAGCCGCCGAGGAGTTGAGCGGCTCCTATTCCGACGGTGTTTGGTTTGTTGGCTTGGGGTCGTTGCGAGATCCTGCGCTGGTACCGAGTGCGGTCAGCGCGATCCTGGGCAGCCCGCCGGGCGTCGGAGATCCGCTGAGTAGCCTCGTCGCCTGGCTGGGCGATAAACGCACGTTGATAATCATCGACAACTGCGAGCACGTTGTCAGCGCCGCAGCGGCAACCGCCGAAGCAATGTTGAAGGCAGCGCCGCAACTCGCCATTTTAGCAACCAGCCGGGAGCCGTTGCGAGCCGAAGGCGAGTGGTTATTGCGCTTGCCATCGCTGGAGGTTCCGCCGGAGAGGAGTGGTCTCACAGCCGACGAAGCGCTGACCTTTCCCGCGGTCGAGTTGTTTAACGAACGAGCGATGGCGACGCTGGACGGTTTCGACCTCGCCGACGATGATATCCCTATTGCGCTCGAGATATGCCGAAGACTCGATGGCGTGCCGCTGGCTATCGAGCTGGCGGCGGCGCAAGTCGACGTGTTCGGTGTCAAGGGCCTTGCAGCGCATCTCGATGATCGCCTCGCGGTGCTGACCAGGGGGCGCCGTACGGCGGTGCCACGGCAACAAACCTTGCGCGCGACGATCGATTGGAGCTATGACCTACTGTCCGAGCTGGAAAGGCGCTTGCTGTGTCGTTTGGCGATCTTTCCAGCAGGCTTCGGGCTAGAGGCTGCCGCAGCGGTCGTGAGCGTCGGCGATGATGCAGCCGCCGTTATCGGCGAGGGCATCGCAAACCTTGTCTCCAAGTCACTCGTGACCCGGGACGGGTCGACCCCAGCGGGTCGGTGGCGGTTGCTCGAGACGATCCGAGCTTATGCGCTTGAAAAACTGACGGAGCGGGACGAGGTCGATGCAACCGCACGCCGACATGCGGAGTTCTTCCGAAACCTCATCGTGCCTGCCGCGAAGAGTTCGGTGTTACGAATTTCCGTCGACGATGTGGCCCGCTATGGGCGGGAGATCGACAGTGTTCGCGCTGCACTCGATTGGTCGTTTTCCCCGACCGGAGATGCGGCGATCGGCGTCGCTCTGACGGCCGCGTTCGCGCCGGTGTGGCTGCATCTATTGCTTGTCGTGGAATGCCGTGAGCGCGCCGAGCGCGCGCTGAACGTTCTTTCACCCAGTTTCAACCTGGTAGCGCCGCTCGAACGACGGCTGCACATTGCGCTTGGCATTGCGCTCACCCATACGATGGGACCGGTGGAAAAGACCAGGACCGTTTTGGCCAAAGCGCGGCAACTCGCCGAAAGCGTGGACGACGTCGAGGCTGAATTGCGAATGTTGTGGGCGCAGTGGTCTATGGAAAATATACTCGGAGAATACCGTGCGGCCCAATCGACAGCCCAGCGGTTCTCAGAGGTCGCGCAGCGTACCGGTGACTATGCCTTCATTCTTCTGGCAGAACATTTTGTTGGTACAGCGCTGTTATTCGATGGTAGACCGCGCCAGGCGCGGGATTGCCTCGAACGGGTGGTTGAACACTACGTTCCGCCGGCGAGCGGGCGGCACAAAATCTTGTTTCACTGGGACCAGCGCGTGCTCGCCCGAGCGAGATTGGCACGTGTGCTTTGCGTGCAAGGCTATTCTGATCAGGCCAAAGAGCAGGCCCGGATAAGTTTGGAAGAAGCAGAAGCAGCCGACCCCGGGTTCACACTTTGCTGGGTCCTGCACCATGCCGTTTGTCCGATCGCGTTGTTGACGGGTGATATCGCCATCGCCGATCGGGGTGTGGCGACCATGACAGACGTCGCAACGAGACTTGACGCGGCTCTTTGGAGAATCCTCGCGAGTTACTGGGAAGGCAAGGCGCTCGTCGAACGTCGCGAGTTCCCGCGGGGATCCGCCCTGCTGCAAACAGTGCTCGATACATGCGATCAAACTGGCTGGCATATTTGCAATGCCGAGTTCCTCGGCGTTCTGGCGCGAGGACTAGTCGGGCTTGGACGACTCGATGCGGCGATCGTCACCGTCGAGAAAGCCCTGGCAACCGCCGAACACAGTGGCGAGCGTTACTCTATTCCCGAGCTCCTTCGCATCAAGGGTGAGGTGCTACTCCGGCAGGCTGCAACCGAGTCAATGTCGGCGGCCGAAGGTTGCTTCTTCGGTGCGATCGCTCTGGCGCGAGAACAGGAGGCTCTTTTTTGGGAACTGCGGGCGGCGCTCAGCCTCGCCCGTATGCGGATAAAACAGGATCGGCAGGACGAAGGAAAACGAATCCTCGGCTCGGTTTACGACAGGTTCACCGAGGGCTTCGAGACAACTGATCTTCTGTCGGCGAGGGACCTGTTGCAGTAGATGGCTGAAGCGCCCAAAGTCCGCGTCTCCAAATGGGTTGCAGCGTGGGCTTTTGCGCGCGCTCGATGGAAGAAGGCGAGTACGGCATGGCCCATAAACTTCAGGACCTCGCCGACGACGACCGCGTAAAATCCCGCTCGCGATGACTAATCTCCCGCAACCACTACCTGCCTTGAACAGACGTAAACAGAGATTCACAACTCTTAATTCGAGCGGCAGCGAGATTCGCCACATAATCCTGGCATCATAAGCTTCATCGTCACGGGCACGCAAACCGATCACGAAACTGGGGCTCGGGCAGGCGGCGGTCTTCAAGAGCTCTGGCCTTTATAGCCCTGACCTTGGGAGAAAGTTTTGGCGCTGTACAACTATGCCTCGAACCGGACCGGATTGCTCCTCCTCGACCCTTACAACGACCTAATGAGCGACGGGGGCAAGCTCTGGCCTCAAGCCAAAGCAGTCGCCGAGGCCGTCAACCTGCTGACCCATCTGCGCGCGCTCGTCGAGGCGGCACGGCGCGCGGGTACCATGGTGTTCTATGTTCCGCACCGGAGATGGCGTGAGGGCGATTTTGACGGATGGCGTCATCCTGGCCCTTGGCAGACCTTGACCGATCGCGAAACCATCTTCGGAGAGGGCATGTGGGGCGGCGACTGGCATTCCGAACTGGCGCCCCAGCCCGGCGACGTCGTGATTCAGGAGCACTGGGGCCAGAACGGATTTACCAACACGGACCTCGACCTCCAACTGAAGCAACGCAGCATCGAGAAGATCATCGTGGTGGGAATGTTGGCGAATACCTGTGTTGAGGCGACCGCCCGTGGTGGCGCTGAACTCGGCTACCACGTGACGCTGGTGCGGGATGCAACGGCAGCATTCAGCTCTGAGGCAATGCATGCGACGCACGAAATCAACGGGCCGACCTTCGCCCACGCCGTTCTAAAAACCGAGGCAGTGATTGCCGCGCTGGTCAAGCCGTAAGCTTCACGCCCAAAAATCGGTGGGCGGACTTGAGGGCGACAGTAAATGTCCGGAAAGGGTCTTGGTCGTGTAGAAACCATGTAGCGCGGGCGGCGGTAACGAGGCAGCGGCTGGTCTTGCCAATGCAAGGGTGATGGCATCGAGAGCCAGTCTTAGTGCAAATGCTTAGTTTCTGATTGCTGCGATCAGACGGCTCGTCTCATAATGTTTATGGCGCGGGTGAGATTGTAGGCGAGCACGTGCAGTGCCATCTCGGCGTCCACGTGCGGCAGCGTCTTCATTAGGAGTGAGTTGCTCCCATGCGCGCATTTGATCGTACCGAAGGGAGACTCGACCGTCTCGCGTCGCCGACGCATGGCCTGCGGATCCTCGTCGAGCCTCCTCTGCACCGCCTCTCGCACGTGCTCGTGCTCCCACCGTGTGATCTGGCGTTGCGATATTGGTGTAGTACTATTTCAGCCGTTCGCCAGCCGGGCGGATATAGACGTCATCCTCGTGCAGATAGGCAAAGGCGTGCTTACTGAAACGACCCTTCCGACTTGGCGCCCGAGGTCATCGGTTTCGGCGTCGTCACTTTGATACCAGCCTGATCGCACGCGACAATCTCCTCGCTTACGTGCACAATGCTCGTGTAATGGGGAGGCGCGGGGCCAGCGGGCGCTTAAAAGAGCCAAACTCGTAAGTAACTACGTTGATGGGACAAAAGAAACGGCGGATTCCGAACACTTCGAGCGGCTCGATGCCAAACGACAGATTCCGACCCCGCGGCCGACTCCGCTCACCAATCGTCCCCCCTCGCGCTTAAGGGGTCCGACGGGTGGTGCGTCTCGCAGAGGGCGTTTCAGAACTGCGCGGCTCACGCTACTTTCCACAAAAGGGCCGATCGGCGGGGCGTTGGATGTGCAGATGTAGCAAGCCGAGGTGCGAGCCGTGGTTCTTCTGATCGGCTATGTCGACCGATTCTCGGCGCGCCCCGGCGAACGGATCGCGGTCAAGGTCTCCAGCCAGCTGGATCGGCCGTACCGGGCCGATCTCGTACAGATCATACACGCCGACGCCAATCCCGCCGCCCCAGGCATCAAGCTCGCGGAGATCCCCGCAGCTTTCGCCGGCACCTACGCCTCGCGCTTCCAGCCGGTTCATGCGGGATCATGTGGGGTAGTCACACCAGCCGGCGTCGTTCACGCTACCCGAACCCTGCACGATCGTCGTTCGGGTTCAACCCTAGCTGCTCCATGGACGGCCGCAGACGGCTCTGGCAATCGAAGGCGGACTGACCCTCTCCGTCACCGCCGAGGGTGCGCGCTTGGAGCTGGGTGACAGCCGGGTCCAGGTCGCTGCACCAATGCTCGAGCGGCGTTGGTACGAATTGCGGGTGATCGCTGCCGGGGGACGACTGCGGTTGCGCCAGACGGCCTTGCAACACAATTGGGGCGTGACCGATTCCGGTGCGGCCGAGCTGGCGGGGAGCCTTGGTGGGTTTTGTCAAGGTAATTGGATAGCTCGGAAGCGCGGCCGAAGGTAGGCTGGCGCGATGGCCGAAATCTCCTACCGCCGTCACCGCTTTCCGGCGGTGATCATCCAGCATGCGGTCTGGCTCTATCTGCGCTTCACGTTGAGCTATCGCGACGTCGAGGAACTCCTCGCCGAGCGGGGACTCGACATCTCCTATGAAACGGTTCGGTGTTGGGTGCTGAAATTCGGACCGGTAATCGCGCGACGGCTACGCCGGTGCCGTCCGCGGCCGAGCAATCGCTGGCACCTCGATGAGATGGTGGTGCGGATCGCCGGCGAGCGGATGTATCTATGGCGTGCCGTCGATCACGAAGGCGAGGTCCTCGACATGCTGGTTCAGCGTCGGCGTGACACTCGGGCGGCGTTACGGTTGATGCGCAAGCTGCTCAAGAAGCAGGGCTTCGTGCCGAAATTGCTGGTCACCGACAAGCTGCGCTCTTACGCCTCTGCGTTCCGGCGTCTGCGACTGACCTGCCCGCATCAGCAGGGGCTGCGCCTGAACAATCGGGCGGAAAATTCGCATCAAGCGGTGCGGCGACGAGAGCGCAAGGTGCAGCGGTTCAAGTCGGCTCGCTCCGCCCAGCGTTTTCTCAGCATGCAGGCCGCTGTCCACAACACTTTCAACCTCCAACGCCATCTCGTCTCGCGCTCGACGCTCCGGATCTTCCGAGCCGAGGCGGCGGATCAATGGAGAAATGCGGTTGCCGCAGCGTGATCGCTTATTCCGCTCGGCGCTTCTCGCTCGACAGAAGTTAATCTGACAATGCCGCTCAAGGGCTATGGGTGACGGTGCACGCGACCTGCTGGGGAAAGTCGTCATCCAAATTCTGCACCGGCAGTTCGGGCAGCGGTTCGCCCCAACCCCAGCATCGATCCGAATAACGATCTCTGGCGGTGATGCGTAACGCCCAGACGGCTTGATCCGGCTCTATCACGTTTGATCGTAGCCACGTGACCTCCGCCGCCTTATCGGCATCCGACACGTCGAGATACCAACACCTCGGTCGTGCGAACTCTCCTGGGCTCCAGGTGTAACCCCGGTTCTTGAGCAAATCTTTTGTCTCGATGGCACTGTCCCTTGCCCAAAGCCGCCATGTCGGAGGTCGTGCTTTTTCCAAAAGAGCTTGTAGTGCGAGCCGCCCCGTTCTGGGGAGCGGTCGGGCCAGTACATGGAGTGTGGCCAAACAATCACTCGTGGCTCGATGCCCGTCATGGAAAAATCCCAAGGCGTAGGCGACGAATTCGAGCGTCGATGAGCGAATGCCCTCAGCTTTCCAATCGATATCGGCACTGCTGCACGCCCAATGCTTAGTGGCGAAGACGGGAAGCCGCCTCTCCAGGAAGCAACGATCAAAAGCGGCGTTGTGGGCGATGACGAGAACGACCCGCCCCAGTAGATTGTTAACGGCTCGATCGTCGATGCTGTGACCGGCGACCATTTCATTAGTGATTCCAGTGAGATTGGTGATCTCCGGTGGGATCGTTGCGCCGGGGTCTTCGAACCATTCCCATGAACCTAGGACTTTGTAGATCCGTCCACCGTGCCGATCGTACTCGAACAGGCAAATGCCCAATTCGATGATCTTGTCGCGATCCGGGTTGGTGCCGGTTGTCTCGACATCCACAATGGCGGCGACAAGATTTGGAATATTGTCGGCTGAGTGGTACTCGGTCTGCGATGCTAGACGGCGGAGTATGCGATAGTCACCACTGTCCGCCAGCGTGCGGGCCATATGTTCGAGCGAGTCTTCCATACCGCCGATATGGCGAAGTCCAAAAGTGTTTTCAATTAACTGGCGCAGTAGGGCTTCACGTATCGAAGCTCGCTTACCGTTCCAATCAGTAGAGTGGGAGGACGGCGGTTTCGCAGTTAACGGAAAATCTCCGCAGAGCCCTTTGAACGAGGCCGGTCGCTCCACTGCTAGGCTATCCTATCGAAATTCGATACACCGCTCCTGCGGCCCTCCAAACGAGCTGGGACGCAATCCAATGCAGGACGGCCATCTCCACGGCACATAGCTGGAACCGCTGCCACCCTGTTAACATTGAGGTTCTTGCTGGGTCAGATTGCAGGGAGGCGGGGCCAGTCCCTAGTAAAAAAGATGCGACCGTATCGATCCGGGCCCCATCAGCTTCTTCCCTGGAACCGGCGCAACACTTCACTCAAACCACCACGTAACGCCCAAAAGGCAGTCCGCTACCCCCCCCGCGGTCATTAGAACGAGATGGTGATGCCCCACGCCATCATTCGAGGAAAGGACGGACGACACCACGAGGTAGACTTTGGCGATGATCCTGTTCGGGTCGAGATTTATTCCAGTGAAGAGACAGTCGAGATTTTTATCGGGGCGGATTTCGAGACCCTCCCAGCAGAGCGTCGGCGCTTCGCCATTCTCAACATTCCCCGCCACCAGTTTAGCGAAGCTGCAGGCGCAGCCGCGAGACGTGCCGCAAAGCCCAACTAATCATGAGCCGGTGGCGGTTTGCATCAGGGGGACCACCGCCCTGGCGGAGCGCTTACTGGCGTCTGGCTGACCAAGGGACGTGGCCGAATTGGTGACTTCAAGCTGGGCCTCGACCGGTCCCTTTCTGGCCGTGTCACGTGGGCGACCCCACATGATCAGCACGGGTGATCTGCTCGGAGAGTGCCTTGAGTACCCCTGCCAAATCCTGCTGAATGGGCTCCGATGAGCAAAAGCAGGCGATGTCAGGGTGACAACGAG
>Ga0306920_100007337_pt1 | contig 14514 bp, 13 predicted proteins | sample flu12Cox44000170_FD_204666 | JGI IMG/M metagenome (GOLD analysis project Ga0306920, IMG submission 204666) | Lab enrichment of tropical soil microbial communities from Luquillo Experimental Forest, Puerto Rico - flux4day.12C.oxic.44.000.170 (v2)... | ecosystem: Environmental > Terrestrial >...
CGCTGGATGACCTGGCTCTGCTTGCTCGCGTGCACGAACTCGATCGGATCCTCGAGGCTGATGATGTTGAGCCGCCGCGTGGCGTTGAGGTGATCGATCATCGCGGCGAGGGTGGTCGACTTGCCGGTGCCGGTGGAGCCCGTCACCAGCACCATGCCCTGGTGGAAATCGCAGAGCTTCGTGACGATCGGGGGAAGCGCCAGCTTCTCGAGCGTCGGTACGGTAGATGGAATCGAGCGGAAGGTGGCGCCGATCCCGGTGTCCTTGCGATACACGTTGACGCGAAAGCGCCCGCCCTCCGCCGACACGTAGGAAAAGTCGAGATCGTGGCCCTTGGCGAAGTGCTCGTTCTGCGAGCGGGTGAGGATCTCACCGATATAGCCCTCGAGCTCCGCATCGCGCAGGTCGCGGAACTTGATCGGCATCAGGTCGCCGTTCATGCGCAGCATGGGCGGCACGCCGACCGCGAGGTGCACGTCCGAGCATCCCTGCTGGGTGCCGAGCTTCAGGAACGCGTCAATGCGCGCCAAGGCATTCTCCCCGATGAAGTTTTCCGGGAGCTGTTTAGCTGCTTTCCGGCTTTGGGATCAACGACTTGAGGACGGAAATTTGACGTAACGCACGGTCTTTCGCAAGGCGGGCACGAAAGAGGGGGTCGCGCCCTGTTCGACCCGCGCGGTTTACCGGAAGGGCTCGAGTGCGACGCGCAGCTCGTCCATGGTCTGGAAGCGCTTGGCTTTGTCGACCGCCATGGCGCGCATCACGAGATCCGACAGCGCCGGTGGCAGGCTCGGGTTGACCTCCTTCGGGACCCGCGCTTTGCCCTGCACGTGCTGATACATGACCGACATGTGGTCGCCGCGCGAATACGGCGGGACGCCCGTCACCATTTCGTACAGCATGACGCCGAGCGCGTAGATGTCGGCGCGCTCATCGACCTTCTTGCCGAGGATCTGCTCGGGCGCCATGTACTTCGGCGAGCCGATGACATAGCCGGTCTTGGTGAGCTGCGTGTCGCCCTCGCGCTGTGCGGCCGCCACCCCGAAGTCGACGATCTTGAGGAATCCCTCCTGGTTGATCAGCACGTTGGCGGGCTTCAGGTCGCGATGCACGATGCCGAGCTGGTGCGCCACCGTCATGCCCGTGCAGATGTCCATGCCAAACTGCATGGCGCGTTTGAGCTCGAGCGGCTTCTCGTTCACGACCTCGCTGCCGAGGGTGTGCGAGGGAAAGTACTCCATGGAGATGGCGTAGTTCCCCTGGATGTACAGGAAGTCGTAGATGCGGATGACGTTTTTGTGGGTGATCTTGCGCGAGTAGCGCAGCTCGTGGACGAAGCGCTTCATCACTTCTTCGTCCTGCGAGACGTTCGGGTTGAGGAACTTGAGGATCAGCCGCTCATCGACGACCGTGTCCTCCATCAGCAGCACGGTGCCGAAGGCGCCGCGCCCGATGCGATCGATGTACTTGTAGCGGCCCTCGATCACATCGCCGGGCTTGAGCGTCTGGATGTCGAGCCGCTGCGGCCCTTCGGCGGCGTGGGCCCTGGCAACCTGCGAGGCATCCGTGATGACCTGCGTCTTCGCTGCCTCGGGCGCAATGGGCTGTTGCGGGGCGCGCGTGCCGGACGGCGAGGTGCCGCTCGCGGTCGTCGGTTGTGACAGCGGCGGGCTGCCCGCTCCGAGCATGCTGATGCCGGCGATGCGGTTGTCGAGCTCGGTCACCGCGGCCGAGGCCATGCGCGAGATGGTCTGGTCCGGGGAGCTCACCTGCGCCTGCAGCTCGCTCCGCACCTGATCCGCTCGGGCCTCGTCCGCGACGCGCGCCAGCGCCTGGATGGCCTCGATGCGGATCTCGCGCTCGGGGCGCGCGACGAGTGGCAGCAAGCTGTCGACCAGGCGACTGTCACCGAGCTTACCGAGCGCGCGCACGACGATGGCGGTGCCTTTGGCCTCGGGGCTCTGCAGCATCTCCATCAGGCGCGGCACGGCGCGCTTGCTGCCGATCTCCGCGAGCGCATCCACCGCGCGCTCGCTCACCCACCAGTCGCGGTCACGGGTGGCCTGGATGAGGGAGTCGACTGCACGTTCGTCCTTGGTCTGGTTGAGGATCTCGATGGCGGCACGACGAATGTCCTCGTCCTGGTCGCGCACCAGCTGCAGCACCGAATCGATCACCTTGGGGCCGCCGATCTTGCCGAGAGCGTCCGCGGCGCGGCTGCGCACCCACCAGTCGCTGTCCTTCAAGGACTCGAGCAGGTATTTGACGGACTTGGCGTTGCCGACCTCGTTCAGCACCTCGACGGCGGCGCGCCGCGCGTTCTCGTTCTCGTCCTTCAGTACCTCGATGAGGTACTGCATGGTCTCGGGATGGTTCGCCTTGATGACTACGTCGATCGCGCGGTTCATCACGTCGAGCTCCGGATCGCGCAGCAGCGCGCAGACCCGCTCGACGTCGATAGGACCGTCCATGCGCTGCAGCGCCGCGAGTGTCGCGCCGCGGATCAGCTTGTTGGGGTCTTTCAGCAGCCCCTGGAGCGCCGTCTGCACCTCGGGGGTATGGAAGCGCGCGAGGGTGTTGATGATGTGCACACGCGCAATCGGATCCTTGCCCTGCACACGGCCGATGAGCTCGGGGACCGATTGCTTGTCCGCGATCTCGCCGATGACCCGAAAGAGGGCCGCCTTCTCGTTCGGCTCCTGCGTGTACGCGGCGTTCAGGAGCTCCCGCACCCCAAAGCGCGATTTCTGCGCCGTGATCGCTTCCATCAACGCCGACTTGGACACCCCCGGTGTCGCCAGGGCGTCGATCAGCAGGTGCGCGGGGTAATTGTGGCTGGCCGACAGCGCCCAGGTGATGCCCGAGATGACGCGCGGACTTCCCTCGACCAGCCCGCGGATGAAGGTCGGGAAGGTCTTCGGATTCACGAGGCTGGCGAGTACATCCACGAAGGCCATCGTGGCGGCCTTGTCGGCATCGGGGAGCGCGCCGAATATGGCTTCGATCGCCCCCGGTCCCACCTCCTTCAGCCGCGCGACGAGCTTCTGCGTGTCGGAGCTGGTGGGATCAGACGCGGACCGGATCTCGGTCACGAGTCGGTCGGCACGCAAGTTCGTGAAAAAGCTCATTCAGCCTTTCCGTCGCAAGGCACTCCCTGCACGCATTCAGCGCCCGACGCGACGGCGCAAAAAGCCAGGGCAACGTCCGGGGCTAGCGTTTTCGATCATGGCCTGTCGTCTACTATAAGGAGCGCGCTCACCGGACTTCTGTGAATTATGCCATAGCCTTGAGCGTGGCCAGGGGCTGCACTTTGTGCGCGGCGTCTCGCTGCCCTCTACAATTCCCTACATTTCACCCCCTGGACTCCCTCGCGGCTATCACACATGACCCCCGATGAGACTCTGTCTGCAATTCGCGCCACTCTCGAGGCGTACGTCGACCCCTATCTCGGCGAGACCCTCGGCTCGGCGCAGGCCGTGCGGGAGGTGCGCGCCACGGGCGCGGGTTTCGCGGCCCAGGTGGTGCTCGGATTTCCGACCGGTGGATACCAGGCGGAACTCGCCGCTGCGCTCGGCCGTCAGCTCGCCGCGGGCGGCATCGAAGCGCCCCTCGCCATCGAGCTGCAGTCCGACATCAAAGCGCACGCGGTACAGCGCAATCTCAAACCGCTCGGAGACATCCGCAACGTGGTGGCGGTCGCGTCGGGCAAGGGCGGTGTGGGCAAGTCCACCGTTGCCGTGAATCTCGCGCTCGCCTGGGCGGCACAGGGTGCCCGGGTCGGTATCCTCGATGCCGATATCTACGGCCCGAGCCAGCCGCTCATGCTCGGGCTCACCGGACAGCGCCCCACATCGCCCGATGGCAAGCACCTGCGACCGCTCGTGAGCCACGGTGTCAGCGCGATGTCGATCGGGTTCCTCGTGGACGCCGAGCAGCCGATGGTGTGGCGTGGCCCGATGGTGACGCAGGCGCTCACGCAACTGCTCGGTGAGACGCAGTGGGGTGAGCTCGATTACCTCGTGGTCGACATGCCCCCCGGCACCGGTGACATCCAGCTGACCCTCGCGCAGCGCGTGCCGGTCGCCGGGGCGGTGATCGTCACGACGCCCCAGGACATCGCGCTGGCGGACGCGCGCAAGGGTCTCAAGATGTTCGAGAAGGTCTCGGTGCCGGTGCTCGGTATCGTCGAGAACATGAGCGTGCACGTCTGCTCGAACTGCGGTCACACCGAGCACATCTTCGGTGCCGGCGGCGGTGAGCGCATGGCGCGCGAGTATGGCGTGCGGCTCCTCGGTGAGCTGCCGCTCCATGCGCAGATCCGCGAGGAGGCCGATGGCGGCCGCCCGACGGTGGTCGCAGCGCCCGACTCGCCGCGGGCGCGGCCGTACCTCGAGATGGCGCGCCGCACGGGCGCGGCGCTCGCGCTGCGGGCGCGCGATCGCAGCGCGCTGTTCCCGAAGATCGTGGTCGAGGAAACCTGACCCGCTCCGCTACGGAGCGCCAGGCAAGTCTGCCAGCACCGCGCGTATCGATTCTTTCGAAACCATGACCGCGCCCGTATAAGGCCGATCGATGGCGGTGATCACGAGGATCGAGGAGAAGATGATTGCCGCGAGCGCCCCGGTCATCAATGACTGGGCGATGACGCTGTGAGCACCGAAGAAGAAAGTGAAGGAGATCGTGAGCGCCGCGCCCAGGAAAAGGACGAACCAGATCGCGCTCGGGACCGTGCCCTCGGCCATGACGAGCCGCTCCCGGCGCGAGCGGGTCATCTCATCGAGCTCGCTCAACAAATCCTTCTGAAGGTCGGAGTCGTGCAGGTCCGCGGGACGGTAGTGCACGAGCGCCGCGTAAAGGTCACTCAACACCTGCGTGGTCACGCGACTCGAGCGCCCGACCGCCATGGCCGGCCAGTCATCCGCCAGCACTGATTTCAGGTATGCGGACAAGTCGGCGCGGACCGCGGCAGCGGTAGTCTCGTCCAGACCGATGGACAGGCGATAGATGGTGGCCGCAGATCCCGCCTCCCGCGCCAACGCCTTCTCGGCATCGTAGAAACGCTCCCAGGTAATGATCACGACGAAGGCGAGCAACACCGCGTACAACACGCCGATCACGGCGAACTTGAAGCCGGCCACTTCATTGTTGGTGCGCAACTGCTGGAGCGAGATGCAGCGACGGACGAGGAAGGGGCCCGTCATGGCGAGCGCGGTGAACAGGAAGAGCAGCAGGAGCAGGGCCCATACCGGTAGACTGGTGATGAAATGCATGGGTGATCAGCCTCCCACTCTTTGTTCGCCCGTGAGCGTAGGCAGGGAAAAGGGCCGGTGCAATCACCGCCGCGCGGCCATGGACCCAGGCATGGTCGCAGGCTATCCTTGCGCGCTTTGTTTTGGTGGCTGACCGCGCTTCCTGCGCTGAGGGCCTTCCGTGAGCATCAAGTCCGACAACTGGATACGGCGCATGGCGCGCGAGCACCGCATGATCGAGCCGTTCGAGCCCGGGCAGGTGCGCGTCGCCGCCGACGGCCACCGGATCGTCTCGTACGGGACCTCGAGCTACGGCTACGACGTGCGCTGCGCGAACGAGTTCAAGATCTTCACCAACATCAACTCCACCATCGTCGATCCCAAGGCGTTCGACGAGAAGAGCTTCGTCGACTTCAGCGGCGATGTTTGCATCATCCCACCCAACTCCTTCGCGCTGGCGCGCACCGTGGAATACTTTCGGGTGCCGCGCAACGTGCTGTGTTTGACCGCCGGGAAATCGACGTACGCGAGGTGCGGCATCATCGTGAACGTAACGCCCCTCGAGCCCGAGTGGGAAGGCCACGTCACGCTCGAGTTCTCCAACACCACGCCGCTCCCCGCCAGGATCTACGCCAACGAAGGCGTGGCGCAGATGCTGTTCTTCGAGTCGGACGAGGTGTGCGCGACCTCGTACAAGGACCGCGGCGGCAAGTACCAGGGGCAGCGGGGCGTGACGTTGCCGAAGACCTGACGCCCGGGTAGGTCACGCCGGCGCGTCACTCGCGCTTGAGCGACTGGATCTCCAGGGTCCACTGCACGTCGTCACCCTTCCTCTGCTGGACCCGCATCGGCACGTAACCGCGATCGGGCGCACACCAGAAGCGCGTGATGCGCGGCGAATACTTTTTCTGCGACTTGAAGATCAAGGTGTGCACGTCACCCATCGCAGTCTTGATGGTCGCCTCACCGCCGCGGCTGAACTCGTACTCGCGCACGCTGTTCTTGTCGATGAGTTGCACGGTGGGCGGGGTGCGCCCGGCGAGGAGCTCGACCATGAGGGCGAGCTGCACCGAGCCATCGTCCTGCACCTGCGGGGTGAGCGGCAAACTGACTTCAGTCCCCTCATATACGCCCGTGACCCTGTGCAACTCCCAGTCGTAGTTGAGCTGGATGCCCTTGTTGGGATCGCCACCGCTTGACTTGAAGCTCTGCGGCTGCACGCCCTGGGCAGTGACACGCACCACGCTCACCTGCAGCGGCGGAAAAACGCCGGACGCCATCGTCCCGATGCCGCGCGGCTCGCTGCGGGAGGTGAAAGTCCACGTGTCGCCGGTCTGCTCGAGCTTCAGGGTCGAGACCGCGACCGTGATACCTTTCCAGATGCCGTTGTAGGTGGCGGTGTAGGGCTTGAGTTCATCCGCACCCGCGGCACCCGTGCTCGCGAGCAGCACCGCGGCGCCCACGGCGACGCGCCAGCGAGCGCACCCGGCCTCATCGGACAGCTGACGCACGAAAATCCTCCATGATGGGCGCATCGAGTCGCCGCCCATCGAGCCACGGCGCCCCGGAGCGGAAGCTGAGTCGCCCGTCCGCGAGCCAACCGATGACGCGCGGATAGATGACGTGCTCGGTGGCGAGCACGCGTGCCGCGAGTGTGGCCTCGGTGTCAGCGGGGAGCACGGCGACTTTCGATTGCAACACGATAGGTCCCGCGTCGAGCTCCGGGGTGACGAAGTGTACGCTCGCGCCGTGCTCGGTGTCGCCCGCGGCCAGCACGCGCCGGTGCGTGTGCAGTCCGCGGAATGCAGGGAGGAGCGAGGGATGGATGTTGAGCATGCGGCCGAGGTAACGCCCGACGAGTGTCGGCGAGAGGATGCGCATGAATCCGGCGAGCGCGATCGCATCGGGCTGCACGGTCTCGAGAGTCCTCACCAGCATCGGCTCGAACGGCTCGCCGCGCGCTGGACCCGCCCAGGCTGCCGTCGGCACGCCGAGCTCCGCGGCGCTCGCAAGACCTGGGGCGCCGCTGCGGTCGGCAATCACCATCGCCGGCTCGACCGCAATCTCGCCCGCGAGCGCGGCGCGCAGGATCGCGCTCATGTTGGAGCCGCGGCCGGAGATGAGGATGGCGAGCTTCAGCGACGCGCGAACGCTCATTCCCGTATGACTACGCCGCGGTCGCCGCTGCGGACCTCGCCCACGATGTGGGCGCTCTCGCCGTGCTTGGTGAGCAGCTCGGCCGCAGCCGCGGCGTGCGCCGCTGGCACGATGACGACCATACCCAGCCCACAGTTGAAGGTGCGGTACATCTGCGCCGCGTCGATGTTTGCGGTGCGTTGCAACCAGTCGAACACCGGGTCAACTCCCCAACGGCGCCGCTCGAGCACTGCCTCGAGGCCCGCGGGCAGCACGCGCGGGATGTTGTCGGTGAGGCCGCCGCCGGTGATGTGCGCGAGACCGTGGACCGGCATGGCGCGCAGCAGCGCGAGCAGCGGCTTCACGTAGATGCGCGTCGGCGCGAGCAACCGCTCGAACAGGCTCCGGCCCGCGAGCAGGGTTGCCGCGGTGGCGCCGCTCACGGCGATGAGCTTGCGGATGAGCGAATAGCCGTTGGAATGCGGGCCGGAGGAGGCGAGGCCGATGAGGCTGTCGCCGGCCGCGACCGCGCTGCCATCGATGATCGCCTCCTTCTCCACGACCCCCACGCAGAAGCCCGCCAGGTCGTAGTCCGCGCCGTGATACATGCCCGGCATCTCGGCGGTCTCGCCGCCGACCAGCGCCGCGCCCGCCTGCACGCAACCCTCGACGATGCCGCGCACCACCGCCTCGGCGATCGCCACCTCCAACTTGCCGGTGGCGTAGTAGTCGAGAAAGAAGAGCGGCTCGGCACCCTGCACCACCACGTCGTTGGCGCACATGGCGACGAGATCGATGCCGATGGTGTCGTGGCGGCCGGTGTCGATCGCCAGGCGCAGCTTCGTGCCCACACCGTCGGTGCCCGCGACCAGCACCGGCTGGCGATAACCCGGCGGTAACTCGATGAGTGCGCCGAAGCCGCCGATGCCGGCGAGCACCTCGCGGCGCTGAGCGCGGCGCACCAACGGCTTGATGCGCTCGACGAGCTCATCACCCGCGTCGATGTCAACGCCGGCATCGCGATAGGTGATGGCGGGACCTTCTGTCATGTGCGAAGCCTTGAGAGGACGGGTCGCCGTCCGCGGCAGGCGCGTATGGTATTGTACCTGCCGCTTCGCGCCGTTGCGCGTGCGCGGAAGAAGCATGTCCTCACCGGCCTCAACATCAAACCCCGCGCTCGGCTACCTGCGAGGGCTGCTGGCGCTGCTCGTGCTGCTGTGTTGCGCTCTGCCGTGCGAGGCGGGACGGCCGGTGCGTGTCTACGAGGTCGACGTCGAAGGACAGACACCTGCGGCCCTGCAGGAGGCCATGCGTCAGGCGCTGGTGCGCGCCACCGGCCGCCGCGAGTCCGCTGACGATGCGGCGCTCGCGAATCTCGTAAATGATGCGCCTCGCTACGTGAAGACCTACGGCACTGGTCCGCGCGGCGAGGCGCAGGTGGTGTTCGATGGCGCGGCCGTCGAGCGTGCCATCGCTGCGGCCGGCCGCAGCGTCTGGGATCGCGAGCGTCCCTTCACGCTCGTGGTGCTCGATCCGCCGCGAGTGCGCGCTGCCGAGGATGCGGCGCGCGCCGAGCTCGAGCGCGCGGCCGCGGTGCGCGGGCTGCCGATCAGCCTCATTCCGCTGCCGCTGACTGACGCCGCGGGCAACCCACTCGGTGCCGAGGCGCTGCTGCAGGCCGCACAGCGCTATGGCGGCGATGAGGTCCTCGTCGGCCGCGGTGCGGATGCGGGCCCCGACACACCGCTGCAGTGGACTCTGTACACACGCGCACTGAACCGCAGCTGGAGCGGGCCGCTCGCCTCCGCGATCGATCACACCGTGGACGTGCTCGTTCCGCAGCCGGGGACTTCGCTCGCGGACGCCGACGCCACGGCGCGCGTGCAAATCCAGGGCGTCAACTCGCTCGACGCTTATGCCGCCGTCGAGCGGCTGCTGCAGAGCACCCCCGGCGTGCGCCGCGCCAACATCGCGGCGGCGGATCCCGGCAGCGTGACCTTCGAGGTCACGGCGCGCGGCGGTGCTGCGGGACTCGGGCAAGCGCTCGCCGGCTCGACGCGCCTGGTGCCTGCGGCTGGTACCGGCGGCGCCGTGGTATACCGCTACCAACCCCACGGCTGAAGCCCCCGCAGTTGCCTCCGGATCGTGCGCCATCTGCCCAATCTCATCTGCCTGATCCGCCTGGCGCTGATCTGGCCAATCCTCACGGCACTGCATGCGGGCGATTACCGCATGGCGCTCGCGCTCTTCGTCATCGCCGCCGCCTCCGACGGCGTCGATGGTTACCTCGCGAAGCGCTTCGACTGGACCTCCGAGCTCGGCAAGTTCCTCGATCCGCTCGCCGATAAGCTGCTGCTGGTCACGGTGTTCGTCGAGGCCGCGTGGCTCGAGCTCGTGCCCTGGTGGCTGACCGCCGCGGTGGTGGCGCGCGATGTGATGATCGGTCTCGGTGCGCTGATCTTCCGGCTGTGGTTCGGACCGCTGCACGGGCGGCCGACGCGCTTCAGCAAGGTCAACACCGCGGCGCAGCTGGTCTACGTGACGCTGGTGATGCTCAATGCCGCCTACCGCATACCGCCGCGCGAGGTGCTCGCGGCCCTCGCCCTCATCACGCTCGCCACCACGGTGCTCTCGGGGCTCCATTACCTCCAGACTTTCACCCGGCGCGCCTGGACGCAGCCGCCGCGCACTGCCTGAGACACGCGGCATGCGGCAGATTCCCTTGGGTGTGCGTCTCGCGGACCGTGCGGTCTTCGCGAGCTTCCTGCCCGCGCACAATGCCGAGGCCCTGCAGCACGTGGAGCGGGTCGCGCGCGGTGGCGCCTCCGGGCTCACCTGGGTATGTGGGCCGGCAGGCTCGGGGAAGACGCACCTGCTGCAGGCTGCGTGCGCGGCCGCGAGCGCGCACACGCGTGCCGGCTACGTGCCACTCGCCCAGGTCGCCCCGCTCGGGGTCGGTGTGCTCGAGGGTCTGCCGCAGATGCAGTGCCTGTGCCTGGACGATATCGACCGGGTGGCCGGGCAGCTCGAATGGGAGCGTGGCATCTTCGGCCTCCTGCGCGAGATCGAGGAGAGTGGCAGTCGGCTGATCGTCGCGGCACAGGCGCCACCGGCGCTGCTCGAGTGGGCGCTCGCGGATCTCGGCTCGCGCTGCGCCGCGGGCGCGGTGTTTCAATTGCGCCCGCTCGATGAGCAGGAGCAGCACGCCGCGCTCGCACTGCGCGCACGGCTGCGCGGCCTCGAGCTGCCCGATGAGACCTGGCACTGGCTGCGCAAGCGCTTTCCGCGCGACATGCGCACGCTCTACCAGCTGCTCGACACCCTCGATGAGGCGGCGCTGGCCGCGCAGCGGCGCCTCACCGTGCCCTTCATCCGCGAGGTGTTGCGCTCGGTCGAGCGCGGGCAGTGAGACTCTGAGCGCGCGGCGCCGCGTGCGTCCCCGGCGTGCGGTGGCCTCACCGGGGTGGTCTAGCCCGAGAGGCGCACCGCGAGCGCGGCGACGCGCCGGCCGAGCGCCTGCGCCAGCTGCTTTTCCGCATCCGTGAGCACTGGTGCATTCGCGCCGGAACCAACATGGGATGCGCCGTACGGGGTGCCGCCGCTTTTGGTCTCACTCAGTGCGCGCTCCGTGTAGGGGAGCCCAACCAGGTACATGCCGTGGTGCAGCAGCGGGAGCATCATCGAGATGAGCGTGGTCTCCTGACCGCCGTGCAGAGTCTGAGTGGAGGTGAACACGCCGGCGGGCTTGCCGGAGAGTGCGCCCGAGAGCCACAGGCTCCCGGTGCCATCGAGAAAATGCTTCAGTGGAGCCGCCATGTTGCCAAAGCGCGTGGGGCTGCCGAGCACGAGCCCGTGAGTCTCGCGCAGGTCATCGAGCGTCGCGTAAGGCGGGCCGCTGCCGGGGACGGGCTTCGCCGGCGCTTCGCTTTCCGCGCTCACCGCCGGCACGGTCCGCAAGCGCGCCGTCGCGGAGGCAGTGCTCTCGACTCCACGGCACACCTGGCGGGCCAGCTCTGCCGTGGCGCCGCTGCGCGAGTAGTAGAGCACCAGGATCTCGGCCATTCGGGCGTACGTTGCCACAAAACCCACATCCGCGCCCGGCCACGGCCGTGCGGTTCGAGTACTATCGCGCTTTGCCGGCACGAGCACGAAGACCCGAGCATGGTGTGCAAGAAGTGTCTGGTGGGCGGCCGGGTGCAGGGGGTTTTCTATCGCGCAACAGCCGCGCGCCGCGCCCGTGAGCTGGGGATTCACGGCTTCGCGCGCAATCTGCCCGATGGACGAGTGGAGGTATTGGCGTGCGGCGATGAGGCCTCCGTCAGCACCTTCGTGGAATGGCTGTGGACCGGCTCCTCCGCCAGCAAGGTCACCTCGGTGGAGGTGAGTGATGCCGCGCGTGAGGCGGCCAATGTACGCCCGGGGTTTCGGACGGCTTGACGTGCAAGTGAATCGATTTCTGACGGTCATTCTGCTCGCGCTGCTGTCGGGCGCGGCGACACTCCGTGCACAGGCGCCGGCGACGCCGCCCTCCCCACCGGCGCCGCAGACAAGCCCTGCCACGGAGCAGTCGGCGCCGCCGCCGGCGGCGCCGGAACCTCCTGCGCCAGCGCCCGCTGCGCCAGCGCCCGTTCCCCCGACACCCACTGCAGCGGTGCCCGCAGCGGCGACGCCCGCACCTCAGACGGGCAAGGGCGAGACGCCGCCGCCAGCGGTTCGCGAGGCGCAGCCGCCTGCAACCGCGACACCCTCAGCGCCTTCTTCGTGGTTTCGCCGTCACCGGCACCGCGGACTCCAGCCGTGGGTGGCGGCGGCCAACCCGCTGGCGGTCGATGCGGGCATCGAGATTCTCAAGGAGGGGGGCAAGGCGGTCGACGCCGCGGTCGCCGTGCAGGCGATGCTCGGGTTGGTCGAGCCGCAGAGCTCGGGCGTCGCCGGCGGCGCGTTCCTCATGTACTACGACGCGCACACCGGCAAGCTGACGGCGTTCGACGGCCGCGAGAAGGCCCCGGCCGGCGCTCACCCCGACATGTTCCTCGATGAGCACGGCAAGCCCCTCTCGTATGTCGAGGCCGTCCGCAGCGGCCGCTCGACCGGGGTGCCGGGTGTGATCGCCATGCTGTGGACCGCGCACCGCAAGTTCGGCGCCTTGCACTGGCAGGAGCTTTTTCAGCCCGCGATCCGCAGCGCCTCGCAGGGCTTCAAGGTGCCCGAGCGCCTGGCGATGTTTCTCAGCGAGGGCTCGCCCTTTCCGCCGACCAACGAGGTGCGCAACCTCTTCTCGCGCCCCGATGGCGACATCATCGAGGAGGGGGATCTTTTCCAGAATCCGCAGTATGCGCACAGCCTCGAAGCGATCGCGCGCGATGGGCCGCGCGCACTTTACGAGGAAGAGATCGCCGAGCAGATCATGCGCGCCACGCACCAGGCGCCACTCCCGGGCACGATGACGGAGAAGGACCTGAGCTCATATCGCGCCGACGCGTCCGAACCCCTGTGCCGACCCTATCGCGGATACTCGGTCTGCGTACCACCGCCCCCCTCGAGCGGTGTGTCGCTGCTCCAGATGCTCGCCATTCTCGATCTCACCGACATCGCCACCCGGCGCCCGTCCGATCCGCAGGCCTGGTTTCTGTTCGCGCAGGCGAGCCGCCTGATCTATGCCGACCGCGATCGCTACGTGGCGGACCCGCACTTCGTACCGGTGCCGGTCGAGCGAATGCTCGATCCCGCGTACGTGCGGTTGCGGGCGCAGCTGATCGGCAATCACGCGGGCCCGGCGCCGCCTCCGGGAGCCATTCCACTGCCGCGCGGGCGGGATGCTACCGCCGAGTCCGCGGGCACCAGCCACTTCGTGGTGGTCGACGCCGATGGCGATGTGGTCTCCATGACAACGACCGTCGAATCGATCTTCGGCTCCGGACGCGCGGTCGGCGGCTTCGTCCTCAACAACCAGCTCACCGACTTCTCCTTCGTACCCACCGAGGGCGGCCAGCCGGTGGCGAATGCCGTGCAGGGCGGCAAGCGGCCGCGCTCCTCCATGGCGCCGGTCATCGTCCTCGATCGCACCGGGGACTTCGTCGCCGCGCTCGGCTCCCCGGGAGGCTCGGCCATTCTCGAGTACAACGCCAAGACGCTGGTGGGGCTGCTCGCGTGGAAGATGCCCCTCAAGCAGGCCATCGAGCTACCGAACCTGATCGCGCGCGGCGACATCTTCAGCGGGGAGGTGACCAAGTTCTCCCCGGCAGTGCTCGCAGGACTTCGCGAGCGCGGCATCGAGCTCAAGAGCGGGCACGCCGAAAACTCGGGTCTCCACGGGGTCGTGCGCCTCGCCGATGGCACCTACACCGGTGCCGCCGACTCGCGCCGCGAGGGGGCGGCGCGCACGCTCGCACCGCCGCCGGCCGTACAGAAGCACGCCGCGGTGCACTGAACGCCGCGTCCGCTCAGCGGTGGGTGGCGAGGGGTGGGAAACCGAGATCGTCCGCGCCGCGCCAGCGCGTCCACTGGCTGATCACGAGATCCGGATAGTCGCGCCGCCCGATGCTGCCGTTGTAGCGCGCCAGGGCCTTGCGCACGTCGTTGTGCTCGTAGCCGAGGTAGAAGCGCAGGATGGCGCAGCCCATGTGAATGTTGGGGGCGACGTGCACCAGCTCGTAGCGGCGCATGCCGAGCCGTTCGGGCCAGAACGGCATCACCTGCATGAGCCCGACGGCGCCTGCGGCTGAGACCGCCCAGCGGTCGAAGCGGCTCTCCACCGCAATGAGTGCCATCACCAGTCCCGGCGGCAGCCGCGCTTCTCCGGGGCGGTGCGTCTCGCAGTACACCTGCTGCAGGATGTCGAGCCGCTCGTGCTTTTCCTTCACCAGCGGGCGCAGCCGCGGCTCCATCAGCGTGTACCACACCGCGGAGTCGTATTGATCGGTGAAGCATTCCGCCTGCGCGATGGCTCTCGCGACCACCGCCTCGAGCTCCGGATCACGCTGCTGATCGGCGGACGCGGGGAGCGCTGCGCCGAGCGCGACCAGCGACGCGAGCAGCGCGAGCGGACGTGGCCAGCGCAACCACGTGCCCCGTCTTCGCGGCTCAGGCTGCGAGCCGGGCCCGTATGAAGGCGAGCGCTTCACTGCCG
>Ga0306920_100007341_pt1 | contig 14510 bp, 11 predicted proteins | sample flu12Cox44000170_FD_204666 | JGI IMG/M metagenome (GOLD analysis project Ga0306920, IMG submission 204666) | Lab enrichment of tropical soil microbial communities from Luquillo Experimental Forest, Puerto Rico - flux4day.12C.oxic.44.000.170 (v2)... | ecosystem: Environmental > Terrestrial >...
CCCGCCCGCCCGCATGACCGATTTGAATGCCTTCAGCACGTCGATCTGCGTCGTCACGTCGAGTGCCGTCGTCGGCTCGTCGAAGATGACCAGCTTGGGATCGCCGATGAGCGCCATGGCCGCCGAGAGCCGCTGCAATTGCCCACCCGAAACCTGGTGCGGATAACGGGCGCCGATCCCTTCCGGATCCGGCAGCGACAAGGCCCTGAACAGCTCGACCGCGCGCTGCCGCGCTTGCTCCGGGGGCATCAGCTCGTGGATCCGCGTGACCTCGATGACCTGCTCCATGATCGTGGAGGAGGGATTGAAGGCGGCAGCGGCACTCTGCGGAACATAGGCGATATCGGTGCCGCGCAGCCTGGCGCGTTCCTTTTCGGAAAGCGCAGCCATGTTCTTGCTGCCGACATTGATCTCGCCGCCGGTGATCCGGCAGCCGGGCCGCGCGTAGCCCATGAGGGAGAGCGCAACCGTTGTCTTGCCGGAGCCGCTCTCGCCGATCAGGGCGATGATCTCGCCCTCGGCAATATCGAGGCTCACGCCCTTGATGATTTCGACGAGCCTTCCGGCGTCGGTCGTCGCCTCGATCCTCAGGTTCCTGACCTCGACCAGATTCGCCATGTTCAAGCGTCCCTGTCCCTGATCTTCTGCGGCAGGTTGTCGATCAGCAGGTTGACGCTGATGGTGAGGCTGGCGATCGCCAGCGAGGGCACGATGACGGCTGGGGCGGCGAAGGGCAGGCCGCCGATATTCTCGCGCACCAGCGCGCCCCAGTCGGCGAGCGGCGGCTGGAGGCCGAGCCCCAGGAAGGACAGGCCGGAGAGCAACAGCACGATGAACACGAAGCGCAGGCCGAAGTCGGCGAGCACCGGACGGATGATGTTGGGCAGGATCTCGGACCCGGTGAGATAGACGATGCTTTCGCCACGGACGCGGGCAACAGTCATGAAGTCCATGGTGTTGATGTTGACGGCGAGCGCCCGCGCGAAGCGGTAGGCGCCCGGGATATAGATCACTGCGAGCGTCACGATCAGCACGGGGATCGATGAGCCGACCGCGGCGACGACCACAAGCCCGAACAGCTTGCTGGGGATGGAGTTCATGGCGTCCAGGAAGCGGCTGAGGCAGGTATCCAGCCAGCCGCCGGTGACGGCCGCCGTCATCCCCAGCACGACGCCCGAAAAACAGGCAATGGAGACGGCGGCGAGCGATATGCCAACGGTGTAGCGCGCGCCCATCAAAAGGCGCGAGAGCATATCGCGGCCCAGATAGTCCGAGCCTAGCCACAACCCCCGACGTATCGGGCTGAAATAGTCGTCGTCGACGATGTCGCCGATCGAATGGGGGATGATGTAGGGCGCGAAGATCGCGACGAGCGTCCACGCCAAGATGACCAGAGCGGTCACGACGCCCACGAGATTGTAGCTGTGGCCCAGGAAGGACCGTCGGACGGATGCCGCGCCTGCCGTCGTCATCTGAGCCTCGGGTTGGACATGATGGCGACGATGTCGGCGGCCGTGATGAGGAAGAGATAGCCGAGGCAGAAGATCATCGCGCAACTCTGGATCAGCGGCAGGTCGCGGGTCGCGACCGCATCGACCATCAGCTTGGCGATGCCGGGATAGTTGAAGATCGTCTCCACGATAATGACGCCGCCGACCAGATAGGACAGCGAGAGCGCGATCGCGTTGACGATCGGCCCGAGCGCGTTGGGAAGCGCGTGCCTCAGGACTATGCGGCCACGCGAGGCGCCCTTGAGAAGCGCCATTTCGACATAAGGGGTAGAGAGCGTTTCGATCACCGCTGCGCGGGTCATGCGGATCATCTGGGCGGAGATGACGAAGGTGAGCGTGATCACGGGCATCGCATAGATGCGCACGAGGTCGGCGAGGGAATGCGCCTCGTTGACCGCGGACAACGCCGGCAGCCATTTGAGATAGACGGCGAAGAGCAGGACCGCGAGGGTCGCGACCATGAATTCCGGCACGGAGATGACCCCGATCGAAAGGACGGTGACGGTCCGATCGTAGACGGAGCCGCGCAACATCGCGGCGGTGATGCCGAGCGTCAGCGCCAGTGGCACCGAGAGCAGCGTGGTGATGCCGGCGAGCTTCATGGTGTTGACGAAGCGCCCGCCGATAAGCGCCGCGACCGGCATGTCGTTGGCATAGGAGGTGCCGAGGTCGCCATGGAGCAGGCCCACGAGCCAGCGCAGGAAGCGAAGGATCGCCGGATCATTGAGATGCATGGCCTCGCGCAGGCCGGCGACCGCCTCGGGAGTTGCGGCCTGGCCGAGCAGGATCGACGCGGTGTCACCTGGCAGCATATTGGTCGCGAAAAACACCGCGAACAGGACGATCAGAAGGGTGACGACTGCGATCGCCAGCCGGTTCAGCACGAGGTTGAGGGCCTCAAACTTCATTGAAGCGCTCCCCGCTGCCGCGTCAGGCCGGTTGATCTCACAAAAGACAGCGCCGAAGGCCGGCTGAACGGCCCCCGGCAGGCGCCTCTCAGGCTTCGACCCACAGGTATTCGGCCATCGCGTAGCCCATCATGCCACCGAGCGGGTTCGCCTCCAATCCCTTCACCTTGTTCGAAAGGGCATCGACGTTGGAAATATAGGCGGGGATGATGGTGCCGGCCTCCTCGGAGACCATGACCTGCATCGCACTGTAGATCTCCTTGCGCTTGGCCTGGTCGAGCAGGCCTCGCGCCTCAACGAGCATCTTGTCGAACTTCTCGGATTTGTACTGGCTCTCGTTCCAGGGAGCGTTGGAGGCATACAGGAGGGAGAATAGGATGTCCGGCGTCGGACGCGGATTGATGTTGCCGAAATGGACCGGCGCCTTGAGCCAGTAATTGTCCCAGTAGCCATCGGACGGGACGCGCTTGACGTCGAGCTTCATGCCGATATTCGCCCCAGCGGCCTGGATGATCACCGCCATGTCGATCGACGAGGTCGCAGCGTCGGAGGCGACCACGGGGATGGACTGGCCAAGCAGGCCCGACTTCTGGAAGTGGAACTTCGCCTTGTCCGGGTCGAAAGCCTTTGGCTTGAGATCGGCATTGTGGAAGACATTCGCGGGCGAGACGGGCTGGTCATTGCCGATCTCGCCGAGGCCGCGCAATGCCGATTTGACGATCTGCTCGCGGTTGACGAGATACTTCATGCCGGCCACGAAATCAGCCTTGCTGCCCGGGTCCATGTCGAGGCGAATGTTGAGGTCCGTGTAGTTGCCTGAGGTCGTCTTCGACAATCCGAAGCCCTGCTGGCTTTCGATGAGCTTCATCGTGCGCGGATTGATGGAGGCTGCGAGGTGGATATCGCCTGAAAGCAGGGCGTTCACGCGGGCGCTGTCATCGCTGATGGCGAAGAATTCGAAGGATTCGAGATAGGGCTTGCCCGACTTCCAGTAGTTCTTGTTCTTGGTAACGAGCGAGCGCGCGCCGGGCTCGAACGTGTTCAGCACGAAGGCACCTGTGCCGTTGCCCTTGGAGAAATCGGTGGTGCCGTTGGCCACGATCATGAAGTGGTGCAGCGCCAGGATGGTCGGAAGGTCGGCATTCGGGTCGGCGAGCGTGATTTCGACCGTCGACTTGTCGACCGCCTTGAACCCAGTCATCTGCGCGGCGATCTTGGCGACCTTGGAGCCGACCGCCGGATCGAGATGTCGCTTCAGCGAGAAGACAACGTCGTCGGCGGTGAGGTCTTTGCCGTCGTGGAACGTGACGCCCTTGCGCAGCTTCACAGTCCAGGTCTTGGCGTCCTTGGTGTCGAAGCTTTCGGCCAGCTCCATCTGCGTGACGCCGTCCTTGTCGAGGAAAGTCAGGCGGTTGTAGAGCGAGCAGCAGCGGACATAGTCGGTGGAGAGCGACGCCTTTGCCGGATCGAGCGTATCGGCTGTCGAGGACGACCAGCCGGCCGCCTTAAAATGTCCACCGGAAACCGGTGTCGCGGCGACGGCCTGCGTGGCGCGGCCGAGCACCGCGCCGCCCGCCGCCATCGCGGCGCCGCCAGCCAACAACATATTGAGGAGTTCGCGTCGGCTCGCGCCGCGACGAATGGCATTTTCGACCATGGCATCGTGTGCCCTGATCCCGTTCGTGATGTCGACGGTCATGTCATTCCCCTTTTCTGTCGGTTTCGCCGGGATGCTCGTTTTGCTGTGCGCCTTCCGGCTCTGGGCTCAGCTTTTTTGGGTTCAGCATTCTTGGTTCAGTATTCCTGGCCTCAGTATTATTGGCCTTAGTATTCTTGGGCTCAGCTTTGTTCCTTCAGGCCTTCCCGCACGGCTGCCGCAAAGGCGGCCATTGACGTGAAGTGGTAGTCCGGCACGGTCGTGCGCTCGGGCTCGATCGTGCCGCCATAGCCCTGCTGGGCATGCCGCCGCTCGATCCAGCAATTGGTCAGGCCAAGTGCCCGGGATACGCCGATGTCGTGATACTGGCTTTGCGCGACGTGCAGGATGTCATCCTTGGTATCGCCCCGGGAGGCCACGAATTCGAAGACCTTCTGGAAAAATGCCGGGTCCGGCTTCTCTGTACCTGTATCGTCGACCGTGAAGGTGGCGAAGAAGGGCGATCCGAGTTGCTTCTCGAAATGGTCGAGCGCCCAGCGCCGGGCATTGGTCATTGCAATCAGCTTGTGGGATTTCGCAAGGTCGGCCAATGCCGCCGCGCTATCCGGGAACCCTTTCCAGGTGCTGGCGGAATCACGCAGTCGGAGGCCGTGCTTTTCCTCGGTTGGCAGGCCGAGCCGCGGAGCAATGACCATGTAGACACGGACGAGATCGTCGGGGAACAGGTCCGCATCGGGCATGTAGCGGGCCTGTCGGTAGAGGGTCAGCGCTTCTTCGCCGTCGATGGAAACACCGGCCTCGGCGGCAATCTCGGAAAGGCAGGTCGTGATGCCGCCTTCGAAGTCGATCAACGTGCCGACGACATCGAAGGTCATGTATTTGAAATCGCAATAGCCCCTAGCCAAGACTAGCTCTCCTCCGCGCGCGACCGCATTGCATCGTGCTGAACAGAACAAAATTCCGTGCTGTCCGGGGCGTCGGCCTCTCATTCAAAAGCCCCGAAACTTGGGCTTTCTGGCCTCGTCTTGAAAACAGTCTGGCACTTCCGCCGCGCTGGAATCGCCGAAATGGCGCAGGGCCGCGGCACAAAATTGCGAAATCGTCTGCCCGGGCGATATTTTGAAACACGAGGTATTCGGCGCCCATCATGCAAGGGCCTGCCGGACATCCGGATCGTCCAGCGTCTGGTCGAGCGTTCGGCGCGTGCGCTCGATGATCGCGTCGATGTCGCCGTCGGTGCAACAGAGTGGGGGGGCATAGCCGAGAACACCTTGCGCAAAGGCACGGATGATGAGGCCGTTGTCCCACGCTCTGTCGAAGACCCGCCGCGCGGGCATGGCCGAGGCGGGAAGCGGTGTCTTCCTTTGCTTGTCGACGACCAGTTCGATCGCGGCAAGCATACCGCGACCGCGCACATCGCCGACGAGCGGGTGGTCGCTGAGGCCGGCCAATCCCGCCATCAGGCGGGCGCCGGCCTTGGCGCCGTTGTCCAGAAGGCCGCCTTCATAGAGCTTCAACACCTCGAGTGCCACGGCGGCGCTGACGGGATGGGCGGAATAGGTGTAGCCGTGCCCGACCGCCGAGCCGCCCGCGCCATCGGCGATGACGTCGTAGACATGGTCGGCCATGAACACGGCGCCCATTGGAACATAGCCCGAGGTCAGGCCCTTCGCGGTCGTCATGAAATCGGGAACGATGTCCTCATGGGTGCAGGCGAACAGGGGCCCCGTGCGGCCGAAGCCGGTGATCACCTCGTCGGCGATGAACAGGATGCCGTGCTCCCGGCAGAGTTCGCGCATGGCCTTGATCCAGCCTTTCGGCGGGACGATGACACCGCCCGAGCCCTGGATCGGCTCGGCGTAGAAGGCGGCGACCCGATCCAGCCCGATCTCCTCGATCTTGGCCTTCAGCGCGGCGAGCGATGCAGCGATGATCGCGTTCCCGTCATCGCCTGCCGGGTTGCGATAGGGATAAGGGGAAGGAATCTTGTGTTGCCACTCGAAGGGAACTCCAAAGCCGGCGTGAAAGGCGGGTAGCGCGGTCAGGCCCGCACCGACCACCGACGAACCGTGATAACCCGCCTCGATGGAAATGAACTGATCGCGTTTCGGCTCTCCCCTGGCATGCCAGTAGTAGCGGACGAAACGGATCGTGCTGTCGACCGCGTCGGACCCGCCGAGCGTGAAATAGACGTGATTCAGATCTCCGGGCGCGCGATCGGCGAGCTCCGAGGCGAGCCGGATGGCCGGCTCCGAGCCGAGATCGAAATAGGCGGTGGCGTAGGGAAGCTCGCGCATCTGCCGGGTCGCGGCCTCGACGATGCTGTCATGGCCGTAGCCCGCGTTGACGCACCACAACCCCGCAAAGCCGTCGAGGAGCTGCCGGCCGGACGCATCCGTCACGGTCGCGCCTTTCGCGGATTTCAGGACGCGCACGCCGACCGCCTCATGGCCGCGATATGAGGCGACCGGATGGATGAGGTGAGCGCGGTCGAGTTCGATCAGGGAATTGGCGAGCATTCTGTCCTCCGGACTAGCCGAGCGCCTGGTTGGCGAGGGCGTAAACTTTTGGTCTGGCCTGTTCCGCGCCCGTCTTGGGCGGGCGGTTCATGGCCACGCCGCCACCGGCATGAGCGAGGCCGATTTCCCCGAGCCAAGCGGCGATGCCGGTCCTGCTGTCGGTATCCACGCGCAGGAAGGCGCCGGCCCGCGGCGCGGCGAAGAAGCCGATCAGGGCTTTGGCGGCCTCGGCACTTCCGGCGATGACCGGGCCGATCACCTCGCCGCGGCCGAATGGGCGGATCGCCGCATAGGCCTCGACGGCGGCATTGCGACGGATGACCGCGATTTGGCCGCGCTCCGCGAGCGCATCGATCAAAGCGCTACGGTCGGCACCGTAGGCGTCGCGGTCCATCGCCTTGATTTCCGGCAGATCGTCCGTGCCTGTGGCTTCCACGCCGCCGGGAGTGCCAAGCTCCGCAACCTTGCCCTGATGCTGCAGGATCCTGCCGGAGGGCACAAAGCCCAGTTTCTCGTAGAGCGGGATGCCGTCCGCCGTCGCGGTGAGCCGCAACGGGCGGTCCCCGGCCAGGGCAAAGGCCCGTTCCATGAGACGTCGCCCGAGCCCCTTGCCACGCTGGTTCCGGTCGACGATCACCATGCTGATTGTGGCGCAATCCGCGCCGTAGGGAGTCACCAGGAGGGTTCCGGTGACGCGGCCATGATTGTCGAGCGCGACCGCGCCGCTCGAGAGCTGCAGTGCCATCTGCCAGTCTTGCGGGCGATGGGGCCAATTCTCCTGGCGAGAGAGAGCCACCGCGCCCTCGATATGCTCCGGCCCAAAGGTCCGGAATTCGATCTCGCCTTGCTGCATGAGGTATCCTTCCATCCGCCGCAGTCTCGGCCATCGATGGGACGCAGATCGTCTGAAGGCTTCGGCTTCGGCGGTATCTTTCGCCGTAGCGTGGGGGTTGCGCCGTATCTTGTGCTGGCGCGGATGCGCTTCGCGCCGCGGGAGGCGCTCTCACCGCGGTCAAGCTGCTACAGCGTGCCAAACCGGGTCGGGGATTCGGAACTTTCTGCTTTTGGGAGACCCATTTCGGTCAATTGGATCGCCGCCTGCCGTCATATGATGAAATCCATCCAAACGCGGATGAGCTTTCACCGGGATCGACGGACATGGCTTCTTTCAGGCCCAAATACATTACCTTCGATTGCTACGGCACGTTGACCAATTTCCAGATGGCAGAAGCGGCGCGCGACCTCTACGGCGCCCGGCTCGAAGAACCGCGCATGCGGGAGCTCATCAAGAACTTCGCGGCTTATCGGCTCGACGAGATCCTGGGCGCCTGGAAGCCCTATGCCGATGTCGTCCACAACGCGCTCGAGCGCGCCTCCAAGCGCAGCGGTGTCGCCTTCAACGCGGACGACGCCAGGATGGTCTATGAGCGCGTCCCGAGCTGGGGGCCTCACGCCGACGTTTCGGCCGGCCTGGCAAAGGTCGCCAGGGAGATTCCGCTGGTGATCCTGTCCAACGCCATGAACGCGCAGATCATGTCCAATGTCGAGAAGCTCGGAGCACCGTTCCATGCGGTTTACACGGCTGAGCAGGCGCAGGCCTACAAGCCTCGCTTCAGGGCCTTCGAATACATGCTCGATATGCTGGGCTGCGGCCCGGAGAATATTCTCCACTGCTCGTCTTCGTTCCGCTATGACCTGATGTCGGCGCACGATCTCGGCATCAGGAACAAGGTCTGGGTCAACCGCGGTCACGAACCGGCCAACCCGTACTACGGCTATGTCGAGATCGCCGACATTTCGGGTCTCCCGGGCGTGGTCGGGCTCTGAGGCTGGCTGATTGCCGATGAAGTTCGTCTCCTACTGGCACGATACGGCCCACGCTTTTTCCGGCGGGGCGAAAGGCCCGGTCGAGGGGCACTACGATGCCGCCATCATCGGCGGCGGCTTCACCGGTCTCGCCGCTGCTCGCCAACTGGCCAAGGCCGGCGCGAAAGTGGTGGTGCTGGAGGCCGAGCGGGTGGGCTGGGGCGCATCCGGGCGCAATGGCGGGCATCTGAACAACGGCCTCGCCCACAGCTACCTTTCGGCCAAGGCGGAGCTCGGCAAAGAACGCGCAATCGCGCTCTACCGGGCGCTCGACGCCTCCATCGACACGATCGAAGCACTGGTCGCCGAGGAAGGAATTGACTGCCATTTCCGTCGCGCCGGCAAGCTGAAGCTCGCCTCCAAACCACAGCATTTCGAAGCGATTGCCCGCAATTTCGAAGCCGTCCATGCGGAGGTGGATCCGGATACGGCACTACTCTCGGCGGCTGATCTCAAATCCGAGATCGGCTCGTTCTTCCATGGCGCGATGCTGTCGAAGAAGAGCGCCATGTTGCATATGGGCAGCTATGTGGCCGGCCTGGCGACAGCCGCCGCCCGCCACGGCGCCGACATCCACGAGAATGCGGCGGTGACGGATTTGAAGCAGGCCGCCGGCAGGCACGAGCTGATCACCTCCCGTGGTCGGATTAGCGCCGACAATGTGCTGGTGGCGACCGGCGCCTACACCACGCCCAATTTCACCTATTTCCGCCGGAGGATCATCTCCGTCGGCAGCTTCATCATCGCGACGCGACCGTTGCGCGACGCTGAGATCGCCGCGACCATGCCGGGCAATCGGACATGCGTGAATTCGATGAACATCGGCAACTATTTTCGGCTTTCGCCAGACAAGCGCCTGATCTTCGGCGGTCGCGCACGATTCTCGGCGACATCGGATCAGCGCTCCGACGCCAAGAGCGGACGGATACTGCAGGCCGGCCTCGCCGCGATCTTCCCGCAGCTTGCCAAGGTCGAGATCGACTATTGCTGGGGCGGGCTGGTCGACATGACCCAGGACCGCTTCCCGCGCGCCGGCTACCATGACGGGGTCTGGTACGCGATGGGCTATTCCGGTCACGGCGCACAGCTTTCCACCCATCTCGGCATGATCATTGCCGAGGCCATGCTTGGCCGCGAGGACCGCAATCCCATGAAGGGGGTCGACTGGCCGGCCGTGCCCGGCCACTTCGGTAAGCCCTGGTTCCTGCCGCTGGTCGGCCTCTACTACAAGGCGCTCGACCGGATTCAGTGATCTGCGACCCGGCGCTGCCAAACCTCAGCTGAATCCGCCTTAGCTGAACCGCTTCAGCTGAATCGCCTCAGCCCAGCCCGCCCATGTGAAAGCTCTTCATCTCGAGATATTCCTCGATGCCGACCTGCGCGCCCTCACGCCCGAGGCCGGACTGCTTGACGCCGCCGAAGGGGGCGACCTCCATCGAGACCGAGCCGGTGTTGAGCCCCACCATGCCGAACTCCAGCGCCTCGCCGACGCGCCAAGCGCGTTTCAGGCTCTCGGTGTAGAAGTAGGAGGCAAGCCCGTAGGGCGTGCTGTTGGCAAGCGCGATCGCCTCGTCTTCGGTCGTGAAACGGAACAGCGGCGCGACCGGGCCAAATGTTTCCTCGCCGGCGAGCCGCATCTCTTTCGTGGCACCCGCCAGCACCAGCGGCGCGACATACTGACGACCTTCCGGCAATGTCGGCCTCTTTGTGACGATCGCCGCGCCTTTGGCGAGCGCGTCCTCGACGTGGCGGTTGATCTTCTCAACCGCCGCCATGTTGATCATCGGGCCGATGGCGACGCCGGGCTGCGTGCCGGGTCCTACCGTCATGGCGTTGACGCGGGCGCTGAGCTTCGCGGCGAAGGCGTCGTAGACACCGTCCTGCACGAGGATCCGATTGGCGCAGACGCAAGTCTGGCCGCCGTTGCGGAACTTCGAGGCGAGCGCACCCTCGACTGCGAGGTCGAGATCGGCGTCGTCGAATACGATGAAGGGTGCGTTGCCGCCGAGCTCGAGGCTGAGCCGCTTCACGCTGTCGGCTGCCCCTCGCATCAGTAGCGAACCGACCCGCGTCGAGCCGGTGAAGGAGATCTTGCGTACGGTCAGGTTCGCCATGATCTCGGCGCCAATCTCAGCCGGCATGCCAGTGACGATGTTGATTACGCCGGCTGGGATGCCCGCCCGTTCGGCGAGCACGCCGAGCGCCAGCGCCGAGTAGGGCGTGAACTCTGACGGTTTGATGACCACCGTGCAGCCGGCGGCCAGCGCCGGCGCGATCTTGCGGGTGATCATCGCGTTTGGAAAATTCCAGGGTGTGATGATGCCGCACACCCCGACCGGCTCTTTCAGGACAATGATGCGCCGGTCGGGTGTGGGGGAGGGGATAGTATGGCCGTTGATGCGGCGCGCCTCTTCGGCGAACCATTTGACGAAGGAAGCGCCGTAGCGGATCTCGCCCCTGGCCTCGTCCAGCGGCTTGCCCTGTTCCGTCGTCAGGATCAGTGCGAGATCCTCCAGATGCGCGAGCATCAGGCCATGCCAGGCCTCGAGGAGGGCGGCGCGTTCGGCGTTGGTCTTCTTCTTCCAATTCCCGTAGGCGAGAGCCGCCGCTTCGATGGCCGCGCGGGTCTCGGGACCGCCCATGTCGGGCACTGTGCCGATCGTGGTCTGGGTCGCTGGGTCGAGTACATCGACTGTTCTGCCGGAGCCGGCCGCGATCCATCTGCCGCCGATCAGGCCGGCCTCGCGGAAGAGACTCTTGTCTTTCAAATTTTTCATCGAAGCGACCTCGCAATCAGGTGAGCGTCGCAACAATGGCGGCAGTGATGGCGTCCGTTCTGTCCTTGCCGGCGTGGTCCCGATGCCTCGTGCGGTTGTCGCTTCGAGCGCCTTCATGACGCTGCCGGCTGCGCCTTTCTCGCCGAGATGATCGAGCATCATCGCGCCGGACCATATGGCGGCGATCGGATTGGCGATGCCGAGATGAGCGATGTCGGGCGCTGAGCCGTGCACCGGCTCGAACATGGAGGGCGCCGAGCGCTCGGGGTTGATGTTGGCGGAGGCCGCGTAGCCGAGCCCACCCTGGATCGCCGCGCCGATGTCCGTCAGGATGTCGCCGAACAGGTTGGAGGCAACCACCACATCGAGGCTCTCCGGCTGCATGATCATGCGCGCCGCGAGCGCGTCGACGTGATAGCTGGTCACTTCGACGTCCGGATAGTCTGCCGCCAGCTTTCGTGTGATCTCGTCCCAAAAGACCATCGAGTATTTCTGCGCATTGGACTTCGTGACGGAGGCGAGCCTGCCTCGCCGCGCCCGTGCCTGCTCGAAGCCGAAACGCAGGATGCGCTCGACGCCGGCGCGGGTGAAGATCGCGGTCTCCACCGCGACCTCGTTCGCCGTGGCTTGGTGCACGCGCCCGCCAGCGCCCGAATATTCGCCTTCGGTATTCTCGCGGATGCAGAGGATGTCGAAGCTCTCGGCCCGCAGCGGGCCCTTCACGCCCGGCAGCAGGCGGTGCGGCCGGACATTCGCGTATTGCACGAACGCCTTTCGGATCGGCAGCAGCAGACCGTGGAGCGAGACGGAATCCGGCACCTCGGCCGGCCAGCCGACCGCGCCGAGGAGGATGGCGTCGAAGCCGCGCAAGGTCTCGATGCCGTCCTCGGGCATCATGCGGCCGGTCTCCTTGAAGAAGCGGCAGGACCAGGAGATCTCGGTTCCCTTCAGGGCAAAGCCCGCATGGCTGGCCGCCGTTTCCAGCACAGTCCAGGCGGCGGCGGTCACATCGCGGCCGATGCCGTCACCAGGGATCAGCGCGATCGAGTAGGACTTCATCGGCACCTCTTCACAGGCTGATCAGGACGCTCTTGGACTTGCGGTTGGCGAGATAGGCCTCGCGGCCGAGATCCTTGCCGATGCCGGAGCGCTTATAGCCGCCGGTCGGCAGGATATGGTCGCGCGAGCGGCTGTAGCGGTTGACCCAGACGGTGCCCGCTTCGAGCTTGCGCGCGAAACGGATCGTGCGGGATAGGTCAGCGGTGAACAGGCCCGAGGCCAACCCATAAGTCGGATGGCCGGACAGCGCCAGCGCCTCCTCCTCGGTCTCGAAGGTCTGGACGGTCAGGACCGGGCCGAAGATTTCCTCGACGATCGCCGGATTGGCCTCACCGACATCGGCGATGAGTGTCGGCTCGTAGAAATAGCCGGGGTCGTCCATGGCCGCGCCGCCCGTGAGGCATTCGCCCCCAGCCTCGACTGCGGCCTGGACGATACCATCGACACGCGCCCGCTGCCGTTCCGAGATGATCGGAGAATAGCGTGTCTCCTCGTCCCAGGTCGGACCGGGCCACACCGCCTTCATCCGCTCGAGGATGGCGGCCGTCAGCCTGTCGGCCACGCTCGTCTCGACGATGAGGCGCGTGCCGGCGACGCAAGCCTGGCCGGCGTTGAAGGTGACGCTACCGGCGATCGCCGTCGCCGCCTTGTCGAGATCGGCATCGTCAAAGACGATCTGCGGGCTCTTGCCGCCGAGCTCCAGCGTCATCGGCTTCACGCCGGTGCGGGCGACGTTCTCCATAATGGCTGCGCCGGCGCGGGTCGAGCCGGTGAAGCTGACCTTGGCGATCTCGGGATGGCCGGTCAGCGCCGTGCCGGTCGTCGGGCCGTCGCCCAGAACCACATTGACGAGCCCGGCCGGCAGGCCCGCCATGACGGCGAGCTGGGCCATGCAGACAGTCGAGAAAGGCGTCATCTCGGAGGGTTTCAGGACGACCGCATTCCCTGCGGCCAGTGCCGGGCCGAGCTTCCACCCGGCCATGGAAACAGGGAAGTTCCAGGGCGTGATCGCGCCGACCACGCCATAGGGCTCGCTCACGATCATGCCGAGACTGGCGTCGTCGGTCGGCACGAGCTCGCTGCCTTCCTTGTCGCTGAACTCGGCGAAGAAGCGGATCTGCTCGGCGGTCACCGCGATGTCGCCGGCAACGAGCTGGCCTACCGGTCGGGTGGAGCACAGCGCCTCGATTCTGGCGAGCGTTTCCGCTTGGGCCTCGATCAGGTCGGCCCAGGCCTGGAGCGCCCTGGTGCGCTCGCGCGGCCGAACACCGCCCCATTTGCTGGCCTTCAGCGCTGCCTTGGCGCTTTCGACCGCACGTTCGACCATGTCCAAGCCCGCCACGGGACAGGCCGCATAGACCTTTCCGTCGGACGGACGGCGCATCTCGATCAGGCCTTCGGCCGCGATGAGCTCTCCGCCAATGAAATGGCCAATGGGGAGGGGAACCGCGTCGGGATCGAAACTCAGCTTCATGGGTCACCAATTTGCAGCGTCACCCGGAGCCTAGCGCGTGCTGGCGCGCAGCATGCGCTGTTCGGTGATCCGCCGCCGCCGAAGGTTGCGTCGCTGACGCGAAGGACCGCAAGATCTTCTGCGCAGCCGGCGCCTCACGCTATGGTCCTACCGTCACGTAGATCTTGCGCATCGTTTCGATCGTCTTCCAAATGCCGATGAAGCCGGGCTTCATCACGAAGCTGTCGCCGGCGCGGTAGGTCACCGTCTCGCCGCCGTCGGGCCTGATTTCAATTACGCAGGAGAGGATGTGGCAGAACTCGAAGGTGTCCCCCTTGATCGAGCGTCTCTCGCCCGGTGTCGCCTCCCAGACGCCGCTATGGACGAGGTCGCCCTTGGCGGCGTCCTGCGCCCAGGTCTTGAAGGCGGGGTCGCCGGCAATCAGCCTATCGGGCAGCGCCTTGGATTCGCGCGGCGGGAAGGTTGGGTTGGTGTCGATGGTCTTGAGCAGAGACAAGGGAAAGGCCTTTCTCGTTGGATTCAATAGCCGCGCGACCGGTCGACGAGACCAACAGGGTCGAGGCCGGCGCGGTGGCGCCTGATACTGTCGATGACGGCGTGCGCAGCCGTCACAGGCTGGGTGACGCAGGCGATATGCGGGGTCAGAATGATCTTCGGATGCGACCAGAAAGGATGCCCTGCCGCCAGGGGCTCAGGATCGGTCACGTCGATCATCGCCGCTGAAAGGCGGCCGCTGTCG
>Ga0306920_100007345_pt1 | contig 14507 bp, 13 predicted proteins | sample flu12Cox44000170_FD_204666 | JGI IMG/M metagenome (GOLD analysis project Ga0306920, IMG submission 204666) | Lab enrichment of tropical soil microbial communities from Luquillo Experimental Forest, Puerto Rico - flux4day.12C.oxic.44.000.170 (v2)... | ecosystem: Environmental > Terrestrial >...
GTGGGGCCGGCAAATGGGGACGGCATGGGTGCAGCGGTGCCGCAGGAGGTACCATGCTGTGGGCGCGCGGCAGCGCGCTGCCACAAGGCCCGCCCATGGTCGACCTTGGCAAGCAAAGCCTAGCCATTGCGCGCGTTGTCTCGGGAGCAGGGGCGGTGGATCCGGCATTTCCTGTCCGTTGGGCAGGATCCGTTGGGACAGGCATGAAAGCCAATGCGGCAGGGGATGGTCACAAGAGGGCCATTGATAGGTGCTCATTGATGGGTGGCGGGCAACGGTTCGCTCGGTCCCGTCGCGGCTGCGATTTGCCCCGCCCTAGTCTCAACCGAGCGGCGGGGCGATGCCCGGTCATTGCACGCGAGCGCTCGATCGGCTTTACCCCACACGCGCGGGATCGCCGCAATCGGCATGAGGCGGAGCGCGTGCTTAGAAAGCCGGCCCGAACTTGTTGGACTTGGGGAAGCCCCGAGGTGCGAGACGTCCTGCCTGGGCGCGCTGGCCGATCCAGTCTCTGAGCTCGGCAAACGGCAGTGTGAACATGCGGCCCGCCGGATCGAGCCAGCAAAGCCCGTCCGCCCTCTTTAACACACGCACATCGGAGAGGCCGCCGTCCTTGAAGCGCTGCAGGCGGACGCCCTTGCCGCGGCTCATCTCCGGCACCTCCTCGATGGAGAAAATCAGCATCTTGCGGTTTTCGCCGATGGTGGCGACCGTGTCGCCCTCGGCGGGCACGCAGGCGCACGCCTCCACCGGCTCATCCACGTTCATCAGCTGCTTGCCCTTGCGCGTCATGGCGACCACTTCGTCCTCGGGCACAATGAAGCCGTGGCCGGATGTGGAAGCAACCAGCAGCTTGCGCCCCGGCTCGTGCACGAAAATCTCGACAAATGCGTGGTTCTCTTCCAGCTCCACCATCAGCCGCACGGGCTCGCCGTGACCGCGCCCGCCGGGAAGCTGGTCGGCCGCGAGGGTAAACACTTTGCCGTTGGAGGCCAGCAGCAGGAGCTTGTCGGTGGTCTGCGCCTTCACCCAGCGCTTGAGCGCGTCGCCCTGCTTGAACTCGAGCTTAGAGGTATCGTCCATGTGGCCCTTCATGGCGCGGATCCAGCCCTTCTCGGATAGGATCACCGTGATGGGCTCCTTCTCGATCATGGCCTGCTCGAGATCGACCTCGATGACAGGCGCCTCGGCGAAGGTGCTTCGGCGGCGGCCAAGCTCGGTCTTCTTTGCATAGGCCTCGCGCGTCGCCTTCACTTGCTCGGCGATGCGGTCCCACTGCTGTTCCTCCGACTTCAGAAGAGACTTGATCTCGCGCCGCTCCTTCGTGAGCTTGTCGTGCTCGGCCTTGATCTCGAGCTCTTCCAGCCGCGACAGCGATTTGAGGCGCAGATTTAGGATCGCTTCGGCTTGTACGTCGGTGAGCTTGAAGCGCTTGATCAGCTTGGCCTTGGGATCGTCCTCGAAGCGGACAATGCGGATCACCTCGTCGATGTTGAGGTAGGCGATGAGGTAGCCGTCGAGCACTTCGATGCGGTGCTCGATCCTCTTGAGGCGGAACTGGGAACGGCGCACGAGCACCACCTGCCGGTGCTCAAGCCAGCGCTTCAGCACGTCGCGCAGCGAAAGAACGCCGGGCACTTGGCCGGCCGCGAGCACGTTCATGTTGAGGGAGAAGCGCACCTCGAGCTCGGTCAGCTTGAAGAGGCTCTCCATCAGCAGCACGGCGTCGACGGCGCGGCTCTTGGGCTCCAGCACCAGGCGCACGGTCTCCGCCGACTCATCGCGCGCGTTGCCCAACAGCGGCAGCTTCTTTTCATCGATCAGCTCGGCGATGCGCTCGACGAGCTTGGCCTTCTGCACCTGGTAGGGGATCTCGCTGACGACGATCTGGTAGCTGCCCCGGCCCGTATCTTCCTTCTCCCACTTGGCCCTGAGGCGGAAGCCGCCGCGGCCCGCCTTGTAGGCTTCCAGGATCGATTGGCGCGGCTCGACGATGACGCCGCCGGTGGGGAAGTCCGGCCCCGGCACCATCTCGACCAGCTTGTCGATGTGCGCATGCGGGTGCTTGATCAGATGCAGGAGGGCGTTGCACAGCTCCTCGACATTGTGCGGAGGGATGCTGGTCGCCATGCCGACGGCGATGCCGGCGGTGCCGTTGGCGAGCAGGTTGGGGAAGTTGGCCGGAAGGACGACAGGCTCCTGGTTGGTGCCGTCGTAGGTGGGGCGGAAATCGACCGTCTCCTCGTCGATGCCTTCGAGCAGCAGACCGGCGACCGGGGTGAGGCGGCTTTCCGTGTACCGCATGGCCGCGGGGTTATCCCCGTCGACGTTGCCGAAGTTGCCCTGTCCGTCGACGAGCGGGTAGCGGACCGCAAAGTCCTGTGCGAGCCGGACGAGCGCATCGTAGATCGCCTGATCGCCGTGAGGGTGGAAATTGCCCATCACCTCGCCGACGATTTTCGCGCACTTCTTGTAGCCGCCGGTGGGATCGAGCTTCAGCTCCCGCATGGCGTAAAGGATGCGCCGGTGCACGGGCTTGAGGCCGTCGCGCACGTCGGGCAGGGCCCGGTGCATGATGGTGGAGAGGGCGTAGGCGAGGTAGCGCTCCTCCAGCGCATCTTTGAGCTTGATGGGCTCGATCGGGGGTGGCGGGGGAGGGAGAATCGTCGTCTTGGCCATGGGTGTTGGTTACTCGCGAGGGCGGCCGACCTCAAGTGTCCGGGACGCCGCGCTTGCACGGTTTTGGCATGGTTGCCTACCTTTGGTTGTTGAAATTTTCAACGCAGGAGCGGTCTCTGCGCCGGGCGGAAATGCAGTGCATCGGCATCCATGGGCGCCGTTGCAGCGCCTGATCGGCCGGTGGCGGGAGCCGCTGCCCGCTTCGGGCGCGCACTCGGCTATCTCCGCGTGCTCAGAGCTCACCGCCAAACTGGCTCGCCGGCGGGCCGCCCGCGCGGCCATTAAGGCCGCGTCGAGCCTGCCGCACGCATGCGGAGGGACCTGAACCGATCGAGAAGCCGACAAAGCCCAAGTCAAAAGTCCATGTCAAAAGTCCGTGTCAAAAGTCTGGGCCGCCGCGGCGCAAGATCGTCGGTACTTCTGCAATTGAGGTAGGGTAAATCTGTTCTAACACCTGGCGGCATGCCGCTGCCCTGCACCTCTCTATCTCCAACCCATGGCCAGCCTCCCCGATCTGCCGCAGACCGAGATCGCCATCGTCGAGATGACGAACGCCTTCCGCCGCGATAGCAAGCTTGGCGAGGTCAAACCGAATGCGGCGCTGACGGCGGCGGCGCGCGCGTTCGCGGAGTATTTGGCGAAGACGGGCAAATTCGCGCACGAGGCGGACGGCCGCGGGCCAGGCGAGCGCGCCGTGCTTGCGGGCTACCGCTACTGCCAAGTGGCCGAGAACCTGGCCATGAACCTCGACAGCCGAGGCTTCGAAACAGGCGCGCTCGCCCGTGCGGTTGTGGAGGGGTGGAAGAATTCGCCTCCCCACCGCGCCAACCTGCTGGGGCCATCTGCAACCCAGATCGGCGTTGGCCTCGCGCGTGCTCCTGACCGGGATCCTAAATTCATCTCGGTGCAGCTGTTCGGCCGGCCGGAGTCCCTGAAAGTCGAGTTCCGCATCGAGAACCGGGCGGGCACGCCCGTGCGCTACGTGCTGGGGAAGGAGGTGCACACGCTGCCGCCGCGGGCGATCGTCACGCATGCCAGCTGCGACGCGGAGCCGCTGACCTTCGAGACGGCCGGCGCCGCGGTTGAGCGCTTCGAGCCGCGCAACGGCGACCGCTTCGTGGCGCGTTTGCGTGCCGGGGGCATCATCGCCATTGACGCCGAGAACAGATAAGCCTGACCGGCGGGACAGGCTGAGCGGCTGCTCGCAGACGTCACGGCAAGCTGAGCTCGCCATACGCCGGTGAGCTCGTCGGCGAGCCAGCGCGATGAGGGTGAGCATGCCGCCGTTTGTTGCCACGGCTGCGGAGCACCTGGCTTGCAGCGATGGCGCCGCACCGGTTGTTCGCTTGAGACAGCGGTCGAGCATCGCCCCCGCAGCAAGCGTGGCCGACCCATCACTTGGGCCGTGGGCGTAACGGTTGGGGCGTGGGCCTAATGGGATCGCGCGTCACGCGCGAGTTGCTGCAGGGTCTGGTTGAGCTGGCATAGCAGGTCTTCGGCGGCCTGCGTCGGGGCGCCCTGCACGATGAGGCGTTGCAGCTTCGCCTTTTGCTCCTCGACGCGCTTGCGGGCTTTCGACAGCTGCTCCTCGATACGATCGATGCGCATGGACTGAGCCATGGCTACCTCCAGTCCCCGGCCGACAACGGCCAGCTGTCCTACTTTGTTCCGGTCACCTAGGATTGGCCATTAGGATTGGGTCATGAGCAAGTTCCAGGAACGAGGGCAAGCGTAAGCGGTGGCGGTAGTTCAGCCCAGGGTCAAGCCCAGGGTCAAGCCCAGGGTCAGGCCCAGGGTCAGGCCCAGGGTCAAGCCAGGGTCAGGCCAGGGTGGTGATGCCGTTGGAACGATGCTCGCGACGGATCGTTTCGCCGCACACAACCCGCAAGGGGGCCCGACATGCAAGTCAGCTCGCGTGGCTCGCAAGGGGCGCTTTCGCTCGTCCTGCTCATGGCCACCGCCGCGGCGATAGTGGCGTTCGAGATCTTCACCTTTCGGGTTGGTCCCGACGAGCTCGGCGTCGTGCTGCACCTGGGCAAGTTCGTGCGCCAGGAGCCGCCTGGCCTGCATTTTCGCATGCCTTACCCGATCGAGGAAGTGCGACTGCCGAAGGTCACCCGGCAGAACGTCCTCGAAATCCGCGCGCGGCCGAATTTGCATGCGCGCGGCGTCGACTTTGGCGCGAGTGCGGTTCCCGAGCCGCACGGCCACGCCATGATGATGATCACCGGCGACGAGAACATAGTTGCGCTCGATGCGGCCATTTTTTGGCGCATCGCCTCGCCGCAGGATTATCTCTTCAACGTCGAGGACCCTGAGACCATGGTGAGCGATGTGGCCGAAAGCGCGGTGCGCGAGATCGTCGGACGCTCCGAGATCCGGCCGCTGCTGACGCAGGCGCGGCAAGCAACCGAAGAGGCGGTGCGCGCGCTGATGCAGCGTGTGCTCGACGGCTACGCGGCCGGCGTGGGCGTGGACCAGGTGCGCTTGCAACGCGTTGATCCGCCCGAAGAGGTGATCGACGCATTCCGCGACGTGCAGGCAGCGCGCACCGATGCGGAGACATCGCAGAACGATGCCGAAGCGTATCGCAACAAGGTCATTCCCGAGGCCCGTGGCGAGGCAGAGCGCATACTGCAGTCGGCCAGGGCGGATCGCGAGCGCACCATTGCCGAGGCTACGGGGCAAGCAGCGCGCATTTTACAGAACCTCGACGGCTATAGGCGGGCGCCCGAGGTGACGCGCAAGCGCATCTATCTTGAGACCATGGAGCGCGTGCTGGGCGGGGCCGGCAAGGTCATCCTCGACACGAGGGGCGAGCAGCGCACACCACCGCCGCAACCGTCGGGCGCCGCCGATGGGGGTGGCAACGCGCGCGATTGACGCGATCGCGATCAGGCCGACGTTCAGAGGGGGAGACCGCCTGGGTCGGCGGCTGGCGGCGCGAGTGAGGTCCTGGTCGGGTCCTTACTTTGCTTGTTGCGTCCTCAGGCGAGCGGGCATGCGCAAGCCTTGCCACTCACGCCGCATGACCATTGCGTGGCAACCAAAGGCCGATGCAGAAGGCTACAGCCGGCTGCCAGATGAGGTAGAGGAGGCGCTCATCTACGATCTTGCGCTCCCCCATGAAGAAGAGCATCCCGGCCGTTGCGCCCAGGGCGCAGGTCAGGCAGATGCGCCAGGGCCGGCGTAGGTCGGATGCGAAGAGCGCGCAGCCAAGCTGCGTCAAGCCGGCGCCGACGGCCCCGGCGCAAAGGCTGGCGGCGACGAGATGGGCATCATCGCCGGTGTTGCGCTGCAGCCTGATGGCCGTGTGCACCGCCGCGCTCCAGGCATACATGGTGGTGACCGGAACGATGATCGCAGCCCACCTCTTGCGCATCGCCACTGCCATGCCGAGCCCCAGTGCCGCGCCATAGAAGAAGCCGATCGGCAGGGCTCCAGGATCGAGCAGAAACACCATCCCCAGCGGTTGCAGCTCGGCAAGTGTGAAAGACTGGCCCCAAGCCGCCGACAGGCTGCCGGAAACCAAGCCGAGCACCATCAGCATCTCGGCCGGCCGGTTGCGCAAGGTGTCGAGCAAGGTCGTGGTTCCGACGCGGTTCTTTCGCGACAGAGCGACACTAAAGCTTGGAATTCTGCCCAAGATAGGACAGCAGGCGCATCCTGGCCCCCGGCATCGCCTGCTCGCGAGGCCTGAGCACACGCGCCTCCAGGAAGTGGCCTGTGAGGGCGAAGCCCGCGCGCACGTCCGTGGGCGTCACATCCCCAGAGGGATCCGCGCGCAGAAATGCCGGCAGCGCCAGGAGGCGCCCCTTGTAGGGCTCCCCGGCCTCGGCCGACACGGCGCGGCCGGACTTGGGCGAAACATAGCGAAGGTGCGTGGTCCGGCCGGTCGCCGCGCAGGAGGCGAGGTCGAGCCCAAAGCCCAACTCCTCCAGCAGCGCCAGCTCCCAGCGCACGAGGAGGGCCGGCCATACCGCGCGCTCGTCAAGAAAGCCCAGCACAAACAGCGTGACCTCAAAGAGGTTGGGATGGGGATCGCGCTCCGGCAACAGCCGCGTCAGCGCGGCGATGGAAGTCAGGGCAGCAAGCGCTGGGGCATCGTCCATGACCTCGGCCGCAAACCCTCTCCTCAGCTCAACGCCGAAGTGGCCCAAATTGTCGGCGAGGCGCGCCTTCCAGGTGGCATCGACGTGGTTGCCGGTCTGCAGGATGGGTCGCAGCTTGCGCGATCGTCCGCCGTGCACGAGCCCTAGATGCCGCCCATGCGCGCGGGTGAAGAGCTCCAGCACGGCCCCGGTCTCCCCGTGCGGCCGCACGCTCAGAATCACGCCTTCATCGGACCAGTCCATGCAAAGGGTTTAGCTCGCAAGCCCGCGCCCCGAAAGCGGTACCGTGGCACCATGCGCAAGAACGGGATTTGCGGGCGGGGCCATCACTCGTCCAATTGCGTCGCCAGAAACGATTATCGCCTGGCCTAGAGCCTGCCTGCCGCACCCCACCCGCCCGGATCGTTGATGGTGGAAAGGCAGGTCCCGTCATCGCGCGGCCTTGGTAGGCGAGCGACCGGTCACCGCGGGCCCCGGTTCGTGGCGCCGACGGCAAGGCTCCCGCGGCGGGGAGGCTGCGATGGCGGGCACGGTGCATGGGATGGAATCATCTCCCATGACATCCCATGACACTGTCTGGCCATGACACTGTCTGGCCATGACACTGTCGGGCCATGACACTGTCGGGCCATGACACCGTCGGGCCATGACACCGTCGGGCTCCACGGGTGGAGCTGGCCCGAATGCGCAGCGCGCGAGCGTTAAACACGCAAGTGGGGTGCGAGCGATCGCTGCTGATTGCGTGCCATCAGTCGTGCGCGCGGCACGCGGCGCCCGCGCCGATTTCGCAAGGACCGCAATATGATGGGCGACCCTCGGACTCTGGCGCGCAGCCGCCTCAGGGCGGGCCCGCGAGCGGTCGACGCACGCGGGGCGGCTCAGTCCTTAGGGAACGTCAGACCCAGCTCGCGGTAGCGCTCGGGGTCGCTGGCCCAGTTCTCTCGCACCTTCACGAACAGAAAAAGATGCACGGTCTTCTCGAGGATCTGGGCGAGCTCCAGGCGCGCCGCCATGGAGATCTGTCGGATCATGCGTCCCCGGGCACCGAGCACGATGGCCTTTTGGCCTTCGCGCTCCACGAAGATGGTCTGCTCGATGCGCACGGACCTTTGCTGCTCCTGCCAGGCGGTGGTCTCCACGGTCGCCTGATAGGGCAGCTCGTCATGCAGGCGCTCGAACACTTTCTCGCGGGTGACCTCCGCCGCCAGCAGGCGCATGGGCGCATCCGAGATCTCGTCGGCCGGGTAGTGCCAGGGCCCGGGCTCGACCGTGCGCGCCAAGTGCGATTTGAACTCGGCCACGCCGTCGCCGGTGAGAGCGGAGATCATGAAAGTGGCGGAGAATGGTGCGCGCGCATTCGACTGCTGCGCCAACTCGAGCAGGCGCTCCTTCTTGACGCGATCGATCTTGTTGAGGATCAGCACCAGGGGCGCGCGGCTGTCCTTCAGTCGAGCCAGGATGCGCTCGGTATCCTCGTCAAGCCCCTTGGTCGCGTCGATCAGCAAAGCAACGATATCGGCGTCGATCGCGCCGCCCCACGCCGCCTCTACCATGGCTCGGTCGAGCCGGCGGCGCGGGGCAAAGATGCCGGGCGTGTCGATGAATACGAGCTGGCTCGCGCCCGCAACGGCAATGCCGCGCACTAGTGTGCGCGTCGTCTGCACCTTGCGGCTGACGATGCTCACCTTGGCGCCCACCAGGGTGTTGACGAGGGTGGACTTGCCCGCATTCGGCGCGCCAATGATAGCGATGAAGCCGCAGCGGGTTTCCGGGAGGGGTGCGGCCTCACTCATCGGTGCCTCCGCGTACGCCTTCGCGGGCAAGAAGGGCCGTGGCGGCGGCCTGCTCGGCGGCGCGCTTGCTGGCGCCTTTGCCGCGGGCAGGTTGGGTGCCCTTGATGCGAACCTCGGCGGTGAAGCGGGGCGCATGATCGGGTCCCTCGCGCGCCACCTCCACGTATTGCGGCAGATCGAGGCCCTTGCCCTGGGCCCACTCCTGCAGCGCCGACTTGGCATCGGCGACCTCGGCGGGCGCGCCCTCGAGCTTGGGGCCCCAATGTGCGCGCACCACCTCACGCGCCTTCTGGTAGCCGGCCTCCAGGAACACCGCACCGAGCAGAGCCTCGCAGGCATCGGCCAGGATCGTCTCCTTGTCACGGCCGCCAGTGCCCGCTTCCGATTCGCTTAGGTGCAGCGATGCGCCGAGATCGAGTGCGCGCGCCACCTCTGCACACGTGCCCCCGCGCACCAGGCGGTTGAAGAGACGGGCCAGCTGCCCCTCCGTCGCCGTCGGATAGGTCTCGCTCAACAGCTCGGCGACGGCGAGGCCCAGCACCCGGTCGCCCAAGAATTCGAGCCGCTCGTTGTCGCGGCGTTTGGCCGAAGCCTGGCGCACGCTGGCGTGAGTGAGCGCCTTCTTCAAGAGCGCACGATTCTTGAAGACGTGGCCGAGACGGGCCTCCAGCTCCTTGCGCTTGCGAACCGCCGCCACCGGACCTAGCGCACGAGGCTGAAGATCCGGCCCCATCGGATATCAAAGGGCCAAGTCCAGGGGCGAGTCAGCCGGAAGGCGTTTGGATCGTCGACCGCGGCGGAGAAGAAGATGATCTCGGCGCGTCCCACGAAGTTCTCCAAGGGCACGTAGCCTACCCCATAGCGCGGCGACTGCTCGCGGCTGTCGGTGGAATTGTCGCGGTTGTCGCCCATCATGAAGTAGTGGCCGGGCGGCACCTTGTAGCCCCCGACGTTATCGAATTGGCCGCCCTGGACGGAGTCGAGCACAAGGTATTTGACGCCATTGGGCAGCGTTTCCTCGTAGCGCGGGATCGGCCTGCCCTCTTCCGGCGAGATGAAGTCGTCCTTGCGCACCTTGGGCACCGCCTCACCATTGATGAAGAGAACGCCGTCACGCATTGCGATCTCGTCGCCCGGCAGTCCAATCACCCGCTTGATGTAGTCGGTGGAGTTGTCGCGCGGAAGCTTGAACACCGCAACATCGCCGCGCTTGGGCTCGGAGGCAAAAATGCGACCCTTGAAGGGAATGATGCCCCACGGGATCGAGTAGCGGCTGTAGCCGTAGGCGAGCTTGGAGACAAACAGGTAGTCGCCGACCAGCAGGGTCGACTTCATTGAGCCCGAAGGGATATTGAATGGCTGATAGAAGAAGATGCGCACGATCATCGCCAGGATGAGGGCGTGGACAACGATCTTGATCGTCTCGCGCCAACCGCTGCCCGCCCCATCGCTGGCGTTGGTGTGCAAGCTCATGCTCTCTCTTTTGCGCTGCATCCTGGCCTCGGAAGCAAGCCGGTGGCGAGACTGCGCGCCCCGTATAGCGGGTTAGCGACAGGGCCGCAATTCACGGGGGCTGCAATTCACGGGCGGGGGCACTTGGCCTCACCGGTCGGAGCGCTGCCCGCGGGAACGGCGGAGATCACGACGATCGCTTGGGCGAGCGGGAAATCGTCGGTCAGCGAAAGGTCGACGCGGGCTTCCAGCCCCGGCGGGGTGATCAGCCGAAGCCGCTCGGCCGCTCCGCCGGTCAGCACCAGGGTAGGCCGGCCCGAACGCAAGTTGACGACGCCCATGTCGCGCCAATAGACGCCCTTGCGGAACCCGGTTCCAAGCGCCTTGGCGCAGGCCTCCTTGGCCGCAAAGCGTTTGGCGTAGGAGGCGGCGCGGCCGGCCCGGCCGTCGGATTTCGCGCGTTCCGTTGCCGTAAAGACACGCGCCAGGAAGCGCTCACCGTAGCGCTCGAGCGCCTTCTCGATGCGGCGGATGTCGACGATGTCGTTGCCAAGGCCGAGGATCACGATGCCCTCTTGGCGCGTTTGCCCGCGCTCGCGCCGCCCCTGGCCTCATCCATCAGGGCGCGCATGCGGGCGATGGCGGGCCCGAGCCCGCCGAAGATCGCCTCGCCGACGAGGAAATGGCCGATGTTGAGCTCCACGATCTGCGGAATGCGCGCGACCGCCTTGACCGTGTTGAAGGTAAGCCCGTGCCCGGCGTGGACTTCGAGGCCCGCGGCGGCAGCCGCATGGGCAGCGCGCTCGAGCCTGGCCAGTTCGCGCTGCACGCCGCCGGCGTCGTCGTTGAGCGCGCGCTCACAATAGGCGCCCGTGTGCAGCTCCACCACCTGCGCGCCGAGCCGCGCTGCGGCCTCGATGGCGACCAGCTCAGGCTCGAGGAAGAGCGACACGCGGACGCTTGCGGCTTTCAAGGCCTCGACCGCGTGACGCAAATGGTTCTCGCCCCGGACCACGTCGAGTCCGCCCTCGGTGGTGCGCTCTTCACGCTTTTCCGGCACCAGGCAGCAGGCGTGGGGCACGTGGCGCAGTGCAATGGCAAGCATCTCTTCGGTGGCGGCCATCTCGAGGTTGAGGGGCCGGGTCAGCTCGCGCTTCAGACGGGCAATGTCGTCGTCGGAAATGTGGCGCCGGTCCTCGCGCAGATGCGCGGTGATGCCATCGGCGCCGGCTTCCACGGCCAAGTGTGCGGCGCGTAACGGATCGGGATGGCGGCCCCCGCGCGCGTTGCGGATGGTGGCCACGTGGTCGATGTTGACGCCGAGGCGCAGGTGCGCGGGCGCGCGGGAGGATCGTTTCAACACCGGCATGCGGCAGCTCTCATGGTGTCCATGGCCGGTGTCAAGGGTAAGCGATGACCTGCCACAAATCGAGTCGTGCCCATGCGCTAAATCATCGGCGCTTCCTCATGCGGCTCCCACATCGCTTCGAGCCACGCAGGAGGATCTGGCTAGCCGAACACGCGCTCGACGCTGCTCACCACGGCCTTGCCCTTGAGCCCGGTGATGATCTGCGTCAGATGGTCGAGGTCCCAGACTTCGAGCTCGATCTGGATCTCGGTGAAGTCCTTGGCACGGCGCACCATGCGCACATTGTCGATGTTGCCGTCGGCTTCGCCGATTATCTGGGCGATCTGTGCCAGCGTGCCGGGCTCGTTGAGCGCCGTGACGACGATCTTCGCCGGGAAGCGCTCGGGGTTGTCGGGATCGAGGTCCCAGGTCACGTCGATCCACTTTTCGTGCTCGAACTCCCGCAGCCTCGGGGAATGGATCTGGAAGATGCGAATGCCGCCACCATCGGAGAGGACGCCAACGATGCGGTCGCCCGGCACCGCGCCACCCTCCTCGAACTGTACCGGCACGTCGTTCTTGAGCCCGCGGATCGGCAGCACCTGCGTGTGCTTGGCTTCCGCCCCGCCGCTGCCGGGCCAGCGGAATTTGAGACCCATCACCTTGGCGACGTTGAACCAGCCCTCCTCGCTTTGGCCCCGCTCGCGGCGGCTCCGCTTGCGCGGGGCCACCTGCTCGGCGAGCTCGGCCTCCGGCACCACGGCGCGGATGACATCCTTGACGGGGAGCTCGCCGCGACCGACCCCCGCATAAACCTCTTCAATCGACTTCTGCGTCAGCCGGGAGAGGCCCTTCTTGAGCTTCTCGTCGGTGTACTCCTGACCGATCCTGCGGAAGGCGGAAATGAGCAGGCGTCGGCCGAGCTCGGAGTATTGCCGGCGCAGGGCGTCGCGCGCGGCACGGCGGATGGAGGAGCGGGCCTTGCCGGTGACGGCGACGCGTTCCCAGGCGGCGGGCGGGGTCTGGCCCTTGGCCACCAGGATCTCCACTTGGTCGCCATTCTTGAGCTGTGTGGTGAGGGGCAGCTGGCGCCCGTTGACGACTGCGCCGACGCAGTTGTTACCCACGTCGGTGTGCACGGCATAGGCAAAATCGATGGGCGTTGCGCCGCGCGGCAGGGCGATGAGGCGGCCCTTCGGGGTGAAGCAGAACACCTGATCCTGGAACAACTCGAGCTTGGTGTGCTCCAGGAACTCCTCTGGGTTGTCGCCCTCGAGCAGGGTGTCGACCAGGCGACGCAGCCAGATATAAGGGTTCTCCTTGTGCACTGCACCGCTGCCGTTGGGGTGCCCACCGTCCTCGTCCACGCCGTCCTTGTAGAGAGCATGTGCGGCGACGCCGTACTCGGCGATCTGGTCCATGGCGCGAGTGCGGATCTGCAGCTCGACCCACTGGTGACGCGGTCCCACGACCGTGGTGTGGATCGACTGGTAGTTGTTCTGCTTGGGCGTGGAGACGTAGTCCTTGAAGCGGCCGGGCACCGCGCGCCAGGCCGAATGCACGACGCCGAGCGCGCGGTAGCAGGCATCGACACTGTCCACCACGATGCGGAACCCGTAGATGTCGGACAGCTGCTCGAGCGAGATCTGGCGGTTTTCCATCTTGCGCCAGATGGAAAAGGGCTTCTTCTCGCGGCCATAGACCTCGGCCTTGAGACCGGCGCTGGCAAGTTTGGCTTTGAGCGCAGCGACGATCTCCTCGACGAGGCCGGCGTTCTTCTTGTGGATATCGTCGAGCTTATTGACCACGGTCTGGTAGGCGTCGGGCTGTCCCCACTTGAACGCCAGTTGCTCAAGTTCCTCGCGCAGCGTCTGCATCCCCATGCGGCCGGCAAGCGGCGCATAGATCTCGAGCGTCTCCTCCGACACCCGTCGGCGGCTCTCCGGCTGCATGTGCCCTAGCGTGCGCATGTTGTGCAGCCGATCCGCCAGCTTGATCAGCAGGACGCGAATGTCGCTCGAAATGGCGACCAGCAGCTTGCGGAAGTTCTCCGCCTGCTCGGCTTTTTTGGTGACCAGATCGAGACGCTTGATCTTGGTCAGGCCGTCGACCAGGGCACCGATCTCCTTGCCAAACTTTTGGTCGATCTCGGCGCGCGTGACGTCGGTGTCCTCGATGACGTCATGCAGCAGCGCGGCGGCGATGGTGGCGTCGTCGAGCTTGAGCTCGGTCAGAATGGCTGCGACCTCGAGGGGGTGTGAGAAGTAGGGATCGCCGGAGGCGCGCTTCTGATGCCCGTGCGCCTGCATGGCGTAGACGTAGGCGCGGTTGAGCAGCGCCTCGTTGGCGCTGGGGTCGTACTTCTGCACCCGCTCGACGAGCTCGTATTGGCGCATCATGCCACGCCTCGCGCGGTCCGGCCTGCGCCGATGTCAGGGCTCCCTCGAAAGGAAACACACCACGGCGTCGGCAGCGCCGCTCCGCAGTGATGGGCCGCGGGCTCAGCGCGAGCCCGAGCCGCTGCCGCCGCCATTGGCGGAAGGCTCGGTCGGCGTCAAGCTTTCCATGCCCCTGAGCAGCTGTTCCTCGGTGATCACGTCGACCACGGTGTCGCTTGACTGGTCGTCGCGACCGAGCACCGGACGGCGCTCCACCGGCAGCATCGGTGCGGCCGCGGTCTCGGGCTCATCCACCTCCACATTCTTCTGGATGGAATGGATGAGCCCCTCGCGCATGTCGTCCGGCGGAATGGTCTTCTCGGCGATCTCGCGCAGGGCGATGACCGGATTTTTGTCGTTTTCCGGCTCGATCGTGATCTGCGACCCGTTGGCGATCGACCTGGCCCGGTGTGCGGCCAGCAACACCAGCTCGAACCGGTTGGGAACCTTGTCGACGCAGTCCTCGACGGTCACGCGCGCCATGCGAGCATCCCTCCGAGAAGATCAATCCATACATGCAACATCGCCCTCGGAAGGCTACCTCCGAGGCACGTGTTCCTCCCGCAGCTTTTCGCATGCCGCAGCCGCGAAAGCAAGGGATTGGCGGACACCGCGGCGGCTGGCGCCCCCCAGTCGCGTCAGCAGGGCGCGTCCCGTAACGGCGAGGGTTGGATGATACCAACTG
>Ga0306920_100007346_pt1 | contig 14507 bp, 9 predicted proteins | sample flu12Cox44000170_FD_204666 | JGI IMG/M metagenome (GOLD analysis project Ga0306920, IMG submission 204666) | Lab enrichment of tropical soil microbial communities from Luquillo Experimental Forest, Puerto Rico - flux4day.12C.oxic.44.000.170 (v2)... | ecosystem: Environmental > Terrestrial >...
ATAGGCCGCGGCCGTCAGCCCATTGTGTCCCGCGCCGACGACGATGACGTCGTACGAGGATCGTGAAGGCCTCATGTTATGAAATCCCATGCCAAGAGCAGCGATGCAAAGTGCTGATGTTCTATCACAAACGGCGAACCGAGGAAAAATCAGAACAGGCCCGGGGTATCAAAGGGCAAGCCAACGTAGTTTTCGGCAAGTGAAGTGGAGGCGGCGCGCGAACTGGTCACGTAGCCGAGGTCGGCAAGATGAATCTGGCCGGAAAAATCGTCTTCGTCCGGGAAACGATGCAGCATCGAAGTCATCCACCAGGAGAAGCGCTGGCCCTTCCAGACACGGTTTAGGGAGCGATCGGTGTAACGGGCGAGCTCTTCACGGTTATTGTGCCTGTACCGTTCCACCAGGCCACGCGTCAATACGCGAACGTCGGCAACAGCGAGATTGAGTCCTTTTGCACCCGTTGGCGGAACGATGTGGGCGGCATCGCCGAGCAGGAACAGCTTTCCAAACTGCATGGGGGCGGCGACGAAACTCCGCATGGGGGTGATGCCCTTCTGAACGATTGGACCGTCTTGCAAGACAAATCCCTCGCGCGTGGCCATTCGTGTTCGCAACTCACTCCAGATCCGGTCGTCCGACCATGAGGCGATGTCCTCGTCAGGGGCACATTGCAGGTACAAGCGCGAGATTTCCGGTGAACGCATACTGAGCAGCGAAAAACCGCGCTCGTGATAGGTGTAAATCAGCTCGTGGGAAGCCGGCGCAACGCGGGCGAGGACGCCGAGCCATGCGAATGGATACTGCCGTTCGTAAAGACGGATACGATCAGCCGGAACAGCAGCCCGGCAGATGCCGTGGAACCCATCGCAGCCAGCGATGTAATCGCAAGCGATGACGTGCCTTTGTCCCCCTTGCTGATAGTGGATCGTAGGCTCGGCATCGAAATCGGCAATGCGCATGGCTTCGGCTTCGAACAACAGAGGCGCGTTGTAGCCGAGGCGCGCCGAGATCAGGTCTTTCACCACTTCCTGCTGAGCGTAAACAAGGATCGATTTCCCGACCAGCTCTTGGAAGTCGATGCGATGACCTTGGCCGCCGAAGCGGAGTTCGATGCCGTGGTGTTGCAAACCTTCGCGTTGCATCCTTTCGCCGACGCCGGATTCGCGCAGCATATCCACGGTGCCCTGTTCGAGAACGCCGGCGCGGATGCGACTTTCGACGTAGTCGCGCGAATGGTGTTCGAGCACGATGCTCTCGATGCCCTGCAGGTGCAATAAATGTGCGAGCATCAGGCCCGCCGGGCCTGCCCCTACGATGCCGACTTGTGTTCGGATGGAGGCCATGTCCGCGCAATCTACGCTTGAGTTATGAGAACTTCTCGATCACTTCCTTGGGAATCGGATGACTTTTCGCCTTTGAAGGGTCGCTCGAATCGCGTACGGTCCAAACGCGCTTTTCGATGCCTTCCACGGCAAGGGACTCGCCTCGGTAGAGGTTATGGCTGAGGGAAAAGCTGCTGGTGCCCCAGCGGGCGACGTATGATTCGACGGTCACGATGTCTCCGTAGGACGAGGGTACTTTGAAGTTGCAGCTCGCCTCCACAAGCGGAATGCCGGCGATACGGAAGCGGCGCAGCATTTCGGCTTTGGGATAGCCTAGGGCACGATGAAACAAAGCGTTGGTGCAAGCATCAAAGTATTCGAAGTACCTGGGGAAAAAGACGATGCCAAAGGGATCGCAGTCCCCCCATTCAATCTGGATTTCGCGTCGGTTGGTGAGCATTTTCGAAGGAATCGCTCGGGCAGCCAATACGGCCCAAAGAGAGTCTACCCCACACCGGGTGCGGCGCGCACAGTTTTGCGCGAGTACGGTAGACTGATAGTTAGAGAAAGAACCGAAAACATGACTAGTGCTTATATTTGTGATGCCATTCGCACGCCTTTCGGCCGCTACGGCGGAGCGCTTTCGAGCGTGAGAACCGATGATCTTGCAGCCCTGCCCATTAAGACGCTCGTCGAGCGCAATCCCATTGTGGACTGGGGTGCGCTTGACGATGTGTTTTACGGCTGCACGAATCAAGCGGGGGAGGATAACCGCAATGTGGCGCGAATGGCGCTGCTGTTGGCGGGGTTGCCCAAAGAGGTTCCTGGATCGACGGTCAATCGGCTGTGCGGCTCGAGCCTGGATGCGGTTGCCGTTGCCGCGCGAGCAATCAAGAGCGGCGAATTGGACCTGGTGATCGCCGGGGGTGTTGAGAGCATGTCTCGCGCGCCGTTTGTGATAAGCAAGGCAAGCAGCGCCTTTGCGCGCGACCAGAAGATCGAAGACACGACGATTGGATGGCGGTTCGTAAACCCGGCTATGAAGGCAAAGTACGGCGCAGACCTGATGCCGGAAACCGCGGAGATTGTGGCCGATGAATATCATGTTTCGCGAGCGGACCAGGATGCGTTTGCTCTGCGCAGCCAGCAGCGCACGGCCGCGGCGGTGAAGGCCGGCCGACTGGCCGAAGAGATCTTCGGGGTGTCCGTTCCTCAGAAGAAAGGCGATCCCATTCTGGTTTCGATGGACGAGCACCCCAGGGCGGACACTACGCTAGAAGCGCTTGCCAAGTTAAAGGGTGTGGTGAAGCCGGAGGGAACGGTGACGGCCGGCAACGCGTCGGGAATCAATGACGGCGCTTGCGCGTTGCTGCTCGCTTCCGAGGCCGGTGTCAGGAAATATGGCCTCACGCCTAAAGCGCGGGTACTTGCCTCGGCGACGGCGGGCGTTGCACCCCGCGTGATGGGAATGGGCCCGGTCCCGGCAAGCCTGAAGGTTTTGGCAAAAACCGGGCTCAGCGTTGGCGAGATGGATGTGATCGAACTGAATGAAGCGTTCGCTGCGCAGGCACTGGCCGTGTTGCGCAAACTGGGTGTGGCGGATGACGCCGCGGCTGTGAACCCGAACGGCGGGGCAATTGCGATTGGGCATCCACTGGGCGCAAGCGGGGCACGACTGGTAACGACCGCGGTTTATCAATTGCAGCGGACCAAGGGCCGCTACGCACTATGCACGATGTGCATCGGTGTGGGCCAGGGCATCTCGGCTGTGCTGGAGCGCGTCTAGCGGCCCATTTGCCCGCGATGCGATGTATGCTTGCTGGGTGAAGCGTTTCTTTCTTGCCTGAACGCCGGATCGGGAGAAAATCGCCGCGATGAGACTCTTCGACAAGATGTTCCGCAGCGACGCGATTGACCACATCTTTTCCGACCAGGAATATATTCAAAGTCTGCTGCAGTTTGAGGCAGCGTTGGCGCGTGCCGAGGCTCAGGTGGGTGTCATTCCGGAAAACGATGCGAGCGCTATTGCAAATGCGTGTCACTCGCATCATTTCGATATAGAAGCCATTTCGGTACAAGCAGCGCATTCCGGCAATGCCGCCATTCCACTGATCAGGAAGCTGACCGAACAAGTCGCCAAGACAAATAAGGATGCTGCGCGATTTGTGCATTGGGGCGCGACCAGCCAGGACGCGATCGACACCGCAGTAGTATTGCTAGTTCGGCGCGCTTTCGAAGTGATGGACCACGATCTTGCGCGAATAAGCGGCACATTGGCGGAGCTCGCGAACAAGCATCGGAGCACGCCAATGGTGGCGCGCACCTGGATGCAGCAGGCACTCCCGACGACGTTTGGTTATGTCGTTTCCGGATGGCTCGATGCAATCCTGAGGCACCGCGCACGTCTTGGGGATTTAGGCAGGCGCAACCTTGTGCTGCAGTTTGGTGGCGCAGTCGGCACCTTAGCGGCTCTGTCTGGACGTGGGCCGCTGGTGGCAAAAGCGTTGGCCGAAGAGTTGCACTTACCACTTCCGGCGATGCCGTGGCACACCCATCGCGACCGACTGGTGGAAATTGCTGCGGCTTCGGGCAATTGCGTGGGGACGCTCGGCAAAATTGCACATGATATTTCGTTGCACGCGCAGACCGAAGTTGGAGAGCTTGCAGAACCTGTCGAGGATGGACGCGGAGGCTCCTCGACGATGCCTCACAAACGGAATCCTGTCACTTGCGCAAGCCTGCTGGCTTGCGCCCTGCGCGTTCCTGGCCTGGTTTCCACAATGCTTTCCGCGATGATTCAAGAGCAGCAGCGCGCGCTGGGAGGCTGGCAGGCCGAGTGGGAGACGTTGCCGGAAATCATTTGTCTGACGGGCGGCGCGCTCGATCGCCTTTCGAAAATGTTGCCGGAGCTGCAGGTCGACGAAGCGCGAATGCGCCGAAATCTCGATGCCACGCAGGGATTGATTTTTGCCGAAGCGGTAACGGTTGCCCTGGGTGACCGGCTGGGCAAAATTCCCGCGCACCTGTTGCTCGAAGCCGCCTGCAAACGGGCCCTTGCTGAAAATCGTCACTTGAAAGATGTGCTGCGTGAGGAACCAGGTTTGCGTGGCTATCTGACTCCTGCCGATCTGGAGAGTCTTTTCGACACAGGCAACTATTTGGGCAATGCGAACGAGTTTGTGGACGGTGTGCTGGCGCAAATGAAGGGTGCCGCGGCAGTCCGCTGATCCGAAAGGAACCTCGCCATGGCTTTCGCAAATCTCTCCGATGGGCAGCTCTTCTACCGGTGGGATGGACCGGAGAGAGCGCCAGTGATCGTTTTCTCCCATAGTCTCGGAACGAACCATGACATGTGGGCCGCGCAGATCGAGGCCTTTTCGAAAGATTTCCGCCTGCTGCGGTACGACACTCGAGGCCAGGGACAATCGAGCGTGACACCGGGGCCCTACACGATTGAAAAGCTGGGGGAAGACGTTTTGCAGCTCCTGGATGCGTTGAAGCTGGATCGCGTGCACTTTTGCGGGCTTTCGATGGGCGGCCAGTTAGGAATGTACCTCGGGGTCAACGCCGGATCGCGACTGAACAGACTCATCCTTTGCAATACGGGAGCAAAGATTGGCACCCCTGACGTTTGGAATGCGCGTGTCACAGCCGTGCAGCAGGGCGGAATGAAGGCGGTAGCTGGCGCGGTTCTGGAGCGCTGGTTCACCGCGGGTTACCGAGCTTCGCACACAGCCGAAGTCGCAAAGGTGCAGGAAATGATGGAAAGTGCGAACCCCTCCGGCTATGTGGCGAACTGTTGCGCCGTGCGCGACATGGACTTTCGTGAGAAAGTGCACTCCGTCGAGACACCGACACTCGTCATCGCGGGAGAGCATGATCTGTCAACGCCGCCGGCCGATGGACGTTTTATTGCCGATCGCATCCAAGGTGCAAGATACACCGAACTTCCGGCGGCACATCTTTCTAATATTGAGGCGCGCGACGCATTCAACGCCACGGTTCTGGGCTTTCTAAAATCGCATGGAGCGCACGGATGAACGAACGCGAGCGGCACAAAAAGGGAATGAAAGTCCGTAAAGCGGTGCTGGGCAAGGCGCATGTGGCGCGCGCAGAGGCGCGGAAGAGTTCCTTCAATGAGCCGTTCCAGGATCTCATCACGCGCTACGCGTGGGGAGAAATCTGGACGCGGCCGGGTCTTCCAAGAAAGATGCGCAGTATGCTCACCATCGCGATGATGGTGGCACTGAACCGACCCGAAGAGTTGCGGCTGCACTTGCGGGCTGCCGTCAACACCGGGGTGTCTCGCGAGGAGATTCGCGAGGTGCTGCTGCATGCGGCCATCTATTGCGGGGTTCCTGCGGCGAATCACGCATTTCAGGTGGCGGAAGAAGTGTTTACAGAGTCTCGTAGCTAGCCCAAGCGGGCTGCGCGCCCGGACTTCAATCGTTGAACAGATTCGCCCGCAGTGAATAAGAACTGAGAACTTTCATGTAGTTGCCGCGTTCGAACGCCGTGGGATCAGCCACCGCACCCCGGCTCATACTGCCACACATCTGAAGGATGGAAACGTATTCGTGCTCATCTAGCCAGCGATCGACTTCCGTCAGGACGTGGGCCGCATGCTGGACGCCGTTACGCAACAGGGCCGAGGTCATGAATGCAACCTTCGCGCCAGCAAGCACACACTTGATCACATCTCTAGCGGAGTGCACGCCACCGGTGATGCCCAGGTCCGCGCGGACGTTACCGAACAGCAAGGCTGTCCAGTGCAGCCGTACAAGCAACTCTTCAGGACGGCTGAGAACGAGGCTCGGAAGCACTTCCAGTTCCTCGATGTCGAAATCCGGTTGGTAAAAGCGGTTGAAGAGGACAATGGCATCAGCGTGCGCTTGGTCGAAACGCATTCCCATGTTGGCCGGGGCGCTGAAGAAGGGCGACAACTTTACAGCCAGAGGGATACGAATGCTTCGCTTCAGGTGGCGAACTAGGTCCACGTAGCCCTGTTCGACTTCGCCGGCGCTGACGCCTGGATCAGTGGCGATGGAGTAGATGTTCAGCTCGATGGCGTCCGCGCCGGCTTCTTCGATCAGTGTGGCGTATTGCAGCCAGCCACCGTCGGAGATGCCGTTGAGGCTGGCGATGACCGGAATGTTCACGCTTTCTTTGGCCTGGCGGATCAGTTCGAGATAGCCGTCCGGCCCGAGGTTGTAGGTCTGCAGGTCCGGGAAGAAATTGGCGGCTTCTGGAAAACTCTCCGCGCCACGCGCCAGATCGTAGTCCACGGTGAGACTTTCGAGCTCGAGTTGTTCTTCGAACAATGATGGAAGCACGACGGCGGCGATTCCTTGATCCTCGAGGCGTTTGATGTTATCCACCGATTCGCAGAGCGGCGAGGCCGAGGCCAGCAGAGGCGACTTCAAAGTCAACCCAAGATATTTCGTTCGCAGGTCGCTCATTCCTTTTCTCCTCCCTTCTTGGCGGTGTCGGGTTCCCCTTCCGGCTCGACCGGTGCGATGTGAGGTGTTTCGCCGCGCCCGGCCATAGCGGCGCGGTTGGAGTAAACGCGCCACTGGCGCTCGACGTCGTCCTGGGCGATACTTAGCAACTCGCGCGCGGCTTCCGGATCACTGCGCACAAGCATGGTGTAACGCGCTTCCTGATAAGCGTATTGTTTCAGTGGAATGCTGGGCGCCTTGGAATCGAGTTGGAAAGGATTTTTTCCTTCGAGACGAAGCGCAGGGTTGTAGCGCATTAGCGGCCAATAACCGGAGAGCACAGCGTTTTTCTGCTGTTCGAGTCCCATCGACATGTCGTAGCCGTGCGCGATGCAGTGGCTGTAGGCAATGATAAGCGATGGTCCGTCGTGGGCTTCGGCTTCCTGAAAAGCTTTTACGGTGTGCGTATCGGACGAGCCCATCGCCACGCGGGCAACGTAGACCGAACCATAGCTGACCGCTTCCATCGCGAGGTCTTTCTTTCCAGTATGTTTTCCCCCGCTGGCGAATTTGGCGACCGCGGCGCGCGGTGTGGCCTTGGACATCTGACCGCCGGTGTTGGAATAGACTTCCGTGTCCAGAACGAGGACGTTGACGTTGCGGCCCGAGCCGAGAACGTGATCGAGGCCGCCAAAGCCAATATCGTAAGCCCAGCCGTCGCCGCCGACCAGCCAGACACTCTTGCGAACCAGCGCATCGGCAACGGGCACCAAAGCGAGCGCTTCCGGAGAGCATAGACCGGCAATTTTCTTTTTCAGTTCAAGCACCCGTTTGCGGTGCTCTTCGATGCCGGCTTCCTTCGACTGGTCGGCATCGAGGATGGCCTTCACGAGTTCGTCGCCCAGGTGCGCCCCGAGACGCGAGACAAGGTCCCGGGCGTATTCGGCCTGCTGGTCTATGGCCAGGCGCATGCCCAGGCCGAACTCGGCGTTGTCTTCGAACAAGGAGTTAGACCACGTGGGGCCGCGGCCGTCTTTGTTCATGGAATAGGGTGTGGTGGGTAAGTTGCCGCCGTAGATCGAGGAGCAGCCAGTCGCGTTGGCAATAAACAGGCGATCGCCAAACAGTTGCGTAAGGAGCTTGAGGTAAGGAGTCTCGCCGCAGCCTGCGCAAGCGCCGGAAAATTCAAACAGCGGCTCTAAAAGTTGCGAATCCTTGACCTGCGTATGCGAGAGCCTGCTCCGGTCGAAGTCGGGAATGGACAGGAAGAATTCCCAGTTGCGACCCTCCGACTGGCGAAGCGGGGCCTGTTCCACCATGTTGATGGCCTTGTGCTTCACTTCGCTCTTGCTTTTCGCAGGGCAGATTTCCACACAGAGGCGGCAGCCGGTGCAATCTTCTGGAGCGACTTGCAGGGTGTAGCGCATGGTTTGGAATTCGCGCCACCGCGGCTGTGAGGATTTAAAGCTTGCCGGCGCATTTTGTAGCAATGACGAATCGTAAACCTTAGCGCGTATCACCGCATGCGGGCATACCAACACGCATTTACCACATTGAATGCAAAGGTCGGCGTCCCATACCGGAATTTCCTTGGCAATGTTACGCTTCTCCCACATGGCGGTTCCTGTCGGGAAGGTGCCGTCAATCGGCAGAGCACTGACCGGCAGCGAGTCACCATTGCCAGCGATGATGGTTCCCAGAACATTGCGGACGAAAAGCGGCGCTTGGGGCGAAACGGCTGGAAGCATGTCGAACATCGCCGTCACGCGACCGGGAACCTGCACTTCGCTGAGATAGGCAAGCGTCTGATCCACTGCGGCATTGTTTTTCTGCACGACGGCGTCGCCGCGCTTTCCGTACGTCTCCTGGATCGCTTTTTTTATGGCGGCAATCGCCTGGTCGCGTGGCAGTACCCCGCTGATGGCAAAGAAGCAGGTCTGCATGATGGTGTTGATGCGGGTGCCCATTCCGGCTTCGCGCGCGACTTTATAGGCGTCAATCACAAAGAACCGAAGTTTCTTTTTGAGGATAGTTTCCTGCACCTCGCGCGGAACGTGATTCCAGATTTCGTCCGGACCAAAAGGCGCGTTCAGCAAGAATGTGGCGCCGGGCTCAGCGGCGCCCAAGACTTCGATGCGGTCGAGAAACTGAAACTGGTGGCAAGCCACAAAACTTGCGCGGCTGATTAGATAAGTGGAGCGGATTGCATCGGGGCCAAAGCGGAGATGCGATACAGTGACGGCGCCGGCTTTCTTCGAGTCGTAGACGAAATAGCCTTGCGCGTAGTTTTCGGTTCCCTTCCCGATGATCTTAATGGAGTTTTTGTTGGCACCTACGGTGCCATCCGAGCCGAGACCGTAAAACAGTGCACGGACCGTGCGCGGGTCTTCGGTGGAGAATTCTGGATCGTAGCTCAGGCTGGTGTGCGTGACGTCGTCCTGGATGCCAACGGTGAAGTGATTTTTGGGTTCGGGCTTTTTGAGCTCGTCGAAAACCCCCTTGACCATCGCCGGCGTGAACTCTTTCGAAGAGAGGCCGTAGCGGCCGCCGACAATGTGCGGGATGCCAACTGAGGGATTGCTGGAATACCGCTCCATGTAAACGCTGAGGACATCCTGGTAGAGCGGTTCGCCGAGACTGCCGGGTTCCTTGGTGCGGTCGAGAACGCCGATGGATTTCACGCTTTTCGGAACGGCAGCGAGAAACGCTTCTGCCGCGAACGGGCGGTAAAGGCGTACTTTGAGCAGGCCGACTCTTTCGCCGGTTTTTTGCAAGGCGTCCACGGCCTCTTCGGCGGCTCCCGCGCCGGAGCCCATCAGGACGATCAGGTGTTCGGCGTCGGACGGACCGTAATAGTCAAACAAGCGATAGCGACGACCGGTGCGCTTTGCGAACCGTTCCATCACTTCTTGCACGATGGTGGGGCATGCGAGGTAAAACGGATTGCAGGCCTCGCGGGCCTGAAAAAAAACATCCGGGTTCTGCGCGGTGCCGCGCAGCATGGGACGGCTTGGAGATAGAGCTCGCTCCCGGTGCTGGTGAATGAACTTGTCGTCCACGATGGCGTGCAAGTCGTCGTCGCTCAGCGGCTCGACCACGCCTACTTCGTGTGAGGTGCGGAATCCGTCAAAGAAATGCAGGAATGGGATGCGCGACTCAAGCGAAACCGCCTGGGCGATGCAGGCAAAGTCATGCGCTTCCTGAAGGGAATTCGAAGAGAGCAAGGCGAAGCCCGTGGCCCGTGTGGCCATGACGTCACTGTGGTCGCCGAAAATGGAAAGCGCGTGGGTAGCTACGGTGCGAGCCGCAACGTGAATAACTGCAGAGGTCAATTCACCCGCAATCTTGTACATATTGGGGATCATCAGTAGCAGCCCTTGCGAGGCGGTAAACGTAGTGCCCAGCGCACCGGCTTGCAGTGCGCCATGCAGGGCTCCAGCAGCGCCTCCTTCACTCTGCATTTCGATCACGTCCGGGATGGCGCCCCAGATGTTTTTCTTGCGCTCGAAGTTCCACTGGTCCGACCATTCGCCCATCGGCGAGGAGGGCGTGATCGGATAGATGGCAATGACTTCATTCAGGCGGTAAGCGACAGATGCGGCGGCTTCGTTGCCGTCGAGAATGGACATGTGGCGTTGCATGCGGGAACTCCTGGAGCGATTCTAAAATCGTAGGCCGCGTATTTGCCGAATGCAATGGCAAGTACACACCAGTCGACGCTTCGGAAATTCGCCGTCCGCTGTGTGATGAACATCACAGCAAGGTCGTCTTTTCTCAGACCGTTTCTTCCCACTCAGCATCGGCAGCCGGCAGTTTGTCGGTGTCACGCGCGAACGTTGCGTAGAGCGCGGGCATCAAGTAGATGCTCATCACCAGGGCAGCAAGCAATCCGCCCACGATGACGATGGCGAAGGGGCGCTGCGAATCCGAACCAATGCCGCGAGACAATGCCGCAGGCAACAAGCCGAGAATCGCCACCAGCATGGTCATCATGATCGGGCGCAGCCGCAGGACCGCGCCCTGGACCGCGGCGTCTTCGATGGAACTCCCGGCCGCGCGCAGGTGATTGATGTATTCCACCATGATGACGCCGGTCTGCACCGATACACCGAAGAGCGCCAGAAATCCGACCCCGGAAGAGACGCTTAAATGTTCACCGGTCAGAAGCAGTGCCGTCAGACCACCCAAAGGCGCCAGCCCGACATTTGCCAGTACCAATAGCGCCCATTTCGGCGACCCGAACATGGAATAGAGGATGACGTAGATGATCAGCAGGGTGATCGGCAAAACAAACATGAGGCGGCGCTGGGAGCGCTTCTGGCTTTCGTATTCGCCAGCCCAGTCCAGCCGGTAGCCTTCTGGGAGCTTCACCTTTGCCTCCACCCGGGCCATGGCTTCTTCTACGGTGCTGCCGAGATCGCGACCACGGACGCTGTATTTGATGGCCACATAGCGCGAGTTGGCTTCGCGGTAGATTTCCGAAGCGCCATCGAGCGTTTCGATATCGGTGAGTTGAGCTAAGGAAACACGCTCACCGGAGGGTGAGAGCAGGCGGATATGTTCGATGGCTTCCTTGGTGTTTCGATCAGGAGCCTGATAGCGGACCACGAGATCAAAGCGACGCTCGCCTTGAAGTACCTGGGTGACCGCCTTGCCGCCGACCGCGGTTTCAACAGCGTCCTGGATGTCGGAAACGTTCAGCCCGTAGCGCGCCGCCCTGTCCCGGTCCACGGCGAGGTTCAGATTGGGCTGTCCCAGAACACGAAATACGCCGAGATCTTCAACGCCTTTGACCGAACGCATGATGCCAACGACTTCATCGGCCTTCGTCTCCAGGGTGCGAAGATCGTCGCCATACATCTTCACTGCGAGCTCGCCTTTGACCCCGCTGACTGCTTCTTCCACGTTATCAGAGATTGGTTGCGAGAAATTCCAAAGGACGCCGGGAATTTTGCTGACTTCCTTGTCCATAGCGTCAATCAAGGCGTCTTTGTCTTGGTTGAAGACGGGCCGCCAATGTTCCTTAGGCTTCAGGTCAACGAAATACTCCGTGTTGAAAAAACCCGTCGTATCGGTGCCGTCGTCCGGTCGGCCAACCTGGGAGACCACCTGCTTCACCTCGGGGAAGGAGGCGAAAATGATGCGCGCCTGATTCATGACCCGCGTCCCTTCGGTTGGGCCAGTACTGGGAGCGAGCGTCCCGCGGGCCCAGATGGCGCCCTCGTCGAGATGCGGAAGAAACTCCGAGCCGATGACGTTGCTGTAGAGCAGGATGAAGGAAATGATGGGCGCACAGGCGCCGATTGTCAGGGTCGCTCGGCGGTGCTCGACGGCCCAGCGGACCGAGGTGCGATAGCGGTCTCTCAAAAAGGTCATGATGGGGTTGTGCCACTCGCGTACACCGCCGCGGAAGAGAAACCAGGCGAGAACCGGAGCGATGGTCATGGAAAAAATCAAAGCACCGAGCAATGCGAAGGCAACGGTCCAGGCCATCGGACGGAATAGCTTCCCCTCGACACTTTGCAGTGTGTAGATGGGCATATATGCGGTAATGATGATGGCGATGGCGTAGAAGACAGGCCGTTGGATTTCGTGTGCGGCATCGCGAATTTTCTCAAGTGGCGTCTTGCTGGCGCTGCTCGGCAGATCGAAATGCCGCACGACGTTTTCTATGACCACTACCGCGCCGTCTACCACCATGCCAAAGTCGAGTGCGCCAAGTGATAGGAGGTTCGCGGGGATTCTGTTGAGGTCCAGACAGATGGAGGCGAACAACAACGAAAAAGGGATGGTCATCGCGACGATCAGCGCACCTCGAACGTTCCCGAGAAAGAAAAAGAGGATGACGGAGACCAGCAATACGCCTTCCGTCAAGTTATGAAGAACCGTATGCGTCGTGTAATGGACCAGGTCGCTGCGGTCAAGAAACGGCACAACCTTCACGCCAGCTGGCAGGACGCGCTCGTTGAGTTCCTTTACCTTGGCGTGGATGCCTTCGAGGGTGCTGTCGGAGTCCGCCCCTTTTTGAAGTAGCACGATGCCTTCGACAACATCGTCGTCATCCACGATGGTGCCGTCGTCTCGCCGAATAGCTTTGCCGATGCGTCCCAGACGGATTTTGGGCCCTTGCGTGACTAGGGCAATATCCTTGACTTGAAGTGGCGTGCCGCTTTGCGCCTTGATGACCGTCTTTTCGATGTCCTGGACGCTTTTGTACAGGCCCACGGCGCGTACGTTGATCTGCTGCTCGCCCACTTCAATGAAACTGCCGCCGGCATTGATATTGTTGTTGGCTAGTTGTTGCTCGACCTGCCCGATAGTCAAGCCGTAGGAGACCAGTTTCGCTGGATCCACCCGGACCTGATACTCACGCGTGGTTCCGCCAAAACTCGAAACATCTACGACGTTCGGAACCGACTTGAATTGTTTCTCAAGCACCCAGTCTTGGAGCGCTTTCAGTTCCATCAAGTCATACTTGGGGTTCGTGCTGCGCAGCGAATACCAGTAGATTTGCCCGACGGGGCTCCAGTCGGTGCCGATGACCGGTGTAAGTCCGTTGGCGAGCGTCACTTGCGAGAGGCGTTCGAGGACCTTTTGACGGTTCCAATCGTTCACAGAGGAATCGTCGAAGATCAGCATGACGCTGGAAAGCCCGAACAGTGAAACCGAACGCAGATGGGCCAGGTGCGGCAGCCCGTTCATCTGAATTTCGATGGGAATCGTGACCTGCTGCTCGATCTCTTCGGCCGCATGACCAGGCCACTGGGTAATGATCTGCACGTAGTTGTTCGCGACGTCGGGGTACGCTTCGACCGGCAAGTTGTGGAAAGAAACGGCACCCCAGATCAACAGGAGCAGCCCGATCGCGAGCACAATGAAGCGGTTGTCCAGAGCGAAATCGACAATGGCGCGGATCATTGGGCTATTGCTCCACCGTGCTCTGAAGTTCCAAGGCGTTGCCGACCACTTCCTGCCCCGGCTCAATGCCGGACAGTACCAATTGCATCTTGTCAGGCAGTGTCGGTCCGGCTTTTACTTCCACCCGTCGGAATTTCTTATTGCCGGCAGGAACGTAGACCCAGTCGCGATCGTGCAAGTGGAGGATGGCAGAAGCCGGCATCACAGCGTAGCGCTGCTTTTTCTGGCCGTGGAATGTCGCTCCGACGAACATGCCCACGCGCAGCAATCCGGCGGGATTGGCCACTTCGATGCGTACTTTAGCGGTGCGCAGCGCCGGATCGAGAATCGGCCCGATATTGCTGATACGCCCGGCCAGCACCCTGTCCGGATAAGCGACTAGACGAATTTCAGCGTTTTCTCCAACCTGCACGTTAGCCAGATCGTTTTCATAGACGTCACAAAGAATCCAAACGCGTGAGAGATCGGAGATCGTGAAGGGATTCGCTCCCCCAAGTCCTTGTACCCCGGCCGCGTTGGTCACCTGCTGATCGGTGATGACTCCGGAGACAGGCGCCTTGATATCCACAACACCCGCAGGATGCTCTTTATCCACACCCAGAACGCGCAAGTGCTCGAGCGTGGTTTCCACATCCACCTTGGCTTTATCTTGTGCGTCTTGGGCAACTTGAAAATCGTTCAGCGAGATCGCGCCTTTTTCGTACAAGATCTGCGCGCGCTCGAATTGCTTGGTCGCCAACGCTTCATCGGCAACAGCCTTGCGGTAGTCGGAAAACGCAGAAGCGATGTCCGCGCTTTGCACCCGCAACAGGACTTGCCCTTTTTGGAC
>Ga0306920_100007348_pt1 | contig 14506 bp, 19 predicted proteins | sample flu12Cox44000170_FD_204666 | JGI IMG/M metagenome (GOLD analysis project Ga0306920, IMG submission 204666) | Lab enrichment of tropical soil microbial communities from Luquillo Experimental Forest, Puerto Rico - flux4day.12C.oxic.44.000.170 (v2)... | ecosystem: Environmental > Terrestrial >...
AGCTGGGCCAGCTGCTCGCGGGTCTGGCTGTTCTCATGTCGGTCGCCACGGGGCGCATGGCGGCCTGCGCCGCCGTCAGCGCCTCATTGAAGGCGGCCTCGGCCCGGCGGCCCTCGATGCGCTCGTACAGGGCCAGGAGCTGCTCCACCTTGCCGATGTCCACCTGCGGATTGAGGGCGGCCTTCTCGATGGCCGTGAGCAGAGCGGCGGAGTCCGAGAGCGGTGGCTGCGGGACAGCGTGTCCTCGCCGACGTGACGGTGGAATGATCTCTGCATTGGTCTCGATGGCCATTTCCAAAAGGCTCCCGTCCTGAAAAAATACCCATCATGCACGCAGCACTACGAGTGTTGTAGTGCAATTAGCACTACAAAGCACGTGAGATTGTGATATGATACGGGCGGCACTCAAGCTGAAGGGAAAGAAGGTCGTAGCTATCCAGGTTCGGCTCCCCGAGGAGCTGGACGAAGCGCTCGCCGAGGAGGCAACCAGGAGAGGCGTGACCAAGAGCGACGTCATCCGCGCCTGGATCTCCGCCTTGCCCAAGGCAAAGCCGAAGAGGTGACGTCCCGCTATGACCAGTGTTGTTCTAGTCCCTCGTGCCGGGTGCGCATCCTCGACACGACGCTGCGCCCACTGCAGGGAACCCGTCCCTGCCCATCGACACCGCAGCGCTGCTACTGCAGAGACCGATGCCGCACCACCGCGGCGCAGGCGAGGAGGGCGGACGCCAGGGCGATCCCGGCACCCTCTCCACAGCCTACCGCTCGGCCCCCCTCGGGCCCAATGCTCGCGCTGCTCGTGGGTCTGCTCGCGGGAATTCTGATCGGCTTCAGCGTTCAGCGTCCCGCGGAGTCGCCTTTTGGCGTTGTCGACGCCCAGGCCGCCACCGAGCTGCGCGCCCAACTGGCCGATGTGAACGCCAAGCAGCTTGACTTGAACTTTTGGCTGACCCTGTGCCGCGGGCACTCGCCCCTGTGTGCGGCCTATGTCGCCGGCCTCGTGCAAGCCAACGCGGCCTTCCTGCAGCGTCCCCTCTTCTGCCCGCAAGATGTACGCATCGGCCACATCGAGCGCCGCTTCACCGAGGATCTAGAGTGGGCCAAGGACAAGCCGGAGATCCTCAAAGCTAAGCCAGGAGCTTTCGCGGCTCCAGCGTGGAATCTCATCATGCCGTCCGGCGGTAAACCTCTGATCGACCAAGACAAGCCCGAAGCCGAGCCGGCGAAGAAAGCCCGTGGCTGACACCATAACCGTCGAGCGCCTGGCCCGCATCGCCGGCATGTTGGGCTCGGAGCACGAGGGCGAGCGCGCCACCGCGGCGCAAATCGCCTCAGACATGTTGAAGGCGATGGGTCTCACGTGGAGCGAGGTCATCAGGCGCGGGCTCAGCGCCGCCACTTCCCGTCAGGCGCATGAAGGCCACGCGCCAGCGAACGAGACGCAGGCACCCAGCCCGGGCCAGGGCTATTCAGAATCCTGGGGTCATCAGGCCAGGCGTGATGATCGGGGTGCGCGAGAGCGGCGCGCACGTACCGGGGAGCGCAACGGTGTGCCCGCCTGGAAGTGGGTCGATGAACTCTCGAAGCACGAGGGACGCCTCGGCGGTTGGGACCGCCAGTTCCTCCAATGCCTGCGAGGCCTGGGCAAGAGGGCGCCCAAGGATTTGGTCCTGACGACGGCGCAATGGGGGTGCGTCGAATCCATCGCCGAGAGGATCGGCTGGCGTCCAAAAGGATGAGGCCGCCGCTGGCGTTGCCGAGGCGGTCGCGCGCGCTGAAGTGTCCGACCGTGGGAGACGTCGAGCGCATCTCAGCGGCAGTTGGAGTTGGCGGCGGCGGATCGAGCGCGCTCGCTATGATGCTGATTTGGCGGAACGGCGCTACGAGGCGGTCGACCCGCACAACAGGTTGATCGCCAGCACACTCGAGCAGCGCTGGAATGATGCGGCACAACGCGTGCTCGACCTCGAGACGGAGTTCGCTGACTTCGAGCGTCAGACGCTGCGCACCATAACCGCAGAGCAAAAGCGGCAGATCCTGCAGCTGGCCGGTGACTTTCCACGATTGTGGACCGCCCCAACCACCGAAGCACGCGATCGCAAGCATATGCTCCGCTTGCTGATCAATGACATAACTATCGTCAAAGGGCCAGAGCACAAGCAACTACAGCTGCAAGTTCGGTGGCAGGGTGGCGCAACGGAAGTGGTCGAACTACAGTTACCGCCAAACCGTGCCGACGCACTGCGTTACTCTGCAACCATCATCGACAGAGTTCGAGATCTGGCGCGCGAACATGACGACGTCGAGATCGCCGCTCTGTTCAATCGTGATGGCCTCGTGAGCTCAACGGGCAAGCCCTTCACCGCCGCCATGATAAGCTGGATTCGTTACAAGCATCGGATCTTCGGCCCGTCGCGTCCGGCTGGGACGCTCACCATCGGTGAGGTTTGCGAGAGATACGGCGTCAGCATGTATGTCGTGTATTACTGGATCGAACGCGGCCATGTAACAGCTTACCAGAGAAAGCCGGGCTGGTCCGTTTCGTGGAGCATCGCATCGGCGACAAGCGCATCATCCGCCTGATCCACAAATGGCTGAAGGCGGGTGTCCTGGAAGAGGGGGCCGTCACGGTCAGTGAGATGGGGACGGGACAGGGCTCTGTAATATCGCCCTTGCTCGCCAACATCTACATGCACTACGTGTTCGACCTCTGGGCCCACCGCTGGCGACGGCGGGAGGCCCAGGGCGACGTCGTCATCGTGAGGTACGCCGACGACTTTGTCGTCGGTTTCGAGTTTGAGTCCGAGGCCCGACGCTTCTGGGACGCGTTGCGCACGCGGTTAGGGGAGTTCGCGCTTTCGCTGCATCCGGACAAGACCCGTCTGATCGAGTTTGGCCGCCATACGGCGGACAGACGCGCAAAGGAGGGACTTGGCAAGCCAGAGACCTTCAAGTTCCTCAGTTTTGTCTTTTACTGCGGCAAGTCGCGCCAGGGTCAGTTCCTCGTCCATCGCAAGAGTCGACGCGACCGCATGCAGGCGAAGCTCGCCGAGGTCAAGAAGGAGCTGCGCAAGCGTATGCACCAGCCGATACCCGAACAGGGACGTTGGCTGGGCCAAGTCGTCAGAGGTTATTTTGCCTATCACGCGGTTCCCACGAACCGCGCGACGGTCGCCGCATTCCATCGCTATGTGGTACGGCTCTGGCACCGCACGCTTCGGCGCCGCAGCCAGAAAGATCGCTTCACGTGGGAGCGGATGGCACGGCTGGCCGGCGACTGGCTCCCTCAACCTCGAAACTTTCACCCCTGGCCAAATGTGCGATTTGCCGTCAAACACTCGAGGTAAGAACCGGATGCCTTAATTGGGCCCGTCCGGGTCTGCGCGGGGGCGGTGAGCAATCACCGTCCCTACCGCGATCCTGATCACTTGCAACTAAATCCGCACGTCCACGTTTTCACACATGGGGTAATTCCGGGCGAGCCACATGAAGATCACACGCATTCAAACTGGGTGGGTTCAGATCAAGCGTTACCATCAGCAGGCGCGATATGACACGCGGCTGGCACGCGCGTGGGACGTGCTGACAAGTCGGGAATGGACCCAAGAGGCTGCCAATTTACTGCTGGCTGATCGAGCATCCAGAAGGACTTGCAATGATCGACACGGGGGAAAGCGCGCACGCGAACGATCCAGGCTATCAGCCGTGGTGGCACCCATTCATGCAGACTTGCGAGCGGCGGTGGGTCGCGCCTGAGGAGGAAGTGGGCGCACAATTGCGCAGCCTCGGACACGATCCGGGCGATGTGCGATGGCTGGTGATGACGCACATGCACGGCGACCATGCCGGCGGGCTACCGAATTTCCCAAAGAGCGAAGTGCTATTGTCAGCCGAGCAGAAACGTCTCGCGCTTTCCGGAACAGGGCCGGCGCAGGGCTATCTCAACATGCACTATCCGAGATGGTTAAGCCCGCGCGTCATCGCATTCGACGCCGGCGGGTGGGAGACCTTTGAGACGAACGCGAAGCTGACACGCGACGGCGCCATCCGAATTGTACCCCTGATTCCAGGCATGACAGTGATAGACCGAAGCACTTACGCTTAGTGCCAACTGCTGACGTGAGCGGATGCAGCAAGCTCTGAGTACAGAGGCTGACCTATTCGATCACCTCGTTGGCGCGGGCGAGCAGCGACGGCGGTACGGTGAGGCCTAGCGCCGTTGACGTCTTGAGATTGATCGTCAGCGCATATTTGGTCGGTGCCTGCACTGGCAGGTCAGCTGGTTTTTCACCGTTCAGGATACGATTGACATAACCCGCTGCCTGCCGGTACTGGTCGACGATATCAGGTCCGTAGGACATGAGGCCTCCCGTGACCGCAAAGAGGCGCAAGGGATAGACCGCGGGCAACCGGTATCGTGTTGCGAGCGCGACAATCAAATCACGATGCGTTACCGCTAATGCACTCGTTGTCACCAACAGACCAAGATCCGAGCCGCGGGCAAATATCGCCAATGTGCGCTCAATTTCACTAGGGTCTCGCACGTCGATTGGGTCCACCTCAAGCCCAAACGACGGCGCCGCAGCTTGAATAGTAGCGAACTGGCCGATTCCGAGGCCAAGTGAGCATCCCGAAGAACCGCGGCTCGCGTCACGCGTGGCGCAATTTGTTCGCCAGCGGTGCGGCCGTTCCCGTCCAAGCCTCCCAAGATGCGCTGGGCAACTTACAAACGCCTGCGAGCTGATGACCAATGGCTTCTCGGCGCGGCTGGAGACCTCGGGCGGTTGCACAGTAGGGTGAAGCGGCGTTGATTGGCGTCGCCATCAATGTGCACTGGCGATCCCGGAGACTTGATTCCTCTACGGGGCGCGCTATATTGCGTTGCAACAATATTTTACCGCAACGCAACATGGATGTGCCATGGCCGGTCTCCCTAAGACGTTTTCCCATCTCGGCAGTCTGCGCCGTCGATTTGAGACGCTCTTGGCGGGCGCCCGTAAGATGTCCTCTCCGGCCGAAGCTTTGACTCATCGGCCGAGCCGTCTTCAGGAAATCGCAAATTTCGGAGCCAACCCCGGCAACTTGCGCATGCTCGCGTACGTCCCGGACCGCTTGCCACATACACCTGCCCTCGTCGTAGCTCTCCATGGCTGCACCCAAACAGCCGATGGATACGACCACGGCACTGGCTGGTCCACGCTCGCCGGCCGCCTCGGATTCGTCGTGATCTATCCCGAGCAACAGGCTTCGAATAATCCACACAATTGCTTCTCCTGGTTCCTGCCCGGCGACACAGCGCGCGAACGCGGCGAAGCATTGTCGATCCGTGAGATGGTCGAGCGCGCCATTGTGAATTTCGGCGTCGACCGCACTCGGGTGTTTGTGACCGGCCTTTCCGCCGGCGGCGCCATGGCATCTGTCATGCTGGCAACGTACCCGGAGGTCTTCGCCGGTGGTGCGATTATCGCCGGCCTTCCGTACGGATGTGCTTCATCCGTGGAGGAAGCGTTCGAGGCCATGTTTCAGGAGCGCGCGGCGTCTGCGCGCGCTTTGGGTGATCGGGTGCGCAATGCTTCCAGACACCAAGGACCTTGGCCCAAGATCTCCGTCTGGCACGGAAGCGCCGACCCATTGGTCAAGCCGTCGAATGCTGAGGATATCGTTCGACAGTGGGCTAATGTCCACGGGCTTTCGGGCGGCCCGTCGCACGAGGAGATAGTCAATGGTCACATCCGCCGTATCTGGAAAGACGCCAGCGGCAACACGATAATCGAAGTGGTTTCTATCACGGGCATGACGCACGGCGTGCCGCTTGCGACAGGGAAGGGAGACGAAAGTTGTGGTGCGCTGGGTCCGTTCTTCCTAAATGTGGGAATTGCCTCGACCAACCACATAGCCCGGTTCTGGGGGCTAGACATTGAGGCAAAGGCTTGGAGCTCGGCGGCTAGGAAGGCATCTCCCGCAATTGGCGCAAGTTCACGCGAGATCCAAGTAATCACAAGCTCCGGCAGAGCCAGCCTCGAACCGACCGTCGCACACGTTGAGTCAAATGAGACCCACAGTAGGCGTCGACGTCTGGACGCCAATGCCGTGATTGCTGCAGCCTTCAAAGCGGCCGGGTTATCTCCTCCGGAGAACACAAAACAGCAGCCGGGCACGGTATTGCCTGGCCCGATCATCGAGGCGGCATTGAAGGCGGCCGGGCTGGTCAGGAGATGAGTTGGGCCGTTACGAAGCGTAAGTTTGTCACAATCGGATACATGCACCGCAACACGTGATGGCTATTCGCTCACCTCATCGGCGCGGGCGAGCAACGTCGGAGGGATGGTCTGATCGAGCGCCTTGGCGGTTTTTTGCATTGATGATTAGTTCGTAGTTGGTCGGCGCTTGCACTGGAAGATCGGCCGGCTTCTCGCCCCGAAGGATGCGGTCGACGTACCTCGCCGGGCTGAACCTGGTCATCCGCCCATTGACGGCTCAAAAAGGGTGAACCCCGTCATATTGCCACCCGGTCGTGCCATGCTTGCCACCCAGCCGCTCTAGACCGGGGCGGTTACTTGAACAAACACGATCGGGATCGTTCGCGCGAGCTCGTGCACGGCCTGCACCATCGCGTTGGTCATAGCCAGGATCACGTCCGGCGTGGATGCGATTAATTCTTTCGCATCGCGGTGCATGCGCGCAACGTCGCCAGCGGACCACCGCATCTCGATGCGACAGGTCTGGCCGTCGATCCACCCGAGCTCCCGGAGCCCAGCCATGAACGCGGCAACGCGAGGTTGGCCCTCCTCGACAACCACCGGCATGTCAGGGAAGCATCCTTTCGTGCGCACGCGCGTATTTGTGGGGGTGACAAAAGTCCCAAGGGCGCCATCAATAGATGCGCATCGCCGGCAAGGATTCGTGACCGAGCAATCGCTTCACCTTTGGCGATAGTGGTCTAGCATGGAGCGGGGTTGATGGGATTGATGCAATACCTTCCTGTGACGCCTACTGCGCGCCCCTGAACCGCTCGGACATTAGTGTCGTTGAAATCTTCTTCGCAATTTTCGCGCGACGGCCCGGCTGGATGAACCTGATGCTGATTACGCGCAACAAGGCCGCAGCTTTAGCCGGCCTGGAGGTGCGGACTACGTCGGAAATACTGAACATGGAAAAGAGAGACCGCTATTTTGTCGGCGAAAAGATCGGACCATGGCCAATCTTTTTTCTCGGCTCGGACGAACTCGTGGCAGGCCGAGACAACAAGCATATGGATTTTAGGCTCTCGATCATGAAGGTACACGACGGCATCCGGCCAAGCGTTGTAGTGTCTACTCTTTGCATGGTTCACAACAAGTTTGGGCAATACTATTTGTCCTCCATCATTCCTTTCCACAGATTTGGCTTGCGCAGGCTCATGGCGAGCGCGCTTGCCTCGCAACGTTTCTAGCTTGCCCCCTATATGATACTCTCGCGCGTTCATTCTTCAGCAGCGTAGGCGCGTGGTACACAGGCGCGAAGGCGCACACCGAAATCCCACCTCGTGTGGCCGGCCATGGCCACCGCAGCGGCGATTGCCGGCCGCTTCGTGGATGTGCGGTCGTTGAAGTGAGGGGTGGCGATAGCGGAACTTGGCTGGCCTACTTGCTGCCACCTGATCACTATAGGGTGGCGCATGTTGCCCGTCATGGGGGGATCGGATGCGCCTTGTCCATCTCAGCGAGTGCATCGGGCTGTGGCGCGCGGCGCTAGCGCTGGGAATGTTGTGGTCGGTACATGCTACCGCCCTCGCGCAGAAGGCCTCCCCGCCTCTGGTCGAAGCCGCAGCTCAGGGTAGCGTTCAGGGTGTCCGCGATCTGATCGCAGCGGGCGCCGACCTCAATCAGCGTGATGAGAACGGTATCACCGCGCTTATCATCTCGGCGTACGCAGGCAACGTCGAGATCGTTCGGCTGTTGCTGGCAGTGAAGGCAAACCCGAACGTCGCCAACAACGATGGGGAGACGGCGCTTCATTCGTCGGCCGCGCACGCCAATTCCGCCGAGATCGTGCCACTGTTGATCGCCGCCGGCGGCAACATTGAGAAGGCGGACAAGTGGGGGCGCACGCCACTGCTGGTTCAGGCTTTGGTGGGTCGCATTGGTGGCATAAAGGCACTGCTGGCTGCGGGGGCGCGGATTGATGTGCGAAACGAGCACCAAGCTACCGCCATCCACCTCGCCGCGAGCAATGGCCATGTGAGCCCCCTTGAGGTACTGAGGGCCCACGGCGCAAGCCTCATACTGCTGGACAAGTTCGGCAGTGCGCCGCTCCACTTCGCTGCGCATCAGGGCCAGGCCGATGCCGTAGCTTGGCTCGCAGCACGAGGCGCGCGGCTGCGGCAGACGAACGCAGAGGGCTTGTCGCCCATGGCGTTGGCCATCGAGTCGGGCAGTTGGCTGACGGTGAAAGCCTTGCTCGATGCTGGCGTCACGCTGAAGGAGCCCATTGCTAAGCAGGGCGTGGCCCTGAACGTCGCGCTACAGTTCGACAGGCCGTACATGGTCGCATTGCTGATTGAGCATGGCGCGCCGGTCGACCTTGAAAGCAATGGATTCACGCCTTTGCTCTGGGCTGCCGCTCGTGGTCGCGCCGATGAGACGAGGCTCCTCCTGGCGGCCGGCGCCAATCCGAACCTAGCGCCATCGGCGTCGAAGGCGCTGCCGTTGCTCGTGGCGGCCTACGCGGGCCATCTCTCTGTCGTACGATTGCTTGTCGAGCGCGGTGCGAATGTCCATGCCACAAATCCGCAAGGCGGCACCGCGCTCCGGAGTGCCGCCGATGCCGGCCACATCGAAATCGTCAGATACCTGCTCGGGTTGGGCGCACGCTCGGACATACGCGACAAGTTCGGCTTACTGCCGATCGACTACGCGCGTCGCAATGGACATGCAGAGATCGTCAAGCTGCTGAGCTCGCCAAAGTAGTGGGGGAAACCACGCACTGCCATGACCATCCCATCAATGTCGCACAGCGCGGATGAAGCAGTGCAAAGAGCGGAACAGCTGGAGCGCGAGGCCCACGACGCGATCCCGGAATTTCGCCTGGAGGAAGCGGTCGGACGCCTGCGCGAGGCGCGCGCGATCCGCGAAGCGTATCAGGGCGAGGCGCATCCGGATCTGATCTGGACCCTGTCACTCTGGATCTACGCGCTGGGCCGAAAACACCGGCCTGAAAGCGCACTTGAGGCCACCGGCTTGGGCGAGCGGCGCTTGGCACTGCGGCGGACGGCGCTCGCCGGCGCTCCGGACGAGCTGGCGCATTCGCTCCGAGAGTTGATAGACCTCTATACCTTCGAATACGAGGTGCTCGACACCGGCCGGGTGGACGAGCTTCGGCGCGAGCTGGCCGCGTTCTCGGAGGCCGGCGGGCCCAAACCAGAGGCTTAGGACATGGCCGGCGAGCTTCTCGATATCGCCCAATTCCGCGCGATTCGCCCGGCCCTCGACGAGCTGGACGCGGGCCGCGCGCTCGGCCTGGAATCCCGCGCGGTCCTCGGCGAGGCCGCAGCGTCGCGCTTCGCGCACCGACGCTTTGCCGGGCTGCTCGGCCGCATTCTTCGCCATCCAGACCTGGAGGTGCTGTGTTTCTCTCACCGGGCGAGCTGGACGGGGTGATCGAGGGCGTAATGCATGTCCTCTGCTTCGAGAACACAGCGGACTTCAGCTTGGTCACGCCCGTAGGGCCGAGCTGGGTGGTGCTCGATATCGAGCTCGCCGTTTTTGGGGACCTCGAATGGTTCCTCGCGATCTTCTCCAATCCCGAGGCCCGCCTGCTGGCATATCCGCGTGCGGGCTTCGAGGGGCGCTACAGCATCTTAAGTCGTGAGGACGTCGCACGTGTGGCCGCGGAGCTCCGGCCCCTTCTGGACGATCCCATCCCCACCGAGATCACGGCCCGACAGAAGATGCGTGCCGAGCATTTCCATCTGCCGGTGCTGACGCTATCCCAGGCGGTGCGGGCCGCGGCGGAAGGGCTTGCGCTCCTCGCCGCGAAGGCGCTCTCCCGCGAGGAGCTAACCCTCGCGCATACGTCACTGCTCTGAAGCGTTGCCTAATGCTCTTGGCTGCGTGAAAACTCGACCGCGTCTCGGTGATCCCTCATGGTGGTCGACGAGGGGGCGAGTTTCCGGGCATGCGGCTGATCAGGTGTGCGACGGGCGGCTTGGTACCACGAGCCGACCCATGCGCTGCAGCAAATATCGGCCTATTCGATCACATCGTCGGCGCGGGCGAGCAATGCCGGTGGCACCGTGAGGCTGAACCAACTCGAACTGCACATCGCCGTGGCAGTTCTGGTGGGATTGAGCCTTTGAGTATGTCGCCTGTGGGACAAGGGCGGGCATTCAATAGGTGCGCTTGGCCCACTCCGGACTGGCCCCTTTTTCATTATGTGCGCGGGCGCGTCATTCGTTAGGACGTCCAACCGCCCAAACATCCAACTCCAACACGGGAACTTGTCGCTCACGGCCGGTGGGAGATCCTTGCTCAGGTCTTCCTCATGTCCAAGTTGTGCGCCGGTCCCACCACCAACAAACGAGTAGGGCGGCAAACTGCAGGGCTGAGAACATCAGGAGGCGCTCCCAAAGCGGGCGCAGTTTGGCGTTGGGAAACCACGAGCTTGCCTGTGTACTATAGGCCAACACGCAAAAGGGCAGCATAGCCATCACATACCACAGCGGCACATAACCGAGAATAGCCCGACCAAGGACGGCAAATGCAGTTCCCACAATAAGGGGCAGGCAATAGAGCGCCATTGCAATCTCGATGCCGTAGACAGGCGACACCACGACTAATAGCAGCGCGTCTCCGCATGTACGAGTGGGGCTGTCGTGAAGGCAATCTAGCCAGACGATCTGACCGATCAGGATAAGCGTGATACGGTAGCGACCAATAGTCCACCTAGGAAAAAACTAAGAACGTTCTGAACATCGCAAGCAACATTGCGGTCCCCGACGTTGGTACCAAATCTCCGGCGAGCTTCACCATCAGCGTGGCACAACGATGACCGGTAGATGTTGCCGTGCGCGCGCAGTGCAAAGCTTTGAGCCGATGACTGTTCCGGGTCAAGCTCAGCCGTTCGCACGCGGCTTACCCGATGGTGATTCCTGGTCTGTATTTGCTAGGATTCCTGCCGTGCCGAGGTCGACCGGCGCAAGGGCTCTTCGGTGCCAATTGCTGCCGGGAGCACGTGCAGCAAGCGACCGGCCAGAATGCTCGAAAGCAGACGAACGAGGGGCAGGGACCCTCTATCGCGTCGATGCCTGTCCGGACCAACGCGGTTTCGACTGAGCATTTAAACGATTGGATGGGATGCGATGGCATCTGATGTATCGACTACCGGGGTGCAACGAGACATTCGTCAAAGGGTCGGAGAGCTCGAACGAGAGCTGGGTGAAGCACACCAACGAGTGCTACGAAAACCGGGGGCAGCGCAGTCGGCGGAAAAGACTGAACCATCTTCTCGGCGGTGACGGCTTGATCGTACGCAGCTTGTGCAGAAGCGGCACCACAGGATCATCTTCGATCCGTCCTTGGTGGAAGTCGTCTCCAATGATCAACATGCGCCGATCCTCGCCGAAGGGCCGCCAGACTGCGCCATCAGCGGGTTCGCCATCGCGAGCAAAGCCGATCCACTGCACTTGAAGCCAGGAGGCGATTCGCCCGTCAGTGTCGTCATATCCGTCCGGCGTGAGCGTGCCGAAAAGATAGTGAAGCTCGGCGGTATGCTTTGCCAGGACATTCGATTCCTTAGCGCCAGGTGACACCCTGTCAAAGCGATAGCAATAAAATTGACGTCCAAAGGCCTGAAGGCGTTCTGTCGTAGTCAGCATAGGCTCAGCCCAAATGGCATTAGTATAAACATGATCGACTTGATCATATATGGAACCGCCTTCAGCCTTCAGCTCCGCAAGCACCGCCTTGGCCTGGGCGCCCGCCAGGACTTTCGTGACCGCACCACGGATTATTCGGCTGTTAGGCAGCATCCCCGGCTTGATGAAATACCGGGACTCGTTGCGCGTGTAGCCCATCAGAAGCGGCACGGGCCCCAACGGCGAGTCCCTGTCCGCCGGCAGGATCACGCCATCGTACACTGGCATCCATCTCAGGTACGCCGGTGTATGCACACGTCTGGGCTTTGGAATCACGCCGCTCAGGAGGTGGGAGGCTTCCTTGATGACTTCGGTCGGAATCTGCCGCAGTTTCTCGGGCTCGCCGCCACCCACATGCGCGATAAGCTCTTCGGTCGCCGCGTAGGTTTTTTCGCTTCCAGACTTATCAAACGCGGCCCGCTCGCAACCACCGCTTTGGAGGATTGCGCGGTGGAATAGACCCGAAGCTGCCGCACTGAGCAGCAGCATACGCACGGCATGGTCGCCAGCGGACTGGCCGAAGATAGTCACACATTCGGGGTCGCCACCGAAGTGCTCGATATTTTCTCGCACCCATTGGAGAACTGCTATTTGGTCCTGGAGACCAAAGTTGCTTCCGAGTTTTGGATGCGCCAGATAACCAAACGCGCCAAGCCTGTAGTTGAAGCTGACCACCGTGACGCCTAGCGACGCCAGGCGCGATCCGTCGGTTCCATCTTCGCACCCCCCGCCGCCCAAATAGCCGCCGCCATGGATCCAAACCATGACAGGCTGTCTCGCTTGGGCGTCGAGCGAACGGGTCCAAACGTTCAGGTACAGGCAATCTTCACTCTGGCTCTTGGCTCGCGTTTTGAATACCGCGCCGGCTGTCTGAGGACATATCGGCCGAAGTCTTGAGCCTTCCTGACCCCCGCCCATTCAGCCATGGGGACAGGCGGCCTCCAACGGCGTTCACCGACAGGCGGCTCGGCATAGGGCACACCCAGGAATTAAAATCTTGCCCTCACTGAAACCCTCGATGAGGCCTTGCTTAGTCCGAACGGTGGTATCCATGTCCGATCCTCCAAATTCACCTCGACAGCGCTGACCCGGCCGGCACCGCTGCGCCTTGCTGCGGGGCCAACCTCCTATTTGCCTGGCGGCCCTTAACCATTTACGATACGATCTCGTCCAGTAAATGGATTATCTGGACGGAAAGGTCCACTAAATCGGAGTAACGATTCCGTGAATTCCGTCAAGATCATCCGCCGGGGCCGGGGCCGCCCGCGCGATTTGGACAAACTCCAGGCGATCCTCGATGCGGCTAGCGCTTTGTTCCTCGAGCGCGGGATTGCGGCGACGACCATGGAATCGGTCGCCGAACGCGCGTCGGTGTCAAAGATGACGGTGTACGGGCACTTCCGGGACAAGCCGTCGTTGCTGTCCGCGGTGTTCGAGCGCAACATCAAGGCCATCCGGCTGCCCGACCTCGCAGTCGGGTCTGACCCAAGCTCCTCGCAGGCTCAACTCGCCGAGTTCGGTCAGCGGCTGGTGTCGTTCCTGACGCGACCGGAAATCGTCAGAACCGCATGGGTCATGGCGGCGTGCGCCGACGAAAACCCACGTCTCGCGGCAGCGTTTTACGCCGCGGGTCCCGGCACGATGCTAAAACAGGTGGCAGGCTTCCTGAAGTCGCTGGCGGAGCGCGGGGTCTTGTCGATCGACGATCCGGAACTGGCGGCTGAGCAGTTGATCGTCTCGTGGCTCGGTCTGAGCCAGTTGCGCCAGAACCTCGGCGTAGCCGGTCCTCCCTCGGCTGACGCAATCGCGCCGCGCGTGCGCTACGCGACCGACACCATGCTGCGCGCATGGTCGACGGCTCCTCCTATGGCCGGCAAGGGCGGCCGCTGGACGCGATCGCGCCGAAGGCAGAGAGCATCATGAATGAAAATTGCTCGCCTGCAGCGGTGTTAGCTGCCTCTTCGGTGGAGATCCTAGCGCTCGCTCGGCCGAGCAGTTGCCTCTCGGATGAGGTGCCGCCTCCGCGATCGGCGCACAACGAGCCAGCCGGCGACAGCAATACCCCGGAACAGTACTCGAATCGGCCTTGCCCCTCGACGGACGGTCTGTGCCACAGACATGGTTGCTCCGCGTGATACTCGAAGGCATTGCCGCGAAACTGACATGCGGCGGTAGGATGCGAGCCTCACGCGGTATATCGTTCAGAGGATATCATAGCTGGGCTCATGCTCTCGCATGTTCGACAGTTCCAATACCGAGGGCAAGGGCGGTAACAGCCTCGGCTTGCCATCGCCAAGCACATCGTGCAGATGCATGGTGGCCGCATCTGGGTCGAAACCACGCTGGGTAAGGAGTCCACATTCCAGATGCAGCTTCCCGCGCGCGCCGAGTTTCAGAAGACCGGCCCTTGAGCGATCGCATCCTTGTCGTCGCCTGGGAGATTCTGCGGGGCGTAGTGCTGGTCCGGTTTCTGGGTCCGAGCCGCCATGTTAATTAAATAAACTTCAGCTAGACTGTATGTCCCTCCACAAACGAGGCGACTCACCCTCGATGCAGCGCCGAGGGTTGCCCGGATAGTCCGGGTAGAGCCTCATACATGGAGGGCGAGTCGTG
>Ga0306920_100007349_pt1 | contig 14506 bp, 6 predicted proteins | sample flu12Cox44000170_FD_204666 | JGI IMG/M metagenome (GOLD analysis project Ga0306920, IMG submission 204666) | Lab enrichment of tropical soil microbial communities from Luquillo Experimental Forest, Puerto Rico - flux4day.12C.oxic.44.000.170 (v2)... | ecosystem: Environmental > Terrestrial >...
CGAAGAGCGGCTTAAGGTGCTTGGTCCATCTGCTCTGGTCCTCCTTGATAGAGCGCATGTCGACCTTCGCCTTCCAGTAGTCAGGTACGAGCTGGCGGAAGGGCTCGGCCGGCGGCTTAGGCTTCTGAGGGACGCCCGGTAGCCCCGCTTTGATCTGCGCGACGATGACGTCGAGCGCCTGACGTGCGTCATCTTGCAGGAGGTATCCACCGACGTACTTCCTGATGCCGCTCTCGGTGTAGCGGATGCCCCACAAGCGGCCGCTACGAACGACCTGCCCGGTGCCCTTCCGATTTCTTCTCTTCGGTCGACCCACGCTCTCCCCATGAACAACGGTTAGTCCTTGGTTAAATACCATAAGGCAGAGATTAGGCAAGGCCCCCTAAATTGATCCTATGTAAGCTATGACAATTCTAGGGATTATTGGCTAAGATACCAACTTCGTAAACCGTAGGTCCCCGGTTCAATCCCGGGAGCTGGCTCCAAGATTTCGTGGCGGACGGCTCGCTAGCGGTGACCGCCGTGGAACCCACCGCCGCCATGGAACCCGCCACCGCCGCCGTGGAACCCGCCACCGCCGCCATGGAACCCGCCACCGCCGCCGTGGAACCCGCCGAAGCTTCCACCGTTGAACCCGCCGCCGGGATGGCCGCCGCCGAAGCCACCGACGTGCCCGCCGGTGAAGCCGCCTGGATGACCCTGGAACGTCGGATGACCGTAATAAGCATGGGGCGCCGCGTACCCTGGACGATAGCCGTAACCGTATGCCGGGCGACCGTAGGCGCCGTAAGCGGGCCGACCGTAGCCGTACGCGGGCCGGCCGTAGGCGCCGTACGCGGGCCGACCGTAGGCGCCGTACGCGGGCCGATAGCCGTAGCCGCCGTACCCCCGGTAGCCGTAGCCATGCCAGCCACCGACAGCGAGGTGGTTGTACCAGCCGAAGTGCACGCCGCCGTAGACGCCGAAGTACGGCGAGATGCCCCAGCCGAAGACCCAGGGCGCGACCACCCAGGTCCAGCCGTAGCTCGGATAGTAGACGTACTCGGACGGGTAGATCCCGGCCTGCGTCGGCGCGTATGTGTACTGCGACCCGTACGGCATCCAGACCCAGCCATACTGCTGGGTGTAGACCCACTGTCCCTGCTGGGGCGGCGGCTGGGCGGGCTGGGCCGGCGGCTCAGCAGCCTCCCATCCCGGCTGACCCGCCTCGGCGTCTCCTGGCTGAACCTGCTGCTGGGGAGGCGGCGGAAGCTGCGTCGGAGGCGGCGGCGGCATGTCGGTCGGAGCGGGCGATGCCGGCCGGGCGGCCTCCGCGGCTCCTGGGCTCGGCTGGGCGCCGACCTCTTGGGCCCGCACGTAGCCTGAGCTGAACAGCACGAGGGTGACGACCGCGACGAGGGACTTCATGGGATCAACTCCTTCCCGTATGACGATTCCCGTCGGAACTTCATTCACGGGACCAATCGATCGTACCACCGCCCGTCCGCCGCGCACTCTGGCGCCCGTGCACCGCGCGCGCTGCGGCCCCTCCGCCGCGCACTGCAGCGTGGCTCAAGCTCTCGCTGCGCCTGCTAGGCTCACCCGAAGTGCTCGCGCTTCGTCCCGGCTCTCGGCCGCTCGTCGCGTCGCTGCTTCATTTGGCGGCGTTCCTGGTCGCCTGGGCGTTCCTCGACGCGGTGTTCAACCTTCGCTTCCCCGGGGACGAGCCGACGCTCTGGTACGTGCTGCCATCGATCGACGTCGTGGTCCTGCTCACTCTCTTGGGCGTTGCGGGCCGGCGCGGTGACGCGATACCGCGCGCGGCGCGCGTCGCGATCCTGGCGCTCGCGCTGGCCGTCCGGATCTTTCGCTTCGCCGACGGGCTGGTGGAGCGCCACTTCCATCGGCCGCTCAACTTCACACTCGACGTGCCGCTGGTCCCCAACCTCGTCGGGTTGCTGCGATCGACGGTACTGCTCCCCCGGTTGCTGCTGTGGGCGGCGTTGGTCCTCGCGGGCCTGGTGGTCGTCGCGGCGTTGACGTGGGGCGCGCTCGCGATCGTGGAACGATCGCTGTCGTCTCCGCTCCGGGCGGCCAGCGCCCGGCGCGCGTTCGTGGCGGTGCTCGTCGGCTGCGTGATGCTGTCGCCGCTCTGGCGGAAGCGCCGCGATCCGGACCTCCACGTCGGGCTCTACGGCGCCAGCGTCGTGCCGCGCCTGGTGCGCGAGGTGTCGTTCCTGCGGCACGCGCCGGAGTACCGCCGCGAGAGGGCCGCGGCCATCGCCCGCGTGCAGGGGGAACTGCGAGCGATCCCCCACGGGCTCGATCGCCTGCACGACGCGGACGTGCTGCTGATCCTGGTCGAGTCCTACGGCGAGACGGTGTTCGAGAAGCCCGCGTTCGCGCGCCGCCTCGGGCCGGTCTGGGACGCCTTCGAGGCCGATCTCGGGCGGCACGGCTTCGCCATGGCGTCGAGCCTGCTCGCCTCGCCGACCTACGGCGGGAAGTCGTGGCTGGCGCACGGCACGCTGGCGACCGGCGTGCGGATCGACGACGGCGTCGCGTACACGGTGCTTCTCGGCGCCCAGCCGCCGCCGCTGACCATGGCCGGCTTCTTCCGCGACGCGGGCTACCGCACGGTGCTCGTGCAGCCGGGGACGACCAAGCGCTGGCCGGAGGGGGAGGTGACAGGGTTCGACAAGAAGTACTACGCGATGGATCTCGAGTACCGGGGCCCGTCGTTCAGGTGGTCGACGATGCCCGATCAATACGTGATCGACTTCGTCCACCGGAGGGAGATCGCGCAGCGTCCTGGCGAGGGGCGCGCCCCGCTGTTCGTCGAGTACGCGCTGGTCTCGAGCCACAGCCCGTGGAGCCACCAGCCCCCGCTGGTCGACGACTGGGACCGTCTGGGCGAGGGCGGCGAGATCTTCAACCGGCTCCCTCCGGTTCGCTACGACGTCACCTGGTCGAACCTCGGGACCGGCGGCGACGCCTACGTGACCTCGCTGATTTACGACCTGGAGATGTTGCGGCGCTACGTCGGCGAGCGGATCGGCGACGGCACTTTGGTGATCATCCTCGGCGATCACCAGCCGTCGGCGGAGGTCACCGACGACAGCCCGTCGCCCGGCGTCCCCATCCACGTCATCAGCCGCGATCGATCCTTCATCGCGCGCTTTCTCGCGGCCGGGTACGTCCCCGGCATGCGTCCCGCGTTGGGCGGCCGTCCGCCGCTCGCGATGGAGCTGTTCCTGCCGCAGCTGCTGGAGCTGTTCTCGAGCCCGCCGGCGCGGGCCGAAAGCAAGTAGCCCTCCGCAGGAGCGGACCTCGAGACGGACTTCGGCCGCGCGCGCGGACGATTTTCCGCCGCCCGTTCGCGCGCGCGCGACTCAGCAGCCGCTCGGCGCGGACGCTGCTCGTCGTGCTTACAGCCGACTCTCGGTTTTGCGGCGGACGCGTTGTCGACATCGCGAGCGCCTCCACACTGAAGCCCCGGAGGTCCCAATGACGATCAAAACGTTCTTTCGAAACAGAGGGCGACGGTTTTTCGTTGGCGTCGCGACGGGTGCATTGGTGCTCGTCGGCGGCGTTGTGTTGGTGGAGTGCGCGGCCCCCGACGACGGAACTGCCTCGGCGGCAACGACTCAGGGCGCGCCGTCAACAACGACGCATTCGGCGTTGTCGGATGCCGACCAATCGTGCCCGTCACCGACGCCGGTGCCGCCGCAGACCGATCCCATCACGGGGAGTACCTGTCATCCCAGCGCCTGCACGCCGGGGCTCTGTAACCGCGGCGACATCTCCGCGCTCAACAAGTCTCCGGGCAATCCCGACAAGAGAGCGCTCGATCCCCTGTTGCAGCGGCTGCTGACCTTGGATTGCAGCCCCCACAGCATTCCGCCGTTGCAGATCTTCGCCGAGGCCAATCCGGTCACGAACCGAAGCCTGCTGTTCCAGTATTACCTGCTCGACAGCACGGGGTTTCAGCCGAGCGTGTTCACGACGAGGATCGATGGGCTCAACGACGACAAGTCGACGCAACGTACCTCGTGGGGCGCGAACTGCGACCTCGCCACCATCGGGGCGGTCCGGATCGCGCTCGAGCCGAAGCCCGATTTACCGACCGACCCGGATGACCCGCGCGCGTTCATCGACATCTTCACCGACATCCGGTCGCTGTTCGTGATCAACAACGAGAGCGGTTGGTACGAGGGATGGATGATTCACGACCTGCGTGTGGCCCCGATCGACACGAAGGCGACGGGATTCCCCGGATTCGGCTTCATCACGAGCGACGACGCGCAGCTGCTCAAGGGGATGGGGCGGGGCAACAACGTCCCCGGTGCTTTCTTCACCGTGGACGGGAATCGGCCGCACTTCCCCAGCTCCGCTGATCATTTCCCCGAGCGCGTCACCAACGTCGTGCCGCTGCAGCTCAGCATGGGGGCGTACAACGCCCTCCAGCAGTCCGACGCCCACAACTACTGGGAGTTCAATTACCAGACGAACTGGATCCACCCGCTCTACGAGCTGCCGTTCGCCGGAGGGTTCCCGGACCGGGCCCCGAACCAGCCGGCCGACACGTACCGCGACGGCGAGATCGGCGCGCTGCAGTCGATCGTTCCCGGGAACGCGGCGGGGGAGAACCGCAACCGCGCGCGGGCCTTCGCCTTCGGCGACAACCCCGACAACCCCCGCGACCCCGACCGCTTCGACTCGGACGTCGACAGCCAGCGTGAGTTCCGCGAGCGGTTCGTGCCGAGCGGCATCGCGAACGAGGCCTTCCTCAACGCCTTCGAGCGCCTCGCGTCCTTCGAGCCCGGCGAGCACAACCTCGAGCGCCGCCTGGCCGACGGTTTCCGCGCGGCCGTGGCGCTGGTCGACACCAACCACGACGGCATCGTCTCCGCCGTGGAGGGTGACATCGACACGCCCAACACGATCTGCCCGCCGGACAAGAACAACCAGCCCGTGCAGGACAACACCTGCATCTTCCTCTTGCCGCGGACCTACAACCGCTTCGCGGTCACGCGCGAGATCAACGACGGGCTCCTGGCGCCGCGCTTCGCGCCCAGCACGCGCGGCTGGGTGATGTCCGGAACGGCGGTGAACAACTTCACCCCGTTCGGCGCCTCCGAGGGCGAAGACTCGGACGATCGCTGAGCCCGAGGACCCTCCCTCTCTCTTTTTGCCCGCCGCGGGAGAGGGAGGGTCACCCCATGGCGGAGAAGTCGGATGGTGTGGGTGAGGAATTCGCCTACGGATTTCCCCTTGCCATCCCCGTCCTCGTCGCAAGATTTGGACACGCCGCTGGCCCTGTGTCGCGCACACGGGACCAGACGGCGAAGGGAGGGCGGATGTCTGTTCAGCCGACAAGCAGGGTCCTGCTTCCGCGGGGCCACGCGCCCCTTCCCGGCGACCACCGCCCCGAGATCGCTGGGTCACCAGCGGCCGCCGCCCGCGAACGCCTCAGCTCACCCGTCATCCTCGTCGTCGAGGACGACCTCGGGATCCGAGATGCTCTGCAGGCGATCCTCGAGGGCGAGTGCTACGAGGTGATTTGCGCGGAGAACGGAAAGGACGCGCTGCGCGTGCTGCGCTCGGGGCCGGCGCCGGATCTCATCATCCTGGATCTCCGGCTCCCGGTCATGGACGGCTGGCAGTTTCGGGCCGTGCAGAAGAGCGACCCCGCGCTGGCCGACATTCCCGTGCTCGCCGTCTCGGCGGATGGAAGCGCCAAGGCCGCCGCCATCGACGCGGAGGCTTACTTCAGAAAGCCCCTCGACCTCGACTGCATGCTCGAAGGCATCGATCGGATCCTGACGCGGTCCGAGCGGCGGGGCGTGCGGCCGGTCGTCGGGGCCGGTCACCGGGAGTCAGCCGTCGGTCACCTGGCCGCCACCGTGGGTCACGAGATCAACAACCCTCTCACCTACCTCATCGTGCAGAACGAGCTCATGGCGAGAGACCTGGAGCAGATGGCCGCGCGCACGAGCGAGGGGGACGTCCCAGTGAAGCGGGCCGAGCTCGATCGCCTGAGGAGCCAGGTCCGTGACTGCCAGGTGGGGCTGCATACGATTCGACACGTCGTGCGCAACCTCCAGAGTTTCTGCAGGCCGGCCCGATCCGAGCGGGAGGCGCTCTCCCTGAATGACGTGTTGGACACGGCGATCGCGACCAGCCGATACAGGACCGAGCATCGGGCCAGGATCATCCGGAGCCTCGGAGATCTGCCGCCCGTGTATGGCGATCTCGCCGGCCTCAATCAGGTCTTCCTGAACCTCATCTTGAATGCTGCCGACACGATTGCCGAAGGGCGCGTCGACGAGAACGCGATCGAGGTCCGTTCGTTCGCCCGCGACGGCGAAGCTGTGGTCGAGGTCAGCGACACGGGGCCCTTCATCCCGCGCCAGGCGCTGTCTCACCTGTTCGAGCCCTTTTTCACGACCGGCTCCTGGCGCGAGGGGACGGGGCTCGGCCTGCCGGTCTCGTGGCGCATCGTCGCCGAGCACGGTGGCCGCATCGAGGCGTTCAACAACACCGACCGCGGGGCGACGTTTCGCGTGGTGCTCCCGCTCTCGACCGGCAGCCGACTGAACTGAGCGCCGTCCGCCCGCGACAAATGCCACTCGCAGGTTGCGAGCTCGCGCCCCAATGGGAGTGGCGCGCCGAAACCTTCAGACTCGAACTTCGGCTCAGAAGCCAGATCTCCGAGCGCCCGCGCGGGAATAGCTGGTCGCCCTGCCCCCGGTAGGAGACTGGAGCCAACGAATGTCGTCGATCAAAGTCCCCTCGAATCCCGATCTGCGCCCGCGGCGGCTGTCGCTCGCGCTCGGCGCCATCGCCCTGGGGGCGCTGTTCGGCGCCGCCTGTTCGTCGGGCGACCACGTCAGCAACAACGCGGGGACAGCCGGGACGACCGGCAGCGGCGCGGGGCAGGCCGGGACGACCGGGAGCGGGGGCTCGTCCAGCGGAAGCGCCGGGACGACCGGGAGCGGAGGCTCGTCGAGCGGGAGCGCGGGCACGAGCGGTCCGGGAACGGGCGGCTCGGGCACGGCCGGCGCGGGCGGCTCCAGCACCGGCGGCGGCGGGCGCGGTGGGACGACGGGAAGCGGAGGCTCGTCGAGCGGGAGCGCGGGCACGAGCGGTCCGGGAACCGGCGGCTCCGGGACGCCGGGGACGGGTGGCTCCGCCACCGGTGGCGGTGGCAGCGCCGGCGGGGGAGGGCGAGGCGGGGTTGGCGGCGTCACCGGGACGGCGGGCTCGAGCGCCGCGGGTCGAGGTGGCGCGGGCGGCACCGTCGGGACGGGCGGCTCGGGGACGGCCGGCACGGGCCCCGCGGGAGCCAGCGGGACTGCAGGGACGACCGGGACGTCGTCCAAGGAAGACGACGGCACCGATTGCACGGTCGCGACGCTGCCGGCTTCGAGCTCGCTGCCCACGATCACGCTGCTCCCCGACCCGTTCAAGAAGCTCGACGGCACGGAGATGACGACGAAGGCGGAGTGGCGCTGCCGCCGTGAAGAGATCCGGAAGATGGAGGAGAAGTACGTCTACGGCACCAAGCCGCAGCCGCCGCAGTCAGTGACGGGGACGGTCTCGAGCAGCATGATCTCGGTGTCGGTCATGGACGGCGGGAAGAGCGCGTCGTTCACCGCCGGCGTCAAGCTGCCGACCAGCGGGAGCGCGCCGTACCCGGTGGTCATCGAATACGCCTCCGACACGAGCGGCACGTTCGGGCCGCCGCTGGACTCGGGCGTGCTCAACAGCGAGGGCGTGGCCGTCATCTACTTCAACGCCTACGCCGTGGGCGCCGAGGGGAACGGCCACGGGACGAACCAGTCCGGCGCCTTCTACAGCCTCTACGCGGGCGGCAGCGCGACGGGACTCCTCACCGCGTGGGGCTGGGGCGTGAGCCGGATCATCGACGTCCTCGAGAAGTCGGGCGGCAGCATGTTCGATGCGAGCGCCGTCGCCGTGAGCGGCTGCTCCCGCTTCGGCAAGGGGGCGTTCATCGCCGGCGTCATCGATCAGCGCGTCGCGCTGACGCTGCCGATCGAGTCGGGGACCGCCGGCGTCCCGATCTGGCGCGGCATCGCCAAGGGCGAGAAGGGCGAGAACGGGAACCCGGGGCAGTCGCTGTCCAGCGCCTACAGTGAGCAGCCCTGGTTCGCCGACGCGTTCCAGCCGTTCCTCAACGCCCCGACGAAGGCGCCGCTCGACACGCACGAGCTGGTGGCCATGATCGCGCCGCGCGGCCTCTTCATCATGGAGAACCCGCACATCGGCGAGCTGAGCTCGAAGTACGGGCACGTCGCGGCGCTGGCCGGCAAGAAGGTCTACACGGCGCTCGGCGCGGGCGACGCGATCAGCTACGTGTCGAACGTGCAGGACGGAACCCACTGCGCGGCGCGGCCGGAGTGGGTGACGCCGCTGCGCAACAACATCGAGCGGTTCCTGAAGAAGACCGGAAACGTCGCCGGGGTCATGAACCCCTACCCGTCACAGACCGGGGATCTGACGATGTGGCGGGACTGGACGACGCCCACCCTGAATTAGCGCCCGGACGTCGATCCGATGAGCCGTTTTCGGGAATTAGGGATCCGCATGAGCCCAACCCGACGTACCGCCATCGTCATCGCCTCGATCTTCCTCGGCGCCCTCGGGCTGCTCCTCCCCGCGACAGGCCGGGCAGCCTCGCTCATTGAGGTCACCCGCAGCGACTGGGTGGGGAGCGCGAACGTGCCGAGCTACATGCAGATGTACATCTACGTCCCGGACAAGGTCGCGACCAAGCCCCCCATCTACGTCTCGTGCCACTCCTGCGGATCGACGGCCACGGGCCAGATCGGCAACATCCCGATGGCCAAGGCGGCCGCGGACGCGCAGGGCTTCATCCTCGTTCTCCCGGACAACCCGGGGCGGAACTGCTGGGACGTGGGGACGACGAAGTCGCTCACGCACGACGGCGGCGGTGACACGCAGGCCGTCGCCCTGATGGTGAAGTACACGCTCAACAAGTACAACGGCGACGCCGGGCGCGTGTACATCATGGGCGGCTCGGGGGGCGCGATGCTCACGCAGGCCATGCTGGCCGTCTACCCCGACGTCTTCCGGGCCGGCGCGGCGCGCGCGGGCGTCGCGGCGGGGTGCTGGGCCGACGGCTACTCCGACAGCAACCAGTGGAGCAACAACTGCGCGGCCGGCAACACCACGCACACGGCGCAGCAGTGGGGCGACATGGTGCGCGCGATGTACCCCGGCTACACCGGGCACCGGCCGCGCCTGCAGATGTATCAAGGCGACGCCGACACGACCATCAGCTACAAGAACATGGGCGAGGCCATCAAGGAGTGGACGAACGTCCTCGGGCTGCCCATGACCCCGACCTCGATGGACACCGGGTACAAGGGGACGCAGGCGACCTGGAACCGCCAGTTCTGGGCCAACTCCTGCGGCTACAACGTCCTCGAGGCCTGGACGGCGCCGGGCGCGACGCACTCCATGAACTACGAGGAGGGCGAGATGCTGAAGTTCTTCGGCCTCGACATGGTCCGGAGCGCCGATCCCGAGCCGAACTGCACGGGCTCGAGCGGCACCGGCGGGTCGACCGGCACCGCGGGCGCGGGCGGGTCGGGCGGGACGACCGGCGCTGCGGGCACGACCGGCGCTGGCGGACGCGGGGGCACCACAGGCGCCGCGGGTGCCACGGGCACCGCCGGCACCACGGGGAGCGCGGGCCGAGGAGGCGCGGGGGGCGCCGTCGGCGCGGGCGGCACCTCGGGCAGCGCGGGGGCGAGCGGCACGGCTGGGGCCTCCGGCACCACGGGCGCCGGTGGCATCACCGCCAAGGGGGGAACGAGCGGCGGATCGGCCGGCGTCACGGGCACGGCCGGCGGCAGCGGCGGCAGCGTCGCTCAAGGCGGCGGCGGCGGCAGCGGAACCGGCACCGCGGGCGTGTCGGGCGGCGCCGGATCGACCGCCACCGGCGGAAGCACCGGCGCCGCGGGCACGTCGGGTCTCGGCGGCGACAGCGGGACCACCGGGTGTAGCTGCGCGATCGCCAGCCGCGACGGGAGCCGCACTCCCGCGCTCGCCGCCTTCGTGATCGCCGCCTTCGGCCTGGCCGTTCGCCGCGGACGCCGGCGTCGGCGCTGACGGCGGCCTTTCGCCACGCGTCAGCCCGCCGACTCGGCGGGTCAGGCTCTTCCTGATGGGTCGCCGGGCATGGCTCTGCGTTGCAAGGCGGCGCATTTGATTTTGCGCGGCCGGGAGCCAACATAGGCAGGAAGGGCCGGGGTTTCGGTCGGGTCAGCGGCGGCTCAGGCGGCCAGGAAAGGTGAGGGCGACACGTCACCGGGATATCTGCTGGGCGAAAGGCTGCAGGCGGGTCCGAGAGCGGCGCTCTATCGAGCGGTCCGGGTGGTCGACGGGCGCGCGGTCGTCCTCAAGGTCCTCGATCCGAGGACCAGCCGGCCGCGGGACCTGGAACGGCTGCGCAACGAATACGAGGTCGGCCGGATGCTCAAGGGGCTGGCGGTCATCGAACCGCTGGCGCTGTCGACGTTCGAGGGGCTGCCGGCGCTGGAGCTCGAGGACTTTCAGGACGGCTCGCTCGAAAGGTTCATCGGCGAGCCCATGGCCATCGGCGTCTTCCTTCGCCTGGCGGCGCGGGTGGCCACCGTGGTCGCCGACATCCACGGGCGGGGGCTCATCCACAAGGATCTCAAGCCCGGCAACATCCTCATCAACCCGGCGACCGGCGAGCTCAAGATCGGCGACTTCTGCATCGCCTCGCGCATCGCGCGCGAGCAGACCACCGCCCGCCCGGCCCGGCTGATCGAGGGCTCGCTGCCGTATGTTTCTCCCGAGCAGACCGGGCGGATGAACCGCTCCATCGACAGCCGCTCCGATCTCTACTCGCTCGGCGTCACCTTCTATCAGCTCCTCACCGGGCGCCTGCCGTTCGAGGCCAGCGACGCGATCGGGTGGGTTCACTGCCACGTCGCGCGCCGGCCGCCCCCGCCCGAGGCGGTCCGTCCCGACGTCCCCCGCCTGCTGTCCGAGATCATCTTGAAGCTGCTCGCCAAGGTCCCCGACGAGCGCTACCAGAGCGCGTCGGGCCTGGCGTACGACCTCGAGCGCTGCGAGCAGGCGTGGCGCGAGACCGGGCGGATCCCGCCCTTCCCGCTCGGGGAGCGCGACGTCTCCGATCGGTTCCTCATCCCGCAGAAGCTCTACGGCCGGGCGGTCGAGCGGGCGGCGCTCGAGGAGGCGTTCGAGCGCGTGACCACCGTGGGGACGCCGGAGCTGGCGCTGGTGTCGGGCTCGTCCGGCATCGGCAAGTCCTCGCTGGTGCACGAGCTGCACCGGCCGATCGTGGCCCGGCGCGGCATCTTCGTGCGCGGGAAGTTCGAGCAGTACAAGCGGGACATTCCCTACCTCCCGGTCATCCAGGCGTTCCGGGAGATCATCCTCGACATCCTCGCCGAGAGCGCGGACCGGATCGCGTCCTGGCGCGCGCGCCTCCAGGCGGCGGTGGGGGAGAACGGCAGCCTGGTCGTCGACCTGCTCCCCGAGGTGGGCCTCGTGCTCGGCGCCCAGCCGCCCGTCCCCGAGCTGTCGCTGTCGGAGGCGGAGACGCGGCTGCGCCGGGTGCTGCGCGAGTTTCTGGGGGCGTTCGCCACCGAGGAGCACCCGCTCTGCGTCTTCTTCGACGATCTGCAGTGGTCCGATCCAGCCAGCCTCAAGCTGCTCGTCGACCTGATGACCCACCCGAGCGCGCGGCACCTCTTGCTCGTGGGCGCCTACCGCGACAACGAGGTCGGCCCGGCGCACCCGCTCTTGCGCGCGCTCGACGAGGCGCGTGCCGAGGGGGCGGTCACGCGCACGCTCGTTCTCGACCCGCTCCCCGAGGGACACGTGAGCGAGCTCGTGGCCGACACGCTCCACTGCCCGCGCGCCGAGGCGGAGCCGCTCGCCCACCTGGTGCGCGACAAGACGGGCGGTAACCCGTTCTTCGTGATCCAGTTCCTGACCGCGCTGCACCGACGGGGGCTGGTGTTCTTCGACCGCGACGCGCGCCGCTGGCGCTGGGACCTGCCGCGCATCCGGGCCGAGGGATACACCGACAACGTCGTCGAGCTGATGGTCGGCAAGTTGCACGACCTGCCGCCCGACACGCAGGAGGCCCTCAAGCTCGCGGCCTGCCTCGGGGCGGGCATGGACGCGGCGACGCTGGGCCTGGTCTTCGGTCGCGATCCGGAGCTCGCGCTGCGGGCGGCGCTCGAGGACGGCCTGCTGCTGGAGGTCGATGACGCCTACCGCTTCCCCCACGATCGCGTCCAGGAGGCGGCGTACGCGCTCATCCCCGAGGGTGAGCGCGCCGCCGCCCACCTCGCCATCGGGCGGCTGCTGCTCGCGCGCACGCCCCCCGCCGAGCTCGAGGAGCGGATCTTCGACGTCGTCAACCAGCTGAACCGCGGGGTGGGGTTGATCGCGTCGCGCGAGGAGCGCGAGCGCCTGGCCGAGCTCGACCTCCTGGCCGGCAAGCGCGCGCAGCGGTCGACGGCCTACGCCTCCGCGCTCAAGTACTTCGCGACCGGCGCGGAGATCCTCGGCGTCGACGAGTCTCGCTGGGAGGGCCGTTACGAGCTCACCTTCGAGCTCGAGCTTCACCGGGCGGAGTGCGAGTTCGTCACGCGCGAGCTCGAAGCGGCGGAGCAGCGCCTCGCGGCCCTGGCCGAGCGCGCGCGGAACCCGGTCGACGCTGCCGCCGTGGCCTGCCTCCAGTCCGACCTCTACACCACGTCCGGCCAGGCCCCACGGGCGGTGGAGGCCTGCCTCGCCTACCTCCGCCGCGTCGGCATCGTCTGGTCGGCGCACCCGGCGATCGAGGAGGTGCACGAGGAGTTCGCGCGCATGTGGACGCGGCTCGGCGGCCGGACGATCGAGGCGCTCATCGACGCGCCCGCGATGACCGACCCGGTGTGGCGCGCGACGATGGACATGTTCGTCCTGTTCACCGCGCCGGCGTCGTTCACCGACGAGAACCTCTGCTGCCTCGCCGTCGCCCGCGCCGCCAACCTCAGCCTCGAGCACGGCAACAGCGACGGCGCGGCGCAGGCGTACGTGCTGCTCGGCGAGATCCTGGGGACCAACTACGACGACTACGACGCCGCGTTCCGGTTCGGCAAGCTCGGCTTCGACCTGATGGAGAAGCGCGGGCCGTTCCGCCACCGGGCGTCCGTCTATTTCTGCTTCGCGCAGATGGTCAACCCGTGGACGCGGCACTTCCGGAGCAGCATCGACCTGCAGCGGCGCTCGTTCGAGGCGGCCGAGCAGACGGGCAACCTCCAGACCGCCTCGTACACCTGGAACGCCACGGTCACGCTCATGCTCGCGGCCGGCGATCCGCTGCGCGACGTCGAACGGACCGCCGAGGAGGGGATCGCGTTCGCGCGGCGGGCGCGGTTCGGCCTGGTGGCGGACGTCGTCACCACGCAGCTCCGGCTGGTCCGCGTGCTGCGCGGGCTGACGCCCCAGCTCGGGTCGCTCGACGGCGACGACTTCACGGAGGCGGAGTTCGAAGGGCGCCTCTCCAGCGACCCAAGCCTCTCGATCTGCGCGGGCTGGTACTGGATCCGGAAGCTGCAAGCGCGCGTGCTCGCGCTCGACCCCCACGCCGCCCTCGACGCCGCCGCGCGAGCGGCCACGTTCCTCTGGACCGCGCGCGCGTTCCCCGAGGTCGCCGAGTACCACTTCTACGCCGCGCTCGCGCACGCGGCCGCTCACGATGACGCGATCGCGGATCAGGGACGCGCGCACGTCGAGGCGGTCGCCCGCCACCACCGCCAGCTGCAGATCTGGGCCGACAGCTGCCCGGAGAACTTCGAGAACCGGGCGGCGCTGGTCGCCGCGGAGCTGGCGAGGCTCCGGGGCGATCGCGAGGAGGCCGCGCGCCTCTACGAGGAGGCGATCCGATCGGCGCGCGCCGCCGGCTTCGCCCACAACGAGGCGGTGGCCTACGAGACGGCCGCCCGCTTCTACCGGGGGCGGGGGCTGGCGCTCATCGCCGACACCTACCTGCGCGCGGCGCGCGACCGCTACCTCCGCTGGGGCGCGGACGGCAAGGCCCGGGATCTCGAGCGGCAAAATCCCCACCTCGTCGAGTCGAGGCCGGCGATCCCGTCCGCCACGGTGGCGCTGCAGGCCGAGCAGCTGGATCTGCTCGCCGTCGTCAAAGCCTCGCAGACCATCTCCGGGGTCATGGTCCGGGGGGAGCTCCTGCGCACGCTCCTCCACCTGGTGCTCGAGGCCGGGGGGGCGCGCCGCGCGCTGGTCGTGCTCGCGCGGGACGGGCGCCTCGAGGTCGCGGCGGAGGTCGGCTCCGAGGAGGGGGGCGCGCCCGCCCCGGCGGCGCCCGGGCCGGAGCTCCCCGCTTCGTTGCTCGCCTACGTGCAGCGGACGAACGAGCGTGTGCTGCTCGACGACGCCGCGATCGACGCCGGCCGGTTCGGCGGCG
>Ga0306920_100007350_pt1 | contig 14506 bp, 13 predicted proteins | sample flu12Cox44000170_FD_204666 | JGI IMG/M metagenome (GOLD analysis project Ga0306920, IMG submission 204666) | Lab enrichment of tropical soil microbial communities from Luquillo Experimental Forest, Puerto Rico - flux4day.12C.oxic.44.000.170 (v2)... | ecosystem: Environmental > Terrestrial >...
CGCGCCGTAGCCGACGAAGTCGCCGAGACACGCCACGCTCGCGGGCTTCAGGCGTTCCAGATCCGCGAGGACGGCCTCGAGCGCCTCCAGGTTCCCGTGGATGTCGGACACGATCGCGTGCAGCATCAGATCTCCCCGGGCCGGACACGCCGGGCGACCCGGTCGAGCACGCCGTTCACGAAGCCGCCCGAGGCCTCGGAGCCGTAGCGCTTCGCGATCTCGATCGCCTCGTCGAGCAGCACGCGCGCCGGCGTGCCGGGGCGGGCGAGCAGCTCGGCGGTCGCGGCGCGCAGCACCGAGCGGTCGGTCGCCGCGAGGCGCGCGAGCGTCCAGTGCTCCGCGGCGTTCGTGATCTCGGCATCCACTTCGGAGCCGCGCTGCTCGAGGCACGCCACGACGTCGCCGACGAGCTCCGCCTGATCGGGGCTCAGCCGCTCCTCGTCCTTGAGCGCGTTCCACACGTCGGTGTAGCGATCGGCGGTCAGGTCCGCCTGGTAGGCGACGCGGAACGCGAGCTCGCGGGCGTGGCGGCGCGCCGTCTCGGGGGCGCGCTTCATTCCGGATGGACCTCGCGCTTGAGCCGCGCCATCTGCACCGCCGCGAGCGCGACCTCGGCGCCGCGATTGCCGAGCCTTCCGCCGGTGCGCGCCTCGGCCTGCGCGGCATCGTACGTGGCGAGCACGCCGTTCAGCACCGGCACGCCGGTTTCCAGCGCGACGCGCTGGAGGCCGTCCGCGGCCGCCTCGGCGACGAGCCGGAAGTGCTCGGTCTCGCCGCGGATCAGCACGCCGAACGCGAGCACGGCGTCGAAGCGGCCGGTCGCGGCGATCCAGCGCGCAGCGAGCGGGAGCTCGAACGAGCCCGGAACGTGGAAGCGCTCGATCGCGTCCTTTGCGGCGCCGCGCTTCTCGAGCACCTCGGCCGCGGCGTCGGCCATGCGCCGCACGAGGCTTTCGTTGAAGCGCGCGGCGAGGATCGCGAAGCGCAGCCCGCTCGCGTCGTATGAAGGGGCGTGATACGGCTCGCTCACGTCTCCCCCAGCTTGAGATCGAGCAGGTGACCGAGCTTGTCGCGCTTCGTCGCGAGGTAGCGCCGGTTGTGGCGCGTCGGCGGCACCGCGATCGGGGCGCGCTTCACGATGCGCAGGCCGTGCGCCTCGAGCCCCACGATCTTGCGCGGGTTATTCGTGAGCAGCTCGATTTCGCGCACGCCGAGATGGGAGAGGATCTGCGCGCCGATGCCGTAGTCGCGCAGGTCCGGCGCGAAGCCGAGCTGGACGTTCGCCTCGACCGTGTCGAGCCCGCGGTCCTGGAGCGCGTAGGCGCGCAGCTTGTTCGCGAGCCCGATGCCGCGCCCCTCCTGGCGCAGGTACAGGAACACGCCGCGGCCGCGCGTCGAGATGGCGCGCAGCGCGGCGTGCATCTGCGGGCCGCAGTCGCAGCGCTCGGAGCCGAACACGTCGCCGGTCAGGCACTGCGAGTGCACCCGCACCAGCACCGGCCCGCCGCGCCGGACGTCGCCGCGGACGAGCGCGACGTGATGATCGCCCTCGAGCTTGCTCTGGTAGAGGTGGAGCTGGAACGCGCCCTCGGGCGTCGGGAGCGGAACGGTGACCACGCGCTCGACCAGCACCTCGCGGCGGCGGCGGTATTCGATCAGATCGCGGATCGTGAGGATCCCGAGCCCGTGGCGGCGCGCAAAGCGGACGAGCTGCGGCAGCCGCATCATGCTGCCGTCGTCCGTGAGGATCTCGCACAGCGCGCCGACCGGACGCAGCCCGGCGAGCCGGCACAGGTCCGGCACCGCCTCGGTGTGGCCGGCGCGCCGCAGCACGCCGCCCGGCAGCGCGCGCAGCGGGAACACGTGCCCGGGACGCACGAAGTCCGCGGAGCGCGTGCGCGGCGCGGCGAGCGCGCGCAGCGTGCGCGCCCGGTCGTACACCGACGTGCCGGTGGTCGTCCCGCGCGCCGCATCCACGGATTCCGTGAACGGGGTGCCGAAGCGCGCAGTGTTCTTCGCCACCATGAGCTTGAGCCCCAGGCGGTCGGCCTCCTCGCCGTCCATCGGCGCGCACAGGATGCCGCGCCCGTGCTTGACCGCGAAGTTCACGAGCGCCGGCGTCGTCTTCTCGGCGGCGAACACGACGTCGCCCTCGTTTTCGCGGTGCGCGTCGTCCACCACGATGATCATGCGCCCGGCGCGGATGCGCGCCACCGCCTGCTCCACGGTGAGCATCACGTCGTGCCCGGCGGGCGCTCCGCGACGTGGCGCGCGGGCGCGGCGCTTCTGGATCGTCTTCACGTCGTCCCCTCGTCTGCGGCCGGATCCAGCAGGCGCGCGAGATAGCGCGCGATGAGATCCACTTCGAGATTCACGCGCCGCGCGGGCGCATATGCGCCGGCGACGGTCACGGCCAGCGTGTGCGGAATGTACGCGATTTCGCAGCCTCCCGGGACCCGCGCGGCGACGGTCAGGCTCACGCCGTCCACCGCGATCGAGCCCTTTTCCGCGACGAAGCGCGACAGCTCGGCGGGCACCGCGATCGTCACGCGCCGCCCCTCGCCCTCGACCTGCACCGTGCGCACTTCGCCGACGGCGTCCACGTGGCCCTGCACGAGGTGTCCGCCGAGCCGCGCTCCGGCGGTGAGCGCACGCTCGAGATTCACCGGCTCGCCGGGCTCGAGCGCGCCGAGCGTCGTGCGGCGCAGCGTCTCCGGCACGGCGTCGAACGCGAAGCCGTCGGGCGAACACTCGATCACGGTGAGGCAGCAGCCGTTGATCGAGATGCTGTCGCCGATCGCGCTGTCCGGCGCGATGCGCGGCGCCGCGATCCACAGCCGCCGGCCCCCCGGACGGGCATCGAGGCGCTCGATCCGCCCCAGCTCCTCGATCAGGCCGGTGAACATCAGCGCTTCACCGCGACGCGCAGCAGCACGTCGCGGCCCACCGGTCGCAGCTCGAGCACACGCCCCGTGACCGCGCGCTCGAGCGCGCGCGCGCCGACCGCATCCGACCAGGCGAGTGCGCCGCGCCCGAGGAGCTCGGGCGCGACGAACAGCGCGAGCTCGTCGATCAGGCCGGCCGCGAGCCACGCCGCGCCGAGGCGCGGCCCGCTCTCGAGCAGCACGTCGTGGCAGCCGGACGCCGCGAGCCGGCGCGCGACCGCGCGCGGCGCGACGCCGGATCGGGCGCGCGGCAGCGCCCACACCGCGACGCCGCGCGCCTCGAGCGCGCGCCGCTTCGCCGCGCCGGCGCCGCGCGCGGCGGCGCCCTTCGCACACGCCACGACGGTGCCCTTCGCGAGCGAGCGGAACAGGCGCAGGTGCGCGGGCAGCGAGAGCCGGGTGTCGCACACGACGCGCAGCGGCTGGAGACGCGCGCCGGCTGCCTTTGGCCCGCGCACGGTGAGGCGCGGATCGTCGGCGCGCGCCGTGCCCGAGCCGATCACGATCGCATCGGCGGCCGCGCGCAACCCGTGCGCCGCGCGCCGCGCCGCGGGGCCGGTGATCCAGCGCGCCCGGCCGCGCGCGTCCGCAATCCGCCCGTCGAGCGTCGCGCCGAGCTTCCACACCACGCGCGGCCGGCGTTCGAGATGCACGAGCCGGTAGCCGGCGAGCGCGGCACGCGCCTCGTTCGCGCAGACGCCGAGTTCCACGCGCACGCCCGCGCGGCGCAGCTTCCGGAGGCCGCGCCCGTTCACGATGCGGTGCGGATCGCGCATCGCGACGACGCAGCGCCGGATGCCGGCGGCGAGGATCGCGTCCACGCACGGCGGCGTGCGGCCGGTGTGCGCGCACGGCTCGAGCGTCACGTAGAGGGTCGCGCCGCGCGCCCGCCGTCCCGCGCGCGCGAGGGCTACGGCCTCCGCGTGCGGCCGGCCCGCGGCGGTGTGCCAGCCGCGGCCCACTTCGCGCCCGTTCCGCACCACGACCGCGCCCACGATCGGATTCGGGCGCGTGCGGCCGCGGCCGCGCTCCGCGAGCGCAAGCGCGAGGCGCATGAAGCGCCGGTCTTCGAGGGCGCTGGACGTGGAAGCCTCCAATGACAAAGCCCCGTGGTCAGACCACGGGGCGGAACGCACACGGCGTCACGAGGCCCAAGGCAAGCCCCGGGCCTCCTCCTTCTTCCATCCCGACTGTCACGGTCGGCTCCGGAGTCTCACCGGATCTGCGGCGGGCGCCTGGCTCCTGGACTTCGGCGTCGTGAACGCCGGGCGCCTCCGCTCGCGGGCTTTACCGCCGGTGGGGACTTCGCACCCCGCCCCGAAGGAGATTCGACGATGGAGGATACCCGCCGTGCGGGGACAGGTCAAAAGCGCGCCGGACGGCTCAATAATCGATGACGAGGCGCGCGGTCGCGACCGTCCACGGCTCCGCGCTCAGGAACGCGACGTGCGCTCCGAGCTCGAGTCCGACCGCGACGACCTTGGCGTGCGCCGGCAGCAGCGCCGCACTCGCCGCGAAACCGGCGCGCGTCTCGTGGATCTCGTCCTTCTCGAACGCGAGCCCGGCCGAGGAGGAGGACACCGCGGCGGTCGCCCCGGCGACCATCGGGCCGATCGACAACCGGCGCACCGCCCAGAAGTGCTCGGGGCGCCACTCGGCGCGCAGCGAGAACTCGAACATGCTGTAGTCGAGGCTCGCGGTCAGGCTGCCCGAGGTCAGCGTGTTCGAGCCGAGCAGGTGGTAGTCGAGCTGGGGTCCGAGCCGGATGCTCGCCGTCACCGGATAGCTGATGCCGCCGCCGACCGAAATCCCGCCCGACGGCGCGTCGGTCGCGAACAGGCGGCCATAGCCGACGGCGAGATGCCCCTTCCAGTCCGCGAGCGCGGCGCGTGACGGCGCCGCCGGAATCAGCGCCGCGAGCACGAGCAGCGCGCCGAGCGCACGGGTTCTCATGCGTTGAACCGGATTTCCAGGCAATCGCCGTCCTTCACCTCGTAGGTCCGCCCCTCGAGCCTCAGCCACCCGCGCTCGCGCGCCTTCGCGTGTCCGCCGGCTTCCAGCAGCCGCTCGCACTCGATCACTTCGGCGCGGATGAAACCCTTCGCGAGATCGCTGTGAATCTCCCCCGCCGCTTCGACCGCCGACTCGCCGCGCCGGATCTCCCACGCACGCACCTCGTCCGGACCGACGGTGAGGAACGAAATCAGGCCGAGCAGCTCATAACATCCACGAATCAGGAGCGAGAGTCCATCCTCCGTGACGCCGAGCCCCGAGCGAAACGCATCCCGCTCGCCCGCCGGCAGCGCCACGATCTCGCGCTCGAGCTCGGCCTGGAGCGCGAGCGCGCGCACCCCGCGGCCCGGCGAGGCGGCCGCGGGTCCGGCCGAGCCGTCCTGGTTGTACACCACGAGCCGTGGCTTCCGCGACAGCAGCTGGAATCCGCGCAGCGCGCGCTCCTCGTCGGCCGAGAACTCGAGCCCTGTGAGCGGCGTTCCGCCCTCGAGCGCGATGCGGCAACGCTCGAGCAGCGCGTGCTCGGCTTCGTTCTGCTTCTTCCCGACCCGGAGCTCCTTCGCGATCTTCTCGATCCGTCCCTCCACGATCGCGAGATCGTTCAGGATCAGCTCGGCCTCGAGCGCGCGCAGGTCGCGCGCCGCGTCGGGCGGCTCGCCCGCTCCCGTGAAATCGCGCACCACGAGCAGCAGCGCGTCGCACGCGCGCACGGAGCTGAACAGGTCGATCCCGCGCGCCGCGGAGCGCGCGCTGCCATGTCCGGCCGCGGCGCTGTCCACGAACTGGATCGTGGCGTATGTGGTCTTCTTCGGCTGATACAGCATCGACAGTTGGTCCACGCGCGGGTCGGGGACGCGCACGACGCCGATCTGTTCACGCCCGGGCGCGGCGCTGCCCGCGCCCTGCATGAGGATCTGGAACAGCGTGGTCTTGCCGGCCTGGGGCAGGCCGAGGATGCCGACGCGCTTCATGGGCTTTGGCCTCGGGCGAACGAAGGCCCGCGGGCGCGAGCTCCGCGGGCCGGATGCTGCAACGAGCCGGCGAGTCTAGGGGGCGGCCCGAGAGCGTGTCAACGCGGGGGCTATTCGGAGGCCGCCCGCTTCGGTCCCTGCTGGTAGGCCTCGGTGAGGGCCGCCTGGAGGCGGTCCGAGATCGCGATCGGAGTGGTGATGTCGCGATCCGCCTGATACAGCACGATGGTCTTCTTGACCGTGTCCACTTCGATCTGGCAATCGTGGCAGTGCTTCAGGTGCTCCTCGATCGCGCGACACAGTTCCGCACGAGCATCGTCGTCGAGGTATTCGGCCAGCTGCTCCAAGACTTCGTTACAATCCACTCGCATCTCCCCGGTGGTTCACGATCCCTGTAACGTCTCGCGGCCTCCCTGCCCGCGCCCCGGGACCCGGCCCCTTGGGGCACGGCCTCTCGCCCCAGGGCCGACAATCCGTGTGGATGCGCGCCCGCGCGCATAGGCTTGCAAAATTATGACACGGTTTCAAAGAATTTCGTGACGTCCGGCCCCGAACGACCCGGTTCACGGACCGGGACGGCGGTCGCGGACGCACTCCGATCGGACCCGTGCCGGGAAATGGTGACCCGTGCTGGAATCGAACCAGCGACTCCCTGCTTAAAAGGCAGGTGCTCTACCGACTGAGCTAACGGGTCACCCCGCCCGTGTCGCGCTCGCGGCGATCCTCATCGGAGAAATAATCCGGCAGAGGGAATCGGGCCGACCCGGCGGAATCACCCTGCGCGCCGGATTTCCGCGTCGCGCTCCGCGCCCACCGACACCGTTCCGATTGGAACACCGCTCTCGCGCTCGATCCACTCCAGATACTCGCGCGCCCGCGCCGGCAGATCGTTCCAGTGCCGGACCGCGGCCGTCGAGGCGTTCCAGCCCGGGAACGATTTCCATTCCGGCACGCAGCGCGCCAGCGCCGCGACCCCGGATGGAAACTCCGCGAACGTCCGGCCGCCGTCCCGATACGCGGTGAGCACCTTGATCTCGGCGAATTGATCGAGCACGTCGAGCTTCGTCACCACGAGCTCGTCCAGCCCGTTCACGCGCGCCGCATAGCGCAGCGCGGGCAGGTCGAGCCATCCGCAGCGCCGCGGCCGCCCGGTCGTCGCGCCGTATTCCTCGCCCGCCTCGCGCAGCCGCGCGGCCTCGTCGTCCGGCATCTCGCTCGGGAACGGACCGTTGCCGACCCGCGTCGCGTACGCCTTCGTCACGCCCACGACGCGATCGACCGCGCGCGGCCCGAGCCCGACGCCGAGCGGCGCGCCGGCCGCGGAGGCCGGGGACGACGTCACGTACGGATACGTGCCGTGATCGAGATCGAGCATCGTGCCCTGCGCGCCCTCGAGCAGCACGCGGCGGCCGTCGCGCAGCGCGCGATGCAGCTCGGCGCCGACGTCGGCCGCCATCGGCAGCGCCCACTTCGCGGCGTCGCAGAGCTCGTTCCACAACGACTCGCCGCTCATCGGACCGAGCGATCCGACGTCCGGGAACTCACGCCGAAGCCGCGCGAGATTCCGGTCCGCCGCGGCGACGAAGCCCGCACGATCCTCGAGATCGGAGAAGCGGATCCCGGTGCGCGCCGCCTTGTCGCGGTACGCGTAGCCGATGCCGCGCCCGGTCGTGCCGATCGCGCCCGGGCCGCGCTCGGACTCCGCTTCGACCGCGCGATGGTACGGCAGGATGAGATGCGCGGCGGGGCTCACGCCGAGGCGGCTCCGCACGTCGAGCCCGAGCGCCTCCAATCCCTCGACTTCCTTCCGGAACGTGAGCAGGTCGATCACCACGCCGTTCCCGATCAGGCAGCGGCGCGCGGGCTCCATCACGCCGGACGGCACGAGATGCAGCACGATCGTGCGGCCGTCCCGGATCACGCTGTGCCCGGCGTTCGGGCCGCCCTGATAGCGCGCGACCACGTCGGCGCGCGCGCTCAGCGCGTCCACGATCTTGCCCTTGCCTTCATCGCCCCACTGGGCGCCCACGACCACCGTGCACGGCATGCATCCCTCCGCGAAAACCGCGCGGCACGCTAGCAGAGGGTGTGGGGCGTGGCAACGGCGGCCCTAGGTCCCGCGCGCGAGCTCCGCGATCACGATCTCCGCGGCTTCCGACCCGGCGCGGCGCTGCGCCTCCCCGGTCGAGGCGCCGAGGTGCGGCACGGCGATCACGTCGGCGCGCGCGAGGAGCGGCGAGCTGCCGGGCGGCTCCGCGGCGAACACGTCGAGCGCGGCGCCGCGCAGCCGGCCGCGCTCGAGCTGGTCGAGCAGCGCGGCCTCGTCCACGAGGCCGCCCCGCGCTGCGTTCACCACGATCGCGCCGGCGGGCAGCCGCTCGAGCGCGCGCGCGCCGATCAGGCCGCGGGTCTGCGCGGTGAGCGGGACGTGGAGCGAGAGGATGTCGGCGCGCTCGAGCGCCTGATCGAGGGTGACGCGCGGGACCCATGCGAAGTCGGCCGGCCATTCCGGAAGCAGCGGATCGTGCGCGCATACCGTGAGGCCGAACGCGCGCGCGCGGGTCGCGACCTCGCGCGCGATGCGACCGAACCCGATCAGCGACAGGCGGCGCCCCGCGAGCTCGTGCCCCTGGAAGCGCGAGCGCTCCCAGCGCCCGGCGCGCAGCGACGCGGACGCCTCGAGCAGCCTTCGCTCGAGCGCGATCAGGAGCCCGAACACGAGCTCGGCGACCGAGACCGCGTTCGCGTTCGGCGTGTTGCGCACCGTGACGCCGCGGCGTTTCGCGGCCTCCTGATCCACGTTGTCGAGCCCGCTCCCGGCACGCACGACGAGCCTCAAGTCGGGCGCACCTTCCAGCACCTCGGCGGTCACCTTCGTCGCGCTGCGCACGATCAGCGCGCGGCAGCCGGCGAGCGCGCGGAGCAGATCCGGCCCCTGGCCCGCCGGGCCCTCGAGCACGTCGAGTCCGGCGCGGCGCAGCTGATCGAGCGCGGCGGGATCCAGGCCGTCCGCGACCAGAACCTTCACGCCCGGTCCCAGGCCTCGCTCGCCGCCAGCACCGGATCGCGCACCGGGGCCGGGCCACCGAGCGCGCGCGCGCACTCGCCGAGCGCGCCGACCAGCGCCTGGATGTCGGCGAGATCGTACGCGCCCATGTGGCCGGCGCGCAGGATCACGCCCTTCAGCCGGTCCTGGCCGCCGGCGAGGATCATGCCGTGGCGCTCGCGCAGCCGCTTCACGACCGCGCCGGCCTCGATGCCGGCCGGCGGACGCAGCGCGGTCACGGCGTGCGACGGCCGCGCGGCGAACGCCGTGAACCCGAGCGCGGTCGCGCCCGCGCGCGTCGCGCGCGACAGCGCGCCGTGCCGCTCGTGCACCGCGACGAGCCCCTCCTCCTCGATCATCGCGAGCGACTCGGCGAGCGCGAGCACGAGGCTCACGGGCGGCGTGAACGCGGTCTCGCCGCCGGCCAGGCTCTTCCGCGCCTTGCGCAGATCGAAGTAGTAGCGCGGCAGCGCGGCCTGATCGATCGCCGAGGCGGCCCACGGCGCGAGGCTCAGCGTCGCGATGCCGGGCGGGATCATGAGCCCCTTCTGCGATCCGCACACGACGACGTCCACGCCCCACTCGTCCTGCGGCAGCGGGTGGATCGCGAGGCTCGTGATCGCGTCCACGACGAGGCGCACGCCCCGCGCGCGCGTGATTCGGGCGATCGCCTGGATGTCGTGCAGTGCGCCGGTCGAGGTCTCGCTGTGCGTCGCGAACACGGTGTCGAACGGGCCGCCCTGCTCGAGCGCGGCCTCGACCGCGGCGGGATCGACCGACGCGCCCCACTCCACCTCGAGCGTCTGGTGCGGCACGCCCCAGGCCTCGAGCAGCCCAGCCCAGCGCTCGCCGAACTTTCCGCCGCCGATCGCGAGCGCACGGCGCTCCGGCGACATCAGGTTCGAGACCGCGGCTTCCATCGCGCCGGTGCCCGAGGCGGGCAGCAGCCACACTTCGCCCGCGGTGCCGTGCAGCGCACGCAGCTTCTCCGTGACGGCGAGCAGCGTGGCGCGGAACCCCTCCGTACGATGGTGCGGCGGGGGTTGGGACAGCGCGCGCAGCACGCGCGGCGGAACCTCGACCGGCCCGGGGGTGAACAACCGCGTCTTGATGGGGCGCGGCGCGCTCATCGCATCAGTGCGCGTAGTGCGCCGGCTCGTCCCCTTCCGGGGGCGCGGGCGCGCCGCCGATCGAGGGGCGCTCGAGCGCGTACTCGAGCACCTGGTCCATGTTCTCGACCTCGACGAACGTGAGATCCGCGCGCACGTCCTCGGGCATCTCGGCGAGATCCTTCTGGTTGCCGGACGGGATGAGCAGCGTGCGGATGCCGGCGCGCCGCGCCGCCACCGCCTTCTCGTTGAGCCCGCCGATCGGGAGCACGGTGCCGCGCAGCGTGATCTCCCCGGTCAGCGCGACGTCGGGCCGGGTCGGCACGCCGGTGAGTGCGCTGACGAGCGCGGCCGCGATCGTGATGCCGGCGGACGGTCCGTCCTTGGGGATCGCACCCTCCGGCACGTGCACGTGCACGTCGATGTCGCGGTAGAACCACTTGTCGAGCCCGAGCTTCGCGGCGCGCGCGCGCGCGTACGACAGCGCCGCGTGGCCGCTCTCGCGCATCACCTCGCCGAGTTTGCCGGTCATCTGGATCTCGCCCTTGCCGGGCAGGATGCTGGCCTCGATCGTGAGCAGATCGCCGCCGGTCTCGGTCCACGCCACACCGGTCGCGACGCCTACGCGCGCCTTGCGCTCGACCTGAGAATCGAGGAAGTGCGGCACGCCGAGATAGCGATGCAGGTTCTCGGCGGTCACGCGCACGGCGCCGCGCAGGCGGCCCGACGCCTTGCGCCGCGCCACCTTGCGGCACAGGCTCGCGATCTGGCGCTCCAGGCTGCGCACGCCGGCCTCGCGCGTGTAGCGATGGATCAGAGCGCGGATCGCCTCGGTGCCCATGCGCAAGTCGCCCGGCGACAGGCCCGCGGCGGCGACCTGCTTCGGCAGCAGGAAGCGGCGCGCGATCTCGATCTTGTCCGACTCGAGGTAGCCCGGCAGCCGGATGATCTCCATGCGGTCCTCGAGCGCCGGGGGGATCGAGTGCAGGCTGTTCGCGGTGCAGATGAACATCACCTGCGAGAGATCGAAGTCCACCTCGAGGTAGTGATCGTTGAACGTATGATTCTGCTCCGGGTCCAGCACCTCGAGCAGCGCGGACGCCGGGTCGCCGCGGAAGTCCGCGCCGAGCTTGTCGATCTCGTCCAGCAGGAAGACCGGATTCTTGCTGCCCGCGCGCCGCAGGCTCTGGATCACGCGCCCCGGCAGCGAGCCGATGTACGTGCGCCGGTGTCCGCGGATCTCCGCCTCGTCGCGCACGCCGCCGAGCGCCATGCGCACGAAGCGCCGCCCGAGCGCGCGCGCGATCGACTTGCCGAGCGACGTCTTGCCCACGCCCGGCGCGCCGACGAAGCACAGGATCGGCCCCTTGTTCTTGCCGGTGAGCTTCAGCACCGCGAGGTATTCGACGATCCGGTCCTTCACCTTGCGCAGCCCGTGATGGTCCTCGTCGAGCACGGTCTCGACCTTCTGGAGATCGGAATGGTCGCGGGTCACGCGCGACCACGGCAGCGACACCAGCCAGTCGAGGTAGTTGCGCACCACGGTGGCCTCGGGCGACATGAAGCTCATCTTCGCGAGCCGGTCCAGCTCCTTCATGGCCTTCGAGACCACCTCGCGAGGCATGCGCGCCTTCTTGATCGCCGCGCTCAGCTCGTCGATCTCGTTCGCGAACTCGTTCTGGTGGCCGAGCTCCTTGCGGATCGCCTTGAGCTGCTCGTTGAGATAGAACTCCTTCTGGTTCTTGTGCACCTGCGAGCGCACCTGGCCCTCGATCTTGCGCTCGAGCTTCACGATCTCGAGCTCCGACGAGAGCGTCTGGCTCAGGAGCTTCAGGCGCTCGACCGCGCCGTCCACTTCGAGCAGGCGCTGCTTCTGCGCGACCTTGACCAGCAGGTTCGCGGCCACGGTGTACGCGAGCGTCGCGGGATCCGAGATGTTCGTGGCGGTGGTCAGCACCTCGTCCGGGATGCGGCGGTTCAGGTGGACGTACTCGTTGAACTGCGCGAGCACGTGACGCATCAGCGCCTCGGTCTCCGCGCCGGCCGGCGCGCCGTCGTCGATCGGGGCGACGCGCACCGTGTAGTAGTCGCTCGACCACGCGAAGCGCTCCACCCGGCAGCGGAACAGCCCCTCGACCAGCACGCGCATCGTGCCGTCCGGCAGGCGGAACAGCTGCAGCACGCGCACCAGCGTGCCGACCTTGTAGAGCTCCTGGTGCGTCGGATCCGCGACCTCGCTCCTGCGCTGCGCGGTGACGAACAGGTAGCGGTCGGCCGCCACCGCCTTCTCGATCGCGTTGATCGACGGCACGCGGCCGACGAGGAGCGGAATCGTCATGTACGGGAACACGACGACGTCGCGCAGCGGCAGCATCGGCAGCCGCTCGCGGAACGCGAAGCGTTCGTCGCCGCGGTGGACGACCAGCGTGGGGATGCGCGCCGGCAGGCGCGTCTCCCGGGCGGCGGGCGTCGCCCGCCGGGCGCGGCTCCTGGGCTTTCTCGGGGTCTCGCTCAAGCGTTCCCTCGCCTTTCCTCTCGCCGGATGCCCCGGGCGCGGGCCGGCCCGGACACTTGGTCTTCGATGGGGTGATCGGCCTGTCCATCCGCAGTCTACACCGTCGCGACGGAATCCGCTCCAACGCCGCGGCCCGGAGCGCTCGTGCGCCCCGGGCCGCGAAGTGTCCGCTGCCGCTCGATCGGCGTTCCGCTCAGGCTTCCTTGCGCCGCTTTTCGCGCTCGCCGCGGTAAGTCAGGAGCGGCGGCGCTCCGCCGATCACACATTCGCGCGAGATCGTGCAGCCGATCACGTCCGAGCGCGAGGGGATGTCATACATCACGTCAAGCATGGATTCCTCGATCACCGCGCGCAGTCCGCGCGCGCCGGTGCCGCGCTTGATCGCCTGCTGCGCGATCGCGTGCAGCGCGTCGTCCGTGAAGTCGAGCTTCACGCCCTCCATCTCGAAGAACTTCTGGTACTGCTTCGTGATCGCGTTCTTCGGCTCGGTGAGGATGCTGACGAGCGAGGACTCGTCGAGCGAATCGAGAGTGCCGACGACCGGGAGGCGTCCCACGAGCTCGGGGATCAGGCCGTAGCGCAGCAGATCCTCGGGCTCGATCAGCGACATCAGCTCACCGATGTTCTTCTCCTTGCGGCTCTTGATCTCGGCGCCGAAGCCCAGCATCTTCTGGCCGACGCGGCGCTCGACGATCTTCTCCAGCCCCTCGAACGCTCCGCCGCAGATGAACAGGATGTCCTTCGTGTTCACCTCGATGTACTTCTGCTGCGGATGCTTGCGCCCGCCCTGCGGCGGCACGTTCGCCACCGTGCCCTCGAGGATCTTGAGCAGCGCCTGCTGCACGCCCTCGCCGGACACGTCGCGCGTGATGCTGGGGTTCTCGCTCTTGCGCGAGATCTTGTCGATCTCGTCGATGTAGACGATGCCGTGCTCGGCATTCACGAGGTTGAAGTCCGCGGACTGCAGCAGCCGCACGAGGATGTTCTCGACGTCCTCGCCGACGTAGCCGGCCTCGGTGAGGCTCGTGGCGTCCACGATCGCGAACGGGACCTTGAGGAAGCGCGCCAGCGTGCGCGCGAGCAGGGTCTTGCCGGTGCCCGTCGGGCCGACCAGCAGGATGTTCGACTTCTCGAGCTCGACCTCGCCCGGCGGCGGCGGCGAGTAGATGCGCTTGTAGTGGTTGTAGACCGCGACCGCGAGCGTCTTCTTCGCGCGGTTCTGGCCCACGACGTAGTCGTCGAGGATGCGCTTGATCTCGGCCGGCTTCGGCAGCGAGCCCGAGGCCGCGGGCTGCTCGCGCTCGAGCTCGCCCTCGAGAATGTCGTTGCAGAGCTTCACGCACTCGCTGCAGATGTACACCGACGGCCCCGAGACCAGGCGGGCCACCTCGTCCTGGCCGCGTCCGCAGAACGAACAGCGGATGGGGTGCGGCGTCGCGATGCGCTTCTTCATGGTTCTCCCGGTGGCGCCCCGTCCCGGGCGCCGGACGCGTTACCGCCGCTTCTCGATGATCTCGTCGATCAAACCGTACGACTTCGCTTCCTCGACCGACATGAAATTGTTGCGATCGGTGTCCTTGTCGATCTGATCCATCGTGCGGCCGGTGTGCTTGGACAGGATGCCGTTCAGCTGCTCCTTCATCTTCAGCACTTCCTTGGTGTAGATCTCGATGTCGGTCACCTGGCCCTGCGTGCCGCCGAGCGGCTGGTGGATCATGATGCGCGAGTTCGGGAGCGCCGACCGCTTGCCCTTCGCGCCCGCCGCCAGCAGCACCGCCGCCATGCTGGCCGCCTGACCCAGGCACAGCGTGGCGACGTTCGGCTTCACGAACTGCATGGTATCGTAGATCGCAAGCCCCGCCGTCACAATCCCCCCGGGGCTGTGAATGTAAAGGTTGATGTCCCGG
>Ga0306920_100007353_pt1 | contig 14503 bp, 11 predicted proteins | sample flu12Cox44000170_FD_204666 | JGI IMG/M metagenome (GOLD analysis project Ga0306920, IMG submission 204666) | Lab enrichment of tropical soil microbial communities from Luquillo Experimental Forest, Puerto Rico - flux4day.12C.oxic.44.000.170 (v2)... | ecosystem: Environmental > Terrestrial >...
AGATGTACGACGCCGCCAGCAACGTCTTTCAGCAGCAGCTGTCGCAGATCAGCGGCGTCGGCCAGGTCATTATCGGCGGCTCGGCGTTGCCGGCGGTGCGCGTCGAGCTCAACCCCAACGCAATGTTCAAATACGGCATCGGGCTCGAAGACGTGCGCGCGGCGCTCGCCGCGGCCAATGCCAACAGTCCCAAGGGCACCATCGACGAGGGCAACCGGCGTTTTCAAATCTACACCAACGACCAGTCGATCAAGGCGTCCGATTACGCGCCGCTGGTGATCGCCTACCGCAACGGCGCTCCGGTGCGACTGTCCGACGTGGCTCAGGTCCTCGATTCAGTCGAGGACGTGCGCAATCTCGGCCTGTCCAACGGTCAGCCCTCGGTGCTCGTGATCCTGTTCCGCCAGCCAGGCGCCAACATAATCGAGACCATTGATGGCATCAAAGGCGCCCTGCCCGCGCTGGAAGCGGCGATGCCGGCCGACGTCAATGTCACCATCGCCATCGACCGCAGCATCACCATCCGGCAGTCCTTGCGCGACACTGAATTCACACTGGCGATCGCCATCATGCTGGTGACGCTCGTCGTCTATCTGTTTTTGCGCGACGTGCGCTCGACGATGATCCCGTTTGTCGCGGTGCCGGTCTCGATCATCGGCACGTTCGGCGCGATGTATCTGCTCGGCTATAGCCTGGATATTCTTTCGCTGATGGCCCTGACGATCGCCACCGGCTTCGTGGTCGACGACGCCATCGTCGTTCTGGAAAATGTCTCGCGCCATCTCGAAGCCGGCATGCCGCGGCTACGCGCCGCGCTGGTCGGCGCCCGCGAGGTTGGCTTCACCGTACTCTCGATCAGCCTGTCGTTGATCGCAGTGTTCCTACCGATTCTGCTGATGGGCGGCATTCTCGGCCGGCTGTTCCGCGAATTCACCATGACGCTGTCGCTCGCCATTCTCATTTCGCTGGCGATTTCGCTGACCACGACGCCGATGATGTGCGCGTTATTCTTGCGGTCGCGAGCGCCGGAACGGCTGCGCGAACGCCGCCGCAGCTTTTTCGAACGCGTGCTCGGCGGCTACGAGCGCTCGCTGGTCTGGGCGCTCCAGCACAGCCGGCTGGTGCTGGTCATCTTCTTCGCCGCGATCGTGTTCAACGTCTTTCTTTTCATTGTCGTGCCGAAGGGCTTCTTTCCGCAGCAGGATACCGGGCGCTTGGTCGGAACGCTGCAAGCCGATCAAAGCGTGTCATTCCAGCTGATGACCCAGAAGCTCCGCCAGATGATGGACATCGTGCAGCGCGATCCCGCGGTGGAGCACGTCGTCGGCTATACCGGCGTCGGCAGCGGCGGCGGCTTCGGCCAGATCAATACCGGCTCGGTGTTCGTTTCGCTAAAGCCAATCTCGCAGCGCTCGCCGATCGACGACGTGATCGCGCGACTGCGCCCGCAGCTCGCCAAGGTGCCCGGCGGCCGGCTGTTCCTGGTCGCGGTCCAGGATATTCGCCAGGGCGGCCGCCAAGCAAACGCGCAATACCAATATACGCTCCAGTCCGAAGACGCGGGGCTTCTGCGGAAATGGACGCCGCTTCTGGTGCAACAGCTCGAACACAGTTCGGTGGTGGCCGATGTCAGCTCCGATCAGCAGCAGCGCGGACTCGAGGCGGACCTGGTGGTGGACCGCACCACTGCCTCACGGCTCGGCATCACGCTCGCGCAAATCGACAACACGCTCTACGACGCGTTCGGTCAGCGCCAGGTGTCGGTCATCTACAGCGCGATTAACCAGTATCACGTCGTGATGGAGATCGATCCGCGCTACACCCAATATCCGGCGTCGCTGGCCAACGTCTACGTCACCCCGTCCGGCGGCCCGGCCTCCGGAACGGCGGTATCCAACGCGCCACTCGGGACCGTCAGCGCCGCGAATTCGACGGCGGCGGGCTCCGCCGCGGCGGCGAGCGCGGCGGCCGCAGCGGCCAACAACAACAATACCGCGCGCAACGCCTTCACCAATGCAATAGGCAATCGAGGCAAAGGCACCGCCTCGTCAGGTGCGGCCGTTTCAACTGCCGCGGAGAAGATGATCCCACTGGCGACGATTGCCCATTACAATTCCGGCAACGCGCCGCTCTCGGTCAGCCATCAGGGCCTGTTCGTTGCCTCCACCATCTCGTTTAATTTGCACCCCGGCGCCTCGCTCGGTGCCGCGGCGAACGAGATCACCGACGCCATCAACAAAATCGGCATGCCGGCTTCCATCCACGGCAATCTCGCCGGCACTGCGCAGATATTCCAGCAGGCGCTCAGCAACGAGCCGATCCTGATCGCCGCCGCCATTGCTGCGGTCTACATCCTGCTTGGCGTGCTTTACGAGAGCTACATCCATCCGATCACGATTTTATCCACGCTGCCGTCGGCCGGCGTCGGCGCGCTATTGGCTTTGATGCTGTTTCACACCCAATTCGACATTATGGGGCTGATCGCCGTGATTCTCTTGATCGGCATCGTCAAGAAGAACGCGATCATGATGATCGACTTCGCCATCGAGGCCAAACGGGCCGAACATTTGAGCTCCTACGACGCGATCTATCAGGCCTGCCGCCTGCGCTTCCGGCCGATCATGATGACGACCAGCGCCGCCATTCTCGGCGCGGTGCCGCTCGCCTTGAGCTTCGGCAATGGCAGCGAAATCCGCCGCCCGCTCGGCATCGCGATCGTGGGCGGGTTGATCATCAGCCAGCTTTTGACGATCTACACGACGCCGGTCGTTTATCTTTATCTCGATCGCCTCGGGCAATGGACGCTGCGCACGAGGAGCCGGCTGTTGCCGCGGTTGTTCGACGGCCCGGCGCCGCCCGCGGCGCCGGCGGAGTGATGCGGCGCTCGTCTCGAACACGTTGATCGATGCCGATTCAGTGGATGAGGATAAGGAAGTGTTCTCTACGGAGGAGATAACCAAGCAAAGCGACGCCAGCTCGTCGATCAGCTGCGCCTAGCCTAATAGGCGTCCCAGCGCCAGGAACAGCCCGACAACGACAAAACAAGAGAGGAAAAATTTACAGCACCGCACCAGCTAGGTGTGCCGCCTGATTCTCTGAATAGCGAAATTATTGTGCTCAACGCCAGTCGTCACTTTGGCTCCCAGCCTTGCATGGTGCACTACGGGAGATCGCACGCAGTCTCGGCGAAAGGCTCCGATCCCTGGCTACCCGCCGCCTCGAGCACGGCTGCACGCCACTCGCGCTTAACGGGCAAAATCGGCGGCATTGGAGAAGTATCTGGCTCTGGTGTAGGGGCCGCAACCGAATCGATGCAATCCGTAGCCGAACCCTTGCGCATGAACATGTTGTAAATCAGCCATTGGGCGCGATGACGCCGGCCTCGCTTCGGGAAGCGGGCCGCAATTGAGGATAGCGCATAGAACGTGCGATATGCCTGCACTTGTCCGAGTCGCAACTCGTCGCCGGACATTTGCGCCGGACGAAAGACAACCTGACCTTGGTCATATTTGTTCCAATCGAAGGAAATGATCCGATTAGCTTTTTTCATTTCATACCAGGTGAGCGTCCCCGGATACGGCGTCAGGACGGAATAGGCGCAAGCGTCGTACTTGCTTTCGCGATTGAAGCGCACAGTTTCATCGAACACGGAGCGTTCGTCGCCATCGAAGCCAAACATGAACAGTCCGAACACCATAATTCCGTAGGAATGGACCTTTTCGACCAATGCCGCAAAGCTTTCCGGCCTGTTCACATGCTTATGTACGCTCTTGAGCGTGCTGCGCGATATCGACTCGAAACCGATGCTTAGCATCGTGCAGCCGCTATCGGCCGCCAGTTCGAGCATTTCATCATCCTGCGCGAGCTTTGAAGTGACGCCAGCCTGCCATCGGAATCCGCGGCCCTTCAGTGCCCGCATCACTTCCTTCGGGCGTGTCGGCGTACCGAAGAAATCGGCGTCATTAATGGAGATGAAGCGCGAGCCGCAGTTCTCCATTTCTCGCACCACCTCATCGACCGGTCGATAGCGGAATCTCAAGCCGTTCATCAGCGGTTCGGCGCAAAAAGTGCATCCTTGGTGGCAGCCGCGTGAGGTCTGGACGAAGGTGCGGTTCACGTATCGATTCTTCTTCAAAAGGTCGTAGCGTGGCATCGGCACCCCAACCATTGGATGCAGCACATCGGATTTGTATAATCCGCGCATCGACCGACGCCTGAGATCGTCGAGCAGGCGATCGATGACGAGCTCAACCTCACCGATCACAACCGCGTCGCAGTGCTTAAGTGCTTCCTGGGGCATGAAGCTCGGATGCACGCCGCCCATCACGACTGGAATGCCTTTTGCACGAAATTGATCGGCAATTTCGTAGCCACGATTGACGTAACTTGTCATGGCAGAGATCCCAACCAAGTCCGCCTTCAAATCAAAGTCGATCGCTTCGATGTTCTCGTCTGTCAAAACGACTTCGTACCGATCACGCGGGATGGAACCGGCGACTGCCAACAATCCAGCGAGCGGTGAGTAGAGCGCCCGGTTCATATAAAGCGGCCGGGTCGTGACAGAGTCGGTCTTTGGATTGACGAGATGAATAAGGCGAGTAGCCACGACGTTCTCCCCTAACGAAGTGCCTCCCTGCCTAACGAAGTTCGAACGCCGAGGTTTCCTCCGGGGCAAAAATAGTGCGATGGCGAGCCAGCACTGCTTCGAGCCAGCGTTGGCGGAAACTGATCCAGCTGAAAAGATTAGCTCTAGTTCGGTCGGCAATCGCACCTAAGGGCTTTGTCGGCGGCCAGCTTCGGCGTGCCCGTTCTGCGAATGGCTTCGCGCGGACATAACGAATGTGCGGTTAGCCGGCAGCTTACCTCACGTAAAGCCGCCTTCTCGAGTAGCAGCACGGCGCGACGCTCACAGCCTCGACCGGGCCGAGAATCTGGCGCAGGCGATGCACGTCGGCGCGAGCGCCGAGGATCCACGGCGCCTTATCCACTTCGTCGACATCCGGATTGGCTTCCAGATGCGCGATCAGCTTGGTGTCGACATAGATCGCGTCGCGAATGCACCAGAAGCAGACCGGCTCAGGTCCATAGACAACTTGCGGCCCATAAACAACCGGTGGCGCATAGACGATCGCCTGCGCATGCGTGGCCCGCCAGAGATCGGCGGCAGGCGCGGGCGCGGTGACCGCCAGCGACGCAAAGCAGAAGAGTGCGCAGATCGAAAGGAGCCTCGTCATCGCCACGGTCAACTCCCCGCTGCTACTCCCCGCGCCGCCACTGCCCACCGCCAAGAGCGACTCTGCAGCAATGATAGCGGAAATGCGCTCGCCGCAAATCAAAATAACAGCCTAAATTGTCTGACCCGTCAGACGGAGCGGCTCCGTTTGCCGGCCGGGGCACCCTGAGCGCGCCTCGCCTTACCCCAATTGTTTCAGTGCACCATCTCGATGGCCAAGGCGATGCCCTGACCGCCGCCGATGCACAGCGTGACGATGCCGCGCTTGAGACCGTCGCGACGCATCGAATGAATGAGCTTGGTGGTGAGCACCGCGCCGGTGGCGCCTATCGGATGGCCGTGCGCCACCGCGCCGCCTTCGACGTTGACAATGTCCTCCGGCAATCCGAGCTCGCGGGCGACCACAATCGCGATCGCGGCGAAGGCTTCATTGATCTCGATCCGCTCGACCGAGCGAATATCCCAGCCAGCGCGTTGCAGGGCCTGTCTGACCGCCGGAACCGGTCCGAGGCCGAACATGCCCGGCTCGACCGCAGCGATGCCGTAGGCGACAAGCCGCGCGTTAGCGGCAACGCCGCGCTTCTCGGCCCATGCCGCATCGGCCAGCACTACCGCCGAAGCGGCGTCGTTCAATCCCGGGGCATTGCCGGCGGTGATGGTGCCGTTCGGCCGAAATGCCGGTTTAAGCCGCGCCAGCGTCTCAAGCGTCGTGTCGGGCCGGTTGTGCTCGTCTTTGTCGAATCGCGTCGGACCCTTTTTGCCCGGCACTTCGACTGGCACGATCTGCGCTTGGAAATGCCCGGCGGCCTGCGCGCTGGCGAACAGCTGCTGCGAGCGCAACGCCCAGCGGTCCTGAGCATCGCGGGTCACCTGATATTTTTCGACCAGGTCTTCGGTGTGCCAGCCCGAATGCGCATCGGAAAACGCATCGTTCAAGCCGTCACGCAACACGCTGTCGTAGAGCTGCCCGTCGCCCATGCGATAACCCCAGCGAGCGCGCGAAACGAGATAGGGCGCGAGATCCACGTTCTCCATGCCGCCGGCGACCGCGACATTGATGTTGCCCAGCGCGATCTCCTGTGCCGCCGATACGATCGCCTGTGCGCCCGAGCCGCAGACACGGTTGACCGTCAAGGCCGGCGTCGTCACCGGCAAGCCAGCATGCACCGCGGCCTGACGGGCCGGATTCATCTTGGCGCCGGCTTGAACGACGTTGCCCAAGACGACAGTTTCCACTTCACCCGGATCGATCCCTGCGCGCGCGACGGCGGCACCAATTGCCGTTGCACCCAAAGCGGGAGCGGGAATGTCCTTGAGACTGCCGCCGAACGTGCCGATCGGGGTACGAACCGGCTCTGCGAAAACGACAGAACGCTGCGGTGTCATGACCAACCTCCATTCGTAAACTACAAAAGCGCGATCCAACGACGACTCACACCTGCGCGAAGCCGCCATCGGCGAACAGTTCCGGCGATGTAGCTTGCCTCATCGGAAGCGAGAAACGCCGCCGCCGCGGCGATCTCATCGGGCCTGCCGAGGCGGCCGAGCGGGGTGACGGCGCCGATCATCTTGCGGCGCTGCTCGCCCGCCGGAGAGGAAGCGAGCAGTCCGTTCAAGCCCGGCGTGTCGATCGAGCCCGGGCTGAGCGCGTTCACGCGGATGCGGCGCTCTTTCAAATCCGTGGTCCAGGTTCGTGCAAACGAGCGTGCGACCGCCTTGGTCGCTGCGTAAACGCTGTTCGCCCCCAGCCCTTTGCTGCCGGCCACCGATAAGACGAAAGCTCCTTCTTCGACAAAGCGCTTCGCGGTCGCGAGGCCAATGCCGCTGCTGCCGCCGGTGATCAGCGCGATCTTGCCCTCAAGCTTGCCTTGGAGCCGGGCCATAGGCCCCTCCTCCGTCATCATGTGATTGACAATAGGAGCATATGCACCTATATAGGCGTATGTACACCTATGTCAAGGGATTTCAGACCATGTCGGCCGATGCCTCGCTCGGACCGGAAGACTGCAATTGTTTCATGGTCCGCTCGGCGGCGCGCCATGTGACCCAGCTTTATGATCAGTTCCTGGCGCCGGCCGGCCTGCACGTGACGCAGTTTTCGATTTTGTCCAAGCTCAAACGCCTCGGCCCGACAACCATTAATGCCTTGGCGAAGGAAATGCTCATGGACCGCACCACGCTCGGCCGCAACATTCTCCCGCTCGAGCGCGATCGATTGATCAAAATCGCAGCATCCGCCACCGATCGCCGCGCCAAGGATCTCCACCTCACCAAGGCCGGTGAAAAGCGCCTGCAAGCGGGTCGCGACGCCTGGACGCGGGCGCAACTGCGTTTTGAGGATCGCTTTGGCGCCAAACGCGCCGCGGACTTTCGCGCCATTCTGCGCGCCGTCGTCGCCAGCGACCTTGCCGCGGATCTAAGAAATTAGCGAGAGGTCGTGCACCGATGATGGCCGAGCCGCAAACGCCAGCGCGCCAACACCAAGCCATCGCGCCCGAAACGCCGCGTTACGACCCGCGCACGCGCGCGCTGATCGAAGGCCCGATCGCGGCGACGCTGATCCGGCTCGCTGCCCCCAATGTCCTGGTAATGCTGGCGCACACCTCGGTGGGACTGGTCGAGACTTATTTTGTCGGCAAGCTCGGCACCGATGCGCTCGCCGGCGTGGCGCTGGTTTTTCCGGTGGTGATGCTGATGCAGATGATGTCGGCTGGCGCCATGGGCGGCGGTATGTCGTCCGCAATCGCGCGCGCTCGGCGGCGGCCGGCGCGCCGATGCCAATGCACTGGCGGTGCACGCGGCTATTATCGGCCTCGTCTTCGGTCTGATATTCACGATCGCGGTGCTGCTCGGCGGCGACCGGCTCTACGCGGCGATGGGCGGCAGCGGCGGCTCGCTTGCCGCGGCGAATACTTATTCTATCGTGATTTTCTCCGGCGCCGTTCTGGTGTGGCTGTTCAATTCGCTGGCGAACGTGATTCGCGGCACCGGCAATATGGCCGTGCCCGCTTTTGTCACATGCGCAGGCGTCGCCGTCCTCATTCCGCTATCGCCGTGTCTGATTTTCGGCCTCGGTCCGTTGCCGCGACTTGGCGTGGCCGGCGGCGCCGCCGCCGTGCTCATCTATTACGCGGCCGGCAGCGCCGCCTTTGCCTTCTATCTTCGCTCTGGACGAAGCGTCGTGCGCCTGACGCTCGTCGGCGTCCGCTTACGCTGGCCGCTCTTCGCCGATATTCTGCGCGTCGGCGCGGTTGCGGCGCTCATCACCGTGGGGACCAATCTCACCATCGTAATTGCGACCGCGCTGGTCGGCGTGCTCGGGCCCGCCGCGATCGCCGGCTATGGCGTCGGAACGCGGCTTGAATATTTGCTGATCCCGCTGGTGTTCGGATTGGGCGGTCCGCTCGTCGCCATGGTTGGCACCAATATCGGCGCGCATCGTCCCGAACGCGCCTTGCGCGTCGCCTGGATCGGCGCGGGCATCGCCGCGGGCTTGTGCGAACTGATCGGGCTTGGCGCCGCGACGGCGCCGCGCGCCTGGCTGTCGCTGTTCGATACCGCGCCCGAAATGATCGATGCAGGTATCCGCTACCTGCAGGTGGTCGGCCCCGCCTACGGCCTGTTCGGGCTCGGCATGGCGCTTTATTTCGCCTCGCAAGGCGCCGGCCGGCTGCTTTGGCCGCTCCTTGCCAATTTGACCCGGCTCGTGATTGCGGCAGGCGGCGGCTATGTTGCCCTGCGCGTGAGCGGCAGCCTCACCGGGGTATTCGTCGCTTTGGCGGTTGCGCTTTGCGCTTTTGGTCTGATTAATGCGGCGGCTGTGGCCGGCGGCTCGTGGTTCGACAAGCCGCTGCGCCTTGCGCGTGAGGAGCTGGCATGACCAAGCGCTATCTGGAAGATTTCGCCGTCGGACAGGTCTTCAAGACCAGCCGCAAGCGGGTCGACAAAGACGAGATCTTCGCCTTTGCCAAGGAATACGATCCGCAGCCGTTCCATCTCGATGAAGCCGCCGCGCGGCAATCGCCCTTTGCCGGACTGGCGGCGAGCGGCTGGCACACTGCGGCGATGACCATGCGGCTTCTGGTCGACGGCGAATTCAAACCGGCCGGCGGCATTCTCGGCGTCGGCTTCGACGAATTGAGCTGGCCGCGCGCGGTCCGCCCTGACGACGAACTGTATGTGTTGAGCGAAGTGCTCGAAGTGCGGCCGTCCAAGTCGCGGCCGGACCGCGGCATGATCCGGGTGCGCAACACCACATACAATCAAAACGACGAGCCGGTGCAGATTTTCACCGGCAATCTTCTGGTGCCGCGGCGGCCGGTGCAATAATCCTAACAAAAGGAAACCGACCAATGCGCATTTTGGTGGTGGGCGCCGGCGCGCTCGGCGGCTATTTCGGCGGCAGGCTGAAGGAGGCCGGCCGCGACGTGACTTTTCTGGTGCGGCCGGGCCGCGCCGAGCGCTTGGCGAAAACCGGGCTCGTCGTCCGCAGTCCGAAGGGCGACATCGCCATCGCCGCGCCGCCGACCGTGCTTGCGGAAAACTTGCGCACGCCGTTTGATCTGATCCTCTTGAGCTGCAAGGCCTACGACCTGCAAGGCGCAATGGATTCGTTTGCGCCGCCGGTCGGCGCCGAAACCGCGATCCTGCCGCTCCTCAACGGCATGAAGCATATGGATTTGCTCGCCGCGCGGTTCGGCGCCGGCGCGGTGCTCGGCGGCCAATGCATCATCTCGGCGACGCTCGACGGCGAGGGCCGCATCCTTCACCTCAATGATTTGCATTTTCTCTCGTTCGGCGAACAGAACGGCGCGAAATCGCCGCGCGTTGCGGCAATCGCGGCGGCTTTTTCCGGCGCCAAATTCGACTCCCAGCTCTCCACCGCGATCCTTCAGGAGATGTGGGAGAAATGGGCCTTCATCGCCGCCGCGGCCGGCATCTGTTGCCTGATGCGCGGCGCCTTCGGCGACATCGCCGCCGCCGGCGCGAGCCAATTGGCAAGCGACATGTTCGGCGAGTGCTGTGCGATCGCGGCGAAGAACGGCTTTAATCCGGGCGAGACCGCGGTCAAGCGCAGCATGGGCATGCTCACCGCGGCGGGTTCGCCGATTGCCGCCTCGATGCTGCGCGACATCGAGCGCGGCGCCCCGATCGAAGCTGATCATATCGTCGGCGATCTGTTGGCGCGCGGCGGCGCGGGCGATTATCCGCTGCTGCAAATCGCCTATGCTCATTTGCGGACTTATGAAGCGCGGCGCCAGCGCGAGCAAGCCGCCGCGCCGAAGCGTTAGACTGGAACGCGCGACAGCGTCAAACGTTCTCACGTGGAGGAGGTCGGCGCCATGACCAAGATCGTTTATCGCATCGTCGCGCATGACGGCGGCTGGGCCTATCAGGTCGACGGCGTTTTTTCCGAGACATTCCCCTCCCATGACGCGGCGCGCCAGGCGGCGCAACGCGCCGCCGCCGAACAGCACATGCCGGGAGAGACCCGCACCATTTCCTGGGAAGACGAAAAGGGCAAATGGCACGAGGAGGTGGCGCGCGGCGACGATCGGCCCGAGGCCGAGGTTGAAGGATAGTTTGCAGCGTCGTCGTCGCCGCGGCCCAATCCGGCGCCGCAACGGCGCCGCCGCAAAGTCTCTATTGGCGCAACCCATTCGCGGCTATCGTAGTGGCCGCGCCGATGCCGAATCAAACCGACCATCACGTCGAAACCGCGTTAAGCGGCTACGAGCTTCTCAACGACCCTTTGCTCAACAAGGGCACCGCCTTTACCGAAGGCGAGCGCGACGCGTTCGATCTGCACGGGCTGTTGCCACCGCATGTCGCCGAGCTCGATTATCAGGTTAAACGCCGGCTCGCCGCCTTTCGTGGGCTAGGCAGCGACCTGCAGCGCTACGTTTTCCTGCGTGGCCTGCAGGATTCCAACGAGACCTTGTTTTACGCGCTGCTCACCCGCAACATCGAGGAAATGATGCCGATCGTCTATACGCCGACGGTCGGCCTCGGCTGTCAGCTGTTCAGCCATGTGTTCCGCAAACCCCGCGGATTGTTTCTTTCCATTCCGCATCAGGATCTGATCCCGCGCATCCTCTCCCATCCGCGCTACGACCGCATCAGCGCGATCGTGGTCAGCGACGGCGAGCGCATTCTCGGCCTTGGCGACCAGGGCGCCGGCGGCATGGGCATACCGATCGGCAAATTGTCGCTCTACACCGCTTGCGCCAGACTGCATCCGGGAACGACGCTGCCGGTCCTGCTCGATGTCGGCACCGACAACAGCGACCATCTGCGCGATCCGCTTTATATCGGCTGGCAGCATGAGCGCGTGCGCGGGGTGGCCTACGACGATCTGGTGTCGACCTTCGTCGAGGCGGTCCGCAAGCGCTGGCCGCATGTGCTGTTGCATTGGGAAGACTTCGCCATCGGCAATGCCAATCGGCTGCACGCGCGCTACCGCGACTCGCTGTGCACCTTCAATGACGACATCCAGGGCACCGCCGCGATCGCGGTGGGGACGCTGCTCTCCGCCATCAATGTCACCGGCGTGCCGGTGACCGAACAGCGCATCGCGGTGCTCGGCGCCGGCTCCGCCGGCACCGGTATCTGCGCGCTATTGCTCCGCGCGATGGTCGAAGTGGGCTTGAGCGAACGACGCGCGCGCGAATGCTTCTATCTGGTCGATCGTTCCGGCCTCTTGCTGGCCGGCATGAGCGGCCTACAGCCGTTCCAGGCGCCGTTCGCTCAAACTCCCGGTCGCGTGGCCGGCTGGAAGCTCAAGGCACCGGGCGCCATCGACCTTGAGGACGTGGTGGCGAATGCGCATCCGACCGTGCTGATCGGCACGTCCGGAAAAGCGCATGCCTTTACCGGGCCGGCGGTGCGCGCGATGGCCAAGAACGTCAAACGGCCGGTGATCTTTCCGCTCTCCAATCCAACCGAACGCAGCGAGGCGACGCCGGCGGAGCTTGATGCCTGGACCGAAGGTCGCGCCGTGATCGCCACCGGCAGCCCGTTTCCGCCACTCAAGCGCGCCGGCAAACAATTCCGCATCGACCAGAACAACAACGCCTATGTCTATCCGGGCATCGGTCTTGGCGCGATCGCAGTGCGCGCGCGGCGCATTTCCGACGGCATGTTTCTGGCGGCGGCGAACGCGATCGCTGCGCAGTCGCCGACGAGGCGCGATCCGGATGCCAACCTGTTGCCGCCGCTCCTTGAGATCAGAAAGCTGTCGTTTGAGGTTGCGCTCGCGGTGGCGCGGCAAGCGCAAAAGGAGGGCTGCGCCGACGCCCTCCCCGAACAACAAACCGCCGCCGCGATCAACGCCAAAATGTGGGAGCCGGTCTATGCGCCCTACCGGCGCATCGCGCGAAGGTGATTTCCCTCTCCTCGCGTGCAGGGCGAGCGACAGAAAACACGAGGGTCAGGGGGGGTTCCGAACTCTGATTGCAAACTCTGTAACCCCCTCACCCTAACCCTCCCCCCGCCGGGGAGAGCGAAACTGATAGCGCGGCGCCACTTTCCTGCGATCCCCTGCCCCACTGTCGTTAAGAGGAAAGGATGCTCTAAACTTAAGGCGCATCACATCAAGGGAGGTGCGCCATGGAATTGGCGATGAGGGACAAAAAAGCGATCGTCACCGGGGCCAGTGAAGGTATCGGCAAGGCGATCACGCGCGCTCTCGCCCGCGAAGGCGTGGATGTCGCGATCTGCGCGCGGCGAAAGGAGCCACTGGAAAAAACCGCAGCGGAAATCGCCAAGGAATCCGGGCGGAAGATCATTCCGATCGTCGCCGATCTTACCAAAGCGGCGGATGCGGAAAATTTCATCAATGCCGCGCATGCGGCGCTCGGCCGGATCGATATCCTCGTCAACAATGCCGGTTCGGCCCCCGGCGGCGTGCTCGAGCACCTCAACGAGGACGACTGGGCGCAGGCGCTACAGCTCAAATTCATGGGCTACGTGCGCTGCATGAAGCACACACTGCCGATCATGCAAAAACAAAAGAAAGGCCGCGTCGTGAACCTGATCGGCAATGACGGCATCAAGGTGTCGTACTGGGAGATAGCGCCGGGCGCTGCCAATGCTGCGGGACAGAATCTGACCAAATCGCTCGCCAGCCAGTACGGCAAGGACAATATCAGCTTTGTCGCCGTCAATCCCGGACCGGTACGCACCGAGCGATGGACCGGGCTGGTCAAAGCGATGGCGCGCGATATGAAGCTCTCGTTCGAGCAAGCCGACAAGCTCGCTCCGGCAAGCATTCCGCTCGGCCGGATCGCCGAATCCGAGGAGGTCGCCAATCTCGTCGCTTATCTCGCCTCCGACCTCGCGTTCTTCGTCAACGGCACGATGATCGAGATCGACGGCGGCCAGGATAAGGTGTTGATGGATCGCATGCGCGACCGCTAGAAAAACGGTCTCGTGCGCTTTTACCCTCTCCCGTAAGGGGAGAGGATAGATTGTTGGCAAGCTGTGCGGTCACATTATAGTTCACCTGATCGACAAACGGCGGTTCAAAACGGAGCCGCGCAATACGAGGGGGGAACAACCACCATGACTTCCGCACGTATAAATCGCCGCGTTATCGCGTCTATCACCTCACCTCAAATCCCGCTTGCGATCGTCGCCGCGCTCGCCTGCGCTCCTGGCGCGCTTCTTGGCGCGCTTCCCGCAGCGGCGGCGGATTTCGTGATGAAGTTCGGCACTGCGACGATCAACGAGACTCAGCACCAGTTCATCAAATTCTACAAGGACGAGGTCGAGAAAGCCTCGAACGGCCGCATCGAGGTCCAGATCTATCCGGCGAGCCAGCTCGGCCCGATCCCGCGCGAAATCGAAGGCGTCCAGCTCGGCAATATCCAGGGCTATATCGGGCCAGTCGACTTCTTCGTCGGCGTCGATCCGCGTTTCGGCGTGTTCTCCGCGCCGATGCTGTTCCGCGACGAACCTAATGCCGCGGCGACGGTCCGCGATCGGGCCGTGCAGTCGGCGATGTTCGAGCTGGCGGCGCCGAAGCGGATGGTCGGGATCGCGACGCTGGACTTGGGCTCGTCCAATTACGGCGCAAAAAGTTCGATCCTGCGGCTCTCCGATTTCAGCGGCAAGAAGCTGCGCATCAACGGCACCGAGCTCGAGCGGCAGAAAATGGCGAAGCTCGGCGCAACCGGGATCGGCATGCCGCTTTCCGAAGTCGTCCCGGCGCTCGACCAGGGCACCATTGACGGCACCATTTCCGGGCTTTCCGTCTTCGTGTCGTTCAAG
>Ga0306920_100007354_pt1 | contig 14502 bp, 11 predicted proteins | sample flu12Cox44000170_FD_204666 | JGI IMG/M metagenome (GOLD analysis project Ga0306920, IMG submission 204666) | Lab enrichment of tropical soil microbial communities from Luquillo Experimental Forest, Puerto Rico - flux4day.12C.oxic.44.000.170 (v2)... | ecosystem: Environmental > Terrestrial >...
CGCGCGACATTGCTTGGCATGAATGCGCCGCAAGGTCATGCGGTGCAGATAATCCAGCACGAGCCTGCAGAGGCAGAAACGTCGACCGACAAGATCGCTGCTGCGATTGCTCGCATACGGGGCAAGTTGCTGCCGAAGCCGAATTAGAAAATTTTCAGCGCATCGCCGAAGCCAAGCAGCGCGCCACGGCTGCGCGGGCCGAGGCCGTGCGAGGGGTCATCGCTGAGACCGCGCACCTCTCGACGCACGCCGCCGCCGACACGTTGAACCGTCGCGGCATCAGGACCGCGAGCAGCAAGCAATGACACGCGATGCAGGTCCATCGAGCCCGCCGGCGTCTCGGCCTATGATCGACCGGGGGGTTGTTTTGCCGGGCGTGAAAGTTTTTCCGCCGGGCCGGGAGCTTTCACTGCGTAGGGCGGAGTTCGAAAAGCGAATTTCGATGGCGTCGCAAGCAACCAGCTCCGGGACAATTAGGCGATTGGGATTTGCGTGATAATTTTGCTCAGCCGAGTGATTCCCCAAATCATTGCGTCGAGCCGGTTGGGCGATCCATCAACCGAGCGATCCCATTCGCGGCTGAACGACATCATCTCGGCCTCTAATTGATCGAGACCGCGCCGATGCAGCACGCGACCCTTCTCATATAAAAGCGATATCGGCTCGGCTCGCATCGCCTTGCCGCGCGATGCCAAAACCTCTTTGACTCTTATCATATTCGATTCGCGCTCGCCACGCTGGTACACGCGTTCGGCGGCCTGCTTGACCACTTCGGTCGCCATGTCGCCACCGAAATTGACCTCGACCACGACATCGTCAGCATCGAAGTCGTCGTGGCAGCGCACCACGGCCTCGCCCCACTGCGCAGGGCTGCCGGTCGTGGTGCGGTCGGCCAGCACGGCGAAGCGGCCATCATTGAGCAAAGCGGAAGCGACGATGCCGACTTCGTCATTGCCGCCCGACGGATCGACGCCGATGGTGACTTGCTCGATCATGTCTTCCGGCACGTCGTTATGGATCAACCAATCGTCCTTGAACAGCGCGTTCATGGGGTCGAGGATCATCGCGCCTTGTAGCTCTTGCCGGCCAATTCGAGTGCCCTCGTAAAGCTCGCGCACTTTTTTCAGGAAGTCCGCCGACAGATGCGCGGCGTTGTCATAGGTTGAGCCGGTCGTGATCCTGATATCGTCCATCGCCACTAGTCTTTTCATGAATGGCGTCGTTCTCGGCGTGGTAGCCAACAACACACGCGGCTTATCGCCGAGCCGCAGGCCGAGCATCATCGTGTCGAACACCGCTTGCTGGTAGCGCATGCGCCCGATCTCATCGATGATGCAAAGCTCGCATTGCGGGCCGCGCAACGATTCCGGTTCTTCGCCGGAGAAGAACACGCACATTGCGCCGTTCGGCCATTCGAGCCGCCGCCGCGATGACACCCAGCGCGGGCGCGGGTCGCGGCCGCAGGTCGCGAAGATGCCGCTCTTGCCTTCGACGTTGACATCGTGAAAGTCGGTCGTGGTTGGGGCGATGAAGTGAATGCGCGATATACCAGCGCGCACCGCGGTATGCACCGCCGCCGACATTGAGTGCGATTTGCCGGCGCCGCGGCCGCCAAGAAACAGCCAGCACCATGACAGGTCGGGCGGCGGCAGTTGTGCATCGCGCGCGGCAAAGACCCAATCCTCGGCCGCGTCATCGCCCAGTCCTCGTATCAGCTCATCGGCTTCCTCCAGTGTCATCTCGTTGATGTCCCGGCGCAACTGGTGCATGCGCTTAACTTCACTCAAAAAGCAATCAGCCATCGTCGCCGTCCTTTTTCACGACTTCGCCTTCGATGATGCGATCTTTCTTGCCCCTATATTATCGACGAGCGCGTGGATTTTATCGGTCGTCAGTAACACGTGGCCGCATCTGATGGAGCGGGCTGCCTACCCGAGCGCCACATCGAGAAAGACCGTGTAAGCGCCCATTGCGAGGCCACGGCTTTGTGGCGGCGTGCGTCGGACCGCCTCGGCGTGCGCGGCGTATCGTATCAGCGACTCGGATGTCGATCAGCCGGACATTGGGCGTGCCGTCGAGCATGTGATGAGCGACTTCTGCCAGCGCTGGCCTCCCAGCCAAGGCAGCCACCGGTTCCTGCTGATCGGCCGCCCTGCCCTCTGATCACTCAGTATTTTGGCGCGGACCACTTGCCTTTGGTGCGGGTGTTGGATTTCGAAAAGAAAGGCGGCGATTGCTTTACTCCTCCGTTTCGCTCTTCTGGGCGGCGTAGAAGGCGCGGCAACTGGGCGAGCAGTAATTGGCGTCCTTGCGCAGCAACTCGAACCAGTGACGGCAATGGCGGCAGCGGCGCATCGGCACCGCCCGTGCCAGTGCGCTGCCGGCTGATGCCATCATGAACGTGCGCAGAGTCGGTGCGACCGGCACCAGCTCGAAGCCGCCATCCGGATCGGCTTCGAGCCTTAATCCGGCGCCACCATGCCGCAGCATGAAGCGCCACCAACCCAACGCCTGCTTCAGGCGCTGGTCATCGTCGGTGAGCCGGCGGCTAACGCCATGGGCGTCGGGTTCGCCCCAAGCCTGGGCGAGGTAGAGCATTTCCGACTGGAGGCCGATCCAGGCGGCACTATCGGCGGTGCCGCCGCTGCTCCTCAGCTTATCGTCGGGATCGCCATAGCGCTGCGCGAACCCGAGCACAGTCGCCTCATCGTTGAAATTGGCCTCGACGAAGGATCGCCAGAAGCCGAGCGCGATTCGGGTTGACCAGGGTCGGCCCTTGCCGGTGGCGGCCAGCTCGAAGGCCAGCCACGGCTTCGGCTGCGGGCTGCCAGGCGCTAGTTTGAACTCGAGCTGGCCGCGGCGGATCACCTGCGTGCGCGGCCAGCTTCTGCCCGAGAAGAACAGCCGGTGAAAAGACGACATCTCGCAACATCTCCCGATCGCCGACAAGCAGCCTCGACGAGGCTCAGGCAGCCTCGACGGTCCAGGTCCAGAAACGCAATTTATGCCTTTGACAGCTAAAAAGCGCAAGAGTAGGCTGACACAAAGTGAAGGCGAGTAAGGGATGGACGCGAAGAAGCCGACGCGGCCGCTGGGCTACACGGTTCCAGCGGGGCCCCGCGAACTGGGCATGTCCTACGGCGTGTTGCGCCGGGCGGTCCGCAAAGGCGAGGTTCACGTCGAGCCGTTTGCAGGGTTGGACAGGATCACGCCGCGCGAGCTCGATCGAGTGCGCCGATTGTTCGCCCCACCGTCGCGCAAGATTTCGCAATGATCGCTTGGCCCGAGTACAAGCGCGCCCGAGATCTTGCCAGGGTCGTCTTCCCTGTCAGTGAAGACGTCATCCTGCGGGTCGCCCGTGCACATGGCATTGGCCGCAAGATGGGCCGCGCCGTGGTCTTCAGTCCTACCGATGTCCAGCACCTCTACGAAGCACTTCCATGCCACTCAAAATCATCCGTCGTCCCAAATCACCCAATTGGATCCTCCGCGGCACCGTCCGCGGAATCCGCATTGAAGAGAGCACTGGCACTGACGACAAGAAAACCGCGGAAGAGATCCGGGCGAAGCGCGAAGCCGAGCTCCTCGTCGAGTCCATCTACGGTCGTCGCGCTACCGCAACGTTCGCCCAGGCGGCCTTGAGCTATCTCGAACAGGGTGGCAGCAAGCGGTATCTCAACGAGATCATTTCTTATTTCGGGACCACATCGGTAGCTCAGATCGATCAGAACGCCATCGATCGCGGTGCGCGGAAGCTCTATCCCGATGCGTCGGATTCGACGCGCGTTCGGCAGTTCTACGTCCCGGTGTCAGCCGTGCTCACACATGCCGCGAAACGTGGATGGTGCCCGAAGCTGATCATCGAGCGGCCCAAGACACCGCAGGGGCGTAATCGCTGGATTACGCTTGCCGAGTCCAATCGCTTGATCGACGCGTGCGCCGAGCATCTCCGACCGTTGGTGATTTTCCTGATCTACACCGGCGCACGGGTTGGTGAGGCGCTATGGCTCAATTGGCGTCATGTTGACCTCAAACGGAGGCATGTCATCTTCCCCAAAACAAAGAACGGTGACGCGCGCGGCGTACCGTTACATCAACGCGTCATTGTGGCCCTTGCGAACCTTCCGCACAGGGAGGGCGAAGTCTTTCGTCGTCCAGATGGCTTGCCTTATGAGCCTCTCGAAGATGACGACGACGAAAACAGGTCCGCGGGATCACGCATCAAGACCGCGTTCCGAGGTGCCTGCAGGCGCGCCAAGATTGACGATTTCCATCCCCACGATTGCCGCCATACTTTTGCGACGTGGCACTACGCCCAAAATCGCGATCTTACCGCACTGATGCGGCTGGGCGGGTGGAGGGACATCAAGTCGGTCATCCGATACGTGCACGTCAATGTCGATGAGTTGCGCGACACGATCGACCGGCTTCCTGGGGAAATCTGGGGGAGTCGGTCACCAACGGGGCGAAAAGGGCATGATCATCAATTACATAAAATGCGCTCAATCCCCCCTTGGTAAGGGGAGGTCGTAAGTTCAATCCTTACCGGCAGCACCAGCGGGCTTCATAAAATTGGCACCCGATCTTACGCAGCGATCCACGTCACCTCTCGGCCTTCTTGGACTCCCCTTCGATCGCCGCAGCCGCTTCGGTTAAGAATGGCCGCCACCGATCCGAGACGATCTTGATCTGCGATAGAATCTTCTGTTTCTTCTCCGGCGAAAGGTCCGATCTCGGATCTGCAAGCCGATCGAGCTCGCCCTCGAGCTTGGTCCAAAATCGATGGCCGCCCAGTGCGGTGGCGGCGCGAACCGAGCGCTCGAACTGCTCCATCCGCCGCGTCGCAAAATCATCGAGCAGATCGAGCATTATCCATCCGGACACGACGATGGCTGCGCAAACGATCACGGTTTTGAGCAAGAAACGACCGATAGGTCCGAGGCCTGAGTCCTCGCTCTGAGACGTAGGTTCCTGACTCGTTTCCATATCAATGCCCTGTTGTGCTTGCCCATTCCCAACGACGCCGATCTTGTCGCCCGCCCCGCCTTCGGTTGGACAATGGTTGCATCGGCGCTGTATCTGACACGAAGGGAATATGCAACGTGTACTTTCGATCGTCCAAGACCGCTTCCCGGCCGATGGCAGCCTTCGCCCTAGTGCTGCCTTACCTCCTGTCTTGGGGTGTGCTCGCCGTCTTGATGATCGTCGGCATGCATCGCCTGCCGCTTGCCCTCTATACGCCGGTCGACGGCGAATGGGCAAAATGGAATGTCGAGGCCATCCTCAAATTCGGAAAAATTTTCGATCTGAGCCCGTACAGCATGCTCGCGGGCATGGGATCGATGTATTTTCCGAATCTTCCTTGGCTAAATCCGGGAGCGCTGGCGCTGGGCCTGCCGCTCGACGAGCAGACAAAGAATATCGTTTCCTACGCCGTTTATGCCGCCGAACTCGCGATCAGCATCATTCTATTGGCGCGCAGCATCGGTTTTTCGTGGCTGATGGCCACGGCCGCCGCACAGCTCTACCTCTATCTTCTGTTTCCGCCGTTTGCCACGGTCTTCCAGATCTATAACTGGTATGGGCTGGCCCCTTATTTTGCGCATCTCGCAGCGGCGCTGAACGCGGCGACCGCGGTTTTTCTCGCGTGTGGGCGCACCCGCGATCTACCGCGCAATGTTCTTTTGTGCGCCGCCTTTCTCGTCTTGTTCATTTCTGGACTGCGGTCGGCGCCCTTCACCTTCGTTTTCGCCACGCCTGCTTATATTGCGATCTCCGCTGCAGTCGTTGTGGGACGACGACCCCCGCGCGCGGAGTGGGTTTGGAAGGCAACAGCTCTGCTGTTGTGCGTAGTCTTCTTTTTCGGTTCCGGCCTTCTCTCTTACTATCTCGGGACCGTTGCAACATCGGGGCGCACGCCGACGGCGGCAGTGGCTTGGGACAAGATCCTATCGTTGCGCGCTTGGCTGCAGCTGTTCGAGCATCATTCGCTCTGCCAGGGAGATCCCCGCTTGCTATTATGCATCCAGGACAGGGGCGGCTGGCTGAATATCGCGGCCCTTGTCGGGGCGGCGGTCGCCGTCGTCACGCGCCGCGGGGATATTCGCACCGCCGGTGCCGCTCTGATCGCCTATATCGGTCTCGCGCACGTCTACGCCTATGCGTATCAGGCCGGGTGGCTCGGGCTTCTCCACACACTTTCTCATGTTGTCGAGCTGGTCGTTGGTTTGCATGTTTGCGGTCGTTCCCTTCTTCGAGCCATTCCGCCGGCTGCAACTCAAAGCACCCGCGGCCGGAAAGCTCTCCAACGTCAAACAGCTGGCACGTTTCGTTGCCGGCATCGCCGTCGTTGCGTTGCTCGTTGCCATTATCGTCAATCTGCTGCGGCATCCCTACGACAGCTTCCGTTATGGAGCCCTGCAATTGACGATCGCTGTCGCGGGCCTCGGTGTTGTCGTGCTGGTGGCCGAAATGGTGTGGGCCTATTACCGAAAAACAGGTGCAATCTTCACGCGCGAAACCGCGGTGCGACAGGCGATCGTGTTGGCGATATTTCCGATCCTCGCCTTGGTTCATTTGTCAATTGCTCCTCGCCAAGATGTCCCCAGCGTGCGGGATCCGTCATTGCGTAACTATCTGCATGAAAACGCCTCGATCGAAGTGGGCAGACCGTTTCGCGGTTACACCGCTACGATTTGGGTCGACAAGTATGGTGAGATCGGCGTCGGCTCCCGGGACACGCCTCTGCGCGACGCCAAGCTGTATTATTACGGGCGCGAGTACTTCAGTGCTCGCTACGGCGAAACATTCACGGAAACCGATTTGTGGGATTTGAATATTCCCACCCTCGAGGAATATGGCGAATGGACCTCGGTGCAGGCCCATGCTTTCTTGCTGCGGCTTCTCGCGCCCGCCGGAACCGCGACCCACAGCAACTATTTGCGCGCTTTCGCCATCGATCCGGACATATTGCGGGCGGTCGGCGTGCGCTACATTCTCACCGATGCGGAGACGCTCGATCCGTCCGCGGTCCTGCGCGGTTTCGTCTCCGATCCAAGCTCTCGTCGTACGCCGCCCGTTCGCCTGTTCGAGCTGAGCAATCCCAATTTGGGCACATACAGCCCCACGCAGTTCGTCAAGGCCACCACGGCCGACGAGATCGCGCAGCGGATACGCGAAAACAAGAACCGTCTCGATGAGGTGGCGGTGGTGCCGGACGATATCCCCTCGACCACCGCCAAGGCACGCAACGTGGTGATGATCGTCGAGCGCGACGGGCTGCGGGTACAGGCGACGAGCGATGGCCCCGCCCACATCCTCCTGCCGGTGCAGTTCTCGCACTGCCTCGCCGTGGTCAACGGCGCTGCCGCTCGCCTTACCCGCGCAAATCTTTTTCAAACCCTGATGTCGTTCGACGGCACGGTCGACGCGCGCATTGAATTCCGTTTCGGGCTGTTTGCCGACAACACTTGCCGTCTTCGGGACGGGATCGACAACAAGGCGCTTGGGCTTTGACCGAGCACGCCGCGAAAGGTCCGACGATTGCTTAGAGCAACGCTTGCACGGCCGAGCGCGAGCTGGGGCTATCCCGCAGCTTATCTTGTCGTGCTGCTGAGCTTCATTGCGATCTGGTTTCGCCACTCCCTCTTTTTTTATATCGGCCGCGATGCCGATTTGAGCCTCTGGCTCGGCAGAGCCTATTTGGATTGGGCGCGCCCGTTCGACGTCACGGCGATGAACCCGCTCCAGGGCATGACCAGCATGCTCGTGGCGATAAATCCTTACTTCAATCCCGCGGTTTGGATATTCCAGACCGGCCTGCCGGAAATTTCGAAGCAAGTGATCTCATTCATCATCTATTTCATCGAAGTAACGCTATCGAGCTTTGCCCTGGGATTAGCGCTGGGATTTTCGCGCCCGTTCGCGTTCGCCGCTTCTCTCTGGCTTGCCGTCCTGCTGCTTCCTCCACTCAACTTTGTGTTCGGCCTGTACGGCTGGCTCGCGACAAATCCGTCCTACGGCCATACGCTGACGCTCAGCAACTTGCTGCTTATTGCGTTCATCTATATCGGCGCGGAGAGCGATGCCAAAGCCAGCTTCCGCCATCAGCTCGCTCGCAATTGGCTCCTCGCCACCTGCATCTTCCTGTTGATCCTGCTGAGCGTTCTTGCCGCGCCGTTCTACAACGGTGGGATGCTGCTCGGATCGCTCCTACTCGCCGGAGTGATTTTTTTAGCCTCGACGTCTTCCCGGCAGGTGCTCTGGCGGCTGAGCGCCGGCATCTACGTGCTCGCATGGTGTGCAGCGTTCAACTTTCCTGCATTTTTCGCAGGTGCGAGGGATTATTCGGCACGTTTTTCCGGCTCCGAGCGCTCTGTGCTGGACTTTCATTGGCCGGTCCAATTCTCACCCGATTTGCTCGCTCACGCCCGGCATGAACTGTGCGCCTGGGGCCTTTTGTGCGATCGCCTGACGCAGTGGCCGCTCGTGCTGACGGGATCCTATTGGCTTCAATTGGTCATCAGTTCTGGGTGGAATTGCCGTTGCGCTCCGCACGCGGCCGCCGCTCGCGCGCATCGGCGCGCTGTTTACCGCCCTTTGGATCGTCCTGATGGTCGTGTGGATTGGCGCCAGTCTTGGAGTTATCGCGGCGCCCCCGCTTTCGCCCCTCTATGTCTATCTGATGATGTATCCGTTCTGGGCGCTGTTGAGTTTGTACGCCGTCGTCACCCTGCTGGAGCTGACTGGAGGTGCGCTCGCGGCAAGACTCCGATCGAGCGATCACGTCTGGATTCCAGCCATTATCTGCCTCGCGGCGTTTGCATTCGTTGTATTGTTCCATACGGGACGCGCCGACCGCTTCAAGCCGCGCGTCCTGCAGTCGCGAACCGATACGCCCATCACCGAAGTTCTCGAGCGGGAAATCTCTTTGCGTCCGGGCCAGGCTTACCGCGGTTCGGTTGCCACCCTCCTCGGCTCGCCCGGAAGCCCGTTGCGCCAGCAGCTGCTCGGAAATGGCGAACGGCCGCTGCAGCCGGGCGACTTCGAAAAATTTCTTCAGCGCCTGGCGTCCGACACCGACAGCAGTCACGATCTGCTCGATCTGTGGTGGCGCGATATCCCCACCTTATCGGAATACGGGCAAGGCGTTTCCAAACCTCTCATGTTTTATATGTCGAACGTTCTCAATTCGCCGCAAGACGCCCGCGACCTCAACTTCGCCCTTCCGCGCCTTCCGAATGTCGATGTCTTGCGAGCAATGGGCGTGCGCTTCGCCATTACCGATCTCGCCCTTCCCTCTCCTGCAAACTTGACGCGCACCGTGGCGCTGAAGGACGGGATTGATCTTCATCTTTACGAGTTGCCTCATCCGAATATCGTCGGCTTTGCGCCCGTGACAGTGTCGGGAGAGATCAGCCCGACGGAATTGCTGCAACGAATCCGGGCGAACCCAGCCTTGTTCGAATCTGAGGCGTTCGCCGATTCCGCCGCAGGAACCCAGCGATTGGTCCCTGTGCAGCGGTCACAACTGATATTTGAGCGCGGCGGGGTGCACGTGACTGCGACCAGCGCGGGAACTTCCGCGCTGCTTCTGCCGGTCCAATTTTCCCACTGTTTCCGGCCTTTCGCAGAGCAGATCGACGGTATAAAAGTGCTGCGCGCGAATCTTATTCACACGCTCATCCTTTTTACCGGCGAGCTGGATGTCCGCCTCAAGTGGGAATTCAGCTTTTGGCGTAACAGCAGCTGTCGCTTGCGTGATGCCGAAGATGCTCGCAAGTTGGGACTGCATTGATCGGCGTTGACGGATTGAACGTCAGCCGCATCATGATCGCCGCCGTAATTGATCCAATGCGGCGGCAGCGTAACGTCCGCCCCTTCACCGGACGTCGATAACGACAACGAACAGGTCAGACCAACCCGGTGCTGTTCAATTCCTATGTCTTCATTTTTTGTTTCCTGCCGGTCGTTCTGGCGGGCTATGCGCTTCTGCGCCGCGCTTCCAACCTGCTCTGGCCGATCATCTGGCTGGTGCTGGCCTCCTTCGTCTATTACGCGTGGTGGCGGCCTGAGTTTTTGCTCCTGCTTCTGTTCTCGATCACCGTCAACTTCGGCTTTGGCACGCTGATCATCGATGGCCGTCTCTCGCGCGGCCAATCGCGTGCGGTCTTGACCATCGGGATCATCTTCAATCTGTGCCTCCTCGGCTTTTTCAAATATGCGGGCTTCTTCGTTGCGAACGTAGACCTCGTCTTTGGGCTGCACTGGGCGGTGCCGACCATCATCCTGCCGATCGGGATTTCGTTCATTACGTTCCAGAAGATCGCCTTTCTCGTGGACGCGCACCGCGGCCTAGTGCGCAACTTCACGCTGCTCAATTACGCCTTCTTCGTCACCTTCTTCCCGCAGCTGATCGCGGGCCCGATCACCCACCATTCCGAGATCATGCCGCAAATCGGCCCATCGCAGCGAAGGGATCTGGCGGCAGACATTGCCGTGGGGCTGAGCATCTTCGTGGTCGGACTGTTCAAGAAGGTCGTCGTTGCCGACAGCCTCGCGGTCTATGCCGATGCCGGCTATGCCACGGTCAAGACAGGACATCCGCTCGACACCGCCTCCGCTTGGGTGGCCGTGTTGTCCTACAGCTTCCAGCTCTACTACGATTTTTCCGCCTATTCCGACATGGCGGTCGGCTTGGCCCGCATGTTCGGATTCCAACTGCCGGTCAACTTCTACTCGCCCTACAAATCTGCATCGATCATCGATTTCTGGCGGCGCTGGCACATCACGCTGTCGCGCTTCCTGCGCGACTATCTCTACATTCCGCTCGGCGGCAACCGACGCGGCACGGTGCGGAGATATCTCAATCTCGGCATCGTCATGCTGCTCGGCGGGCTATGGCACGGCGCCAACTGGACCTTCGTGCTCTGGGGCGGCATCCACGGCCTGATGCTCGCGGTCAATCATGCCTGGCGCGCGCTTCCTGTCAGCAGATCGGTTGCCTTCAAGACCCGGCTCGCCGATGGGCTCGCCATCGCCATGACATTCACCGCCGTGACCCTCGCATGGGTCCTCTTCCGATCGGAGACCTTTGCCGACGCCAGAACAATGTTTGCGTATCTTTTGCCGCTGACGCTCGAGCCGTCGGGCTGGCCGTCATTTTGGGGACTGCTGCACGGGCAGTTCACGGACATCAGGTCGGTTTTGGCGCTGACGGAATGGTTCCGGCCGCGGGAATTGTGGCCGCCCGTCTTGCCGCCGGATTATCTCGCCACGACGCCGCGGCCGGTTGGGCTGTTTCTCTTGTGCGTTGGCCTCGCGACATTTAGCTTCCCCAACACCTATCAAATTTTCGGACGCTTCAAGCCTGCGCTGGGCCTGCCCGACGAAACCGTAGCAAACGGCATCCTGCGCCGGCTCGATTGGCGGATCGCGGTCGTCGTTGCCGGCTTGTTCCTGCTATCGGTATTGCGGCTCTCCCACGTCAGTCCGTTCCTCTATTATCAGTTCTGACATGGTCGACTCGGGATATTTGCGTGCGTTGGCGTTGAGCCTTGCGGGTTGGCTCAGCCTCTATTTGATCTTCACTTGGACCATCGACCCGTATGGGGTCTCCCCCGCCCGGTTCAGTCTCCCTGGCATCAATGCGCTCAAGCCCAAGCGTCTCGACATCGATCGGCTGATCAAGCCTTATGAGGTGTGGCGCTATCAGCCGCGCACGATTTTTCTCGGCACCTCCCGCGCCCATCAATCCCTCGATCCCTCCGTCCTCGACGGCACGCGCTTCGCGCCCGCGTACAACGCGTCGATGCCGGCAGGCTCGATGGAGATGAATGCCGCCTATCTGCGCCAGTACCTGCGTCTGGATCCCAACCTTCACACGGTGATTGTCGAACTCTTTCTACCGAGCTTCATCGGGGCGGCGAACGGCGGCAAGACCGGGACCTGGGCGGAATTTGCGACCAACACCGTCACGCTATTTGCCAGCGCCGACGCGCTTTGGGATTCGATCGCCACATTGGTTTACAACGTGGCGAGCGGCCGGCCAGCCTTTCAAATCGAACCCGGCGGACATCTCTACCGTCCGCCCGGACGCGACACGCAGGGGCCGTTTGACCGCTTTGCGAGCTACATCTGGAGCTCGCAGGTCAGCGAGCCGGACAAAGCGACCTTCAATGCGGCCGCGTTCGACGCCGTTCTCGACATCATCGAGGTCGCGCGCGCGAACGGTCTCGAGTTGATCTTCCTTCTCGGCCCAAGTCACGGCTATGCCGATTACTATTATGACTCCATCGGAGCTTGGGGCGTCATCGAGGAGTGGCTAAGGAGGCTGAGCGGGCGAGCGACGGTGTACAGCTTTTCGCAGCCCAACGATCGGGTGAGCGAGCCGATCAGCCCGCGCATGACCTATTGGTACGATACCTTCCATTACTCGCTGGCGATGGGCCGCGACATGCTCGCGAGTCTCGCGGGCCTGCCGACGTCCGGCCTGCCTGATAATTTCATGGAGCGCCTCACCCCGGAGCGGGTGGCATCCTACATCGACCGGCGTCGGGCGGCGGTGAAACGCTGGGCGCAAGCCAATCCCACGTTCGTGGCGCAGTTCGAGGACGCGCGCCGAAAATGGCTAGCCGCCGCGAACGCGAGAATGCCGAATTAGCTGACGTCCGCAACAGTGACTATCGGGCGCTGACATGCATTGTCAGGCGGCCAACCTGTCACTGTCGAATGCGACTCAGCGACTTCTTTCGCTAAGCTTGATCACCGCTGATGTCGGACGGCTGCTGAGGGTACTCGCGCCAACTCGCGCCGTCTGCGGCCCATCAGCCGGGCGCCGATCGGAATGCGGCATACGGCCCAAGTGCTCGCCCAGCTTAGGCTCAGCGCGCCGGTGAATACGATCGCGGCCTTGGCAACGGCGAACAGCGGCGTGGCGAGCAGAATATATTGCAGCCAGAGTACGAAGGCGTAATGGACGAAATAGATGCCGTAGGCGTTGTCCGCGAGGCTCGCGAACATGGGCCGATGTGATCCGGCGAAGCGCAAGAATACCGCAAGCAGCGCGAGACAGGCACTGGCCGCGCACAGCACGAAACCGAGGTCGGCGACGATCTGCAAACCCGGTAACGTCGTTCCATTGACGATCAAGGCGGTGGGAACGATCCACAGCAGGAATGCGGCAGCGGTGCCCGCGAGCCAATGTCCCCACTGTCGTACCAGCACTCCATCCGCCGCGAGCAGGCCTCGCTCGAATCCGAACGCTCCTAGTCCGAGACCGGCGAAGAAATAAATGGCGTATTGCGGCGCGAAGCTCGGTTGAAAGGCGAATGGGCCGAACTGCACCCATTCCCACGGAGCAAACATGGCGGAGAGCGGGAGATAAGCCAGTGCTGAGACGGCGACAAGCGCAATGAAAAATCGCCCCGGATGATCGCCGGCCCTTCCCGAGAGCCGGCCCAAAAACTCGCCCGCGCGCGGAGCAAGCCAAAAGAGCGCAGCCGCCAGGACGTTGAATAGCAGCAAGAGCCACAAGAACCACATCGGTCCGCTCGGCCAAAACGGCAGCGCGAGCCAGTGTGCCCAGAACGCGGACCAGCTCGGATCGACCGCAGTGACGCGGTAGACCGGATAGAAGGACAGCGGCATGAGCAAATACAGCCCGACTGCGAATGGCACGCCGAGTCGAACGACGCGATCATACAGAAATCGTCTGCTTCCCTTGCGCGACAGGCTCGGCCAGACGAACAGTCCGGACAGGAGAAACATCAAGTGCATCAGATAGACGTATTGGAATGCACAGAACAGGTCGAAGCCGAACCAGCGCGCGCTGTCGACGATCGGATTGGCGCGCCAGCCATAAGGGGGGAGGTCGAAGGGCAGCGGGGCCGCCGGCTGCGAGCCGAGATAGGCGATGAATGAGTGGAATGCCACCACCATCAGGATGGCAAAGCCGCGCAGATTACTTAGCGCCAGGCTGGACTTGGACATGCGGCTGCGGACCGCCCCCTAGCAAAATCGACCGCAATAATTGCGCCGCGTCTGGAAGATCCGGCGGCATTTTCCGATCGATGCTATTATGCTGTAATTCGCCGTTCAGACAACGAGCAGCTCCCCTGCTCGGGGCGCGACATTCCCCTCCCATTGCAACAAAAGCAAGGCGGATCGCGGCGTGTCTATAAATTCTCGCTCATGGGTTCCGCGCGCGCACAGGGAGGGTCACCCGCCCCGCCGCGTCAGTCTGCGGGTTGAGTGCCTGCGGCTGGCCTTGCGCCTGCTCAAAAAGGGTCAAGGCGGCCAGGCCCTGCCTGTGGCGACGGTTCGGCGCCGGCTCAAGCGCATCGAACGCTTTGTGCCGCGCCCGCCCGCGGGCACCGGAACTACCGCGATCAACGGCATCGGCGTCAATGCCGTCCACGTCGCAGTGCGCCAGGCCCGCAGCGATCGCTGCGTTCTCTACTTCCACGGCGGCGCCTATGCGATCGGAACCGCGGCGCTTCTGCG
>Ga0306920_100007356_pt1 | contig 14500 bp, 10 predicted proteins | sample flu12Cox44000170_FD_204666 | JGI IMG/M metagenome (GOLD analysis project Ga0306920, IMG submission 204666) | Lab enrichment of tropical soil microbial communities from Luquillo Experimental Forest, Puerto Rico - flux4day.12C.oxic.44.000.170 (v2)... | ecosystem: Environmental > Terrestrial >...
CCGGCGCGTATGGAAAAGTTCTATCCTTCGTCGACCAGGCCCATTTGAAAGACAAACGGCCGCGGCTGTATTACCATACGCAGATGATCCTGAGCGACGACCGGATGCGCACCACGCACGTCGGCAGTCTGCCCCGCAACGACGTCCTCTCCGAGTTACTGGTCCGGCGCGAAGAGGGAGAGGCCGTCGACTCAAGGGTCCTGGGCGAGGAGATGGACCGCGCGGTGCGCCACGTGGTCGACAAGCAGGTCCAAGCCGGCATCGACATTGGCAATGATGGCGAGCAGCAGCGCGTGGGATTCCAGACTTACGTGGCGCATCGGATGTCGGGTTTCGGCGGCGAATCGAAACGGCGGCGCGGGCGCGACTACGAGGAGTTTCCTGCGCTCGTTGAGACCCTGTCCCGCCGCTTCCCCAAGCGCAGCCGGATGCAGAATGCGCCCGAAGCGAGGGGCGAAGTGCGGTATGTGGGTACGGCCATCATCCAGCAAGAGACCGATCGGGTGTTGCGCGCAGCCAAGGCTACCGGCGCTTTTGCCGAGTGCTTCATGACGGCGCCCTCGCCGGGCATCGTTTCGACGACCATGCTCAATGCCTACTACCCGTCGCATGATGCTTACCTGGCTGCGCTTGCGCGTGAAATGCGTAACGAGTACCAGGCTATCCATCAGGCCGGCCTCCTGCTGCAGATCGACGCCCCCGATCTGGCTATGGATCGTGCGATGTTCTACCGCGATCTTTCTGACGCCGACTTCGTCAAGCGCTGCGAGCGGCACGTGGCCGCCATCAACGAGGCCATTGAGGGCATTCCGCGTGACCGCGTGCGGCTGCACTGCTGCTGGGGCAACTGGGACGGGCCGCATATTTACGATGTCCCACTCGAGCTGATTCTTCCGATACTTTACCAGGCGAAGGTCGGGGCGCTGAGTATCGAGCTGGCCAATCCCCGCCACCAGCACGAGTACGATGCGCTGCGCCGGCACAAGCTGCCCAGCCACCTGGCGTTGCTGCCCGGCGTGATCGATACTACCACCAACATCGTCGAGCATCCGGAAGTGGTGGCGCGCCGGTTGCAGGAGGCGGTCGACGCCGTGGGCGACCGCGAGCGCGTGATCGCATCGACGGATTGTGGTTTTGGCACGTTCACCAATCGCGAGTGGGTGATCGAGGCGGTCGTGTGGCTGAAGTTGAAATCTTTGCGCCAGGGCGCGGACCTCGCCTCGGCGCGCTTGTGGGGCCGCAAAGCGGCCGGCTAAAGGAGGGCTTTCATGGACACGAGACTCACACGGCGCACTGTGCTGGGTGTTCTCGGTGTGGGGCCGCTCGGGGTGGCGCGCGCCGCCGTACCACCGGGGCCGATCATTTCGAAGATCAGCACTTTCATGAGCGAGGCGCCTCGGCGCGCGCTTCCGGACGCCGTGGTCGAGAAGACCAAGCACGTCGTCATCGACACGTTGGCGGCGATGATTTCAGGCTCGGAACTGGCGCCCGGAAAATTTGCCATTCAATTCGCACGCTCGAACCAGGGCGACCGCGTCGCTACCGTCGTCGGCTCCAACGTTCTCTGCGGGGCTATTGACGCCGCGCTCGTGAACGGCATGCTGGCGCATTCGGATGAGACCGACGATACGCATCCTCCCTCGCAGTCGCATCCGGGGTGTTCGGTGGTGCCGTCGGCGCTGGCCGCGGGCGAAAAGTTTGGGATCGATGGCACTCGCTTCCTGCGCGCAGTGGCGCTCGGCTATGACATCGGAACGAGGGTGACCATCACGCTCGGCAAGCTCGAATACATGGTCGAAAGCCATCGCAGCACGCACTCACTCTCCGGTGAATTCGGATCCGCCGCCGCGGCCGGTTGCGCTGCCGGTTTGAATGCCCAGCAGATGCGTTGGCTGCTTTCATATACCGCGCAGCAGGCGTCCGGTCTGGCCTCTTGGCAGCGTGATACCGAGCACGTCGAAAAAGCCTTCGACTTCGGCGGCATGCCGGCGCGAACCGGCACTACGGCCGCTTTGCTGGTCCAGGCAGGCGGCACGGGAGTGGACGATATCTTCTCGGGAGCCGACAATTTTCTCGAGACCTTTGGACCCAAAAACGGCGCCGAGATGCTGGTCGAAAAGCTCGGCGAACGTTACGAGGTGACCCGAACGAATTTCAAGAAGTGGACGGTGGGCTCTCCCATTCAAGCCCCGCTTGACGCGCTGGAGATTTTGCTGAACAAGCATCGCTTCGAGGCGGACCAGGTGCGAGAGGTAGTGGTCCGCGTGGCCACCGACGAGGCCACGATCGTAGACAACCGCGAGATCCCCGATATCTCGCTCCAACACCTGGTGGCCGTGATGCTGGTCGATAAGAATGTGACCTTCCGTTCGGCGCACGACAAGGCGCGGATGGAAGACCCGGCCGTTCTGCGCCAGCGCGTCAAGGTCCGCCTTGTCCGTGACGATGAGCTCGAGCGCCGCATGCCGAGCCGTGAGGCCATTGTGGAAGTGACGCTCGCCAATGGAACGCGTCTCACCGAACATGTCGAGGCGGTGCGTGGCACTGTTGAAAACCCCATGACTCGGGACGAAGTGGCGGCCAAGGCGCGCGAGCTGATAACGCCGGTCCTGGGCGCAGCAGCCTGCGCCAGGCTCATCGAAACCGTCCTGAACCTGGAACAGGTAAACAATGTCCGCGAACTGCGGCCGCTGTTGCAGAAAACCTAAGAGCATGCGGAAATTTGTCCCCCTAAGCGTCTGGACATTGGCTGCCTTGGCGGCGCTTGCGGAGACCCGAACTCCCGTCGAGCCGGCGCTAGCCGAGATCGCGGCGACGCGCCGTTTCACCGAGGCCGTCGTTTCTCCGGACGGGACGCGTGTGGCATATGTGGAACTTGGGCGCGCCGGGTCCCAATCGGCAATTTACGTGGCAGGCGGCGCGGCCATCCGCATCAGCGCCGGAGGCGGCAAGGCCTTGTTCGATGAACATGGCGTGGCCTGGTCGCCCGATGGGACCCAGATCGCCTTTCTTTCCGACCGTGAAAAACGGGGCCAGTTGCAGCTCTATGTCGCTCCGGCGCAGGGCGGAACGGCGCGGCAGCTCACGCACGCGAAAGGGTTTCTAAGGGCTCCACGCTGGTCGCCGGATGGAAGTCAGCTCGCCGTGTTGTTCACCGAAAATCTCCCGCATAGCGCCGGACCTCTGGACCCGGTCGTGCCCGTCTCGGGCGTCGTGAATTCGAAGTTTTACGAACAGCGGCTCGCGCTCGTGGATGTCGCGGCGGGTCGGACGCGCCTGCTGTCGCCGGCAGACTTGTACATCTACGAGTACGACTGGTCGCCGGACGGGAAGAGTCTTGCGGCCACAGCAGCGCACGGAGACGGCGATGACAACTGGTGGATCGCGCAGTTGTACATCATTTCAGCCGCTACCGGTGCGACACAATCGATCTACAGACCGGGGGTCGAACAGCAGTTGGCCGAGCCACGCTGGGCGGCGGATGGGAAGTCGATCGTATTCATCGGCGGCCTGATGAGCGACGAAGGTGCGACTGGAGGCGATCTGTTCCAGGTGAGCGTTGAGGGCGGCCCGGCCCGCAACCTGACGCCGGGAATCTCCTCATCGGTGAGCGGTGTCACGCGGCCGCGAGCCTCGCGACGGCTCTTCTTCACGGAACACTTCGACGGCGGCAGCGCGATCTCGCGATGGGACCCGGACACCGGGGAGGTGGAGCGCCTGTGGCAGGGCGACGAAAGCATCAACCCGCAGATCGAAGACGACGGTCCATCGATGTCGGCGGACGGGAAAACGACGGCGGTAATTCGCACTTCGTTCCTGGCTCCGCCCGAAGTCTGGGCGGGCCCGATCGGCCGATGGCGGCAGGTGACTCACGAAAATCGCATGCGGAAGGCGCCGTGGGGCGAGGCCAAGAGCCTCAATTGGACCAGCGACGGGTTTCACATTCAGGGGTGGCTCGTTTATCCGACCGGATTTGACCCGAACCGCAAATATCCTATGGTGGTGTCGGTGCACGGCGGGCCGGCCTCGTCGGTGAAACCGGCTTGGCCGCGGCCGGGGTTCAATCCGCTCCTGCTCTCGCAGCAGGGATATTTCGTGTTTATGCCCAACCCGCGCGGAAGCTACGGGCAGGGCGAAGCGTTCGCGCTGGCAAATGTGAAAGACTTCGGCGGCGGCGACTTGCGTGACATTTTGACGGGCGTCGAAGAAGCCATTCGTTCGGCGCCGGTGGACCCCGAACGTATCGGTATCACCGGATGGAGTTATGGCGGCTTCATGACCATGTGGGCGGTGACCCAGACAAGCCGTTTTCGCGCAGCGATGGCCGGAGCCGGCCTCGCCAACTGGCAAAGTTATTACGGCGAGAATGCGATTGACCAGTGGATGATTCCCTATTTTGGCGCATCAGTTTACCAGGATCCCGCGGTCTACGCCAAGAGTTCGCCCATCAATTTCATTCGCCAGGCGAAGACACCGACGCTGGTGGTGGTGGGCGACAGCGACGGCGAGTGCCCGCCGCCGCAATCGTACGAATTCTGGCACGCCCTGAAGACGTTGGATGTGAAAACCGAACTGGTGGTCTACCCTCATGAAGGGCACCAGTTTCACAATCCCCAAAATCAGCGCGACGTCTTGTTGCGGATGATCCGGTGGTTCAACGAAAACCTGCGATAAAGGCCGGCTCCCGAAAATCACCTGCTATAATTCGAAACTGGCCTTTTAGCAATCTGCGTCCATGAAGGCGCGCCGATGTCGCCTGTTGGCCTTCGCTAAACAGGAGGAGTTACCACGAACGATGAGTTACCGAAGCTTGGAGGACGCGCTCGAAACCGCCGGTAGTCCGGTTAACCTGCTGCGGAACTCGCAGATCGGACCTTATGCATTTCCGGTGGTGCGTTCAGAATTTACCAACTGGAGGGATGAGCAACGCGCCTGGAAGGAGACCTGTGCACTTCTCGACCAATCGCACCACATGACCGATCTCTACGTGGAGGGCCCGGATGCGCTGAAAGTATTCTCGGATCTCGGCGTCAATAGCTTCCAAAACTTTAAGGTTAATCAGGCCAAACAGTTCGTGGCTTGCAATCCTCACGGCTATGTGATTGGCGACGCGATACTTTTCTATTTGGATGAAAATAAGTTTAACCTCGTTGGCCGCCCTCCCGTTCACAATTGGGTGCAATATAACTTAGAGGCGCGCGGATACAAGGTCTTGGCGGAGAGGGATGAACGGTCCGCGGTGAACCAAGGGCGTAGAAAGACCTTCCGCTACCAGGTACAAGGCCCCCAGGCGGTCCGGGTCATGGAGAAAGTGACGGGCAAACCGGTGCCGGACATCAAGTTCTTCCACATGGATCAATTCCAGGTGGCGGGCCGGACGGTTCGCGCGCTGCGTCATGGAATGGTCGGACAACCCGGATGGGAGTTGTTTGGCCCCTGGGCGGATGGGGATAGAGTCCGCGACGCCATTATTCAGGCCGGTCAGGAGTTCGGGATTCGACAGGTGGGCTCTCGAGCCTATCCCACGACTTGCCTCGAATCGGGCTGGATTCCGTCGCCTCTTCCTGCGATCTATACCGGCGCGGAGTTGAAGGGCTACAGGAAGTGGCTGAGTGCAACCGGTTATGAAGCGACGGCTTCGCTGGGAGGCAGTTTCTATGCCGAGGATATCACTAGCTATTACTTGACTCCGTATGACTTGGGCTACGGACAGTTTGTTAAGTTCGATCACGACTTCGTCGGGCGGCCAGCCCTGGAAAAGATGGCGTCCAAACCTACGCGGAAGAAAATAACTCTCGTCTGGAATGGCGAGGACTTCACCCGGATTTTTGGCTCGTTGGTCGCTGGCGGGGATATCACTAAGTACGTCGACCTGCCGCTGGCTAATTACGCAACCTTGCCGTACGACAAGATCTCGAGGGGAGGGAAAACCATCGGGATCTCCACTTATACGGGCTACACTTACAACGAACGCGCGATGATCTCATTGGGTGTCGTTGAGAATGAATACGGCGAGCCGGGCACCGAGGTCACTGTCGCCTGGGGTGAAGAAGGGGGCGGTTCGTCGAAGCCGACTGTGGAGCGTCACAAGCAGGTCGAAATCCGGGCGACTGTGGCTACGGTTCCTTACGCCGAGGTCGCGCGCACGGCTTACCGTCCCCATTGAAGTCGTTCGAGTAATCGCGCACACAGGAGGTATCAATGGCATATATTTTCCACCAAGACGATTTACCGAGACTGGAAGCGGTGGTGCCCGGACGAACGCGTACTTTCTTCGTCAACAAGGAATTGACCGAGATCGACGACATGCTGGCCGGCGTCATGCGGTATGCCTCCAACGCCTCTTCTCCCTATCACTACCACGAGGTCTGCGAGCACTTTTACTTCATCATGGAAGGCAAAGGTACCGTGGAGACCGAGGAGGGCGCGCGCTCCGTGGGCCCGGGCGACCTGGTGTTCATTCCGGCGGAAGCCAAACACCGCCTGCGGGCCACTGACACCGGCTTGTTTTATTTCGAATTCCAGGCGCCGAATCGCTTCAAAACCCACATTCTGGACGGCACCCCGGATGATCTGCGATGGAACCGCGTGGACGGTCGCGTGTGGGTACAAACCTAGAAACCGGAGACTCATATGACCGCCACCACCCTCACCTTTATTGATACGAACCAATTACCGCGCCTAAAAACGGCCGAGGGCGAGTTGACCGAGATCTTGAACCACGCCCTGTGCGGAGCCAACAACGTCGACGGCATGCTGCGCTGGCTGGCTTCGGGCGAGCGATTCACTCCCCAAGTCATGGAGAAGCACCAGCTGATCTACCTGATGGAAGGCAATGGACGCATCGAGCTCGATAGCAAAGCCTACGATGTTTCCAAAGGGGCGGGGGTCTATCTCGGCCCCTCCGAAACCGCCACCATCCAGGCGGCCGAGGGGGCTCGACTGAAGCTCTTTCACCTGGTGGTGCCGCGGATTCCGAAGTAAAGCCCGAGCTACGGCTTCTTCGGCGCCGCGGCAGCTTGCGGCCTGTCGCGATAGACATCGTGACAATGGGAGCAGGACTCGGAAAGGCGGTCGGTGCAGCCGATGACGGCTTCTGGGCTTCTCTTTCGAGCTGCCTGATAACAGGCTTGGCCGGCGTCAACCAGGCCGCGCGCATACTTGTTCCAATCGGCGCGCTCGACCGGAACCGGTTGGCCGTTTTCGAGCACGCGCCCGGGAATAGTGACGAGATTGGCGAATTCGACGATCGCCATCGAGGCGTTCTCCACGTTCTTCCATTCCATCTCGTCCTTGGGCGACTTGGATTGAACATCGAAGATGAGGTTCGAGTTCGGATACGGGATACTGCGCATAATCTGCTTCAGATTGGCAACGGGCTTGGGCTTGTACGTCGCCTGTGCCTGGGCCGTCGCAACGCCTGCTAGGACCACCACAACGACAACTCGCACGGGGACCTCCTCGAATCTGTCAGGGCCGCGGGCCGCCGTCAACGGCTGAGCCGGCGAACACCTTGCGCCCATCGGCCAGCACGACCGACCGGGCGGAGGCCATCCTAGCGCCGTCCCACGCCGGATAAGCCACCACGGTGACGCGGTCGCCCACCTTCAACGAATCCCGCCTCCATCCCAGCCGCGCCAAGAGGTTAGGCCCGGCCGTCTCGAAGATCCAGTTGACCACATGGCCGTTGTCCTCGCGCACGTCCACATAAAAATAGGTGTGGGGATTGGTCCACTCGACCTTGGTGACCACTCCTTGGAAGTTGAGCGGCCGGGCGGCGTCGAACTCCGCGGCGAAAGAGTGATGCGCCCAAGCCGGCGAGGTGGCCACCAGCAGAGCGATCCCTCCCAATCCCCAAACCATATGTGACCTGCGCCAGAAACCGAACACAGCTACCGTTTGGCGATCGAATTCGCCTGCCGGGATCCCGACAGCTCCCGGTGGAACAAGTACGAAATGTCGACGGGCATGTCGTCCATGGACTTCACTTGGAGGACGAGCTGATAATACCGCGGTACGCCACCGGTAGAGGTTTTCATTTTGGCTACCATTGTCCGTGCCAGGACAGGATCGGTCAGGGCCTGTACCGCGGCCAGGACGCTCGAGATCCGGTTGCCGGAAAGGTAGAGGATGTCGCCGTTGCCGTACAGCCCAGGGATATGGCTGACGAGTGCGTGACTCTCCTCGACATCCGGGGAGTTGCGGGAAGCGCGGTCCTGCAGAAATTCCGGCTCGCCCGGGCGCGGATTCAGATTGCGAATGCCGTCGGGTTCGAGCACGATCTGCTGGTCGACGGGAACGGCTTCGAGCTGGCGGTTACCGGCGACTGGGCCGATGAACACCACATTGTCCATGGCGATTTCTGGCATCGAAAGCAGGTCGCCGCGCGTCAGCAACACGTGCAACTTGTGAGGAGCCAGGAACTGGCCGAGCAGAAAGGCGCCACTGGCGGTTCCCGCGCCGGAATCCCCATGCGCCGGAGTTGCGATACAGACGACGAGCGGCCGATTCGACGCGAGCAGGGGACTCCAGAGTTGCTGCAGTTCCGGGCTCAAGGCGGCGACCGACTCAGAACCGGTCCGCTGGGCCTTCACCGGCCGGGCCGCGAAGTACAGTGCACCGGCAACGAGCGCCAATAAGGCAGCCGCCAGCGCCGCTTCCGGACGCCGCCAATGCCTGAGGAGAGCTTCGATGACTCCCCCCGGAATTTGGGGGTCCGGCGACCGGGGCAGGAAAGTCACCTTAAATCCGCCTTTCGGCAGCTCGACCAGGATGGGATCGTTCACTCCCTCGATGCGGTAGTAGTCCGCCAGCTTCTGGCGCAATCGCGCCACGTGCATACGAACCACGGATTCCTGACGCGGATCGTAGGAAGGAGGTTTGCCGAAGGCATCCAGGCCAAGGGTGTATTCCTTGAGCTCGTCCGCCTCGCCGGAGAGCGATTTGTCCGCCAGATAGGAGAACAGACGGCGCTGGACCTCCGACAATCGGAGGTTCTTATTTTGAAGGATACGCTCGACTTGAGCCCTGATTGCTTCCGCCTCGAGTACCACCGTGGTCAAATCATATCACAGCCGTCCGGAGCGCCGGACGACTCCTGGTGAGCAAGGACCCGCCGCCATACCCCTCAACCGAGGGTTGAGGGTGGGGTCCAACGGTGGGTCACCCGCCCCTGCCATTACCCCCACGTGTTGGAATGCTTCTAACGGGAAACGAGCGAGGTGCCTTGACTTGCCGTCGAGCACGTCTGAGGTCCCGAGAGCTTTTCGAACCCCAGGAAACGCTCCTTCGGACCTGAAGGGCCCCGGGGTCAACCAATCAGCCCGGGGACTTTCACCATCAGGACCTTTTTCTCCAGACGCAGCCTCGACGTTTCGGATCAGGCCAGCTTACGCAGATAGCGTCCGGTGTAGGACTGCGCCGCGGCGGCGACTTGTTCGGGCGTTCCCGCCACGACGATTTCTCCACCCCGATATCCGCCCTCCGGACCCAGATCGATCACCCAGTCCGCCGCTTGAATCACGTGCAGGTTGTGCTCGATGATGATCACGCTGCCGCCGTTGTCGATCAGCCTCTCGAGGGCGTTCAACAGTTTCGCAATGTCGTCGAAGTGCAGGCCCGTGGTCGGCTCATCGAAGATGAACAAGGTCCGATCACAGCTCGCCAGGGCCAGATGGGCGGCCAGCTTCACGCGCTGCGCTTCACCGCCAGAAAGCGTGGTGGCCGATTGGCCGAGACGCAGATATCCGAGACCCACATCGTCCAGAACCCTCAACCGGTGCACCAGACGGGGCGTCGCGTGAAAGAATTCCATTGCCTCGCGGACCGTCAGCTGCAGAACCTCGTGAATATTCAGGTTGTTGTATCGAATCTCGAGAATCCCGCTCTTGTAGCGAGTTCCTTTGCATTCATCACAGATTAGTTCCACGTCGGCCAGAAACTGCATCTCCACGGTGACCGTACCGTCGCCCTGGCAGACTTCACAGCGGCCGCCCGGAATATTGAACGAGAAATGGCCAGCGGTGTAGCCCCGTTTTTCCGCCTCACGCGTCGAGGCGAACAGGCCGCGGATCAAATCGAAGGCCTTGATGTACGTGACCGGGTTCGACCGCGGAGTCCGCCCAATGGGAGACTGGTCGATCATCACCGTGCTGGCGATGCGATCGGCGCCTTCGACTCGCCGGCACGCCAGGCGCGGAACCGCGCCCAAGGCTTCTGAAGCTTCATCCAGCATCGACTCGAGGTGGGGTTCGCCAGATTTGTGCAGTGCCTCGAGGGACCGGTAGATCACGTCATAGACCAGCGTCGATTTGCCGGAGCCGGAGACACCGGTGATGGCCACCATCATTCCCAGCGGGATCTCAACATCGATGTTCTTCAGGTTATGCACGCGCGCGCCAAAGAATTTCAACACCTTCTTGGTATGGACTGGCCGCCGCGCGCGCGGCTTGGAGACGAGCACCTCGCCGCGGAGATAGCGCGCCGTGAGCGAGCCGTTGCGATTCGCGATCAGGCGGGACAGCGGCCCTTCGAACACCACCTGTCCGCCGTGTTCTCCTGCGCCGGGGCCGAGATCGACGATATGGTCGGCAGCGTGCATCACATCCGGATCGTGCTCCACCACGACAATCGTGTTGCCCAGGCCGCGTAGTTCTTCGAGGATGCGGATCAGACGCCCGGTGTCCCGCGTGTGCAAGCCGATCGACGGCTCGTCGAGAACATAGCAGGCGCCCACCAGCCGCGACCCGAGACAGGTGGCTAACTGGATACGCTGCGCCTCGCCGCCGGACAGCGTGGCCGATAGCCGGTCGAGCGTCAGATAGTCCAACCCGACGTCATTGAGGAACTTCAGCCGCTGCCGGATCTCGAGCAGGATCTTGGCGGCGATGGCGTTCTCTTCTGCGGCGAGATCCAGGCTATCGAAGAATCCGAGCGCCTCGGCGATGTTCAGCCGAACGACTTCGGCCAGGTTTTTGCCGCCGACTCGCACGTATAGCGCTTCTTTGCGCAGACGCGCGCCCTTGCACTCCGGGCACAGGGCATACCCGCGGTAGCGGCTCATGAAGACCCGCACGTGCAGCTTGTACTTTTTCGTCTCCAGGTGGTTGAAGAAGAGGCGGATGAAGTCCTCGACTGCTTCCCTCTCAGCGTCGTTCAGGTCGCAGTAGGCAACCGAGAAGCGTACTCTTTTCCCGGCCGACTTGCGGAAGTTGGCGAGCCACGCCCGGTATTTGGGCTTGGTCCACGGGTCCACGGCTCCTTGATCGAGCGACAGGCCGCTGTCGGGAATCACGCGGTTCATGTCGAAATCGACGGTGTTACCAAAGCCCTGGCAACGCGGGCAGGCCCCGAAGGGCGAGTTGAAACTGAACAGAATCGGCTCGGGTTGCGAGAACTCCCGGCCGCACGTCTTGCATTGAAACCTTTCGTTAAAGCGCAGCCGCTCCCCGCCCGACGCCGCTTCGAAGACCACTTCGCCCGCCTCGCGATAGCAGGTCTCGATGGTATCGACCAGGCGCTGGTGCAGGTTCGGACCGATGACGACGCGGTCCGCCAGCACGAAAACGGGTTTGGCGAAGTCGATGTCGAGCAGGGATTCCGGGGTCGAGAATTCAAAGATGCGCCCGCCCTGGAACAACCGGTTGAAGCCCTTTTTGCGCAACTCAAAGAGATGATCGCGCAACGCCTGTGGGCCGGAGTGCTCGCCGCACCCAAACAGCGCATACCAACGCGAGCCTTCCGGCAGCGCCACGAGCCGCGCCGCCACTTCGTCCACTGTCTCCCTTCGGACGCGTGTGCCGCAATTCGGGCAGAAGGTCTGGCCCACGCGCGCGTAGAGCAAGCGAAGAAAGTCGTAACACTCGGTGGACGTCGCCACGGTCGAGCGCGGGTTGCGGCTGGTGTTTTTCTGGCGAATGGCCACGGCGGGCGCGATGCCGTCAATCTCATCCACTTCCGGCTTCTCCATCCGCTCCAGAAATTGGCGTGCATAGGCGGACAGCGACTCGACGTAGCGCCGCTGGCCTTCCGCATAGATGGTGTCGAAGGCCAGCGACGACTTCCCCGAACCCGAGACGCCTGTAATCACCGTCAACTGGTTGTGAGGAATCGAAAGCGAGATGTCTTTGAGGTTGTGGACGCGCGCGCCGCGAATCCGTATAAAGTCTGGCACGGGATGTCTGGAAACTATCAGTATACCGCCGGGTATCTAGTTACAATTAAGAGATGAGCCCCAAGCTAGTCAGCCTGTTCCGGCATTATCAGAAGCGTCTGGCAAACATCCGAGACGTGAGCCGCGGTTCGATCGCGGAGTGGACGGTCACCCTGACCGTTCTGCTTTTCGGCTGGACCACGCTGTTGCAGGCTTACGTCATTCCGAGCGGCTCCATGACGGACTCCTTGCTGATAGGGGATCACGTGCTGGTCGATAAGCTGGTGTTTTCACCCGCCGGCAAGAACTCCGCGCACTGGCTGCCCTACCGTGACGTGCGGCGCGGCGACATCATCGTGTTTCAGTCGCCCGTAGAGAACCTGACTTTGGTGAAACGCGCCATCGGGATCCCGGGGGATCGTATCCGGCTCGACAACAAGAGGCTGGTCTTAAACGGCAAACTGATAGAGGAGCCGTATGCCAAGCACATCGCCACCAACGTCGACACCTATCGCGACTACTTCCCAATGAATCCGCCTGTGGGTCTGCAGCCCCACGCCGTCGAGATGCTCGAGCATAACGTGGTGAACGGCGAACTCGTGGTGCCGCCCGGCTTCATCTTTGCCATGGGTGACAACCGCGAAGACTCTAACGACAGCCGCTTCATCGGACTGGTGCCGCGTGACAGCATCTATGGAACTCCGTTTTTGATTTACTGGTCGTTTGACGCGCCCACGCAGGACCTCGAAAGCGGGAACATTGGCATCGATCACCTGGTCGACCTCGCCACGCACTTCTTCACCAAGACCCGCTGGCGGCGGACCTTCCGCTTGATTCGCGGGTATCCGCTGCACTCCTAGGTTCCCTCCGTTTCCTGCTAGGCGGCGGGCTCGACCTGGCCTTCGGAGTCTGCGTCACAATTTCGTACCAACAGTGTAAGAGGTCCTGATGAGGTTGAATCCGAATCCAGAGGCTCGGACTGCTTCTGCGGAGGCAGGCGCAGGACTGCGTTTTGATAAGAGGTCGGCCTGTCACTTACTGGTGAGCCCAGTTGTGTTTTTCTTGCGACTGAGCTATGCCGGAAGGCCTCAGATCGAGGTGCCAGGGCAAAACGCTAGTCGAAGGGTTGAGCAATCGAGTATCCGCGGGCGGAACCGCATCATGGTCGTCCGCTGGGAGCCCGCCCGGGCTGGCGGACCGGGGTTGGGTGGGTAGCACTCGAGCCCGCAACACACGAGAGGGCTTCGTTTCCCGGCGTCTTAGTCGGGTCCCCTCGACGGCGGCCCTCCGGTGTGCCGAAAAACCGGGAAGCCAAGCCTCGCGGGATCTAGCCGGCCGTGACTGAGATGGCAAAGGGCAGGCAGAGCCTCGCGGGGTAAAATAGCACTGTGCCCCCGTTGAGTTTCCCTGAGGCGCGCCAGTGCGTGCTTTCCAAGGTTCGTGGCGCGCGCCACCTCCCAGCCCGCGAGCCCGTCGAGCTGGGGGAGGCGGCCGGCCGCGTGCTCGCCGAGGATATCGCCGCCGACCGCGATACGCCGGCCGTCGCTCGTTCCGTCCGGGATGGGTACGCCGTTCGCGCTGGCGACCTGCCCGGCGAGTTGGAGGTGATCGGAGAGGTCCGGGCCGGCGAGAGTTTTCGCGGAGCCGTGGGCCGTGGCCAGGCAGTGGAAATCATGACCGGCGCGCCGGTCCCGGCGGGCGCCGATGCCGTGGTCATGGTGGAGCATACCGAGCGCATCAACGGCCGCGTCCGCATCGGACGGGCTGCCGAGCCCAATCAGTTCATCAATCCGCGAGCCTCTGAGGCGGCCGCGAGGGAAGTGGTGCTCCACTCTGGCAAGCGCCTGGACTACACCGACGTCGCCATGCTCGCCGCCTTCGGCCGCAGCTCCGTCGCGGTGTACCGGAAGCCGGATGTGGCCCTGATCGCCACCGGCGACGAAATCGTCGAAGTTCCCGAAATGCCTCAGGAATTCCAGATTCGCAACTCCAACATCTATTCGCTCGCCGCGCAGGTCGAGCGGGCCGGCGGTGTGGGGCGCATCCTTCCGGTGGCGCGAGACAACGAAGCCCACACCCGCCAGCTGATCGAGCAAGGCTTGGTGGCCGATCTCCTGCTCCTCTCCGGAGGTGTGTCGGCCGGGAAATACGATGTGGTCGAGACGGTTCTCTCGCGGCTCGGCGCGGAGTTTTATTTCGACAGAGTGCTCATCCAGCCCGGCCAGCCGCTGGTTTTTGGCCGCGCACGCGAGACGTTCTTCTTCGGGCTGCCGGGCAATCCCGCCTCCACGATGGTGACGTTTGAGGTCTTCGCGCGGGCGGCTCTGGAACTGCTCTCTGGGCAGGAGG
>Ga0306920_100007357_pt1 | contig 14499 bp, 14 predicted proteins | sample flu12Cox44000170_FD_204666 | JGI IMG/M metagenome (GOLD analysis project Ga0306920, IMG submission 204666) | Lab enrichment of tropical soil microbial communities from Luquillo Experimental Forest, Puerto Rico - flux4day.12C.oxic.44.000.170 (v2)... | ecosystem: Environmental > Terrestrial >...
GTGCTCCACGGCTGTCCTCCATCTCAGATGCCTGGGGCCGACTCAACGTCGTGACCCCGTTTCATCATCTATCGGGGGACAGCCACCTTCACCGCTCGTTCGGTGCAGGGCCCATTACGGCATCTAGAGAAACGGAATTGCGCTTATCAGGTTCCTTCAAGGCACGAATGCGCGAGGTAATCCGCTAAGTTCTTCGTGGACTAACCGCTTGGCCAACTTGATGATGCCATACCGAGGAGGTCCGCCATGACAGATTTCGATCGGAAGATGACGCGGCGGTGCGTGCTGATCGCGGGCGCCGCCTCTCTGCTGCAAACCGGAACGCTGTTCGCAGCAACGGAAGCGCTCATTACGGTTCACAAGGATCCGACCTGCGGCTGCTGTTCGGGTTGGGTCCAGCACCTCCAGAATGCGGGCTTCGTCACGAAGGTGTTGGACACCAGCGACATCGATGCCGTGAAGCGACGGCTCGGCGTCCCGGACGATCTCGCCGCCTGCCACACGGCGGAAGTCGCGGGCTTTATCATCGAGGGACACGTACCCGCCGCCGCGCTCAAGCGCTTCCTTGCCGAGAAGCCGGAGGCGACAGGCCTCGCCGTTCCTGGCATGCCGGTCGGCTCGCCTGGGATGGAGGGCGGTAGGCCGGAAAAATACGATGTGGTGCTGTTCACGCCGAACAGCCGGCGGACATACATGAGTTTCATCGGCGAACAGAGCGTGTGAGCTGATCCCGAGCAGTGTAGCCGCCACCTCGGGCCGATTGTTGCACTCGGGCTATTTCGCCACCGCCGCCCCGCCTGCCTTGGGCACGATCGCCAGAAATTCCAACGGTTCGTGCGAGAGGTTCTCCCCCGCGTGCCGTTGGACACCGACCCAGTCGATTGTTCCCGCGCGCCGATGCGTCTCGTTCGCGCTGCCGTCGGGGTGGGTGTCGCGCAGATGCGCGTCGGTGAGCCACACCACAAGCCTCGCGCTGGCGATGTCGTGCATCGGCGTCTTCTCATGGGGCGCCATGCGCACGCGCACGACGATGACGGATTCGTTTTCGAATTCAACCTTGGCATCCGCGGGACCTGCCGGCGGCGGCGCGGACGACGTCTGCGGCATCGGATGCGCACTCGGGCTCGCATGCTGCGCCCAACTCGATCCGGATGAGAACGCAAAGAGCATGCAACCGATGAAGATGCTCGTTCTCGCCGCGGCGTATTTCATTTGTGATGTCCTTTGTTCAGGGCCTTGAACCGCCGCTTCCGCCGGGAACGCGAATGTGATGCGCGCTGAGCGGCGCTTGCTTGACGCTCACGCTGCTCGACCGTACGAGTTGAACCAAACTTCAAGTCAAGGAGATTTTTTGATGGCGGGGATGAGCATCGGCGAGGTCGCCCGCAAGATGGGGCTGCGTCCCTCCGCCATCCGCTACTATGAAAGGCTCGGCCTCCTCCCCAAGGCGCCGCGCGTGAGCGGCCGCAGGCGATACGACGAGCGCGTGCTCGAGCGGCTGGCGATGGTGCGCTTCGCCAAGCACGTCGGTTTCAGCGTTGCCGAGATCAAGGTGCTGTTGAGCGGGGTCGAGGGACGTCCGCCGACCGAGCGTTGGCGCAAGCTCGCGGCCGCGAAGGTCGCGCAAGTCGATCAATTCGTCACCCAGGCGCGATCGATCCGCAAGCTGCTGTCCGAGACGCTGGATTTCCAATGTCCCAAATTAGTCGAACGCGGTCGTGCATTGCCCGCGTCTAAGCCGCATCCCAATTTGCACCTCAATCGCCGCGCCAGGTCATAGCTCACCGCGCCGCGCTCAGTGCCGGTGGTCGTGATGCATGTCGGGCACGTGCGGGTGTGCGTGCGTCACTGCGTCGTGCTCGTGCGCATGGCTGTGGGGCTCGCCGGGCGGATCCTGCGGGCCGTGCGCGTGTCGGTGATGCTCGTCGTGGCTGTGCGAATGGGCGTGCACCATGCGGCGATGGGCATGCGCGTGCGCGTGCCGCTCGGTGACGTGCAGCCAGACGCCGACCGCCATCAGCGTTCCGGCAGCAACGAGCTCGACCGTCAGCGGCTGCTGCAAGGCGGCGACCGCGGTCGCCGCGCCGATGAACGGCGCGGTCGAGAAATAGGCGCCGGTCCGCGCCGTGCCGAGATGACGCAGCGCGACCACGAACAGGGCAAGACTCACGCCGTAGCAGACGAAGCCGACCAACCCGCCCGCGAGCATGTCGAGCGCGCCGGGAAGCGATCCTCCTGCCCACAATCCCAACAGCAGATTGACGGGTCCCGCGATCAATCCCTTCCATTGCACGATCTGCAGCGGATCGGCGAGCGAAACCTTGCGCGTGAGGTTGTTGTCGATGCCCCAAGCGATGCAGGCGCCGATGATGGCGAGCGGGCCGGCGAGGCTTTCGACCGTCGGCATTCCCGACCACGACACCGCGGCCGCGCCGGCGACGAGACAGGCCATGCCGAGCGCGATGCGCCGGTCAAAATTCTCGTGAAAGACGAACCAGGCGAGCAGCGCCGTGGCCGCGCCCTCGACGGTCAGCAGCAACGACGCGGTGGCGGCGGGCGTGCGCGCAAGCCCGAGCATCAGCAACACCGGGCCGGCGACCCCGCCCAAGGCAATGGCGCCGGCGAGCCAGCCGTAATCTTGGCGCGCGAGCGGCGGCTGCCGCGCGGCGGGCGCGTTGAGGATTGGTCCCGCCAGCGCACGCAGCAGCGCGATGCCGATGCCCGCGCCGCAGTAGAACAGGCCGGCCAGAACCACGGGATGCACGACCCCGAGCAACGCCTTGGCCGCAGGCGTGGATACGCCGAACAAGGCGGCCGATGCGAGCGCAGCAAGGACAGCGGCGCGATTCATGCTTTCGTCGTCACTATACCAGACGTGCCGCGTGGGGTGATTAACGGCGCTGCCGTCATCAATCGCCCAGGAGCGACTTTCCGAACACCGACGGTATAAGGTCTTGCAGGAACAAAAGCAGCTGTGCCCTGACGCCGATGGAACGTCCGGCCTCGCTGTTGAGCGGCACGATCGCTTCCGCCGCGACCTGCCAACTCACGGCCACGTATGACAGCCCCGGGTTCATCGTCGCAGCGGTCTTTTGTCCGCGCGGCGAGTCGAATGAAAACTCGACGAGAGGTACGAACTGGTTCAACGGCTCCTCTTTCGGAAGCTTGCCGGGCGTGAACCGCCTGGTCAGGTAAAGCGTGCTGAATTCGAGCGCGAAGCCCCAATGCAAGATGTCGACGTTGCGCGTGAGCATCGGGGCAAGCTGACCCGTCAGCGCATCGACGCCGAAGTTTATCGAGCTGCCCGTCATCGGGTGTTCGAGCGTCACCGCGCCGGTAATGCCGAACGGCCGCAACCACGCCAGGCTGTCGGGAAGATCGCCGAAGCCCTTGCCGAAGAAGATGCCGGGGAGGATCGCGTCGGGTCCATTGGCGCCAACCCCTTGGGCGCCCGAGTGCCCGATGGCCCAACTCAAGGCGGCCGACACCAGCATCTCGTGCAGATCGTTGCGGTACACCTCTCCTTTGACGGAGAGGCTGGTCGTGTCGAAGCCGAACCGCTGGGAGCTACCCCAATTCCGCTGAACCCATCCGCTGTCGATCCCGACCCCGAAGGTCGGAGTCAGGAGGCGAAAGAACGACCAACTGAACCGGTTGTCGACGACATCGCCGCCTTCATCCGGATGTTTGGAGCTTGAAAACAGTGGCAATCTCGACTCGTCGGCGACGGCGGGATCGTCGAACGAAAGCGTACCGGGAAAAAATCGGTTGCCCGCGATGCCGTGCGCGTCGGCGAAACGAGGCGCGGCAGGCATCGTCGCTATGACCAGGAATAGCCCGACCAGCCACCGCGCAAACCGCCGCGTTGTTGCCAGCTGAATCATTTCAGGTCTCTTGTGGCCGGCGACGCCGTTATCTCAATAACATCCAGACGCGCGCTTGTGTGTTGCCAAACCGCCACATTCCATCGCGTGTTTCTTAGGTTGCGGCTCAGGCTCGTTTTTGGGCTTGCCAGCCCTCCTCGCGACGGCGTGCCGCACTAATCGGACGCTCCGTTGCACAGGCGATAGACCTCAATTCCTGCAAGGGCTCTTGGTAACGGCTGCAGCCTGACAGGCTGGAACCGGTTGTGCGATGGAGTGCCCAATAGCGCGCTGCGGACTGCGCCAGTGACGAAGATGCCGTTCTCATGGCTCTGCAGGAGCTTGGCCGAGGCACTTTGCAATTGCGAAGCGATCCAAACGTCGCGGCCGTACAGAAATGACCTGAATGCGTAAAGTGTGCCGCGATGAAGTCCGATACTGACCGTGCAGCCGAATTGCTCCTGACACCGAATTGCATCCCAGCTCAGGGTCAAGCGTTCTGCCCCCGCAATGGCCTGCGCCGCCTCGGCAAAAGTTACACAATAGGAATCGCCAACGTTAAACCGGATCGTGCCGCAGAATTCCTGCGCCATGGCGCGGGTTACCGCATCTAGCGCATCGAGGATGCACTCTACCGTGGTGCTGGAGGGCTCGGCATCCAGCATCCTACCGAAACCCTCGAGGTCTGAGAACAGGATGTAGGTGTCGGCGATTGCACGCGTGCGATGGCGCTGCTCGATACGGTAAATTGGCATTGGTTCGGCAAAGCCCTTGAACGCGAAATTCTCGACGAGCACCGTCTGGATTTCGGCCGATGTGATGGCAAGCCGAGCACCAGCTGTGAGGTAGATTTCGTCGGGCGGCGTTACCGCCTCCACGCGGGCGGCGAGCGCAAAAGCGTCACCGATGAAGTCGCCATCCTGAAAGGCGATATCGCCGAGCGCGATCACAATGCGTATGGCCAGCCGGTCGTCGCCTCGGCTGATCTGCGCTAATCGCAACGACTCTTGCATCGCGATCGCAGCTTTGGCCGCGCCAGTGACACTGGGAAATTCCAGCCAATAGCCGTCGCCCGCGCCCTTCATGATCCGGCCGTCATGCTCGGCCGCGCGGCGCGCTAGGAAGTCGCGATGCTCGCTGAGAAGCGCCTGCAGGTCAGCCGCCAGTAGTTGACGGAAACGGGCTGTCGAGCCGCTGATATCGGTCTTCATGACCACAGTAGTGCGAAGCGGGTTCATCGTGCGCCATCGCTTCTATGCGCTCGTTGGTCTCCTCAGCCTACGGCAATTTCCGGTTCATTGGGAGCGGAATGAAAATAAACATGCAATTTCGAAAGCCTACCGTATGGGGTCGCTCTAGAACTGGGCATGGAAGCGTGCGGCGAACGTATTCACCGGACCGCGGTCCCTGTTGTAGGCGGGGTTGGCGATGAACTGGTAGTCGAAGCTGACGCGCATGTCGGGTGAAAGCGCGTAGCTGTAATAAGTCTCGAAGATTTTCTCGAGCCCGGGATTCGGCAGCTGTCCATCGCCGATGAGGATGCCCAGGCCGCCGGCGTTGAAAAACGCCTGGTGAACGCCGCTGATGTTGTTGACGACACCGGCGATTCCAACGGTATCGTCCGGCCGGCCCCAGTTCTTGCCGTTGATCGAGACGCCGCCCGACACCGTCCGGTCGATGTCGGTAAAGTCCCACGGCTCGACGTTGGGGTCGGCCCAGCCGGCGCGGGCGAACACTCCGACGGTGTCCGAGATTTGCTGCTCCAGGTTCATGCTGACTCCGGGGCGGCTGGCATAGCGTCTCACCGCAATGATGTCGGCGGGCTCACCGGTGATCTGGGCGAGCGTGATGGCGTCCTGATATCTTCCGGCCCGGCCGCGGTTGAGGAAGCCGGTGACCTTGAGCTTGCCGGGCTGGCCCCACAATTCGTAGCGCTTCTCGATTTCCGCGACCAACGCGTACTGCTGAAAGGTCGGGTCGAGGACGCCGCCGTTGGGAGCGTCGCCGCCGGCGGGAGACGCCGACAGGTCGAAGGCGCCGGCGCGCAAGGTCCAGGAGCCCTGGTACCACTCGGCGGCCGCACCGTAGGTGTAGCCCCAGCCGTCGCCGGCATAGTCGAACGTGCCGGCGTTGATCAACGACCAGTTCAGAAAGTCGGTCTTCGGGCTGTTGGCATATTTGTTGGTATCGAAGATGTCGACGATGGCGAACTTTCCGATCGTTAGCACGACGTGATTCGCCGTGCGCGTATCGGCGAACTGACCGATATCGGCGTCGACCTTCTCAATTTCGCCGCCGAGATTGATGGTCTGCCGCAGGAATCCGCGGTGCATGCGCACGTAGGGGTAGGATGACCCGAGCTTGTAGGATTCGCCGGTCGGAAATCCGGCGACGCCGTGCGTGTTTGCAAAGCCGAAACCTTGATCGATCTCCGGGCTGATCCACAGCTCGGCACCTTGCCACAACCGTATGCCGGCGAAGAGCGTTGCGTCGAACGTCTCGCGGCCGAGCCCGCTGCCGGGCAAGCTGAAGAGGCCCGCATAGGGCGATCGGATCGCCGGGTAGCCTTGCCACACGAACGTGGTTTGACCGTGAAAGTTCACCAGGTCCAGCTCGGGTGTGGGCAGCCCGGTCGGGCCGCCGGTTACGTTCGTCCCGCCGCCGCCGAAGCGATAGTTCAGCCCTGCGCGCACCTGCTGCAGGGAAAAATCGGATGTGAACTGCAGCCCCGCGTTCGGGAACAGCACGCTGCTGTTGCCGTATTTCGTGAACAAGTACTCGACATTCGCCGACCAGTTCGGCGCGAATGCGTACTCGACGCCGAGCCCCGCCACCCAGCCCAGTCGCCACAAGAATGGGGAATCGGTTGTGTCGTCGGCCAGTTGCGTCAATGTCAGCTGATTGTACGTCCAGGCGAAGCCGCCGGTCCCATAGACGAGCCAGTTGGCGGGAGCGTAACCGACGCGACCGCGCAAGGTGCCGAAATGCAGCACGTTCTCGCGATAGCTCGCCAGGCCGATGTCCGGCGTGGAGAAGATCGACTCGCCGCCGAGGGAGATGTTGTTGCGTGGAAAGCCCGGAAACGAGGTATCGAGCTGGGCGCCGAGCACGACGCGGTTCGGCAGCATGTAGTCGTAGCCGATTTGCAGTCCCCCGAAGTAGCTTCCCGCCCCGTTGAAGATGTCGGAGGACTGATCGAGGTCGAGCGAGCTCGCGAGATCAGGTGGCGTGCTCCAGTTCGAACGCCCCCCGGCATAGCCGAGATGGGCGCCCACATAGAGGCCGGTCCAATCGTAGGGTTGGACGACAGGGGGCTGCCACGGCGCCTTTACCGGCATCGACACTTCCGCGGCCATGGCAGGAGCAGCAGCCAGAAACGCCGCCGTCCATGTCACGCGCGCCAACTTCACGACGGCCGCACGGCCGATGATTCTGAAACGTTGAGCACGACATCGCATGGCGGTCGCTCCGGTCCGCTCGACAGTTCCCCTCTGTCACCACAGCGGAAGACCGCCCCATGCGCGCGCCCCGCACGCCGGAAGGATGACGTCGTCCAGGCAGGTCTCCTGGCTCGCGGGTCATCGTCCTTCTCCGCCTTCCCGGGCTTTGCTGTGCAAAGCCCAGTGGCAACCTGGAGAAGGACTCGCCGCCGACAGTTGCGGGGGCAGCTCCGGATTTGACTCGCCGCGGGAACGGCGGATCGCACCGGATTCCCTTTTGGGCCGGTCAACGCGACCGGCGCACCTGAACGCTGGTGATGGAAGAAGGCCGCACTCTCTTTGTCAACGCCCTGAAGTTCATTTCCCCGTAAGGTGTGACATTTAAGTGAGCATCGACCGGCAGCCGGTATCGGTTGTTGAGAAGCCATTACGCCGCAGGGGATGACTAGGGCGTGTACTCATAAATCGTGATTGGTAGGCAATCGCTGGCCGATGTCCGCTTTGGCCCGAAAGCGGACAAACAGCAGATCGTCTCGGCAGGTCCGCTTAGTGCCAAAAGCGGACTCATGCAGTGCAGCAAACGACGTACCTGGGTTGCGAGGGCCGGCGAAAGAGGAGAGGCTTATCCGACCTTTGATTGCGACGCACCAAGTTCGATTCTCGGCCTTATACGGCCTCGCCCCGGAATGACGGCGTGTGGGGGTACATCAATAAGTCTTGGCGCCCATCTGTGCCATCTGGCCGCGCGCCTCGCGCACAGCGGCGGCTGCGGCATTCGCCATCAGCCGCGCGTCGCTGAGAATCGTGCAGAGCTGGTATCCCTCGCCGAAACGTCGAATGGCCGTCTTGGCTCCATCGGTATGCACGCCCGCGATCTTGCCGCGCTTGCGGGTTCCCGCGCAGATGGCCTTGATCGCCGCCAGCACTTCTGGGTCCTGCGGATCGAGGGTCGGCGTCTTCCCCATGCTGAGCGAGAGGTCCGAGGGTCCGACATAGACACCGTCGAGACCCTCGACCGAGACGATCTCGTCGAGGTTCTTCACGGCCTCGCGCGTCTCGACCATGGCGAAGACGAGAACTTCGTCATTCGCGTGCTGCCAATAGTCGGCGCCGCCATAGAGAAGCGCGCGGTTGGGGCCGAAGCTGCGCGCGCCGCGCGGCGGATAGCGGCAGGCACCGACCAGCGCCTCCGCTTCCGCCTTCGAGTTGATCATCGGGCAAATGACGCCGTAGGCGCCCGCGTCCAGGAGTTTCGCCGTGAGGATCGGCTCGTTCCACGGCACCCGCACCATCGGCACCGCGGGCGTGGTCGAGATCGCCGCAAGCATCCCCACCGCCGCCTGGAAGTCGACGGGGCCATGCTGGAGATCGATGGTGACGGCATCGAAGCCCTGGTGCGCCATCAGCTCGGCCGAGAACGGGTTTGCGATCGCAAGCCATGCATTGAGCACGGTCTTGCCGTCCGCAATGATCTTTCTCAGCTCGTTCTTGCGCATGTGAGACTCCTTTCCCCTAATCGAACACTTCCGGGTTGACCGCGTTCTCTCGGATCGGCTTGCCGTCGAATACCCTGAGCACGTTTGTAGGCGGCTTGCATCGCCATGCGAATCCGTCAGACGAATTCCACTAACCGACGTTGTCGGCGAGCCGCATTAGGTCCCAGCAACATGCACGTTGCACAGCTATCCGGAGCTGTCCATTGGAGCCTGAGCCAACATCGGCCATGCTTGGTTGCAGCTTATCCCTACCTCGAGGTCGCGAGTGGCTCCATTCCGCTGTTCCTAATTGCCTCGGAAGCGCGAGCGGAGGCAAGAAATTCGATCAGTCGTTTAGAACCTTCAATGTCCCCCGAGCCGGCAACGACGGCCGCTGAAAACGTCTGGACGAACTGGATCTCCGGTGCAAGGCTGCCTGCGAAGTCGACGCCCGCCGCGTGCGCAATTTCACTGACCGGCATGACCACAAGATCCGCGCCTCCCGCGGCGACCATGCCGGTTGCGTCCTTGCCGCGCGGCGTGGCCTTGACGTTGATTTTTTCCGCGATGCCGAGCCGCGGAAAGAGATCGTTCGTAAGCCAGATACCGCTGGTGCTTCCGGGGATCGCGACGGTTTTGGCCTTGAGCAGGACTTGTTTGAAGGCCTCCACGGTGCTCACATCGGGCTTTGGAGCCCCCGCCCGCACCGCCACGCCGAGGGCTACTCGCGCAAGATCCACGTCCGTTCCGGCGACGATCCTCCTAGCGGCGATCAGCTCACTGAGGCCCTCCCTGGAGAGGATCACCACGTTAGCAGGCACGCCGCGGGCGAGCTGCGCGGCAATCGTTTGCGGCCCTGTTCCCTGCGACGCACCCGATCCAGTGGTGACCTTGATGCCGCTCGTCCGCTCGAATTCCGGCAACAGCTGCTCGTACGCGCCACTGAATCCGCCGGATATCAAAACGTTCAACTGTGCCGATGCCGCCATTGGCCAAAGCAGCGTGGCAAAGATGACGAATGAGAAAATTTTCATGATTGGCTCCTCGCCGGCCCGCTCTCGTACTTCCGACGAGACTATAACGCATTATGCCCGGCAGAGGTCGCTGCACTGTCGATCTTGACCTTGCTTTATGTCCGCATATGTCACGTTCGGGTCATCCACGATCGGAGCGGTCGAAGCCACACCACAGTGCATGTCCGCTTTGCGCCGGAAAGCGGACAGGCGCGCCTGACCTCAGCATGTCCGCTTTGTGCCAATCGCGTTCTAGCGCGCCGCAGCTTCACGGTGAGAGTCTCCCTGCCCCGACTCCTCACACGCGCGATGAAAATCTGCGATCGAGATCGTGTCTTAATTACGCCGAGCTGCGGTAGCCGGATATTCGAACAAAATAATGCGGCTACGCCTTAAGGGGGTGACCGTCGGGCTTTCGGCGTCAGGGGGCGGGCGGAAAGCTCGCTCTTGACCGTAAGCGCGAGCTACGCCGCGCAGGCCCGAGCCAAAGCAAGAGCGTGCTCGCCGGGGAAAGTCCCGTTGGCTGACATCACTTCCAGCCGTGTTTGCCTGCCTCCATCATCGTCGATAAATGAGAACTCCCACTGTCCTTCCGGGGGCGTGATTGTAACAGCGCGACGTTCGCGCAAATCGGTCATCCGTAATTGACCGTGTTGGCGACTGAGTTGCTGATGCGTGCAGGACGCAAGGCGCCGGTAATTGCCATCGAGATACTCGACCACCTTGGGGCTTTCAAAAGGCAGCCGACCAGGGCCGGCACAGCCGACGAGAATGATCATCGATGTCAGAAGCGCTCCAAACGACGCCTTCATGTGCGTGCAGCAGGCGCCAGCCGCCAGGTTGCCGCGCGCCCTCCCATTTCCTCGACCGTATATCGGCCCCAGAAGTCAAGAGCAGGTTAACAAGCTCGCGTGGTCACGATGTGGCGTGTCTCCTATCGCGGCAGCCCATGGAACGACTCAAGGAACGCATCAAGTCGCTGCAAACGGGGCTGGCCAACCTCGAAGCAAAAATCTTGCCGCCGCCTCGGAACAAAACCGCCTCCGTCGTATTCATGACATAAGGCGCGCGACCGAACGGTTGGGCCAGGGGAGGTCCGTCGGAGCATGGGGATGCGTCGTCTGCCCGCCATCTCCCTCGACCCGATGAAGTTTCTGCAGGCGTTTGCGGCCGGACTGCGGGCCGAATTCGCCGACGCCGCTTGCGCCCCGGTGCCGGAATACCTGGCGGCGCTCATGCGACAATTGGATGGAGACCGTGACGAACACTCAGGGGAGGGGCGTAAATATGGGACAGGCCCAACAGAATCGTCGAGCGGTGTTGATCGTCGAGGACGACGCCGAACTGCGCGAGTTCGCGGCGAGGCTGCTTGAAGACGGCGAACTCGATACCATCGAGTGTGAAAGCGCCGAAGCTGCCCTTGCCACGATGCTAATCCGCGGGCGAGACGTCGCCATGATCTTTGCGGATATCCGGCTTCCCGGCGTTATGGATGGGATCGACTTGGCGCGCGAGGTCAGGCTGCGCTGGCCCTTTCTTCCTGTGATTCTCACGTCCGGACATCCGCCTGAGGGCCAGCTGCCGCTCGGGGTCGATTTTATGCCCAAGCCGTGGCAGCTGCTGAATCTCCTTGTGGCCGCTAAACAGGCGCTAGCGTGTCTGTGAGATCGGCCTCCAAGGAATCGTAGAAGCTATTCGACTTATCGTCTTATCGCTCGGGCCGCTCGGCGGGCGGGTCGAAGAACTCGCGGCGATGAAGCGGGCATCGGCGAGTCCCGCTTTGGGTCAATCGCGACCCAGGCGGTCGAAGCCACACCACGGTGCATGTCCGCTTCGCCCCCCAAGCGACCATTCGGTTATCATCTAACTGGTGGCATTATCAACCTTTCGCTGCGGCAAGCACGCTGAGCACTGGGAGAGCAATCCCGGAACTTCAAATCGCGCGTGAGGCAGATGCGCACTTCCCGCAGTCGTCCACGACCGCAGTCGACGGTGATATCTTTGGGCGACAATCCGTCATTCGCGCTGATAAACGCATTGATGACTTGACCAGGTGTGACGCTTAACGGGGCGGTAGGATTGGAAAATTGCTCTGGAATTTCCACTTTTTCGCGAGCTCTGCGAACAACATCAAAATATTCACGCGGTTGTAAGCCCGAGCAGGTGCCGTGTTGATCCCATTCATGATAAACGAGTCGAGGCGCTGGCATCAGATCCAGCATGCTCCTCATAATATTGTGTTCGAGCCTTGGCGGGGGAACTAGACAGTATTTAGGAAACCCGCGTTCGTATTGCGGCCATAGACCGTGCACCACGAAAGAAAAGGGGCGTGCCCCGCATTGCTGACGACGGGCGTTGCCCGTGGCAGTCTCACAGAATGATGGTGACCACGACAACGACAAGACATAGTAGTCAAATTGGCCCGGCGCGCTTTGCCAACGATCTTGGGCGTCTGCAACCCCGATAATTAGTCCAAGCATTGCAACAGAAAAAAGTATCCTCGTCCCAACAAAAAGAACCATCTCACACTCCTACGCGAACCAAATTGGCGACTAGAACCGGCGATCGATCGCTGATGCTCCACGCTTCACGCGTTCTGGCCCTCGATATAGCCAGCTTCCTTCAAGGCCTCAACCGATCGTGTGGTTGAGGAACCGTCCGGGGCAGCAGGCACCCCGTCACGACGTTAGCTTGTCAGCCAATTGAGCCTGGGTCTAAGGTGAGCAGTACGCGGAAAAAAGCATGCGAAGCGCTCGGACCATCGCACTTGCAACCGTCTTGTGCACGTTGATTGGCGGTGCGCCGTGGCACGCCGTGGCCGCCGACGGTTATCCGAGCCGGCCGGTGACCGTCGTCGTGCCGTTCACGCCCGGCGGATCGACCGACATCATGGCGCGGCACGAAGCGGAGGTCCTGCAGCGCGCGCTGGGTCAAAGCTTCGTGGTCGAGAACAAGCCCGGCGCCGGCGGCGAAATCGGCATCTCCTATGCCGCTAAAGCCGCGCCCGACGGCTACACGCTGTTGCATTCACCCTCGATCATCATCCTGCTGCCTTATGTGAAGCGGTCGGTCTCCTATGATTTGCCCAAGGATTTCGTGCCGGTCATGCTCACCGGCCTGACCCAATTCGCCTTGGTCGTCTCTCCGACACTCCCGGTGAGCTCGGTGAAAGACCTCATCGCGCTCGCAAAGTCCAAACCGGGCGAGCTGACCTATGCGTCGTCCGGCATCGGTAGCCCGCATCAGATCTTCGCCGAACGGTTCAAGACCATGACCGGCACGGATATTCGCCACATTCCATACAAAGGCGCGGTTCCTGGCCTCGCCGACATCGCCAGCGGCAACGTCTCGGTGGCGTTCGTCGATATCCCGCCCGCGTTGCCGCTCATCCAGGCTGGCAGGGTGAAAGCTCTCGCCGTGCTCTCCGCCAAGGGAAATCCGGAACTACCCGGCGTGCCTGCTCTTGCCGAAACGGTGCCCGGCTACGACGCCAGCAGCTGGCAGGGCTTTTTCGCCCGCGCCGGCACGCCGCGGCCGATCATCGACACGCTCAACGCTGCGTTGGCTGCGGATTTTAAACGGCCGGAAACCGCCGAGCGTTTCAGGGCCCTTGGCATCGTGGCGCAATGGAATACGCCGGCCGAGTTTGCTGCCTTCATCACCGAGCAAAGCGCCAAGTGGGGCAAAGTCATTCGAGCCGCTGGCATTGAGCCAGAGTGAGGGATTGTACCGTCGCGCGCACCGATCCGGGCGCGCCGTTGAACTAGTACACCTTCCACAGGGCGGGCCGGTAAATCGCTCCCTTGGCTGCGATAGGCGCAGCCGAATTGCTCTCATGTTTCGGGACAGCCGCCCACGAGTTAATCGCCACGAGCGCCGCGATCACAACAACCGTGTAAATGATCCATGCGAGTTTCGGTGTCATGTCTTCCTCTCCTCGCGCTTCTAGCAAGGCTCCTACAGGGAGAATCGGAAAGAAATCTGTGACGGCCGTCACGCTTTGGTCGTATAGGCGGAGGCTATAGCCGCGGCCGGACCGTACGCCCGACGCCGCGACGCGCGAAGACGCCCGCGAGGTGCGCTAGGGCGCTTCGGCCATAAACGTCGCTTATTGTTTCGATGAAGATAATAAAGTTGCACGTTAATGGTTTTTTGCCAAGATAGCGTCGGAGGTCGACATGTCCATCACGCCTTACCTAGGCGACTTCGATGCCAGTCCCGAAACCAAGCGGGTTCTGGATGTCGCGCTCGAAATGACTCGCGTATCCCTTGGGCTTGGAGACAGTTTCGCCGACGGAATCATCGCTAAGCGAATCGTCGAACTTGCTAAGGCCGGCGAGCGCAATCCCGATCTCTTGTCTGAAGGCGCGCTCGAGAAATTACGCGGGCATTTGTACGCAGACTAGGGCGCGTACTCATAAATCGCGAGTGTTCGGCGATCGCTGCCTGATTTCCGGTTTGACCCCCAAGCGGCCGGGACAGCGGACATTTGGTGGACGTTTCAAAAGTGCCTGTTGGCGGACATCAGTGCCCCGCGGTTCGCAGAACGAAACGTTATGGAACGTTCGGCTGCATCAATCTGCCTTGGCCCCTGAGAACTTGATCACCTTGGCCCACTTCTCGGTTTCGGTGGCAATGAACTTGGCGAAGTCGGAGGACGAACCGGGAAACACTGCAGCACCAAGGTCGGCAAACCGCGCCTTCAACT
>Ga0306920_100007358_pt1 | contig 14499 bp, 17 predicted proteins | sample flu12Cox44000170_FD_204666 | JGI IMG/M metagenome (GOLD analysis project Ga0306920, IMG submission 204666) | Lab enrichment of tropical soil microbial communities from Luquillo Experimental Forest, Puerto Rico - flux4day.12C.oxic.44.000.170 (v2)... | ecosystem: Environmental > Terrestrial >...
CCGGCAGGTCGGCCGGCTTGGTGCCCTTAAGAATCTTTCCGGCGTAAACGCTAACCAGGAGGTAGGCAGCCGTGAGACTCGGCCCATAGCTGGCCAGGCCGCCTGCCACGGCGAACTCGCGCCACTCATAGATCGTCGGTACGGCATGCCGAGATGCCAGTTCCACGAGCTGCTCGCGCCGGGTGTTGAAGAAGCTGTCGTTGGCGACGACGAGTGCGCCGGCTCGCCGTTGGACGAGGAAGGTGAAAGCCGCGTCGATCTCGGCTTCGCTACTGGCCTTTAGGATAGGGAGCTGCACCCGCTTCGCTCGCGCCACTTCCTGCATGTCTCCAATGCTGCGCTCGGTAAGCGCATTGTTGGGGTTCACCAGCAGGGCAATTACTCCGGCCTGGGGAACCAGCTCGGAAATGAGATCGAGCCGCTTGGGCATTAGCTCAGTCGCCATGATGCTAACGCCGGTGAGGTTGCCACCCGGCCGGGCGAGACTGGCGACCAGGTTGGCCGCGACCGGGTCGCCGACGAGAGAGACGATCGGAATCGTTGAGGTCGCATCTTTCGCCGCCCGTGCCGAAGAGATGCCGCCCACGGTCACAATCACGTCGGCCTTACTTGCGACGAGATCGGCGGCCAACGCGGGCAGCCGCTCATAGTGCCCCTCCGCCCAGCGGTCTTCGATCGCCAAATTTTGTCCGTCGACATAGCCGGCCTCGCTCAGCCTTTGGCGGAACACGGCCATAAACGGTCCAGTCTGGTCGTGGCTCCCGCTACTGAGGAAGCCGATCACCGGCATTGCCTTCTGCTGCGCATAGAGGGCTCGCGCCGCGGTCATCGCGCCGGCCAGCAGCAGCATCAAATCGCGGCGCTTCATTCGATGACCGCGTCGGTGCGCGAGGGAAATGCCCACTCCGTCAACTGTATCGGGCAGACCCGTCCCCGGGTGTCGTTCCGCACTGTAGGTTCCGATGTCCCCTGCCGACGGCTCCGGCAAAATGCGAACGGCTGTTCGAGCGAAGGCCGAGGTACAGCAAGTTTCGCTTTATCGTCGAACGAGACTCTACCGTTCCCAAGGATTGACCACCGGGACACCTGTATCTGAAAAATCCGGGGCGTTGCGCGTAACGATGATTTTGGCGTGAATTACCGCTGTGGCCGCGATCAGCGCATCAGCCATACCACGCGACCGCTCGGCCGCCAATCGTCCCCATTCGAGCGCTATCCGATCACTGATCGGCAGGATTCTGTCACTGTGGTCCAACCGCAGCCGTTCCAGCCACGCGGTCAGAGCCGCCGCCGCACGGCGATCGGTTCGCAGCTTGATCGCGATCCCTTTCATGATCTCTCCGAGCGTGATCACGCTGAGATAAATTGTCGTCGGATCAACCGAGCGCAGCCAAATCCGCGCTTCGTTACTGCCGCGGCGAGCCTCGGAAAGGACGTTGGTATCGACGAGATACATCAGAACACGACATCTCGGCCAGGGTCGGGCGATCGGGCGTTGATCGCGTCGACAACATCGTCCGGCCACGGTTCCCCCTCCAGAATATGGTCGACAATCGACGGACGTGGCGAGGTGAGTCGGGCAAACTCTTCCTCTGACACCACGACGACGGCCGGCTCGCCGCGAACACTGACATGTTGCGGGCCCTGTTCACGGGCTCTCTTTACGAGCTCGCTAAACCGCGCTTTTGCGTCTTGGAGTTGCCAGTTCGCGCGCGACGAATCGGTACGCCAGTATGCCACGAGACGGTAATGACTAGACTGACTAGACCTAATGTCGTGCGCGTGGTCAGTCAACACCTATCGCTAGCGCCTGCCCTGTCACGGAACTTACCGATCGGCGTCGAAGAGAGCGCGAGAGGGCGAACTCGCGCCGCGGTTCATTCGATAACCACCCCGGTGACATTTGCGCCCGGGCGCGCGAAGCTCGCGACCACCTTCGCTGCGCTCGATGATACGATCGGAATTGTCCGGGTAGCGTCCTCTGCCGCCAAGGCCGGTAATGGCCCGCCCGACGCGGCGATGACGTCGACCCGCGCCTGCACCAATTCGGCGGCAAGCACCGGTAGCCTAGCGGCGTCCCCTGCTGCCCAACGGTACTCGATAGCTGCGTTTTGGCCGTCCACGAAGCCCCGACTCCGCAGCCCGTCGCGAAACGCCGTGAGACCATCGGAAAAACCGGAGGCCGAGCCGATGCCGAGAAAGCCGATCACCGGCGTCCACGCGGGCTGCTGAGCGCGTGCAGAACGGGTCGCGATGGCCGCGCCGCCGATGAGCAGGATCAATTCGCGGCGTCTCATTCGATCACCTTCATCGGCAAGACCGCCGGACCACCCGAACGCAAGGATAGCACGACCGGCGCCGGCTCGGGGCGATACTTCGGCGTCGAGCCAGTGTTTGCGACCCACGCCATCACACAATCGCCTTCTTGCCGTAGCATGTTTAGACCCAGTGCATTGTTCCGAGCGGAGCGTGACCGGGGACACAACTTCAAGGAGAGTTTCGCTGCAGACTCCGCTGCAGGTGCAGCGGAGGGCGATTTCTCGTACAATGCGTGGTTGCAATGTCGCCAATGAGGTCGGCTCGGTGGGCGCCGGCGAGACGGATCTGCTGAGCGCGGATTGACAAAGGTAGCTTCAAGAAGCTACTTTATCGGATATGCGGAAGGTCGGCCTGAAAATCCTGAAGAACAAGCTGAGCGAATACGTCCGGCTGGCCGCGGCCGGCGAGACCATCGTCATCACGGACCGCGACCGCGTTGTGGCCGAGATCGTGCGGCCGCGGCGGCAACCAGAGTCGGTCATCGAGCGCGGCGTGCGCGAGGGCTGGCTGACGCCCGCGAAAAACCCGGGACGCGGGCCTCCGCCACGCCATCCGATGGTGCCGTTTGACGAGCTGATGCGGGAGCTGGAGCAGGACCGGGAAGATCGGGTTTGATTTACCTCGACAGCTCGGTTGCGCTCGCCCACCTTTTCGGAGAAGGCAAGGTGCCATCGGCCCCGTTTTGGACCGCGCCGCTGGTATCCAGCCGGCTCCTTGAATATGAGGTTTGGCGCCGGATCCATGCGCGGGGCGCGGGTGCCGTTCTCTTCGACGCCGTCGAGGCGCTCTTTGAGCTGGTCAGCTTCACGGAGTTGGCGCGGCCGATCTTGGCACGTGCCCTGAAGCCGTGGCCGACGCCCGTTCGGACACTTGACGGGCTACATCTTGCAACCATCGAGTTTCTGCGGGCGGAAGGCGATCCGGTGGAACTGGCCAGCTACGATCACCGGCTGCTCGCGGTTGCGGGCGCGCTGGGCATAGCGATCGTAACGTTATGACCGCGGCGGGGCGCCCCTACCGGCCTCGCGTTGATCGGGGGCGGTAGCATCCTTATGTTCCCGGCGCATGACCCCGCTCTCTCGCATCCGTAATTTCGCGATCATTGCGCATATCGACCACGGCAAGTCGACCCTTGCGGATCGGCTGATCCAGACTTGTGGCGGGCTCGAGGCGCGCGAGATGCGTGAGCAGGTGCTCGACAATATGGAATTGGAGCGCGAGCGCGGGATCACGATCAAGGCGCAGACCGTGCGCCTAGAATACACGGCCAAAGACGGCGAAACCTACGTCCTCAATCTGATGGACACGCCGGGGCACGTCGATTTTTCCTACGAGGTCAGCCGTTCGCTCGCCGCCTGCGAGGGCTCGCTGCTCGTCGTCGATGCGAGCCAGGGGGTCGAGGCGCAGACCCTCGCCAATGTCTACCAGGCGGTCGAGGCCGGGCATGAGATCGTGCCGGTGCTCAACAAGATCGATCTGCCGGCGGCCGAGCCCGACCGCGTCAAGCAGCAGATCGAGGATGTGATCGGGCTCGACGCCGACGACGCATTGTTAATTTCGGCCAAGAGCGGGCTCAATATCGACCAAGTGCTCGAGGCCCTGGTGACGCGTCTGCCGCCGCCGTCCGGCGACGCCGAGGCGCCGCTCAAGGCACTGTTGGTCGACAGCTGGTACGACCCCTATCTGGGCGTCGTGATCCTGGTGCGGGTCAAGGACGGGGTGCTCATGCCGGGACAGAAGGTTCGCCTGATGGCGACCGGCGCGACGCACGTGATCGAGCGGGTCGGCGTCTTCACCCCAAAAGGTGTGGCCGTCGAGGCGTTGGGCCCGGGCGAAATCGGATTTATCACCGCCGGCATCAAGACCGTCGCCGATTGCCGGGTCGGTGACACGATCACCGAGGACCGCCGGCCGGCGGCGGCCGCGCTGCCCGGCTTCAAGCCCGTGCAGCCGGTCGTCTTTTGCGGCTTGTTCCCAACCGATGCGGCCGATTACGAGCGATTGCGCGACAGCCTCGCCAAGCTCCGGCTCAACGATGCGAGCTTCGAGTATGAGCCCGAGACCTCGGTGGCGCTCGGTTTCGGCTTTCGCTGCGGGTTTCTCGGACTTCTGCATCTCGAGATTATCCAGGAGCGGCTCGCCCGCGAATTCGACCTCGACCTCTTGGCGACTGCGCCCTCTGTCGTCTATCGGGTGCACCAGACGAACGGCCGCGTGCTGACCTTGCACAATCCGGCCGATATGCCCGACCCGGGGCGCATCGACCATATCGAGGAGCCGTGGATCAAGGCGACGATCCTTGTGCCCGATACCTATCTCGGCCCGATCCTCGCCTTGTGCGAGGAGCGCCGCGGCGTGCAGGTCGACCTGACCTATGCCGGCAACCGCGCGATGCTGGTCTACCGACTGCCGCTCAACGAGGTCGTGTTCGATTTTTACGACCGGCTCAAATCCGTGAGCCGCGGCTATGCCAGCTTCGACTACCAGATCGACGACTACCGCGAGGGCGACCTCGTTCTGATGAACATCCTCGTCAACGGCGAGCCGGTCGACGCCTTGTCGGTCATCGTCCACCGCAAGGAGGCCGAGCGGCGCGGCCGCGCGTTATGCGAGAGGTTGAAGGATTTGATTCCGCGGCAGCTCTTTCAGGTCGCCATCCAGGCCGCGATCGGCGGCAAGGTCATCGCCCGCGAAACGGTCAAGGCCCTGCGGAAGGACGTGCTTGCCAAATGCTATGGCGGTGACGTCACCCGCAAGCGCAAGCTCCTCGAGAAGCAGCGGGAGGGGAAGAAGCGAATGCGCCAGTTCGGCAAGGTCGAGATCCCGCAATCGGCCTTTATCGCCGCCCTCAAGATGGGCGACGGCTGAGGTTTTCCCGGCGTCGCGCGCGCCAGCCGGCGATGGCGAGGACCAGCAATCCCAGCAACATCAACACCGCAAAGGCCCAGCACAGCAGGATCGTCACGATGATCGGGTCCCACAGAAACGGGTGGATGTAGCGTTGCACCACCGCCTGCGTGAGGTTCAGGCTCGAGCGGTTGAGATCGAACCACAACTGGCCGAGTGCCATCGGCGCCCATCGCTTCGTTTCGATCCAGACGAGCGTATCCCACACCAGTACCGCGAGGCCGGCAAGAAATATGATCCAGCCGATCAGGCGCCCGATCATCGGCCCGCCTCGCCGGCTGCTAGCAAATCTCGCGTTCGGAACATCCTATTCTGATCGGGTACCAGATGGGTGAACGCGAGATCACACCATCCCAGCTGCGGACAAGCAAGGGGAGCCTCAGCGTCCCGCGACGGCCAAAGGCTCATGGTTCGGCGCCACGGGCGCGCGGGAATAAATTACCGGCTGATGCGTCTTTCTGGCGGACGGCCAACTGACGCGGGGCGGATTAGGAGGAAAGCACTGCGTTCGGCAGGTCACAGCAAATGGATATGAGAATGTCGACCCCCCGGACCAAATCGGCTTTGACCTCCGGTACCGAACAACTTCTTTTTAACCGACTATGTGACCTAGCTCACACTTCCGTTCGCCTGAGTTGCTAATGATCGTTAATCTTGCAACATGCCCGCGACAAGGAGGGGTGGATGGCTCTCGCGATCGTGCAAGCGACGCTCGCAGCGAGCGACGCGGATCTCGTCGAAATGGGACGAAACGGCACGATGCGGAAAGGGTGCTCTCGAATGGCGCAACCGTTTGCCGCAGGATTGAGACCGCGCAGCCCGATGGGGGATGCGGTGCAAACCTCCATGATGCCACAAAAACCCCTCACAAGATTTTGAACTCGCGCGTTCGGCGCTGGTTAACCGGCTATCGGAGAGCCGAGCAATACCGGCTGCCGCGTCCAGTGCAAAGCTACGATCCTCGGTAACCGGTTATTAACTGATTTTGGTAATCCTGATTAACCAAGACCACGCCGGTGCAAAACGCTGGCCGATCCCGGAGGTTGTGATGCGCGTGCTCTTAGTCGAAGATGATGCAGCAACTGCAGCCAGCATCAAAATGATGCTGGCGAAAGAGAATTTTATTTGCGATACGACCGATCTGGGCGAGGACGGCCTGGAGATCGGCAAAATATACGATTACGACATTATTATACTCGATTTGATGCTGCCGGACATCGACGGGTATGAGGTGTTGAGGCGGTTGCGCGCGGCCCGCGTGCGCACCCCAATCCTGATCCTCTCGGGTCTTGCCGAGCTCGACCACAAGATCAAGGGGCTCGGCTTTGGCGCCGACGACTTTCTGACAAAGCCGTTCGATCGCCGCGAACTGATCGCGCGTATCCAGGCGATTGTGCGCCGGTCGAAAGGGCATTCGGAATCGACGATCCGCACCGGCAAGCTCGTCGTAAATCTAGATACCCGCGTCGTGTCAGTGGATGACCAGCCGGTGCACCTGACCGGGAAGGAGTACGGGATCCTCGAGCTGTTGAGCCTGCGCAAGGGCACGACGTTGACCAAGGAAATGTTTCTCAACCACCTCTATGGCGGGATGGACGAGCCGGAGCTTAAGATCATCGACGTCTTCGTCTGCAAGCTACGCAAGAAGCTCGCCCACGCCACCGGCGGCAGTCACTACATCGAGACGGTCTGGGGCCGCGGCTACGTGCTTCGGGACCCTGTTATCACCCCGGGCACTACGACGGCCGGTCCGGGCTTGGTCGATTCCGCGGCGCGGCGGAGTACGGCAGCGGCCTAACGATGGGCTCCGATGACGGTCAGCCCTACCCGCCCGGGCTCTGCCGTCACTATAACGCCGCAGTCGAGAGCCTTGGCGAGCAGACCGACAAAATAAGCGTGAACCGTTCGGGCGGTAAGCTCATCGACTGGCATCGCCAATATCAGCGACGCGTGTGCTTCGGGGGACAGTGCGGCAGATTCGCCGGTTGCTTCGAGCCTCAAGGGGCGATCGCTAATCGTTAGCCGACCGCCCCGGGGCAGTGCGTCGGCGCCGACCGGCAGGAGGTTGCAAGCCAATTTCTGCCAAGCCGGCGACAGGAATTGGATGTTGTCGGCACAATCGCAATCAATCCGGCTTGTATCGAAAAAGTTGCGCGCCAGCTCATGCGGCGCGGGGCCGGCGCTGGGAGCAGTGCGGCTGTACCCATAGGCGAAGCGATAGAACTGCAATCGGCTCCTAGCGCTGCGTGCGCTGGCGCCGACGAGAGCAAGGGCATCGCGTATGAAGCCCGCGTCGGGCGGGGATCCGGGGACCGGGTCTTCGTCAGCGAGCAACTCGACGCCGTTGTTGATCGCTGCTATCGGTCCGCTCAATTCATGGCACAGGCGCGCCGACAGCAGTTCCAGAACCCGCAAATCGACCATGCCCGCCGAAGCGGCCCGCCGACACGCGGGTGATAACGATGACGAACCAGCAGCATCGGCGATGGCCGCTTGCGTCTTGAGACGGTCCATACTGTGCCGGGCCATCTGCGACCATCTGTTCGGGATGCAAAGCAGTCCCCTACCAGCGCAAGCGTCAGTCTGTCGTCCAAACCTAACGCAGCAGCGCAAGTCTTCCCAGAAATACTCGCCCTATGGCGATGAAGTGCTTTCAGCCCCAAGGAACGCTGCTGCGGTAGTCAGATCTTCCGGACGGTTGGCATTGAAGAACGGATCTATCGGATCGCTTGGGAAGGATACCGTCACGAGACGGTAGCGCGCAGTCCACGTGTCCACCTTGCGCATGGCCTCGTCGACGACGGCGTGCCGCAAATTCTCACGCAGTCGCACCGGCCAAAGCCCGATCACCGGATGCAGCTGACCCCCGGACGCTGCGCAGGCAAGATCCGCGCCGCATTCCTCCACACTACGCACGAGCCGCGACACGAGGTCCCTTGGTAGGAACGGCGCGTCGGTCGCGACGCTGACGACGTGAGAACAATCAGGACAGTGGACTGCGGTCCAATCGAGGCCGGCGAGAACGCCGGCCAGAGGGCCGGCAAAATCTGGCACCCCATCAGGCACCACCGGAAGGCCGAACCTCGCAAAGCGGGCGGGGTCTCCGTTGGCGTTGAGGACGAGCGTTTCCACCTGCGGGCGCATCCGCTCGATGACCCGCTCGAGCAGCGGCACTCCGGCCACAAGTCGCAGCGCCTTGTCTCCGCCGCCCATGCGGCGCGACTGCCCTCCGGCGAGCAATAGGCCGACAATTTTCAAGCCGTGCCCTCTTCGAGACTGGCTTTGCGTGCGAGTCGCGGATGTTCGTCTTCGACGGATCGCAGATCGCCGTCGAAAACAATGCGCTCGCCGCCCGCGAGCGCCACGAACCGCTTTCCTCTAGCCCGGCCGATCAGGGTCAGCCCAGCCTGACGCGCCAGATCCACCCCCCAGGCAGTGAAGCCGGATCGCGAGATCAGAATAGGGATACCCATCTGTACGGTCTTGATCACCATTTCTGAGGTCAGCCGCCCGGTTGTATAGAAAATCTTGCCAGTCGGCGAGATCCCGTGCAGATGCATGTAGCCGGCGATCTTGTCGATCGCGTTATGACGGCCGACATCTTCCATATAGAGTAACGGCCGATCCTCCTCGCACAGCACGCAACCGTGGATTGCTCCTGCCGCCAGGTAAAGGCTGGGTACGGTGTTGATCTTTCGGGTCAGCGCGTAGAGCCAGGAAGTCCGCAGAACCGCTTCGGGATCGAGCCGCACCTCCTCGAATTTCTCCATCAAGTCGCCGAAGACCGTGCCCTGGGCGCAACCCGAGGTCAGCGTCTTCTTCTTCAGCTTGTCCTCGAAATCGGTCTCGCGATCGGTGCGGACGACGACCGTCTCCAGCTCCTCGTCGGAGTCGATAGCTGTAATCCGGTCGTCGGGGCGCAGCATGTTCTGGTTGAGCAGATAACCGACCGCGAGATAGTCCGGATGGTCGCCGATCGTCATCATCGTCACGATCTCGCGGCCATTGAGGAACAAGGTCAGCGGCCGCTCCATGACGACCGCGGTCTCGACAAACCGGCCTTCATGGTCGATGCCGGTGACCGAGCGGGTTAGTCTCGGGTCATCAGGCTGCGGGCGGACGGCGAACTCCTGCATAATCTGATGATGGGGGCCGGTGGCCTTCGCGGCAAGTGCGTACTCACCATGAGGAGATCGGGGGCGACATTCGTCTTCTGGAGACCTATCTTACTTTAATAGGCCTCGCCGCGAGCGACAGCATGATCGACCCGTTTGGACGAACCATCACCTATCTGCGCGTCTCGGTGACCGACCGCTGCGACTTCCGCTGTGTCTATTGCATGGCGGAAGAGATGAGCTTCCTGCCCAAATCCGAGCTGCTGACCCTCGAAGAACTCGATCGCGTTTGCAGCGCTTTCGTCCGGCTTGGCGTTAGGAAGCTCCGGCTAACCGGCGGCGAACCGCTGGTGCGCCGGAACATCATGACGCTGTTCCGCTCGCTCGGCCGACACCTCGAAGCCGGCGCGCTCGACGAACTGACCTTGACGACCAACGGCAGCCAGCTTGCCCGTTACGCGGGCGAGCTGCGGGATTGCGGTGTGCGTCGGGTCAATGTTTCGGTGGACACGCTCGATCCGGCGAAATTCACCGAGATCACCCGGCGCGGCCGGCTCGAAGTGGTGCTTGAAGGGCTCGCAGCAGCCAAAGAGGCCGGGCTTGCGGTAAAGATCAATACGGTGGCGCTACGCGGGGTCAACGAGAATGAGTTGGACGATCTCGTCGAGTGGACCGGCCGCGAGGGCTTCGACCTGGTGTTCATCGAAGTAATGCCGATGGGTGACATTGGCGGCGAGAGCCGGCTCGACCAATATCTGCCGCTATCGTTGGTGCGCGCCCGGCTGCAGCGGCGCTGGACGCTCGACGAGACCGATTACCGCACAGGCGGCCCCGCGCGCTACGTGACGGTGCAAGAAACCGGTCGGCGCGTCGGTTTCATCACGCCGTTGACCCACAATTTCTGCGAGAGCTGCAATCGCGTTCGGATGACCTGCACCGGTACTCTTTACATGTGCCTAGGCCAGGAGGATGCGGCAGATCTGCGCACGCCGTTGCGCCAATCGGAAGGCGACGAGGCGCTCGTCGCGGCCATCCGCGAAGCGATCGACCGCAAACCGAAGGGTCACGATTTCATCATCGACCGCCGCCACGACCGTCCCGCCGTCACACGGCATATGAGCGTAACAGGCGGGTGACTACTCCGGCACCGTCCAAGATCGCCGTCGTCGCGGCCGATACTGACCCTGCACAACAGGCTCTTGCAGAGTTAATCGAGCTCTATCCCTGTGTCAGCCCCGAGCATGCCACTGTTATCGTGCCGCTCGGCGGCGACGGCTTCCTGCTCGAGACGCTGCATCGCTTTGGGGGCGTAGGCGTGCCTATCTACGGCATGCACCGCGGCAGCGTCGGTTTCCTGATGAACGCTTATCGGCCGGACGGTCTTTACGAAAGGCTCGCCGCGGCGCAGCCGGTCGTGCTGCACCCCTTGGAAATGACCGCACGCGACGAGCGGGGCAGACAGCACAGCGCGATCGCCTTCAACGAGGTCTCCTTGCTGCGTGAAACTCGCCAGGCGGCAAAGCTTCGGGTCAGCGTCGACGGGGTTGTTCGACTCGAAGAACTGATGGCGGACGGTATCCTAGTCGCGACCCCGGTCGGCAGCACGGCCTATAATCTTTCGGCGCACGGGCCGATCATTCCGCTTGCCGCCTGTGTTCTCGCGCTCACTCCGATCAGCGCTTTCCGCCCGCGGCGCTGGCGCGGCGCGTTGTTGCCGCACGAGGCGCGTGTCGGGATCGAGGCCTTCGAGACCGATAAGCGTCCGGTCAGCGCCGTCGCCGATTTCACCGAGGTGCGCGACGTCGTATCCGTCGACGTCAAGGAGAACCGCGATATCGCGATGACCCTGCTCTTCGACCACGATTCGAACCTCGAAGAACGGGTGCTGAAGGAGCAATTCGCGTCCTGAACGATACCGAAAGCCACCGATCCGGCTTCAGCGACGAGTTGCGGCGAGCGAGAAGGCGAGGGGTAGCCAGGGTTTGTCCGGCCAGCGGTAGAGACCCGTTACGTCTTTGGCCAGAATGCTGAACATGCGCCAAGGCACCTCGTCGTGCTCGTGCAGCCAGTCAAGTGTCATGCCCGAGGCGATGAGGCTCGTGACGACATCCCCAAGTGGATGGATCCAGTTATAGATCGTCGCATTGGTGAGCTTGGCGTCAGGGTCGACATAATCCCGCCCCTCTGTGTCGACGACCGGTTCGCGCGCGAAGTACGGAGCGAACAAGCCCGGCATGCCATTGGCGGATCGGGCGGCGTCATCGAACACGTAAGCGGCGGGATGGCCTTCGGCGAGATAGAGAGAGCCGCCGGCCTGCAGCAAAGCCGCGACTATCTCGGCCCAGCGCGCAATGTCAGGCAGCCAGCAGATCGCGCCCCAGGTCACGAAAACCATATCAAACTCGTGAGGCTTGGGAATTGCCTGCTGGGCCTCGTAAAGATCGGCATGAACAAAGCGCGCCCGGTCGGCTAGGCCTAGCTCGGCAGCCAGCGACCGTGCCGCCGCAATCGCCGGCGCGGAGAAATCGAGCCCGACCACCTCGGCGCCGCGTTGCGCGAGCTTGAGACTGTCCGCGCCGAAATGGCATTGGAGATGAACGACTCGCTTGCCGTCGAGCGCAGGGAGTTCCGCCTCTTCGATTTTGTTCAGACGCCCGCGCCCGGCGCGTAGCGTCTTGAGGTCGTAGCCACGCGGGCCAAGGTGAACACCGACCCGCTCGTCCCAATTTGCCCGATTGGCACGACGCCATTCGGGTTCGGATACCGACATCATAATGCCCTCTGGCGCTCGATAGCTGGCGTCGGGTGTTTGCTGGACACGGCCTCAAATCCACGGAGCAGCCCCCGCCTTAGGACCGCCTTGCGCGGCTCGATAAACCGTGCCAGCGCGACCGCCATACCAAGGGCGAGGACAAATACCAGGATCCTGTGGATGGCGTCGTCCGCCGGGCCCGGAATCATCGCCGCCAGGAAATTTAGGAGTGGATAGTGCAGCAGATAGAGCCCGAAGCTTGTCCCAGCGAGCCACCGGACAAGGCCCTCCCAGCGGCTTCCCGGCATCGGCAGCTTCGCGTTGGCGAGCGCCAGGATCACCAGGGCAATCAGCGCGCCGATGACGTAGTCGTAGGCGGAGTAGCTTGGCGGCAGCCAATTAGCCTCGGGATGCCAGAACAGATCCTGGCCGCCCATTGCCTCGAGCCCGAGTAGTGCAGTCAGTGCGGCAACCAGGAGCGGCTCGCCCCATCGGCTCGGCAGGCGGGCTCGCCAGCGCCATGCGCCGACCCCCAACAACCATATTGGGAAGAGAAGCAGGATTTTCGGGCCCGCTAGCAAAGCCGCTCCAGCGAGAACCGCATTGCGGCGTCGTCCCCGGAGGAATATCGCGGCGGCGAACAGAATATAGTACCAAGCCTCGTAGTTGAGTGACCAGAACGGCACGTTTCGGCCAGGCAGTATCGCCAATGCCCAGCTTTCGCCGAGAAACAGCGCCGAAAGGGCGTAACCGGCGAAAGCATGGAAGGTATTGTCGCTCAGTACCGGCGCGTACAGCCGGGGATCGATCGCGCTGCCGAGGCGATTGAGCACCGCTGTCAATATAAAGGCCGGGATAACAACCGAGTACAATCGGGCCGCCCGGCTCAATGCGTAGTCTCCCAGTCGATCTTCCCTAGCCTCAGTAACCCACGCGATCACAAAGCCCGAGAGTACAAAGAAGGCGAGGACGGCGGTTCGGCTATAGCTCCCCGCCTGCCAGAACAGCCCGCCGCCGATCCGTCCGGCGGCGTAATGCGATACAAAAACTGTCAGTGCCGCGCCGAAGCGCAACAAGTCGAGATAGAACGAAAGAGCCAGTGTCATGCCGAGGGTCGCAGCACGCCCGAGAACGATGCGGTGGCCGATCGGCTAGAAAATAGATCGGTCCTTAATCAAGCATAAGGGGCTGGCCGTCCAGATCCTCCGCTCGCTCTACCTCGATCAAGACCGCGAAACCACCCTTCTGCGGATCCCGATCCTTCTCCGGTTGGACGAGGCGCCGCCACACCTCCTCATAAATCGGGCCCGATTTGTAGATCCGGGTGCGGCCGTAGAACCGGGCGATCCCGCCTTTCGGCAAAATACCCTCTTCGCGCAATTGGGGTTTGCGAAAGAACACCGTCAGCGGCGTACCGTCTGTGAGATTCCCGGTGGTCGAGCCTTTCCCGCGCTCCCACAGCCCAATGTGCGTGTCGTCGAAGACCATCGTGCTGCCGCGCGGGCTCACCTGCGCGAAACCATTGGGCAGCACGCTGCCTACAAGGCACACATTCGCCGGAAAAGCGCCGTTGATATGCGATTGCAGCACCGTCGGAATTTTTGCCATTACGCCTCCCTGATTAGGTTGAGCCGAACATCACTCACTGATCCGTCACGCTAATTGCTCGATCGTCGAAGCTACATCTCGTGTTGTGGCACGACGAAATCGCTGGTCTCGGTCTCCGTCGAACAGTCGGCCGCGGTGCGATCCCGAACATTTCTGCGCCAAAATGAAGGGCCGAACCCGAAATTGCATTGCGGGATGTGCTAATCGTCTGCCGCCGCGCGGACGCTTCGGTCGACCGTTTCGCCCGCGAACTCCCTGATCTCCCGGATCAGTTGGGTGATGTCGGCCTGAAGGCACGCGAACCCGGGAGACTTCTCGAGCGTCTTCTGGTCCATGTAGAGCGCGCGGTCGACCTCAATCTGCAGGCTGTGCCGTTGAGCCGCCGGGCGGCCCTGTCGCTTGACGATCTCGACCCCCTTGTAGACCTCGTTGACGCGAACGGTGTAGCCGCGGCCGCGCAAGGCCCGCGCGACAAATTCGGTGAATTGGGAAGCGCAGCTCGTCCCGTCGCGATCGCCTAGGACAAAATCAGCGCAGTGACCGCCTTTCTTGCCGCTGCGCTGGGACGGCATCGAATGGCAGTTGACATGCCACACGACGCCGAACTTGCGATGGGCGCTCTCGCACGCCTCGTTGAGCACGTGATGGTAGGGGGTATGGTATCGGTCGACCCTAGACAGGATTTCGTCCACCGTGAGCTTGCGATCGTAGATCGGGATCCCCGGGCGCGCCACACGGCGCACAACGCCGAGACCGGCGCGTGTCCTGTGGGAGGGCGACAGGGACCAAGGCCAGGGG
>Ga0306920_100007360_pt1 | contig 14493 bp, 9 predicted proteins | sample flu12Cox44000170_FD_204666 | JGI IMG/M metagenome (GOLD analysis project Ga0306920, IMG submission 204666) | Lab enrichment of tropical soil microbial communities from Luquillo Experimental Forest, Puerto Rico - flux4day.12C.oxic.44.000.170 (v2)... | ecosystem: Environmental > Terrestrial >...
CAATGTGTGGATCTCGGGCAGTAGCCAGGGGGATAGCATTCAGAAATATACGGCCGACGGGAAATTCCTGTGGGACTTCGGGCACCGGGCACCGCGGCCGCCGGCGCCGAGGCCGCCGGAAAACAACCAGCAGACCGATATCTTTCCTGGTGGCATCTTCTTTTTTGATCTGGATGAGGGAGCGCGGGAGATCTATATTGTTGACGCCAAGCGGGTGCTGGTCTATGACTACGAAGGCAAATTCAAGCGCGGTTGGGGCGGGCACGGCATGCCGCTGAGCGAGATCGATAACAATCCGACGCCTCCCTACGACACCTCCGGGCCGCCTCCCGATCAACAGCAGTTCGCACCAGCGCTGCACTGCGTCCACATTTCCGTGGACGGCCTCGTGTACGTGTGCGAGCGTGGCAGTGATCGGGTGCAAGTGTTCACCAAACAGGGCAAATTTGTGACGAGCTTTTTTGTGCATCCTTCGACGCCTTCCCGCGGCAAAGAATGCGGAGGCCCGGGAAGCACGATGTTTGGCATGTGCGGGACGATCTACAACCTGACGTTTTCGCACGATCCGGAGCAGAAATATGTCCTCGTCGCCGATGGCACCAATGACAAGATCTGGATTCACGAGCGAAAGACTGGGCTCGTCGCGGGCTTCATTGGAGACAACGGCCGTATGGCCGGCGAATTTCATTGGATCGATGCGATCGCCATGGATTCCCGGGGCAACATTTACACCGGAGAGGTGGATACGGGTAAACGGGTGCAAAAATTTGTTCTGACGAATGCAGACGGCGTCGCGCGACCACGTCCTCACGAATGAGTTGGCGATGCTGGACACGCTGGCCGCTCGCTGCCGATTGAAGGATCTTGGGCGCCCGTCCGGTCCACCACCATATAGCTGGTAGTGTTGTTGGGAGGAGATTTTCTGTGCCAGACATTCAGCACGCAGTCCAGATCGAAGGGACACCTGAAACCGTCTACCCGCTGGTCGCGACTGGCAAGGGATTCGGCCAGTGGTGGGCAACGGACATAACGGAGTCTCAAGGAGCCGTTGAACTGGGCTTCTTCAACCGTGCCACCGTCTACCGGCTCAGGCTCAAAGTGGACCGGCCGCCTATCGATGCGAATTGGGTGTGCGAGACTGGCGACGAGTGGAACGGCACACACATCGGCTTCCGGTTGGAAGGCCGCGCTTCCCGGACACTCGTACGTTTCACCCATGGCGGCTGGCGGTCCGAGACCGACTACTTCACCTCCTGCAATACCACCTGGGGCGAGTTGATGTACCGACTGAAGTCGGCCGCGGAGGGAAAATCGCGCGGTCCCTTGTTCCTGGCCGGGGACTTGGCGTATTAGCACCGATTACCACCCTCCGGTGAAGTTTGCCGCCAACCGGCGGCGTAACGGCAAGACGCTGGACTTCTGGAGAATGAACGTCGGCGCTCCCGCGCGACGGGAGCTCTCTACGGTTCTTCGTTCCCCAAGGCCCGCGATGATGGATCGTGCCTTAACTTGCGCTCGAAGCGAGCGGCTAGTGCGTTCTGGAAAATAGTTTTGAAGTCATCCGGCCCGAAACCGAGCGCTTCCATGGCCAGGTGAAACTCACTCGTCATTGAACATTCGAAGGCGCCAGGGTTGTCCGTACTGAGGCTAAAATTCATTCCCAACTCCCGTGCGCGGCGAGCAGGGTGCTCGCCGATCTGTTTCACAGCACCGGTTCGTAGGTTGCTTGTGAGGCAGAATTCAATATGAACATTGTTGTGACGAAGCTCATCAAGGAGTACGGGATCCTGAAAAGCTGAAAGGCTGTGGCCAAGCCGGTCGGGCATGCCATATCTGAGTGCATCCCGAATAGACTCTGGGCCGCTATGCTCGCCGGCATGGATCTCAATGCCCAGACCGGCCTCACGCCATCGCGAAAACGATGAAGCGAACCGTTGAATGCTCTCGCCATTCTCTGGTCCGACCAACGCGACACCGACAATCAGTCCCTCGCGATACAACTCGACAAAGGTCTCAGTGTCCCTTCTTAACACGTCAGGATCGAGCGTGCGCGGGACCACCATGATGAATTCGATCTGAACTTGTCCGCGCTCCAATTCATAAGCCCATTCCCGCCAGCACTGGAAGGCTTGGAGTAATGGTCGCAAGTCACGCGGAAACATGGTCGGCGATATCATAATCTCCGAATACACCACGTGCTGCGCAATGAGATTTGAGATATGTGCTGCCAATATCGGCCGCATAGCATCTGGCGTCGCGGACTGATACGGGCTCAGTACTTCCACCCACCGCTTGAACGATCCAAGATCACGGATCGGGTAAGCCGAATCGAGTGTGGATGGCTCGAGGAGAATGCTGCCACCGCACTGGCGAATCTCTCTTAGCAGCGGCGGGTTAACCACGCCCAGCAAATGACAGTGTAATTCGACCTTGGGCAAAATGGGCCGCATCACTTCATAACTGGCGATGCGATAGGTTTCGAAACCAGATCGACAGTGCCGTTCTGGGACACGACGATGATCACGCTGGGGGACACGCTGCTGTCGATGTACATGAGCGCGGAGTTATATCTTCCGCCACGCGTACGATCACCACGGGGCGAAACCGCACCGTCAAGAATTGCCCCAATACCATGGCAGATACCGCGCGTGTCCATGATCACCGTACCATCAATCGAGGTAAGGCGTTCCATTAACGCGGGCGTCAGTGGAACTGGTATCAATCGGATACATTGGCTGCCGAGGCGATCTGCCTCGGCAGCAGCTTCTGTCGTAATCAGAACATTGGTCCCGCGCACCTGACGTTTGGCAGCCTCAACCAGGTCCCATAAATGCTCGGACTGTATGGAAGGCATAGGGCCAAACACCCTCTCAAACACTTCCATCAGGCAATCCTGAGTGATCGTGGAAAACGCCAATTCATTGACTTGCAGAACGACGGAACCGCCCTGCCGCACCTCCCACATACCGTGCTTCTGGAACTGTATCGTGAGCGTGCCTTGCTGGTCGACGCCGGTTGCAAAACCGTATACCATTCGGCCGGCACACAAGAGGCGCAACCGCTGCTCCGAGATCTGCAGCATTTTGCGTACCGCCCGTATATCGCCTATGTCGATGGGAGTGGTGAATTGGATAATCGGTGTTTGCAGAGGGTGCGACTCTGGTCGGCCGAGCACAAGAAACCCGGAACTCTCCGCCTCCTCATAGTGGAGTAGGGCGATCTGATTGAATAAATCGAGCAAATCAGTAGCGAGGAGTTCACCGACTATCGGCGACGCAATCTGCATGAACTGTTGTCTGGTAACCCTATCTGCGCCAGTCATCCACAAAGCTCCTGAGAGCGTTGTCCGGAAGCTGATTGGCGCGCAAGACAACCTCCTCGCTCTCCATATGGGGAATCAAATGTACCGGCTTCCGATTCACTCCATGGCCGGCGAGAACGATGGGGGGCAGGCTTCAAAGCGTTAGCCGCCGAAACTACATTCCGCGGTATCGTCCGCACATAGCTTCCTTTCCAGCCGATACAAGCAAAGATCGTCCGCGCCAGCCCCGCTCGTGACCTTTCGAACTCGTTTCATTCATCCGCCTTAAAACGAATATTCTCGGTGCCATTCGAAGGGGGCATCGTACGGGTGAGAGCGTCGCTTAGAATCGGAAGAGCTTCGGTCCGCGATAGGCATCGCGCTGTCGAATCAGAATCTGCTATGTCAGCGGCCGATGATGTCATTGGCAGATGCCGCATCGAGGCGGACTAAATACTAGTCCTCCTCACCCGGCAATGTGCGGCAATTCGTTCATAATATCGCACCCGCGCCACCATCGGGGGGCGATTGAGTCTGGAAAGCCCGCAGCCGACCTGGATTCGGCCCATGCCGAAGTAGAGCGTTGACGCTCGTCGCGCGCACTGGGAAGGTGGACGCGGCCAAGCTGCTCCTGGACGCGAGGGCCAACGTGAGCGCTACGGAGCGCTTCAAAGCCTCTCGGCCCTGATGTGGCCGCGGCCTAATCGCGGGCCGGGATGATCCTTTTGTGATCCGGTTGAGAACATCACGCGTGGTGCAACTTCCCAACGCCTGCCAAGTCACCCCGCTGATGATCCTGGTGGAATGGGGCACGCCAACAACCCGACCCGCGGCTGCTACCAGGCTGACGAAAAGGTCGGCGAAGCGCTCAAAATCCTGCTCCAAGCGGGTGCCGACATCCATCGCCGAGCTGCCAAGGGCCAGAGCACTCGCCGACGCGCTCAGGGGCCGGAACGCAACCCTTCGCTTCCGGATGGCGGAAAATGAGGTCGACCCTGAACCGAACGATAACAGTGGCACAACGCCGATGGACTAGGCCAGCGCCAACTACTGTAACGCGCAGATTGTTAGGGGACCTGGTGTCCCGGAGCGCGAATCGGGAAACGATGAAAACGCTCAAGCGCCTGATCGCTGCCACTGGGCCGGCCAGCGCATCCACCCAAGAAGCGCGACTCCACCCGCCAGTCTTCTATCGAGCAGCGCGGTCGAACCTTTCCGCCAGGGAACGGATGTGCTCGATCAGCTCCGGGGGCTTTCGAACTTCGAACTCGAAACCGATCAGCGCCAAGTAAACTGAGAGGGTATCGAGCGAGGAGGCTCCCGTCTCGAGCAGGCAGCGACCCTCGTCGATGGCCACTAACTTCCCCGCGGCGGGGGGAATCCGTTCGCTCGCTCTCTCGACCGACGCGTGCAAAATCACCTCGGCATGGTGCGCGTAGGGCGCCGAGGAGACGCTTCGTGAGACGTACAGAGCGAAGTCACCATCGGGAGGCTTGCGCGGCGCGAACCGCAGGCCGGTCGTAGGCCGCTCATCGATCCGATCGACTCGGAAGGTCCGCCAGGCGTTGCGATCCACGTCCCATGCCGCCAGGTACCACCGCCGCCCGGTATGGACGAGACGGTGAGGCTCCACCTCCCGGTCGCTCGCGGTTCCATCCCGGCTGTGATAGCCGAATCGCAGTTTTTCGCAATCGCGGCAGGCACCTGCGATCACCGCCAGGATCTCCGCGTCCACGGTCGGTCCGCCGTGGGCCAGCGGTTGGATGAAGGATTGTAGCGCCGAGACTCGTCGACAGAGCCGCGCCGGAAGCACCTGCTGCAGTTTGGAGAGAGCGCGCACGGAGGCCTCTTCAATTCCGGTCACCGTGCCGCTCGCCGCCGTTCGCAACCCGACGGCGACCGCTACCGCTTCGTCGTCATCGAGGAGCAGGGGCGGAAGTGTGGCACCTGCGCCGAGCTGGTAGCCGCCGGCAATGCCTGATGTGGAATTTACTGGATAGCCCAGGCTGCGCAGTTTATCGACATCACGGCGTAGTGTGCGCGCAGTCACCTCCAGCCGCTCGGAGAGATCGGAGCCGGACCAATACCGCTGGGCTTGAAAAAGAGAAAGCAATCGAAGCAAGCGTGCGGAGGTGTCCAGCATTTTTCTCTATCGTCCCATGAATTGAGGACCGAAGCTGTCCGCAATAGCTGTTATCGTTTCTCCTGGAGAGAGGAGAACCAATGCCGTTCAGTCAATCACTATTGCCGGAATTTGACGAAGAGATGAAGAATACTCGCCGCCTCTTGGAGTGCATCCCGGATGGCACGCTCGACTATCAACCTCACCCGAGGTCGATGAGTCTCGCTCGGCTCGCCAGTCACGTGGCACAGGTACCGTCGTGGACGAAGTTCACACTGGACCAGGAAGTTCTGGACATGGAACCTGGGTCGAAACCCGTGATCCTAGGGTCGCGGGCCGAACTGCTCCAAGCCTTCGACCAAGGCGTAGCCGAGGCGCGCCAGAGGATCAGCGCGGCCTCTGACGACGACTGGCAGAAGATCTGGACTTTCAAGGTTGGCGGGACGACGGTGATCTCTATGCCGCGCTCCGCCGTCATGCGCAGTGTGATCATGAACCATCTGATCCACCACCGTGCGCAGCTGGGTGTTTTTCTCCGTCTGAACGAGGTGAAGATCCCGGGGATGTACGGGCCGTCGGCGGATGAGAAGTCGTTTATGGACGCGCATGCCGCCTAGGCCCGTTTCAACCGGTCGCTTCCGGGTCACGCCGCACTTTCGCGAACGAACCACGAGGTGATCGGGGGCCGATACTCGGGCTCCGTCAGCTCCCAGACCGGCGCGGAGGCCGGGCTGCGCACCCAAGGTTCGACGAATCGGCCGCGACGGTTTGCGTCGGCTTTTGATCTCCCTGGGCGGCGGCCACCGCAAGTCCCGATTAGGGTGCGGTTCGATCGGACACCCTCGAGCCGCACCTTGAGACGCATTTTGAGCCATGGATTGGATCCCGTCAAGTTGGCTCCGCCTGGTGGAAGGCTGCTCGCGGTGATTGACGACGAGGATATCGAGATCCCTGGTATGGTCTCACTTCGGCAGTCCACATTCAATAGGCATCCTGTTTAAGCCCTACTCGATAAGGTGCGGCTATCCGCGTTGTTCCGGAAATCGCGGAGTATGGCGAGGCACACCAAAAAGCTGGGAGGCCTCGCCGTTGAGATAATGAAGGAGGCGCTGCCATGCAGATTACATTGGAACTGCCCGAAGACATCGTGCAGGAACTTCGATCCAAGTGGAAGGACATGCCACGGCTAGCGCTCGAGAGCCTGGCGCTCGAAGCATATCGATCACACGCGCTCACAGCGGCGCAGCTTCGCAGACTCCTCGGGTTCGAGACGCGTATGTAGGTGGATGCCTTCTTAAAGGAACGCGAAGTGTACGATTTCACGGCGGCAGACTTTGATCAGGATCGTGAGACGCTTCGTCAGATTCGGGCAAGAGAGGGCAGCACTGAGCCCGCCCTCCTGGATAATCGTTGTCGCAGACACGTCGCCGATCAACTACCTCATCCTGATCGGGATGATTGACCTGCTCAGGAGCTATACAAGCGGATTCTTGTTCCACCCGCTGTGCTGGTGAACTCGAGCATCCATTTGCGCCGAAACCCGTCCAGGACTGGGCGGCTAAACACGCCAGCGTGGGTGGAAGTCGTGAATCCGAAAAGCAGCCTCATTCCTGGGCAGCTCGATCCAGGAGAGAGCGAGGCGATCGCGCTCGCTGTCGAGGTCGATGCCGATATCTTGCTTATTGACGAACAGACCGGGCGGCAGGAAGCCGTTCGCAGAGGACTGAAGGTCGCCGGCACGCTTTCCGTTCTCGATGAAGCTGAGCAAGCCGGGCTCGTCACCTTCGACGACGCTGTCGCTGAGCTTCAAAAGACCACATTCCGAGTTTCACAGGCTGTGCTAGCCGAGATCAGGGCAAAGCGATCTCGCTGACGGCCCTTTGCCGCTTGGTTCAAAAAACGGTCGGTTGGATTTTGCCACGAATCCTGGCACATTTTGTCATGAATCTTGTCAACCTACAGGATGGTTCCGCGGCAACGATCAGAATGCCAGCTTAAAACCGAGTTGGATCGACCTGGCCGCGCCGCTGCCAACTTCGGGATTCGAGATTTGCACGTCCGGCGTGGCTCGCGAGCTGCCTAGCAGAGGGTTCGCCCGGCTGGCGGGATTGCCGTTGACGGCCGGTGTGTATTGCGTCTTGTTGAGGATGTTAAAGACCTCGAGGCGGAACTGGCCGTCGAGCCGTTCGGAGAACTTCATATCCTTGGTGAGAGACATATCCAGCAGTTTGAGTCCCCGGCCACGGAAAAGGTTGCGTGCCATGTTCCCATACGTGCCGATCGCCGGCGGGAGCAGCATCGCGCCGTTCGCCATCCAGCACCCGTATTTTGTCAGGGCGGCGGAGTACGTGTAGCCGGGATAGAGCGGAGTGAGGCTTGAGTCCAAGGCGGCCGCCTGGGCCACACAACTGGCATTGCTCATACCGGGAGAAAAAGGCACGGTCACGTAGCCGAGGCCACTAAGTGCCGTCGAATTGCCGTAAAAGTTCCACTTATCGGTCTTTCCGCCAACACCGCTGATGTCGTCGATGGTGTCGGTGACACTCCAGGGCAACGCGCTTTGGATATTCGCGACCGAGTTCAGCTTCCAGCCCTGGAGCAACTGGGCGAAGCTCTTCTTTTGGGGCAGGGCATAGCTCACCGACAGGGTCATGCGATGGCGGACGTCGTCGATGCTATTGCCATAGTCGGATCTTATGTTGAACAGGTTGGACGGAAGCGCAGCACCATTCCAGTCGCCGCCGGCCTCGTCCAAAGCGTGTGCCCAGGTATAACCGAGCAGGTAGGACAGACCATGCCACGGCCGCTCGGTCAAGGTGACCTGCAATCCGTTGTAGTTGCTGAAATCCTGGTTGGAAATCCTGTTGATGTCAGACAAATACGGGAACTTGCTGAAGTAGGGCCGGTTGAGGTTCTCGCAGGTAGCGCTGCTCGATGTCGATGGCAACACGATCTGCGCTCCTGTGTAGGGGGTGTTGCATGCGGGGCCGGTCAACCACCCGGAGCCGGGCGCCGGCGCGTTGATGTTATTCAGGCCGATCAGCCCGGTGCCGTGGCTGCCGACATAGGCGACCTGAAGCGACAGGTCATTAGAAAAGGCATGCTGCAGGCTCAAGTTCCACGAGGGTGCGTAGGGCCGCCGCAGATTCGGATCGACCGCAGTGATGGCACATGGCTTGTTATTCGGCGCCGTGTTCAGCGGCGAATCGCAACGGACGCCTCCGCCGCTCGGCAAAACCGGGCCGGCAATACTCCAGTTCACTCCTGATGTGAACTGCACACTGGCGGTAGTAATGTCGCCGGGACCCGCCATGCCATTTAACAGAGCTCCGGTCGGAATGGCGTTGACACCTAGGGCCGAGACTCCCTGTTGGGAGACAAACACATTGAAACCTTCGATAACGTAGATCAGGCTGCCGCCGCCGCGCAAAACCCACTTCGAGTTACCTCCGATGTCCCAGGCAAAACCCAGGCGCGGGGAAAAATTATTGGTTCGCCGCCAAAGCGAATCGACACCCCGGCCGACCTGCACGAGCCCCGTGGCGGAGGTGGGGTCGAAATTGGCTAACTGGTTGTTTTCCTCTTTGATCGGTGTGACCGTCTCATAGCGCAAACCGAGATTCAGGGTGAACCGGTTGGTGATCCGCCAATCATCCTGCGCAAAGCCCGCACTGGCCCACTCGATGATCGTCCGCGCCGGTTGGCCCAGCAGGACCGAGGGCGGGGCTGTAGGGCTTAGAGTTCCAGTCAGGAAATTCGTAAGGTTCGCAAAAGTAAAAGTGCCCCGCGTCCCAGCATATGTGCCCCCGTTGTAAGTCAGGTGGCGCAGCTCTCCACCGAACTTCAACGTGTGGCGCCCCCGAATGTAAGACACGTTGTCAATCATCTGTTCGGTCCAGTCGGGCCCTTGGATCTTCGGAAAGGTGTTGCAACAGCCGGTCGTGCTGAACCCAGTAATGGTAATCGCCGGGAATCCGCAGTTGGCCGGCAAGCCGGCACCGGTGAGCGCCGAATTCGAGTTCATGCCGCTCAAGTAGCCATAGTCGGGATGGGCGATGCCGGTGCAATCGCCCGGGTAGCTGAGCTGGTTCTCGCGGTTGAACCCTCCACGCAGCTCATTGACTACGGTCGAAGACGGCAGTGAGGTCCAGTGGGCTCCCATCACCATCGATTTGGCGTGCGTAAAAGTAGACCAGTAATCCTGGGCGGCGGCATTGTTCTGGGGTCCCAGTCCTTCGTAATTGCCGATGAAGTATTCGCCCGAGATTGTGTGCTTGGCGGTGAGGTGGTAATCCACCTTGGCGAGCCCGTTGTGGAGGTTGGCCAAGCCAATCGGGGCGACGGAGTAAGAAACCGTGCTGCGGTCCTGAAACACGCCGCTGTTGGTCGCGTCCGTGACGCAATTCCCTGGGCCATTATAGATAAGGCCGGCCATTTTCAGGCTGAGGTCCTTGGGAGGAGTGGCTGCCGAAAGCGCGTTACAGGCATCGAGCACGCTCTGGCCGATCTTACCCAGAGGGGCCCGTGTGGGCAGACTCAGCGATCCCGACGGGGCGCCGATGGTGTTGCGCTGCCCTTCGTATCCGACTAAGTAGAAAACCCTGTCCTTGCGGATGGGACCGCCGGCGGTGCCGCCAAAATCTTCGATTTCGGTCACCTGCTTGGGGGCCCCGGTTTGGATGAACGGATTTCTGGCGTCCATGGCATCGCTACGCCCAAAGGCATAGGCCGTGCCGTGCAGAGTGTTCTCGCCGGACCGCAAGCCCACATTCACGACGGCCCCTGGCTTCCACCCATACTCGGCTTTGGGAACCTGCTGGGTATTGAACTCCTGAATGGCGTCAATGGGCACGATGGAGGTGGCATCGCCAAAAATCGGCGTCGCGTTCACCACACTTTGCGACGAGAAGCCCTCGATCGTATCCATACCATTAAGGATGTACACGTTGTGCTCGCGGCGCATCCCGTTCGAGCTAAGACTCCATTTGCCGCTCCCAGGTGCCAGGTAGGTGCCGGGGCGCAGCTCGAGCAGTTTTTGGAAATTGCGGCCTTGCACCGGCAGCTCGAGGATCAACTGATTACTGATTGTGCCGCCAAGGACGCCATTGGTCGTTTCGACCGGCGCGAGATCGGCGGCCACGGTGACCTGCTCGGACTGGGCCCCCGGTTCGACGACGAGGTCAACGCGGTACTCCTTGCCGACCTCGACCACAATGTTCTGGCGCTCGGTCGCCTTGAATCCCGCGTACTGCGCCTTCACCGTGTACGTGCCTGGTGTGAGTTCGGGCGCATTGTAAGCGCCGGCCTGGTCGGTGGTAAGCGTTCGGGAGATGCCTCTTTGGGTGTCCGTGACGGAAACAATCGCGCCTGCGAGTACCCCACCGGTCTGGTCCGTAACCGCTCCCGTAATCCGGCCGGTCGACCCTCCTTGTGAGAAAGCGGGCATGGCGACGACTAGTGCCGTCAAACACAAACCGGAAAGCGCCTTCGAGGTCCTCGCTAAGTTGGCGCACACCCATTCTGTCCGAGCCATAGGTTACAAAAACCCCCTTTGGGGGAGGAGGTTATCACAGCCGACTTCGTCCGGCAATACTTCAGGCGCCAAGTTCAGACGGGTGTGGCCGAATTCCGCAACTATCTTTCGGCTAGCAGTGCGGCCGTAGCAAGCCTCGGGCTCACCTAGGCTCTAAGAGTTGCGGGCGCGCCGGGACTTGGGGACAGACGGCAGAGCCGCCGGCGAATCCTGCATAGGGAGACGGGTGCGGCGGATGTGGTCGTATGAATACAGGGCAGCGGCCACTGCGCCGGCGGTGGGAACCAGGCCGATTTCACCCGCCCCTTTCGCTCCATAGCCCCCGATTTCGTCGGGTACTTCAATCAAGATGACGTCGATGTTTGGCGTATGTTTGGCCTTGGGGATTCCGAAGTCGCGCAACAGCAGAGAATTGGGTCGTGCATCGGTCGACGGGAAATCCTCGGAGAGGGCGTAGCCCAAGCCCATGTGGACGCCGCCTTCGATTTGTCCGGCGCAGGCCAAGGGATTGATCGCGCGGCCGACGTCGTGAGCCGCCACAACGCGTTCGACACGGCCGTCTTCGCCCAGGATGACGACCTGAGTGGCGTAGCTGAAGGTCAGGTGGGTCTGTGGGTTTTCTAAGGCCTCGGGCGTGCCCGGCCGCGTGGTGAAGTTGCAGACATAATCGCCTGAGTATTCACGGCCGGCAAGGCTCACGAGGCTCGACTGTTTGAGATCGCCCGCGAGCTGACTTGCGGCGCGCTGTGCGGCGGCGCAACTGAGCGTGGTGGCGCGGGAGGCCCAAGTCTCACCGCACTTGGCGCCCATCTCCTTATCCCACCGGACCGTCATGAGATCGAGCGCGAGGCCAGTCTCCTCGGAAACCGCCTGGCGGATGGTGGTGAACACACCCTGGCCCATCTCGGTGTAGCCGGTGAGAATCTCGAGACGGCCGCCGGGCAAAACACGGATTTTGGCGTGGCCGCTATCGATGGTACCGTTTCCAATACCGGTGCTCTTGATGCCGCAGCCAATGCCGGCGTACTTCGCGGTTTTATATATATCCTTGACCGCTTCGAGGGTCTCGCGGATGCCACAACTCTCGCGCATGATCTGACCGGTGGCGAACGGGTCGCCGGGACCGAGAATATTGCGCTCGCGGATGTCATAGCCATCGACCCCGACTTTTTCGGCGAGCATGTCCAGGATGCCTTCGATGGCGAAATGAGCCTGGTTGGTGCCGAACCCGCGCATCGCGCCGCTGGTCGGGTTGTTGGTGAAAACGGCTTTGGATTCGATATCCACGTTGGGCACCCGATACGGGCCGCAGGAGTGACAGGCGGCGCGCAGGAGACATTTTCCACCCGTGCCCGCGTAAGCCCCGGTGTCCCCGACGATGCGCGCACGCACCGCCAGCAGATGGCCCTCGCGATCGGCGCCGACCGTATAGTTGAGGATCATAGGGTGACGCTTGGGATGGAGCTGCGTGGATTCCGCGCGCGTGAGCACGACCTTGACGGGGCGGCCGAGCAGATAGGCTGCCAGAGCCGTCTGCGCCTGGATCGAGAGTTCTTCTTTGGCGCCGAAAGCCCCACCGCTCGACGCCAGCTCGACATCCACGGCCTCGGACGGAAGCTTCAAGATCTTGGCGATCTGGCTGTGGTCGTAGGTCGAGCCCTGGCTTTGCGATAAGACCTTGACCCCTTTCGGCTGAGGCCACACGATGCAGGCTTCCGGCTCCAAAAACGCGGGGTCGACGGGCTGAGTGCGAAAGGTTTGCACAATCACATGCGTGGAGGCCGCCAGGGCCGCTTCCACGTCTCCGCGGGAGAACGCGGTGGTCTCAAGAAGGTTGGGATGGACGTGCAGGTTGCCCGGCGCGTGCACCTGCGGTGCACCCGGCTCGAGGGCAGCCACGGGATCGGTGACCGGCGTGTACACGTCGTAGTCGATCTGCACTTTCTTGGCCGCCTGGCGGGCATGAAACTGGGTGTCGGCCACCACTAGTGCGAACATGTCTCCGACGCAGCAGGTGGTTTCGCCGACAGCCACGAAGACGGGCAGGTCGGGAATGTTCAGCCCGGTACCGCGCTCTCCCGGGACATCGGAGGCCGTGAAGATTCTCACGACACCGGGCATGGCGGCGGCCTGGCCGGTATTGATCGACAGCACCTTGGCTCGCGGATGAGCGCTGAGCACCGGAGCGCCGTAAAGCATGCCGGGCTCTTCTATGTCGTCAATAAAGGGCCGCTCGCCTAATGCCTGCTCTAAGCCGTAATACCGTGCGGGCGATTGGCCGACACCTTGCGCGCCCCGTCCAGTGTTGGGTGGAGAGGTCGGGCGGCGGCCGAATCGCTCGCCGAAGAAGAAATGCCGCCGCGGTTGGCGGCCGGCGACGGACCGGCCGTTGTTCCAAACCTCACCGGCGGTCTGAATGGCATCGATAATCCGCGCATAGCCCGTACAGCGGCACAGGTGGCCGGAGAGGGACTGCTCGACGGCGGCGCGATCGGCGGTGCGCTTGTGCTCGATAAGCGAAGATGCCCGGATCAGAATCCCCGGAATACAGAAGCCGCACTGCACGCCGCCTTCGAGGACAAACGACTCGCTCAAGACGCGGCGTAGCTCCTCGGACAAGCCTTCGAGCGTGACCACCGTGCGATGCTCCATCTGTTCCGGCTTGCGACGGCAGGCAAGGACCGGCTGGCCGTCCACGAGGATCGCGCAGCACCCGCAGGTCCCTTCCGGCGCGCATCCATCCTTGGCGGAGCGGATGCCGCACTCCTTGCGCAATACCTCAAGGAAATGCATTCCAGGCTGGTAGGAAGCGGCCGTGGGATTTCCGTTTAAGGTAAAGTGAATCGTCGGCATGCTTGCGGCGCAGGCCGCCGCGCCTTGATAACGAACATACCACAGAACCCTGCCGGTCCCCGGGCCCAGGGTGTATGCTCTGGTGAGGGACGATCATGACTCGCATCACCATGATGCTGGCAACTATGGCCTTAGGCGTGCCGGTGAGTGCTCAGTGGCCGGCGAAGACGCCGGGGATTCCTCGCACGGCGGACGGCAAGCCTAGGCTGTCGGCTCCCGCACCGCGGAGACCGGATGGGAAGCCGGATTTTTCCGGACTCTGGGAGCACCTCAATGCCCGAACCAGCGCGTACTATCTCAAGGACATTGCATTTCCCTGGCAGCCTTCCGCCAAGGCCCTGTTTGAAGAGCGCAAGGCGAACAACCAGAAAGACAATCCCGAGGGGCAGTGCCTGCCGCGAGGCCTGCCCAAAGCCGATGCCTTCGACATCCACAAAATCGTCCAGACCTCCGAGTTGATCGTGGTTCTCTACGAATACGGGACCACATTCCGCCAGATCTTCATCGATGGACGCGCGCTTCCGACCGATGCCAATCCGTCGTGGATGGGGTATTCGGTGGGCCATTGGGAAGGAGACACGCTGGTGGTCGAATCGAATGGTTTCAATGGGAAGGCGTGGCTGTCGTTCGAAGGTGTCCCGATCAGCGATGCTCTGCACTTGACCGAGCGCATGCGCCGGCGCG
>Ga0306920_100007361_pt1 | contig 14493 bp, 20 predicted proteins | sample flu12Cox44000170_FD_204666 | JGI IMG/M metagenome (GOLD analysis project Ga0306920, IMG submission 204666) | Lab enrichment of tropical soil microbial communities from Luquillo Experimental Forest, Puerto Rico - flux4day.12C.oxic.44.000.170 (v2)... | ecosystem: Environmental > Terrestrial >...
ATACGGGCGGCACGCTCGATAAACTGGAGTCAATTCCCGGGTTCAACGTCAATCTGACAGTCGAAGCATTTCGCCGCGTCCTGGGCGGCTCGGGATGCGCCATGATCGGGCAAACCAGTGAGATCGCCCCGGCCGACCGCAAGTTGTATGCATTGCGTGACGTTACGGCGACGGTCGAGAGTCCTTACCTTATCTGCGCCTCAATCATGAGCAAGAAGATGGCTGAGGGGATCGGTGGCCTGGTGCTAGATGTCAAGACCGGTTCCGGGGCCTTCATGAAAGAAGAGCCAGACGCGACCTTTTTGGCCGAATTAATGGTCGAAACCGGCGAACAGTTGGGAACCAAAGTGGTCGCCCTGATTACCGATATGGACCAGCCATTGGGACGCCTGGTTGGAAACTCGCTTGAAGTCATCGAAGTGCTCGACATCCTACGTGGCGCGGGCCCAGACGATCTGCGCGAACTGTGTCTCGAACTCGCTGCCTGGATGTTTTATGTTGGAGGAGGCGCGAAGAGTCCTGAGCAAGGAAGAACGAAAGCGCAGGAGTTAATCCGGTCCGGTCAGGCACTTCTAAAATTCAGGCAAATGGTGGAGCTACAGGGCGGGGACCCTCGAGTCGTGGATGACACCACGCGGCTGCCGCATTCCCGGTACACGCGCGACGTAACCAGCCCGCAGAGTGGATTCATCAACCAGTTGGACTGCCGAGCGGTTGGTGTCGCATCGGTCGTGCTTGGCGGAGGTCGCGCCAAGAAGGAAGATGCGATCGATCACTCGGTGGGCATAGTTCTGCATCACAAGCTGGGCGATGGCGTGTCCTCGGGCGAGCCGCTTTGCACGCTGCATTACAATTCTGAAAATCAAGCCGCCGAAGCCGCGGCGCTCTTAGCCAAGAGTTTTCATATTGAGGACGACGCTAGGCGAGTGCGCAATCCGCTGATTCGTCGCGTTATCAGCGGATAGGGGAGAGGACAAATGGGGCGATTCACGGGCCTGTTGGGTTTGCTAGCGATGCTGGCGCTGGCCTTTCTGTTTTCCACCAATCGGCGTGCAATCCGCCTGAAGACCGTCGCCTGGGGTCTGGGACTGCAGTTCGTATTGGCGATTTTCGTGCTACGCGTTAAAACCGGTGATTGGTTGTTCGAACAAGCAGGTAGCGGCGCCAAGCGGCTCCTGGACTTTTCCTATTACGGCTCGGCCTTTGTTTTTGGCGAGTTAGGAAAACAGCAGTCTTCGCTAGGGCTCATTTTCGCCTTCCAGGTGCTGCCCACCATCATCTTCATCGCCGCGTTTTTCGCCATTCTCTATCACCTTGGTGTCATGCAGTTGATCATTCGTGCCGGCGCCTGGGTTATGACTGCCGTGATGGGGGCAAGTGGTGCCGAGTCGCTCAACCTTGCCGCCAGCATCTTCATGGGCCAAACCGAAGCTCCCCTAACCATCCGTCCTTTCCTTCCCGAGCTGACGCAATCCGAGTTGATGACGGTCATGACCAGCGGCATGGCGCACATCTCCGGCGGTATGATGGCCGCCTACATGCGGGTGGGGGGCGCGGACCCAAAAAACTTGCTGACGGCGGTCATCATGACCGCCCCGGGTACCCTCCTGATAGCCAAGATGCTGGTTCCAGAAACCGAGAAGCCGCTGACTGCCGGTCGGGTGGAAATGCCGCATATGGAAAAGGAGTCAAACATCTTAGGAGCCATCGCTCGCGGCACGATTGACGGCTTGCATTTGGCGCTGAACGTTGCCGCCATGCTGATCACCTTCTTGGCCTTGCTGGCGCTGGTGAATGCCATGATGGGCTGGATGCACCTGCACATTTCTTGGTTCCCTTACAGTCTTGAAGAGGTGTTTGGCTGGATCCTTTCCCCCGTCGCTTGGCTGATCGGAATTCCTTGGCACGACGCCGCCAGCATCGGCAACCTGCTCGGTACACGCATGACGCTCAATGAGTTCGTCGCCTTTGTGAAGCTGGGGAGCATTAGGAGCAACCTCGATCCCCGCTCCTTTACCATCGCGACCTTCGCTCTGTGCGGTTTTGCCAACTTCAGCTCCATCGGAATTCAGATTGGCGGTATCGGCGCGCTGGCTCCGAACCGGCGAAGCGACCTCGCTCGTTTGGGATTGCGAGCCATGCTGGCAGGAACGATGGCAAATCTGATGTCGGCATCGATTGCGGGAATGCTAATTTCCTAAATTAGTTGTGAGTGCTTTTGTAGCCGGGCAAAACCGCCGCCCCTTCACACCGAACGGTCTAAATTAGTTTCAGTTTGTGCCCATGGCTGGCGGCATAATGTTCGGCCAACAGATCCTGGCCGAAGTCACCGGTAAAATCCCGCCACACCGAGTGAATGTGATTGGCATCGTCCTGGGTATCGTCGAGTTCGATTAGAAAGGAAGCAGTTTGCACGCGGTAATAGTGTGGCTGGCCGTGATTGACGCCTCCTGACCAGGCGAAATAGATATTCCGGCCGGCTTTGTTGATTTGCGCCATTCGCTTTTCGGCCAGTTCCTCAGGTACATTGCGAGCGTACTCTTCGATTAGGGCCATAAGCGTATCGAATTGACGGCGGTTCATCTTATCTGCCGAGAGACCTGACGGCTGGCCCTGGAGGGCGGCTTTCCGGCTTGCTCCGGTAAGAATGTCGCTGTAGGCAGTCGGATTGACAATTGCGATTTTGCGCTGCTCTTCATCGAGGACCTCGATCAGCTCCATGCCGAGAACGTCCTCCCCAGCTAGCGTCCGCAGCCCTTTGCGCGGTCCTTCGAGCACTTCCGCAGGATTCGCGCCAAAAAAACTCGGACCATCGATCACTTTGCCATGGACAACGCTGTAGTTTTGACTCAAATGGTGGCCTTCCACACGATACCCCCAGATCCCGGTATCGGACGGCATTCCGAAAACGGAGAAATAGTAGTTTTCCGAATTGCGAGTCTCTCCACTGTCGTTCTCCATAATTTTCAGCACCTCCTCAAGGCTCATAATGGTCACGGCCTTGATGTACCCCTTTTGGCTGAGGCCTGCCGCTAGCAGGGCGCTGGCCAGATGCTTCTGGTAAGGGCTCATCTCTCGCAAGGCCACTCCCTTTCGGTCCTTGGGAATGAAGTGCCAGTTCTTGCGCTCGTCAGCGTCGAATGCAAACGTAGCTCGGGCCCGCTGCCGCGCATCGAGGCCGGCCAGAAAACGCTTGGCGCACTCTGCCATCAGCGGCGCAATTTGAACCTCTTGCGAATTGATCACGCTACCGTGGCTGTGTTTTCCGCCAATCGTGGCTGCCCCCATAAAGAGCGAGGAAGAAAGAAAGGATCGACGCCTCATATGGTTCCTTCAGAGAAAACCCATGTAACCTGTACCTTGCCACACCGCCGACGGAGTGGGTCAGCGAATCAGTTAAGAACCTGCGCCGGTTCAATGCTCATACTTGACCGAACATCCGTAGGGCCGACTGGTCGGAGTGGCTACCGGCTGTCCTGCCATCGCTTCGTGCAATGCGGCAGTGACGTAGTTCTGGGCGCCTGAGATATCGGACTCCTCCGTTGTAGGCTGGTTGTCGATTGCCCCGTCATAGATCAGGACGCCAGCGGGGTTGATGATAAACATATGGGGAGTTGTTTTCGCCGAGTAGAGTCGCCCCAGATCTCCGTGCGGGTCGAGTAACGCAGCTGTGGGTGCGGCATTCATTCGTTTGAGGTAATCATTTTCCTCTTGCGCCGTGACATAGCCTTGCTGGCCGGGTGCCGAGGAGATGACGGTGAACCAGATGACTCCCTTCGCTGTCCATTCCTTTTGCAGGCGCTGCATGTTCCCGCTCTCATAATGTTTCCTGGTATATGGGCAGCCGTTGTTGTGCCACTCGAGAACCACATACTTGCTACGATAGTCGGATAGGTTGTGCATCTGACCATTACTGTCCTTCGCTTGAAACGTAGGTGCCGATTCACCCACTCGTTGGGCGTGGGCCAAGGAAATCGACCCGAGCACCATGAGAAGACTAATAACGAGAAGCGGTTTCATGAACTGCGCGTCAGTGGTTCGACTCCGCACGGGACCTCCAGCATTTTCAATCAGTTAAGCTTAACGGAGGCTGAACCAGGTGTCCAATTGGTGTCCAACTCTAATTTCGGGATATTCTTTTAGAGTTTCGTCATGGCTCCGCGCACATCATCGGAAACCGTCTTGATGTAGTAGGTCTGCGTTGTCGCAAGATTCGAGTGACGCAAGATCCGCTGAATCACTGAATCATCCACGCCCAAGCGATTCAAGTTGCTTCCCAGGCCGCGCCTTGCTGCGTGCCAGCCGTGCCATTGCAGCTGCTCATCGCGCTTGAAATCGTGATCGGCTTTCCCGTGGGCGCGTTCAGCCTTGTGGCAAACCTCGCAGTGCTTCAGGGAAGGAATAATCTCTCGGCCTAGTAGGTTCTTCATCATCAGCGGCGTGCATTTTCTGGTCCTGAACATCGGGCCCGTTTCTGGATTACCACAACGCAGGCGGTGCATCTCGATCCGCTCTGCAAGGTGACGAATCACCGGAACCGGCGCACGGCTCTTTTTCGTCTTGGGTTCCGTCTCGTGGCCATTCCACCGGGAACGCGAAACGTGAATCTCACCATCGCGGTAATCTTCCCAGTGCAGGGCCTCGATTTCTCGAACTCGCAGCCCGGCAAAAGCAGGGCAGTCAGGATTCGCACACTTGGCCATACGCCACCAGTTCTCTAAGATTGCGGTTACCAACTGGCCCATGAAATTGTGTTTGCTGAATTCCACGTTCCCAGTGACGAGTGAAGCCTTCAACCCGTACCACTGGTCGTGGGGCTTCACCCACTCGGTTGCTGACTTAGCAAGTTCGGCTACCAACCCTTGTTTTTTCTCAAGCGGGACTTCTCGCGTCCACAGCACCCTTTGCAGGAAGGTTTGAAGACCTGGAAGCAGGGGCGTGGACGTGGGGTCTGGATTGAATCCAAACGCCTGAATCGTTTTCTGCAGCCGCTTGGAATCAGGCGGGAAATATACAAGCTCCTCTAATAATCGCTGCCGAAGTGTACGCATCTTGCATGCCTCGCTTTCAATAGCCTTTCGGTACTCCTTTTCCACAGGCGCATCGACTCTCAGTCCCACCAGCTTGTCAGCGAGGGGGCAATCAAGCCGGTGGATCTTGAGCCTGAAGAGCCCACAGAAGCACCGCCCTCATTAACCGGCGGTTCTGGCGGCTCCCTGTCTCTGCCTGATCCGGACTCCATGAGCGACAAGGATCTTGAGGCGTTGCTGCGGTCCAGGGGCATGTTGCGTTAATGGCACCGAATTTCACAACGCTGTTCAACACTTCGCCCCTAGCAAGTGGCGATAACACCATCGTGGCGTCTGGAGCGAAGACTGCTATTCGCGTCTGGAAACTCATCATCACCCCAGGCGCAAATGCTGATACTCGGACGCTGAAGTGCACGAACCAAGGTACAGCCTACACGGCGAAGGTGTCAGTTGCGGCGAATGGCGCATCGGTAATGTCGCCAATGGGCCCGGCACCGTGGGCGATCTGTGATCCTAATACCGCGCTCGTCCTGAATAGCACGACGACCACGACAACGGCCAGCACCTACTACACCAAGAGCCAAGGGGGTAAGGCCAAATGCGGAGAGTCATGGATTCAACTTGTCATCTCTCAATTGCTGAATTATCCGCTTGCTTGGGCGCGAAGGACCATCAACAATCCAGAAGCCTCAGCTATCGATGCAAGCCGTGCAATCGACATTCTGGGGCGCCTAAGTGAATACGGCTGGTTCAGCAAGCCGGCAGACCCTCGGCCCGCCGAAAACACAATTAGCGAGAACACGGCGAAGCGTATTCTCGAGGTAAGCGAGTGCTTGCTGGTAACTTGTCCACATTGTGGCGAGAAACTCTGAAATAGAAAAGCCGCCCACTTTGGACAGGGGGTTTGAGGGTTATCGCCGCTTCGTCAATTGACGATCCTTCACATCCGAATCCGCCGAATCCGCGCGGCTAGAGGCAAGCCTTACAAATCGCTTGCCAGCCGGCTGCCGCAAGAGCAGAATTGCTCGGGCTATCCGCTAAGGAGCGGGATGACAAGTCAGTCGCGAGAACTTCGGGCGTTTGCGGCATGTACAACGTCGTTCCCGGTTGTTCTGCAAGCGGGATGCCGACCGGAGATGCGAAAAACTGCTGGATGCTAAGCAAGACGGGAGCGAGAGTTAGGCATTGCGCTTTCGTCGCAATTTCCTTCTGCTTTGCCGCACGCACTCCCTTAGCGTGCCAATCAGTCCTCCTCCCGCAAGATTTGCCAAACGCCAACAACGTACTCGAGAAAACACCCGCCCGAAAATCTCTACCGTGCGATATGTTCATCCAGAAATACCCTAGGCTGGACTACCAGTACAGGTATTCGACCGGGTTTCGATTAGTCTGCTCTTTTGGCATTATTCAAACTGGAGAAACGCTGCTCACACTCATACGGATCAAGCCCGAAAAACGCGATCCAGTCCTAATGACAGAAAGATTCGAAGTGCCTCGCCTCCCTCCCGAGAAGTTGAACCGCTTCTATTCGGTGCCGCTAAGCCAGATTCAGATAACTATGGGTGGCGGCTTTGCTCTGGGACCGGGACGATACTCGGTGGAGATCCTTTTAATCGATCATCATGGCCATTCCTGTCGAGTAGTGCAAAGCTTAACGGCCGGAATAGAAAAAAAAGAAAGGATCCTATCCGCACTGAGGCCTGGGGCAGTCGCTCCGTTAGTAGGGGGGAACTGGAACGGCAAACTCGTCAGTAGTGGTTTGCGCGTGACCGTGCTACTGCATGCAGACAACCCCGGGGGAGGGCCGTTGGCATATCCGCCTGTGTATTGGTTGCAGTACCTCACTGCCGTGCTGGACCATATCCGTGTCGGTCCGTAAAACTCATTGCTTTCAATCTGGACGCGCAAAAGGAAATCTTTCGCCAGCAACAATTTGACAGAACAGCCTTCCGCGAACTCGCGGACGCTTTGGGGCACGTGCAGTTGGCGATCATCCCTTACCAAGCATCAGAAAAGGCTTCATGGAATGATTTCCTAATTAAACTAGTGCAGGAGGAAGTTTCGGCGAACGACAGATCCGATATTGTGTTATTCCTCGGACCGTCCACTCTTGGCGAAAAGCCGGGGAAAGAAATATTTAGCGAAATCAGAGAAGGCGGCGCTACTTTCTTGTACTTCAGACTTTCCGGCGTGTCTGGCCCAGATCGTATTCAGCGTTGCGTAAAACAGCTGCACGGAAAAACATTTAAATTCTCCTCGCCAGTTACCCTGCGCAAGGCGATCTCTGAAATGCTGCGCAATAGGCAAAAGATGGTAGACCGGAACACGGTTCGGTCGGAGCATTAGCGCAGCACGGGCACGGCCCAGAAGGTAGCGTGCTGGTACTGCTCTCAGAGGCGCTCTGCGGAGACAAACTCAGGCCTGGAGCCGTCGTATGAATCGCCATCGGATTCCCATTCAATGGGCGTTCACCCGAAAGAAGGCCAGACATTTATTTGACTACACAATTAAGCGGTCACGGTACTAGGGGGGAAATTCGAAGTAGAGTCATAAATGCCTCCGATTGAGCGGCATGGGCGCGAGCTGCACGACGAGAAGTATAAATGCTCACGGTTTACGCGTCTGAGCGGTAGTGCTCCCCAGCAAGAGTGAATTCCCTACACTTTGTAGTGAACTACGCAATTCATCGAAGTTGTGGCGATTCGCATGCCATCACCTCGGGAGCCACAGGGCTGCTGGAGTCTTCGAGGCGTTGTTGAACTTGCTTAAGCGTCTGGGGTAGCGGAATGCCATGTTGCAGATCCGAAAATATAGGTCGAAATAGTTCATCAGCCTGATTCTGGGCGGATCTCAGGCACTCCCCCCAATCCGCGTTGTTCCCCGAAGCCTCAATTCTCTGCTTTGCGCGAAAAGCTTGGCACTCAGCCCAAGTGTCTCGAAATAGAGCTATGAAATCCATGATGTCAGAATTGATTCGAGCGCCCATATTCGTGTTACCCCGCTGCGGGCTAAACTGCCCTCACGGCTCACTCCTCATCCTGGCGGCGGAACCGCCTTGAGCGGAACCATGGCTCAGGAACGGCAGGATCACCAAAGCGATTCCAATCAGCGCCCGCGTGGCTGCTGCTCCTGGTCTCGGAAAATGCAATACGCTGTCCAAATCGTCGGCGTCTGGCGCGATTTGTTTTAAAACCTTGAGAAAACAATAGATGCAATGAGTTCGAGCAGCGTCCAAGTGGATGGTGAGATGTCGTCTGAGTTCGCTCAATTTGACACTTGTGACCGTCACATGCCAAGGAAATGGCGCGGGACCGCTGGTAACGGCTCGCCTGCGACGAGAGCCCTGTCAATCTCTCTCCGCTCAACAGTGCCCCAAGCACCCTCGCAGGCTCCCTCTGCCGCGACGCGCGAATGGTGAATTGCACGCGATTCGATATCACCGCTCCTGGAAATTGGATTAAGTCTCCGTTTTCGGCACCTCCATCAGCGCGGCCGCGCGCTTGCCGACTTTCTTGAGCTTCACTTCAAGGCCACGAAGCTCCTCCGGGCTCAGTTCGGAGAACACTATCTTCATCCGCCCGGAATGTTTTCGAAAGGCGGAAACAATGAGATCCTTCCCGCGCGGTGTGAGGTCGACGATACGAACACGCCGGTCTTCCGTGCTCTCGACCCGGGTTACCAAGCCCCTGGCGGAGAGACGGTCCACAGCGATACTGATCGAGCCTGGGGTCAAATCGACGATGGGGCCGATCGTACCAATGCTAAAGACCATCAAAATACTGCGCGGGCGAGTCGAGAGTTGGGATGTATACCCACTCTCGGTTGCGGCGATTCGCAAGATGGAGGAACTGAACTTGCGCTCACGGGTCTGCCGCTTTGCTGGGGAGTATGGCACCGGCAAATCCACCCTCCTAGAAGCCACAGCCGCACACTACGGATTCGGGGACAAGCTCGACGAGGACCCAGCAGCACACGCACCGTCGATTAAGGCATTTTACGGAGGTCGCAGTTTGCATACCCGTCCCACGGAGAGACCTTCTTTACTTTACTCGACCTCAAATTTAGGCGGAACGGGCTATTTTTGCTGTACGAACCCGAGGCGGCGTTATCACCCCAGCGCCAATTGAGCTTCCTCGTGCTGCTCCATGAGGTGCTACAGAAGTACAAAGATGCGCAGTTCATCATCTCCACGCACTCGCCCATTATTTTGGGCTATCCCGACGCTCAGATATTGTCGTTCGACGATGGGCAAATTCATGAAGTGGAATTCGAGGACACGACGTCGTTGCAATGTACGGCAATTCGTGAACGACCGGGAGAAATTTCTGGAGGAATTACTGAAGGAGGACTTACCACTGTTCGAGAATGGGAACCGAGCATGATTCGTGGGTAATGCCCAATTGGAAGGTTCGGAAAGCTTAAAGAATTTGTTTTCCAGTACGTCGTGATCCCGAAGCCGAATCAGGGCATTCGGCGCGTGCCGGGTGGAGGAAAAGTAAATGTCTTGCACTGCCGAAACCGGGGTCTTCTGACACCAAACGGCGACAGTTAACAAGTTGTGGAATGAGTCGGTCATCGCCTGCTCTTCCTCTTTGTTCCTTTGGGGCTGCTGGATTTTCTTGTCCGCGGTGCCATCAGCCGGAGAGCGGTGCCTTTGTGAACTGCTACGTGCTCGGTTTTATCGCTCTGGATGAGGTACTGTGGCACTTCCCGTGTCGCGTGATGTGTGTATCCCTTGAACTTCATGTCTGACGTAATTTTCTTGACGATGACTCCGCTGACCCGACCAGCTTCGGAATTCCATCGGACGTGGTCACCAACCCTGAATGTTTTCGCCATAGGGGACTCCCCCGCTGCTCAGCGAACTGACCAAGTGAATCGAACAAACACCCGTTCGTGTCCTCGCAAATGAAGGGAGGAAAACAATGTCCCGACCAATTACCTTTCCTCGAAGGACACTCGTTCGGGGTGTTTTATCAGACGCACCGTCAAGAACGCACCGAGAAGCACATCAAATGCCAAGCAGAACCCCGGCCACCAGTGCGGCACACCGGGGTTGTCAATGAAGAAATGATGCACGAAATCAAAAACACCGTGCCCGATTAGGGCAGCAACCACGAACCAGAATGTTTTTCTGTAGCCGAGGACGGCAACCAGCAAAAAGGCGCTCGCAATGACGATCTCAATTATCAGTGTCCGGCTAGAACCTCCCATCACAGCGAACAATACATAGTAGGAGGCGATCACGATCATTACGGTCGGATAAAAGGCACGCTCACGATCAAAGCCGATGACAGTCGCCAAACCAACCACAGCCAAAGACAGGATCACGCCGATCAAATATGCCATTTCCTGCCCTCCAGTGGATAGGTTCTCTCGCTGCGCATACCACAGATTTCTACAAGAACAGCCGATCCTGAGGCTCGACGAGTTCCACAGGTCGCGAGCACTCCGCGTCGTCGTTTGTCACGTGATTGAGTCGGCGGCTCACGGGGTAGCACCGCATCACCCGAGCGTCGTAGGGCTTCAGGAGTTCGGAGATCGCTGCCACATTCTGCATTCCGGGATCGAGCCACAGATCGTAGCTGCCGGGATCGAGGATCACGGGCATTCGGTCGTGGACGGGTGAGGTTACGGCGTTTGGTGTCGTCGTCAGAATTGAACAGGTCTTCACCCACTTTCCATTTGAGTCCTTCCAGCCATCCCACAAGCCTGCAAACGCGAACAGTTCTCCATCCTTCCCTTCAAAGCAGTAGGGCTGTTTGGATGTGCCGGTTCTTTTCCATTCGTAGAATCCATCTGCGGGGATGAGACACCTACGCAGTCTTAGCGGATCGCGGAACGCTGGCTTTGTGGCGGCGGTCTCGGATTTCGCATTTATCGTGCCCGTCGCAATCGAAGGGTCTCTTGCCCAATTGGCAATTAAGCCCCAGCGCATCATCGAGATTTGGTGGACAGGCTGTTTCGGGTGTTGCCGAATTACCGGAACGGGCTGCGTCGGAGCGATGTTGTAGCGAGGACTCCAGTCGTCATCCCACGGGTTGCAGTCGAAATACTCCTCGATGATCTGTTTCCGTCGCGAAAGTCGATAGCGACCGCACATGGGGAGAAATTATCGCAGATGGTTGGTTGCTTCTGCATCGCGCCTGTTTGAGCGAACGGGTTCGTCCCTTTCGGCTAGAATCGGCGCATGATCGCGGCGGGTGATTTCTTGACCTTTCGTGATATCGCTGATCAAATGCAGTCCGGTACCGCGAGAATATATCCCAGTGTGCCGTACTGAAACAGGCGCGGCTTAGAATAAAAAGCCCGCGCCGTAGGCGCGCTATTTCTTACCCCGGAACACCCTGTTCAGCTTCGCGGGGTTGTTTCTGTCGCTTGTACCTGAGCCACAAACTTCCGTAGCAACGGCGACGTGTTGTCCTTCTTCCAGATTAGGTTAAATGGGAGCTGGACATTCATATCAACAACGCGGAGCAAAACAATGCCTCGCGGGCAGTGCCAACGCATGGATTCGGTCATCCAAGCAATCCCGATCCGGCATTGGACAAGATTTAGTAAGGTGTCACGATCCGTTGCTTCCTGAATAATGCGTGGAGCGCTCAGGCCGCCGTGAGCACACTCCTCGATCAATCGATCATCGAAAGTTGGATTGGCAGAGCGTTGGAACCAGATGAACGGCACGTTCCGTAGATCACGCAGCCGAATCTTCCCTCGTTTTGTTAGGGGATGACCTTTGGGCACGGCAAGCAAGATTCTGTCCCGCGCGAACTCCCAATGCGCCACTTCTTTGTGCCATGGTGTGATGGTGGCGGCAAACCCAGCCCAGCATCCAGTCGGCCGGACAAGATGGCTTCGACCTGATGAATAGAGAGCAGATGATGCAGAACTAGCTCCGCATCTGGCTGCCGGCGCCGAAATTCGCGAAAAGACTCCACAACCATCCCATGCCAGGATAGCGCAATGGCAATTCCGATTCGAAGGGTACCGGCTTTGCCCAGGGCTATTCGCTCGGCGCGTCGCTTCGCCTGATCGAGGTCTTGCAAAATACGTCGTACATCGCTCAGAAACAGTTTCCCTGCCGCGCTCAATCGAACTCCTCGTGGCAATCGGTCGAACAGCGGGAATCCCATCTCCTTCTCCAAATCCTGGATCTGCCGTGACAGGGGCGGCTGAGCGATATGAAGGCGAGAGGCCGCTCGTCCGAAATGCTGTTCCCCTCTGACCGCGACGAAATAGCGCAAATGCCGCAGTTCCATCTGATATCTCCTGGGTATTGGACGAATACAAACAAAATCTTGGACGTATCGGTCGGAATTATCGCAGACTCGCGATCAGCCGCGCTTGTCCTGAACGCATTGGAATAAACAAACATCAAAGGAGAGGAACAATGAAAAGCGACACTTTTCCACAATGGTCTGATCAAGATGGCTGGGAACCTCCACCTCCCCAAAGATTTCTCAAAAGATCGGAGCTACGTGGCAATCGTCTGCGTTCATCCCGCAGGCGGCATCAAGGAACAGACCGCTGGGCTCTATGCGTCCAAGCTTGCAGACGAGGGCATGGTTGCACTCGCCTATGATGCGTCCTATCAGGGTGAGAGCGGTGGCGGCCCGCTTCAGGAGGCAGACCCATACGCTCGCGTCGAGGACGTGCGCGCCTAAGAGGACCAGCAGTTCTCGAGAAGGGCAGGCCTAACGATTTGCAGGCGGCCTGCGATAGACCCAAACACTCAGCCTAGGTCGAAGGGTTCGGCCTGTCGGTTTCGAAATCAACAAGGAGACCAGCTCATGAGCAAACACGCAGCCATCTCAGGCGAGGAAGGCGCGGATCGGCTCGCGATCCGGGAACTCGTCGAGGCCTACGCACATTGCGCGGACCGTCGCGATGCAAAAGGCCAGATGGCTCTCTTTACTGCGGACACCCGCTTTGTGGTGTATATGAATGCCAAAGATCCAACGCCGTCACAGGAGCTGCATTCACGGGACGCACTCGCTCCGGTTTTCGCGGAGCTGAACCAGTACGAGGCCACTATGCACTTGTCGGACAGAGCACGATCCTAAACCTGACCGGTAACCGAGCCGCGGGAGAGGTCTACACCTTGGCGCATCACGTCACGAGTGATGGTAGAAAGCGAGGCCTGATGATAGCCGCTCTCCGCTACTCGGACCAGTTCGTGAAAATCGACGGTGCCTGGCTCTTTTCCGAGCGCCTGCTCTACGTCGACTGGATCGAGGAGCGCGCACATTCATGACAGTGACTAATAAAGTTGGATTGCCAGGCCACAAACGCCTTGTAGTCGTGGGGGCGACAGGAATGGTCGGTGGGTACGCCCTGCGCTATGCGCTCGGCAATCCTGCCATCGGACTTGCGACGGCGATTGGGCGCAGGAAGCTCGGCATCTCCCACCCGAAGCTGAAGGAAGTTCTGCATCAAGACTTCGCGGACTGCTCTGCACTCGCGGAGGCTCTCTCGGGTCAGGACGCAGCGGTCTTTTGCCTGGGCGAGTATACCGGGGCGGTGTCGGATGAGGAGCTCCGCACGATAACCGTGGACTATACAATCGAGTTCGCGCGAGTTCTCCGCGGTAGCAGCCGTGGTGCGGCCTTCTCATTCTTGAGCGGAAGCGGCGCGGACCCGACGGGGCGAAGTCGGATGCCATTCGCACGCTACAAGGGAGAAGCCGAGAAAACGCTGCTCGCGGCGGGATTCCCTCACGTTTGCGTCTTCCGACCCGCGTACATCTACCCGGTGGAGCCGAGGGAGGAACCGAATTTCAGTTACCGTCTGTTGCGAACGATCTACCCCGCGTTTCGGCTGCTGTTCCCCAATCAAGTGATTCGAGCCGACGACCTGGCCCGGGTCATGGTGGATGCCGTCGTAACCGGTACGGGGCAGCGCGGAGGCCAGGTTTTCGAGAACCGTGACATCCGAGCTCTTGTCGCTTCGTGACGCCTCGCGTGGTTGTGTCTCCCAGCTGTGAAACGCGGGCGGCGAAGTGTTTGACCTCCTCGCCGGCGTTGTCGGCAATCCGGCGCCACTGGCACCGAGCTAAAAACCAAATCCGCTAGGTCTGCCCCTCATCGAAAATTCTCTTTGTGAGCCAAAACCGTCTCCCGACGTAGCAGAAGAAGGCTTGAGCACTGGTGCGGGCGGTACGTCGGCAAGTAGGACGCGAATAGGATCCTGTTACCTGCGATCAAAGCCGTTCTCGAGGCAAGCGGCCAGCTTGGCAGGTCCACAACCGTGAGCGCGACCCAGACCTCTTTCATGGACTGTAATGCTCATTTCGGGGATTGATTGACAGGCAGGAAACCGATATTCCAGCAAATACACTGATCTAACTACCCAGCCGCCCGTCGACGTCCTTGTTCTGACCCAAGCGGCACGCGAACATGAACCGTGGTTCCACCCAGCGGCTTCGATTCAATCGAAATCGTTCCATGCCGGTGAAGACAGGACA
>Ga0306920_100007363_pt1 | contig 14492 bp, 7 predicted proteins | sample flu12Cox44000170_FD_204666 | JGI IMG/M metagenome (GOLD analysis project Ga0306920, IMG submission 204666) | Lab enrichment of tropical soil microbial communities from Luquillo Experimental Forest, Puerto Rico - flux4day.12C.oxic.44.000.170 (v2)... | ecosystem: Environmental > Terrestrial >...
AAGCCTTCGGTGAACCATCCGTATATTGGGCCAAGCAGGTGTCGGGCTTCGTGATGCCGGCCCTGACCGCTCCACAGGCGGGCGAGACTGACCGCCGCGCGCAATTCGAACGCACGGGTTCCTTGCTGGTGGGCGACGGCGATCGCCGCGCGGAAACAAGCCTCGACTTCCTGCCATTCTGTCGATGGCAAACGCTGCAGGAAATCACCCCGCAAGCGATGCAGCTCGGCGTTAGCCCCTTTTGCGCCACTTACCTGCGCCGATGCCAGTGTCTCGGCGAGAACCGCCAGCGCTTGGTCGATTGCCCCGGTCTGGGCGAGCGCCTCAGCCAGCAAACCGAGAAACCCCGGTTCGTGGAGGCGCCACCCCGTCGCCTCCGCTGCCGCTAAGCCCTCCCGGATCCGCTGTACAGCGGCTTGACCTTGTCCGCGCTGCGCTAAGGCGCAGCCTTGAAAAATTTGGCCAAATCCCGAGAAAAAAGCGAACCGATGTTCGTCCGAAACGGCGACCAGCTGATCCCCAAGTTCTTCCGTTTCCGCCATCCTCCTTGCCGAAAGCGCCGCCATGCCAGTGATTAGAAACGCATATGCTAGTGTATGAGGATGTCGGAGTCGGCGAGCGCGCTGGAGCGCCTCGTCTGCCGCCCCGCTTGCCTGATCGGGGTACCCCCGATGCCAGAGCGCCAACGCCAAGGCCGCGACCGCAGTAACACCGATATCCGCCCCGAGTCGCGGGTCGAACGGCCGATGCTCGCTGTCCCGGTATGACCCCACCGCGCGTTCGAGCTGAGCGGTCGCCGCCGGGTAGTCGCCCATCGCGATCAACACCCTCCCGACAAGCCAATGCCCAGTCGCCGACACTCCGGAATCTCCTTGAGATTCCGCTAGCGACAGGAATTCGTTAGCGTAGTCGAGCGCCGCCTTTGGCCTGCCGCCGACGAACTCAGCCGCCCAGAGCCCGCGCAGCATCGAAAAATGAACAACCGTACCCGCTCGCCCCGTGTCCGCGATCAAGCTGCGCGCTCGCCCGAAAGCAGCCGCTACGTCCGGGTGGGCATATCCTTTGACTACGGTCAGCGCGCCCGCAAGAGCGATCTGTAGTCCAAGCTCCTGCTGCTTGCGCTCGTGGGTCTCCGGCAGGTCGGCAACTAGCCGCAAGCCTGTTCTCAGCTGGCTGATCGCCTCCGCGAAACCCGATTTCGCCACGGATTGGCGGCCGGCCAGGCGCCAATACGTAACTGCCTTTTCAAGGAGGCCGGCTTCGGTGAAGTGGTGGGCCGGGATTTCGGGCCGGGTCTGCGACAGGCTGGGAAAATGCTCTTCGAGCGTGCCGGCGATCCGCGCGTGCAATGATTGGCGGGGGCGCCGCAACAGCATGCCGTAGGCGGTGTCCTGCACCAGTGCGTGCTTGAAGAGAAAAGTAGCCTGCGGCGGCACCCCGCTCTGGAACACAAGCCCTGAAGCGACGAGCCGGCCGAGCGCGAATTGCACCTCCGCCTCGCTCCGCTGCGCCACCGCGGCCAACAGCTGGTAGGAGAAGTCGCGCCCGATCGCTGCGGCAACCTGCGCGATTTCCTTGGCCACCGGGCCAAGCCGGTCTAGCCGCGCCATAAGCGAAGCATGCAGGGTCGCCGGCACCGCTGACGATGTGGCCAGAATGGCTTTGACGGCTCCAGTCTCGAGCACGGCCTTGGTCAACTCTTCGATGAAGAGAGGCACACCATCGCTGCGCTCGACGATCTCGTCGACGATCTCGCCCGACAGCGCCAAGTCGTGGCCGATGATCTCGCGAACGAGCTCATCGCTTTCGGGCCGTCCGAGCCGTCTCAGAGACAAGGTCGTCACGTGCGGCAGGCCCGTCCATGGCGTCTTGGACTCAGGACGCGAAGTCACGATCAGCAACGCCGGCAACCGCGCGACAGATTCAACCAGGAGATCGAGCAGTTCCCGGGAAGTCGGGTCCGCCCAATGAAGGTCCTCGAAGATCCCCAGTAACGGTCGCCGCTCGGCCAATCCAATAAATTGGCGGAGCAGCGCGTCGAAGACCTTCTCCTTTTTGCTTTGTGGCGTAAGCTCAACCGCCGGGTAGCGGTCAGTCAGCGGCAACGACATCAACTCGGCGACCAGCGGCAAGTCATTTTCCGCAGATGCGGCTCCGGACAGCAGAGTCTGCAATTTGTCGAGCCTATCCCGTGCCGTGTCGTCGGGCTTAAAACCCGCCGCCCGCTCGAGGTGGCCAATGACCGGGTGAAAGGCGCTGTGCTGATGATGTGGCGAGCAGAAATACCGCAGTCGCGTATGCGGCTCGGTTTCAACCGATTCTCGCAACGCTTCGGCCAATCGCGATTTACCGATACCCGGTTCGGCCAAGATCAGCACGACCCGACCCGCGCCAGCCTTAGCTTCTGTCCACCGGCGGCGCAGCAGTTCCAGCTCTTCATCGCGACCGACGAGCGGGCTCTTGCCCGAGCGCAGCGCCTCAAACCGGCTGCCGACCCGGCTCTCGCCAAAGACCCGATAGGCCGAAACCGGCGCCTCCAAGCCTTTGATCTCGACCGCGCCGAGGCTCTGGTATTCGAATAGGTTCCCGACCAACCGGTGCGTATTCTCCCCAATCACAACTGTATCGGGCTCGGCCAGGGCTTGCAGCCGGGCTGCGAGGTTTGGCGTCTCGCCCACCACCGGCTGCTCTTGGGAGGCCCCCGATCCAATCAAATCACCGACGACGGCAAGCCCGCTAGCGATGCCGATCCGCACCTGCAGCAATTCCGAGGTCTGTAGCTCGCGGATTGCCGCGACGACCGCAAGGCCGGCTCGAACTGCGCGCTCCGGGTCGTCCTCATGAGCAATCGGATAGCCGAAATAGGCCAGAACCCCGTCGCCCATGTACCTGGCGACAAACCCTTCGAATGTCGCGATGATGTCGGCGACTGAGCGATGATATTCGGCAATGACATCGCGGAGATCCTCAGGGTCAAGGCGCGCGGCAAGCGCGGTCGAGCCAACCAGATCGCAAAACATTACGGTCAGCTGCCGGCGCTCTGCGGTCGACGGACCGATAACGTTCCGCGGCTGCTGCGTCGATTTCAGCCCGGTCCCGTTACGCAGCGAGGCAATTGCCTCAAGCAGCTTGCGGCGATGCCCGACGAGGTTGACGCCGATGTCCTTGAGGTCCTCGGCGGTCAGCTCGGGTAAGATCGCCGAATCAATCGCGTTGTCGCGAAATACCTGCTCGTATTGCTGCAGCCCAAGGCCGCGGAGCCAGATTGCGATATCCACCCTTGCCTCTCCGCCGCGCGAACCCACCCTACCGCAAGTTCTCGCTTCGCGCGACGGGTCTAGGCGCCTTATCGGCGCCAGAACCTCGGTCGATGCATAGTGCAACAATAGCCATCGCAATCGGTCCTTAAAGTGATCGAGGGCGGAGCGTCATCTTGGCGTCACCACAATCCGCGTTTCAACCAATCGTCTCTTTGATGATAATCGCGTCTGATTGGCAGCACCCGCGGCATATGGCCCTTGCTTCAACTCGGCCGAGCAGCTCTCGGTCGGTCCAGGCGGGATTCGATACGCGCATCCTTGGTCCGCCGCGACAATACGTGCGACCACGTATGCGAGGAGCCGTTAAGTACGGGCTGGCGCTTCCGCGAGGGCGGTATAACTTCTCCTGGGCCTGCCAAGCCTGAAGGTACCGTCCGATATCGCGCCATCGAGATCCATGACGCGCTCAGCATCTCGGAGCAGGTTGAGCTCTGGACCGAGCGTCGCGGTCCTCCGCAGCGGCGGGACGCGACTGATCGGGCCGACCATGGGGCGATGTGCCCCTTAAGAGACCTTGCCGGCGAGCCCGGTACCCTCCGAGCCCGGTTGGACAGTGGGCATTCGTGCCGTGACTTCTCCACGTGCTGCGCTGATGACGGTCCACGGGCAATATCACGTCGCCCCTAAGCGGATCGGCGCGGAACGGTCGTCAAAACTCTACGCCTGTACAGATCGACGGGCCTGCAGTAGGTGTCGCAGCGCCAACGGCAAGCAATTTGGGGAGCGATATGTTGAAACACAGAATCTTTGCCGGCCTGCTGACCTTGTCCGCTATCGCGGCCACACCGGCGGCGTTCGCACAGACCACCCCGGACTACGCGGCGATTGTCGCTGCCCCCGACCGCAGCGACGCGGACCGCAAGCTCGACACCAATCGCGCACCGGCCCAGTGGCTGGCGTTTATTGGCGCCAAGCCGGGCATGAAGATCCTCGACATCTTCGCGGTATACGGGTGGAAGGCGGAACTTCTGGCACGTGCAGCGGCCCCGGGCGGCAAGGTTTACGCGCAAAATTCGGAAGCCGGCTTTGCCCGCGTCAAGGACCGGCTCGATGCGCGGCTCAAGGCCCCGGCGGCCGCCAACATCGTCTCGGTGGTGCGGCCATTCGAGGATCCCGCACCACCGGACATGCATGACTTCGATCTCGTGACGTTTTTCTACGCCTATCACGACGTCACTTATCTTGGCGTCGATCGTGCCAAGATGATCAAGGCGTTCTACGATGCGCTGAAGCCGGGCGGCGAATTGGTCGTAGGTGATTACTCGGCCAAGCCCGGCGCCGGCACGAGCGATGTCAAGACCCTGCACCGTTCGGACGAGGCGCTGGTCAGGTCGGAGATCGAGGCGGCGGGGTTCAAATTCATTGACCGCGGCGATTTTCTGCACGTTGCCGGGGATGCTCGGGACGCCCCCTCGCATTCCGCGGCGCAGCCGGTCGATATTTACCTGCTGAAATTTCGCAAGCCGGGCTGACCTGCGAACAGCGCCGGGCTCGTCGCGACCTACTCGGTCAGTCCATCCCGAGAACATATCAGGAACATATAATATTCAGGCTCTCTCCCAAATCTGTGTCACTGGAATGCCGTAATGCCGGACATTTTTGCCGCTTCACCTGCTCCGTCCTGCTCCCTCCTGCTCTTTGGAAACGGAATCTATGAATATCAACCACTTGGTACTGATCCAATCGCGCCCCGCGCGCGCGAGGCGCGCGCCTGCGCCCGCGAAGACACCGGCCTTCTCCGCGCGAGGCCTTGGTATAGGGCCATGCTGGGATGACCGAGGACTACATCGGGCGGTCGCTGCGACGCCTCGAAGACGAGCGGTTTCTGACCGGGCAAGGGCATTATGTCGATGACATCGCGGCACCAGGCCAGCTGCACGCTGTCGTGCTGCGCTCACCGCACGGGCATGCGGTGATCGAAGGCATCGATACTGCGGCGGCGCGCGCGATGCCGGGGGTGCATGGTGTGTTCACCGCTGCCGATCTCGACGCCGATGGCATCGGGACATTGCCCTGCATCGCCCGGGTGGCGACAGTGGCGCCGATGATCGTGCCGCCGCGTCGGGCATTGGCGCGCGATCGGGTTCGTCATGTCGGCGACCCCGTCGCCTTCGTAGTCGCTGACACGGTAGAGCAGGCGCGGGACGCCGCGGAGCAGGTCGCTGTGACCTACCGGCCGTTGCCGGCGGTGGTCGATGCGATAGAGGCGCTCGCGGCACAGGCGCCGCTATTGTGGGATGCGGCACCGGGCAATCTGTCGTACCGGTTCGAGCGCGGCGACAAACCAGCGGTCGAGGCGGCGTTCGCCGCGGCTGCGCATGTCGTCGAGATCGAGCTGGTCAACAATCGGCTGGTCGTCGCCCCGATCGAGCCGCGCGCCGCGATCGGCACCTACGATGCCGCCACCGACAGCTTCGACCTGCTGCTAACCGGCCAAGGCGTGCACAGTCTGCGCCGGCAGCTCGCCGAGGCAGTGTTCAATATGCCGCCCGACCATATCACCGTGCGCGCCCCCGATGTCGGGGGCGGGTTTGGCGTCAAGAATTTCCTCTATCCCGAATGGGTGCTGGTGCTGTGGGCGGCGCGGCGGCTGGGCCGGCCGGTCAAATGGGTCGCCGAGCGCGGCGAGGAGTTCACGAGCTGCGCGCAAGGCCGCGACAACCATACGCGGGCGCGCCTGGCGCTCGACCGCGATGGCAGGTTTCTCGCCCTCGATGTCGACACGGTCGCCAATCTCGGGGCTTATCTCTCGACCAACGGCCCGGGTAGCTCGACCAATTCGCCGGCGAGCGCCATGGGTGGGGTTTATGACATCCCGGCCGTGTTTATGGCGGTGCGCGGCGTCTTGACCAACACGGTGCCGATCGATGCCTATCGCGGCGCCGGCAAGCCCGAGGCCAACTACCTGATCGAGCGGCTCGTCGACCGCGCCGCGCGCCGGCTGGCGGCCGACCCGGTCGCGTTGCGTCGGCGCAACCTGATCAGCAGTTTCCCGTATCGCAGCGGTCTCGGAGTCACGATCGATTGCGGGCGTTTCGCGGCCAATCTCGACGAGATGGCGCAGCGGCTTCGGTCCGACGGCTTTGCCACTCGCCGGCAGGACGCGGCGGAGAGCGGCCGGCTGCGCGGGCTCGGCGTCGCCTGTTTTCTCGAGACCTCGCGCGGCACGCCGGGCGAACACGCCGAGATCCGCTTTGAGCCGGAAGGCAAGGTGGCGCTCGTGCTCGGCACCCAGTCGAACGGCCAGGGCCACGAGACCAGCTTCGCGCAGATCGCTGCCGATCTGTTGGGGCTGCCACTTGGAGCATTCCGTTTTGTCCAGGCCGATACCAGCGCGGTCAAGAGCGGCAACGGGCATGGCGGCGCGCGCTCGATGCATATGGGCGGCAGCGCGCTTTACCTCGCGGCGCAGATGGTATTGTCCAAGGCCCGCACGATTGCCGCCCACTTATTGCAGGCCGATGCGAGCGAGGTCAGCTTCGGCGCCGGACGCTTCACGGTTGCCGGCAGCGAGCGCGGCATCGACCTTTTGGCGCTGGCGGAAGCGGCCCGCGACCCCGCCAATCTGCCGGACGGCGTGACCCCGGGGCTCGATGCCGATGCCTACAACGCCTCGGACGTCTTCACCTTTCCAAATGGCTGTCACGCTGCCGAAGTCGAGATCGACCCCGAAACCGGAGTGGTGACGCTCGAACGCTATCAAGCGATCGACGATTACGGGCGGCTGATCAATCCGATGTTGACGAAGGGCCAGGTCCAGGGCGGCCTTGCCCAAGGCATCGGGCAAGCGCTCTTCGAGCACACGGTTTACGACCAGCAATCGGGCCAGCTGCTGAGCGGCTCGTTTACGGACTATGCGCTGCCGCGCGCCGATGATCTGCCAGCGCTCGACATTACCTTGGCCGAGCTGCCGACCGCGGTAAACCCGCTCGGCGTCAAGGGTGCGGGCCAAGCCGGCTGCATGGCCGCACCGCAGACCATCATCAACGCGATGCTCGATGCGCTGGCACCGCTCGGCGTCGCGCATATCGACATGCCGGCCACCCCCGAGCGGGTCTGGCGCGCGATCCGCAGCGCGCGCAGCGGCTGATCAATGCCGTCAACCCGAGACGCTGTGCCTGGGCGGCGGCTCCCTGCCAAAGACGCTGCGGCCGCCATGCGCGTGCGAATTCTCCCGCTCTTGATCGACCAGCTGGGCAAAGGTTGGGCCGGCGGCGCGGCCTTCGAGCCCTCGCGCCTGATCGTCGAGCCGCTTCAGCGCGGCAAGTTCTTCCTCGCGGCCGAGCCGGGCCTTCGCCACCGCGGTTTTCAGCACCCGGATCGTCTGGTCGTAAACCGTGATCGGCACCGGAAAGGGATGGCGGTCCTTGCCGCCATGAGCGAGCGAAAACCGCGCCGGGTCGGCAAACCGGTAGGGCGCGCCATGGACGATCTCGGCGACCATCGCCAGCGACCGCACCGTCCGGGCGCCGACACCCCGGGTCAGCAGCAGCCCGGCAAAATCCCTTGGGCCGGCATCAGCCGCGGCAGCCAGGGTCGCGTGCAGCCGCCCGAGATTGACGTCGCCGGCTCGCACATCGTGATGCGCCGGCATGACCAGATGCGGCAACAGCGGCTGGTCGGGCAGTGCGGGTGCCGGGGCATCGCTTGCTGTCGACACCCGACGCAGCTCTTGCACGATCCGGTCGGGTCCCAGCGAGCCCAGCAGGTCGAGCTGGCGGCGGCGCGAAGGGTCGGCGCGCCGGTCGGCGAGATTGACAATCTCGCCCTGGGGCTCGCCGGCAATCGCCGCATGCGGTGCATCGACAAAGCTGGTGAGGCCTTCCGAGAGCCAATGGTAGCGCCGCGCCTGCCGGCGGCCGCCGTTCATCCCCTGCTGCACGACAGCCCAGTGGCCGTCATCGGTTACGATAAAGCCGTGCAGATAGAGGTCGAACCCGTCCTGCACCGTGGCACTGTCGACCTTGGCAACGAGCCGGTTCGCCGTCGCGAGTACCGCGCCGTCAAAGCCGACCCGCGCGCCGATATCCTGGAGCTCTTGCGGGGTCCGTCGCGAGTGCGCCCCGCGGCCGCCACACACATGAATGCCGAGCTCGCACGAGAGCGGTGCCAGACCGCGTTTGAGTGCACCGACAACGCTCGTCGTGATGCCGGAGGAATGCCAGTCCATCCCCATCACGGCGCCAAACGACTGGAACCAGAACGAGTGCGCCAGGCGGCGCAGCAGCTCGTCGCGCCCATAATGGTGGATGATCGCCTCGCTGATCACCGCACCCAGCCGCGTCATCCGGTCGGCCAGCCATCTCGGGACATGGCCGCCATGCAATGGCAGATCGGCGCTGCCGGCTTTGCGAGCCATCAGCGGGCTCCTGGGGATCGGGACAACTGCAGCTTTGTCCTCCACTATATGGGAAAGCCAAGTCCGGCGGGGGATCGATGTCGTTTTTGACCTCGCGGCAGCAGGTGGCGCCACAGGGGATCGGCAAACCGGTTCGTCGACGCGAGGATACGCGCTTTCTGACCGGCGCGGGCCGCTACGCCGACGATATGAGCCTGCCGGGCCAAGCCTACGCGTATGTGGTGCGCTCGCCGCATGCGCATGCCAGGATCGTCGGCATTGAAATCGGGCCGGCGGCCGGTTCGCCTGGTGTCTTGGCGGTCCTGACCGGAAGCGACGCGGCAGAGGACGGGCTGCAGCCGATCCCGCAGCGGCCGGTTCCGACGAACCCGCACGGTCAAGAGCCGCGACAGCTCGCCGTTCTTGATCGCGCCGCACCCGGTGCTGGCGCTCGGCAAAACCCGGTATGTCGGCGACCCGGTCGCTGTGGTCGTGGCCGAGTCATTGTGGCAGGCAATGGATGCTGCCGAACGCCTTGTGGTCGATTACGACCCGCTGCCCGCGGTGGTGCGGTCGGCGGACTCGCTGGTAGCCGGAGCCCCGCTCGTCTGGGAGGAGCACGGTACAAATCTGTGCGTCGACTCCGAAACTGGCGACAAGGCGGCGACCGAGCTTGCCTTCTCGGAGGCGGCGCATGTTGTGCGACTGAAAACGGCGATCAACCGGGTGACCGGCGTGCCGATGGAGCTGCGGGCGGCTGTTGGCGTCCATGATCAGACCGCGGCGCGCTACACGGTTTATACCTCGGCTGGCGGCGGCGTGGTTCGGCAGCGCGATGACATCGCGGCCGTCCTTAGTGTGCCGGCCGCGGCGGTGCGCGTGGTCTCGGGCGATGTCGGCGGCAATTTCGGCATCCGCAACAACACCTGTCCTGAGTTCGCGCTGGTCGCCTGGGCGGCGAGACGGATCGGCCGCCCGGTCAAATGGTCGTGCGAGCGCCGCGACGCCTTTGCCAGCGATTTCCACGGCCGTGACCTGACCTCCGAGGCAGAGCTCGCGCTCGACAAGCATGGCCGTTTTCTTGCCCTCCGAGCGGTCAACACCAGCAATCTCGGCGCCAGCGCGATCTCTTTTGTCCCGCTCGCCAAGGGGATCACGGTCTCCTCCAGCGTCTACGACATCCCCACTTCCCACATGCGCGGCCGTGCGGTGGTCACGAATACCTCGCCGACCTCGGCCTACCGCAGCGCCGGGCGCCCGGAGGTCATGTTTGTCCTCGAGCGCTTGATCGACATCGCCTGCCGCCGCCATAGCTTTGACCGCATCGAGATCCGCCGGCGCAATCTCGTGACACCGGAAGCGATGCCGTACCGCAATCCGCTGGGTCTCGTCTATGACAGCGGCGACTACCCCGCCTCATTGCGGCGTGCGGCGGAATTGGGCGATTGGACGGGGTTCGAGGGTCGCCGAGCCGAGGCGCGCCGGCACTCCCGCTATCGCGGCATCGGCATCGCCGCTTCGATCGAGCTCAATACCGGAGCGCCGCGCGAGCGCGCCGAAATTACGATCGATCCTGCGGGCATCGTCGAGCTCGTGCTGGGAACGATGGCGGCGGGCCAGGGCCACGAGACGAGCTTTGCCCAGGTGATCAGCGAGTGGCTCGGGGTCGAGCCCGACCAGGTCCATCTGGTGACTGGCGACAGCGACCGCGTGCTGGCCGGCGGCGGCTCGGCCTCGGCGCGGTCGATGCGTCTCGGATCGTGGGTCATCGCCAAAGCGGCCGACACGATTGTCGACAAAGGCCGCTGCATCGCCGGCGCGATGCTCGAGGCGGCAGAGCAGGATATCGAATTTACCCAGCAGCGCTTTGTCATCAAGGGGACCGACCGCGGCGTCGGCCTGCTCGAGGTGGCTGCGGCGGCACTCGGCGGCGGCGTTCCGAGCGATTTGTGCGGACCGCTGATGGGGATCTCGGACGAAACGATGAGCATCCCGTCCTTCGCCTATACCTGTGCCGTCTGCGAGGTCGAGGTCGATCCCGAGACGGGCGTCGTCGATATCGTCCGATATGCGTCGGTCGATGATTGCGGCCGAGCGGTGAACCCGATGCTGATCCACGGCCAGAGCCATGGAGGCATTGTCCAGGGGATCGGCCAGGCGCTGTGGGAGGCGTGCGTCTATGACCCCCGATCCGGCCAGCTTCTGTCTGGCTCGTTCTTGGATTACGCGATGCCGCGCGCCGACCTGTTGCCGGCTTTCGACACCGCGATCAGCGAGGTGCCGTCGACCACCAACCCGCTCGGCATGCGCGGCGGCAGCGAAGGCGGGATCACCCCGGGGCTCGGCGCCGTGGCCAACGCGATTGTCGACGCGCTCGCCGAGTTTGGCGTCGATCATATCGAGCTGCCGGCGACACCCGAGCGCGTCTGGAGTGCTATCCGCGCCGCGCGTCGCAATGGTACGGGCGCAGCGAGGTGAACCGCGCTCCGCTGCGCCGATTTTGGTATGTTGCGGCTGGTGAACATCGAATGAGGAGGAACGGGATGGCTCACGGGATGACGCGTCGCGAATTCGCGGCTGCCGCGGGAGCGGCGACATTGGCTGCGCACGGCTTTGGCAGAAGGGCGCGCGCGGCCGATACAAAGACCTTGCGCTTTATCCCGCAAACCGATGTGCAGGTGCTCGATCCGATCTGGACCACGGCGTATGTCACTCGCAACCACGGCTATATGGTCTTCGACACGCTGTTCGCTATCGACTCGAAGTTCAAGCCGCACCCGCAGATGGTCGAGGGTTTCGAGGAATCGTCTGACAAACTCAATTACAGTTTCGTGCTGCGCGACGGGCTCAAATTCCACGACGGGCAGCCGGTGCGCGGTGCCGATTGCGTGGCCTCGATCAAGCGCTGGATGGCGCGCGACGCGCTCGGCCAGACCCTCGCCACCGTAATCGCGGACATGAAGGGCGGCGACGACAAGAACTTCTCGATCCACCTGAAGGAGCCCTTTCCGCTGCTGATCGACGGGCTCGCCAAGATCTCCAGCCTGGCGCCGTTCATGATGCCTGAGCGGCTGGCCAAGACCGACCCCTACCAGCAGGTCACCGAGATGGTCGGCTCGGGGCCGTTCAAATTCGTCAAGGAGGAACACCAGCCCGGCAACAAGGTGGTGTACGTCAAGAACACCGACTATGTGCCGCGCAGCGAGCCCCCCGACTGGGCTGCGGGCGGCAAGGTAGTCAAGGTCGACCGGGTCGAGTGGATCGTCGTGCCCGATGTCGCGACGAAGACGGCGGCGCTGCAAAACGGCGAGGCCGATTGGTGGGAGAACCCGCCGGCCGACATCTGGCCGGTCCTCGACGGCAGTCGCGATATCTACATGGTGTCCCAAAGCATCCGTCCACTGGGCTGTGTACGCTTCAACTGGCTTTATCCGCCCTTCGACAACGTCAAGATGCGGCAGGCGGTGATGATGGTAGCGAGCCAGGCCGATTACATGACCGCGTTCGTCGGCGATCCGAAATTGTGGAATGTCTGCCCCGGGTTCTTCACCTGCGGCGGCCCGATGGAGAACAACGCCGGCTCGGAATGGCTGACCGGTAAGCGCGACTACGACAAAGCCAAGCAGCTGATCAAGGAAGCCGGTTACAACGGCGAAAAGATCATTCTGATGGACGCAGTCGATCAGCCGCTGATCCATGCCGAGGCGCTGGTGACGGTGGATATGCTGAAAAAGCTCGGCCTCAATGTCGAATACGTGGCGGCGGACTGGGGCACGGTGGTGACCCGCCGGGCCTCGAAAAAACCGCCGGCAGAAGGCGGCTGGAACATTTTCGCGACCGGCTGGACCGGGGCCGACCTGCTGGATCCGTCCACTAATGTGATGCTGCGCGCCAACGGCGAGCAGGCCTGGTTCGGCTGGCCAAAGGACGAGCAGCTCGAGGCGCTGCGCACGCAATGGCTGAAGGCGGAAGATCTCGAAGACCGGCAGGCGATCGCCGCGAAGATCCAGCAGCGCGCCTTTGAGGTGGTGCCCTATATCCCAACCGGGCAATACGAGTTCAAAACCGCTCTACGCAAGACGGTTAAAGGCTACATCGAAGCTCCGGCGTTCTTTATGTGGAACATCGAGAAGACCTGAGCGCTCGCTAGATCAGCACGGCCCATCCTTCGAGGCGTCGATTTGCGAGGCACCTCAGATGAGGACTTTAACTGCTACCTCATGCTGAGGAGCGCCTGACGGGCGCGTCTCGAAGTATGGACTCCGGCGGTGCAGGGTGATCGCTCGGCGAACCGTCGCTTCGCTGCCACGCTGGAGCACATCCTACTTTCCTTCTGCGCTGACCGGGACGGCACTGGCGCTCGTCGGGACCAGCGGCTTGAAGGCTGGCTGAAACCAGCGCTGGGCGATCAAAGTCGGCACCACTGCACTGCCGATCACCGCAGTCAGCAGTATCGTGTACTGGCGCTCGTCGATGATGTGATTAGTCAGCCCGAACAGCGCCGAAATCGACCCGAAAGTCAGCCCGGTCGACATCATCAATGTCGTATACATCCCCTCCCTGCGCTGGAACCGGAAGAGCAGGATGCCGACAAACTTCGTGATCATCTTGACCGCCAGATAAATCACGATCAGACCGGCCGCATCGACAATAACATCGGCGCGTACCAGCGAGCCCGCTTTTAGAAAATAGAACGGGGTGAAGGCGATCACCCGGGTCCGGTGCATCAGTTCGCGGTCGGCGAGAAAGACCGGTGCGAGCGCCATGCCGATCAGATAGGCCGGCAGGACCGCTTCGCTCTTGGCGGTATTCGCCAGCCCGCCGAGCACGAACAGGATCAGCAGCACGAACTTGATGTGCGGCTCGCTGACCCGCGAGCCGAGCCGGACGAAAAACCATGGTGTCACTCGCGGCAATAGGAGCAGCGCGAACACGGTTGCCGCAGCAAAGCCCACCAGCCAGAAATTTTAATTGGCGAATACCAGGCCGAGCGCCAGCACCGTTCCGATGTCATTGATGAAGCACGCCACCAGGATGATCTTGCCGATCTCGGTGTTGTTGAACCCGGTCTCGACCATGACCGCGTAGACCACGGCAACGGAGGTGGTGGACAGCGCGATGCCGGCGATCCGAGCCTGTGGCCACGGCCAGCCGGAACGAAATGCGCGCAAGCGAGGACACCCAGATAGGGCGCAAAGAAGCCGACTGCTCCGATTGCCATTGTCGATGCGAAATTCCGGCGAATGACGTTCAGGTCGATTTCGGCGCCCGCCAGGAAGGTGAGCAGGATCGCCCCAAAGCCTGCGAGGTAATTGACCCATTGTGTCAGTTTAAGGTCGACGAGATTGCCGGCCACCGCGCCGATGATGATCTCGAGCAACGCGACGGAAACCGCGACCCACGCCTGCATCGACGCCGCGATCAGCGCGAGCCCGATCCACAGCGCTGAGGCGAACCAGATTCTGTCCATTCCAAACCCTCTCATCCGTGGGCAGAGGTCTCGCCGGAACCAGCCGCCTGAGGGCAAAATGAAACCCGCCGGGCGGCGGGTTGCGAAAGACCCCGCCACGCAAATGGCAAATGGCAGGGGTCATCAGCCAGTGCGGGTGGTTTAGGGGAACTCCATCCCCTTGCGCCGGCACTCTAACAGAGCGCCGAATAGGCGAGCAATAGGGCGGCCACCTTGCCATGAGTTTAAAGGAGGTGCGATGAGCGCGGACACGATGCCGGCCACTGAGAGGGGGTTTGCTGCAGCGGCGCGCCGTCGCCTTCATCCTCCTGCTCGCCAGCAGCCTGTTCGCCGACATGACCTACGAAGGCGTCCGGAGCATCAC
>Ga0306920_100007364_pt1 | contig 14492 bp, 10 predicted proteins | sample flu12Cox44000170_FD_204666 | JGI IMG/M metagenome (GOLD analysis project Ga0306920, IMG submission 204666) | Lab enrichment of tropical soil microbial communities from Luquillo Experimental Forest, Puerto Rico - flux4day.12C.oxic.44.000.170 (v2)... | ecosystem: Environmental > Terrestrial >...
GCTGTCCGCGCGCCTGGGCTGGCTGTCCGCGCGCCTGGGCTGGCTGTCCGCGCGCCTGGGCTGGCTGTCCGCTCGCCTGGGCTGGCTGTCCGCGCGCCTGGGCTGGCTGTCCGCGCGCCTGGGCTGGCTGTCCGCTCGCCTGGAGTGGCTGTCCGCTCGCCTGGAGTGGCTGTCCGCTCGCTTGGGCTGGCTGTCCGCTCGCCTGGAGTGGCTGTCCGCTCGCTTGGGCTGGCTGTCCGCTCGCTTGGGGTGGTAGCCGCCCTGACAGGGGGACGCCGGCCAGTGCGCGGTGCGCCTGGCCGGGGCGGCCGGGCCCTGGCATCGGCCGTCTGTGTGGGCCGCGGTGGTGCCGCCGGCGCTGGCCTGGCTGACCTGGGGGCGGCACGCCCTGGTGCCCTGGTGTCCTCACCGGGCCCGGTCACGTTTGCTGTCCTGGGTGGGGCCATCTTCCGGCCAACTAGCTCCGGAGCTTCCCCGCCCGCTTCGTGGGCGGGGATCCGGGAGTGGCTGCGGCGCCAGCGCCCGATAATGATCAAGGCAGCCAGCATGATCAGCGCAGCCCACAGCGCCACGTCGACGAACAGCACTTCACGCATAGGCCAGCCCCCTGGCACGCGGTCCCACCTGGCCCTGTACCCGCTCAGTCCCGCCAGTACCAGGCTGATCGGTGGTATCAGGCCCGGGCATCGATCGGATAGGTTGCGCTCGTGGTGGGTCTTCGCGCGGTTTGCGTGTTCTGTGGGTCTTCGGCACCTGCTGATCCCCGCTACCGAGATGCCGCCCGTGCCCTCGGGACTCTGATAGCCCGCAAGGGAATCGTCCTGATCTACGGGGGCGGCAGCGTCGGCCTCATGGGCGAGCTGGCCGACGCCGCCCTCGGTTACGGCGGCCGGGTCATCGGGGTAATCCCCGCAGGCCTGTTTGCCCGTGAAGTTGGCCATACCGGGCTGACCGAGCTGCACGAGGTCGCGTCGATGCACGAGCGCAAGCAGCTCATGTACGACCTGTCCGATGCCTTCGTTGCTCTCCCCGGCGGGCTGGGCACCCTGGAGGAACTTGCCGAGGTCGCCACCTGGTCACAGATAGGGCTGCACAGCAAACCAATTGCCCTGCTTGACGTCGACGGATTCTGGGAACCTCTGGTCTCCCAGCTAGACCGGATGGTCGGGACCGGGCTCCTCAAGCCTGCCGGCCGGGATCTCATCCAGCGGACTCGATCCGCCGAAGAAGCGCTCGCCGTCCTCGCGGCCGCCGAGCCGGCCCATCCGGAGAAGTGGATCACCGCAGAGGAGCGGTAGCAGCGAGTTTCATGGTGCGGGTGAGCCGCGAGGCGGGTGCTGGAGGTGGCGATGGCGGAGGACGCTGGGCTTGGCGGCGGGCGCCGGCAGGTGGCCGTGCCGGCCCAGTCCGGGCGCGCGGTCAGCGTCCGCCGCGGCGACTTGGTCCAGGTCGTGGACATTGGGGGTCATCAGGTCGGGGACCTGTGGGCGGTGGATGCCGCCGATCATGGCCGCTGGCTGTCGGTCAGTCATACCCGGGACCGGTCCGAGCGGCTGTTCCCGGCCGTCGGCGGGGTGTTCTGCGACCAGCGGGGCGAGCCCGTCCTGGACCTGGCCTGGGACACCTCGCCGGGTGTGCACGACATGTTCTTCCCCGCCTGCGACCGGTGGCTGTATGAGAGCCGGGGCCTGGCGGGCCACCCGAACTGCCGGGATAACTTCCTGACCGCCGCGGCGTCGGCCGGGATCGTCCTGCCGGTCGTCCCGGACCCGGTCAACCTGTTCCAGAACTCCGGCCCCCGGCCCGATGGCACGCTGGCGATCGGCGTGGCCGCCTCCGCACCAGGAGACGCGGTCGCCTTCCTCGCCCGGCGGGACCTGGTCGTCATCGTGACCGCATGCTCGGTCGACTACCCGCCGCTGAACCATGGCCGCTGCAGCCCGCTGCGCATCGAGATCGGCCTCGCCGACCGCCTCCGCCGCAGGAAGCGGGCGCTCTGACCGCTCCGCTGGGGGATGGCCGGTGGCGCCGGGCCCTGGCCGGTCTGCGGTGAGGTATACCTAGCCTGGCTCCACCGCGTTAAAATGCTCATTCCGGCCTTTGTGCTGGTTGGCCTCCGGGGATGGGGCCCGGTTGGATCTGCGATCTGGTTCGAGCGCTGTGCAGGGAGCTAGCTATGAGCGAGCGGCGGCTGACGATCTTGTTCATGCCCGAGAGCGCGTACGGGCCGACCAACAACTGCATCGGGATCGGCGATGTTCTTCGCCGCCGCGGCCACCGGGTCGTGTTCGCGGCCGAGGCGTCCTGGAAGGGGCGGCTGGAGCCGCTTGGCTTTGAGGAGGACCTTGTCGACCTGGCGCCGCCTGCCGCGGCCGACCAGAGTGCCGGGCAGTTCTGGAAGGATTTCGTCCGCGACACCGCGCCAGAGTTCCGCAAGCCGACGATCGAGCAACTGGACACGTGGGTCCGGCCGGTCTGGGAGGAGCTCATCGGCGGCGCGCAGTACTGCCAGCCGCAGCTTAGTCAGATCATCGAGCGCACCCGGCCGGATGTCATCGTCGAGGACAACGTGGTCGGCTTTCCAGCCCTGCTGACCGCCGGGGTGCCGTTCGTGCGGATCGTGTCCTGCAACCCCCTGGAAATCAAGGATCCAGGTATCCCGCCCACCTTCTCCGGGTACCCGGCCGGCGACCCGTCCGGCTGGCAGGCGTTCCGGGACGAATACGAGCGCGTGCACCGGCCGGTCTGGGCGGAGTTCAACGCATGGGTCACCGAGCAGGGCGCGCCGCCACTGCCGGACCTGGAGTTCATCCACCCCGGCGCGGTCAACCTGTACGTCTATCCCGAGCTTGCCGACTACCCGCGCGCACGGCCGCTGCCGCCGTCCTGGCACCGGCTGGACTCCTCGGTGCGGCGGACCGAGGAGCAGTTCACCCTGCCCGAGGCGCTCGCCGCCGGCCAGGGTCCGCTGGTCTACTTCTCGCTCGGCTCGCTCGGGTCGGCCGATGTGCCGCTGATGCAGCGGGTGATCGGCTGCCTGGCCGAGACGCCATACCGCTACCTGGTGTCCATGGGACCGCTGCACGAGGAGATCGAGCTGGCGCCGAACATGGCCGGCGCCGAATTCCTGCCCCAGACCTCGCTCCTCCCGTTCTGCCAGCTGGTAATCACCCACGGAGGCAACAACACCGTCACCGAGTGCCTGCACCACGGCAAGCCAATGATCGTGCTGCCACTTTTTTGGGACCAATACGACAACGCGCAGCGCATGGACGAACTCGGCTTGGGCGTCCGCCTCGATACCTACAAATTCACCGACGCCCAGATGCACACCGCCCTGGACCGGCTGCTCACCGACGACAGCCTGCACCACCGGCTCGCCGCCGCGGCCGCTGCAATCCAGGCCAGCGATGGCCTGAACAAGGCCGCCCACCTCATCGAGCAGGCCGTCACCTAACGGGTCGAGAATGGGCCCACAGAAAGGAGTAACCACCGTGGCCGAGCAGGCGCCGCCATGGCCGAAGCAAGGACCTGCCTCTTACTTCCCGTCCATCGAAAAGAAATACGGGCGCTCGATCGGCGAGTGGCAGCAGATCATCGCGGGCTGTGGCCTGGAGAAGCACATGGACATCGTGGGGTACCTCAAGTCCGAGTACGGCATGGGGCACGGCCACGCCAACGCGCTCGTCGGCTGGACACTGGCAGGCAACGTCGCCAGCTCCTGACACGCTCCGAGGCTCAGAGCGTCCTCAACGTCCGGCCGGCCGGCCTCAGCCCGCCGCGGCGATGAGCTCCAGGATGCGTGCCGGCGGCAGGTGCTGCTCGTAGATCCGCACGCCGAACGGCGAGAGCGCGTCCTCGATCGCGTTCACGATCGTGGGCGGCGCGACGATCATGCCGCCCTCGCCCACGCCGCGGAAGTTGACGTCGGCGTCGAGGGCCACGGTCTCGAGGTGCTCTATCTCGATCCGGGGAACATCGCAGGCCGTCGGCACCAGGTAGTCCATGAACGTGGCTGACTGGCAGTTGCCGTCCTCGTCATACGCCGTTCGTTCGAGCAGCACCGCGCCGATGCCCTGTGCGACTCCGCCCCGGATCTGGCCATCGACGATGGCGGGGTTGATCAGCGCGCCGCAATCCTCGGCGACGACGTACCGCTCCACCGACACGATGCCGGTTTCGACGTCGACGTCGACGATGGCGCAGTGAGTGCCGCCGGACCAGCCTCCTTCGCCGCCGTCGAACGCGGCCTCGACCTCGAGATTGGCGTCCACGTCGGGACCGAACTCGCCCGATGCCGCACGCCGCGCGACCTCGCCCACCGGGATGGCACTCGCCGGGTCACCCCGCACCGCGACGTTGCCGTCGGTGATCTGTAGGTCCCGGACGCTGGCCTCCATGAGATGCGACGCGAGATCGAGCACCTTGGCCTTGAGCTGCCGGGCGCCGTGCAGGGCCACGCCGCCGGTCATGGTTGCCGACCGGCTGCCGCCGGTCAGCCCGAACGGGACGACGTCGGTGTCGCCGACCACGACGCGGACCTGCTCGAACGGCACGCCGAACTCGTCGGCGGCGATCTGCGCAAGCGTCGTCTGGTGGCTCTGGCCGTGCGGCATCTGGCCGGTGAACAGCGCAACGATGCCGTCTTCGGTGAGCCGAAGGCGCATGGACTCGGTGCCCAAGGGGCCACTGGGACCCCCCGGCGGGCGCGGGCCGGGAGCGGCCTCGATGAACGTCGCCATGCCGATGCCGAGGTAATGACCCTGGGCTCGCGCTTCGGCCTGCCTGCGCCGGAACGCGGGAAAGTCCACGAGCTCGGCGATCCGCTCCAGTGACTCTTTGGAAGTGACTCCGGCCAGCGGGCGACCGGTAATCATGACGGCCGGCGGATCGGTGCGCGGGGCGACGTTCCGCAGCCGGATCTGGAGCGGATCGAGGCCGAGGTCCTTGGCGATGAGGTCGAGGATGCGCTCCCGCACGAACGTCTCGGACGCCCAGGGGCCGCGATAGGCGACGTATGTTGCCTTGTTTGTCGTGACCGCGGTCGACTCGAAGCCAAGGGCCGCGAGCTTGTACGGCCCCGGCAGCATCTCCTCCACGGTCGCCGGAACCGTCACCCCCAAACCTGGGTATGCGCCGGTGTCGATGACCATCTTCACGTCCAGCCCGAGCAGATCGCCGTCGTTGCTGACGGCAGCCTGGACATCGAAGCTCTCCTCGCGGGCCTGTCCCGACGTGGTGAGGTTTTCGCCCCGGTCTTCGACCCACTTGACGGGCCGGCGTAGCGCACGTGAAGCGGCCGCCGTCGCGAGCTCTTCCCTTGATGCGCCGATCTTCAGGCCGAACGAGCCGCCGATGTCGCCGGCCACGACGCGCACCTTGTCCTGCTCCATGCCGAGCCGCATGGCGACGGCGATCTTGGTGACGTGAACGCTCTGCGTCGCCGCGTGCACCGTCATGAAGTCGCGGTCGGCGTCGTAGCTCGCCACGCAGCCGCGCCCCTCCATGGGCACGTTCTGGTGGCGGTGCACGCCGATGCGGAAGTCGAAAACCCGGTCAGCCTCGGCGAATGTGGCCGCGACGTCACCGGATTCGCTGCGCGAGTGGGGGCGGGCAATGTTGTCACCCAGATTGGCGAACAGCGGCGGGCTGCCCGGGTCGAGAGCGAAGGATGCGTTCGTGACCGGAGGCAGGTCGTCGTACTCCACCTCCACAAGCTCGCAGCCGTCCTCGGCGACGTAACGGCTCTCGGCGATGACGATCGCCACCGGATCGCCGGCGAAGCGCACCTTGTCGCTCGCAAGCAGGGTGAACTCCGGAGTGGGCCCTTCACCACCGATGAGAGCCATCAGCGCATCCGGGCCCGGGACCGTTATCTCTTCCAGTTCTGCTCCCGTGAACACCGCAACGACTCCTGGGAGCGCCCGCGCGGCCGAGACATCCACCGAGACCACATGAGCGTGAGCCAGCGGCGAGCGCACGAACGCGGCGTGCAGCATCTCCGGCAGTTTGATGTCGTCGACGTACCGGCCCGCGCCGGTAAGGATGCGCGGGTCCTCGGACCGCTTGATGCTGGCGCCGGTGTAACGCTCAGCCGCAATTGCTGCCATGGTCGCTCCTTCGCTCAGCGCTCGCGGTAGGGCGGGGCGGTGGGGTCGGGGCTAGCGTTGGGCGGGGCGGCGGGGTCGGAGCTAGCAGCGCGTGCGACGGCCAGCAGGACACCGTCGACGATGCTCTGGTAGCCGGTGCACCGGCAGATGTTGCCGGACAGCGCCTCGCGAATCTGCTGCTCGTCGGCGTCCGGGTGGTCACTGAGGAACGCGGTTGCCTGCATAACCATCCCGGGCGTGCAGAACCCGCACTGGAAGCTGTGCGAATCCCACATCGCCTGCTGCAATGTGCCGAGCCCGTCGCCGGGCGCCAGCCCCTCGATCGTCGTCACCTCGCTGCCGGCGGCCTGGACCGCCAGCATCAGGCACGAGCGCACGGCCCGGCCGTCGACGATGACCGTGCACGCGCCGCAGACCCCATGCTCGCAGCCAAGATGGGTGCCGGTGAGATTGAGGTCATCGCGCAGGAAGTCCGCCAGCGTCATGCGCGCCTCCGGCGAGCCCGTGCGCGCCGTGCCGTTGACCGTCAGGGCGATATCCACCATCAGTTATTGCCTCTCATCGGCGTTGTCCGCGGCTGCTTGCAGGCCGCGGCGCACCAAGGCGGCCGCGACCTTCCTCCGGTAGTCCGCCGACCCGTGCAGGTCGGCCGGCGGGTCGATGTCTTCGGTCGCACGGCGCGCTGCCTCGTCGAACAACTCGGCCGACGGCCTCTCGCCGACCAGGAGATCCTCGGCGTCGGCTGCCCGGACCGGCACGTCGGATATACCGGCGAACGCCAGCCGGGCATCGCTGATCGCGCCCTCGGACAGCGTCAGCGATGTCGCCAGGCCGACGATGGCGAAGTCGCCGTGGCGGCGGGCGACCTCATGGAAGCTGCTCCCCGTGCCCCGTCCGGCGGCCGGGAAGCGCACCTCGACGAGGAGTTCGTCGGGACGGCGCGACGTGGTGAGGTATCCCTCGAACCATTCCGCCGCCGGGACAACCCGTTCGCCCGGCCGGCCGCGCACCACGAACTCGGCATTGAGCGCCAGGGCGACGGCCGGCAGTTCGGCCGCCGGGTCGGCATGTGCCAGGCTGCCTCCGATCGTGCCGCGGCTGCGGATGGCCTCATGGCCGATCAGTGGCAGCGCAGCCGCCAGCAAGGGCACGGCGTCGGCGACGGTCCCGGATTCCTCGGCAACGTACTCCCGGGTCATGGCGCCTATCGTCACCGTGCCGTTTGCGGCCGACACTCCGGACAGTTCGGCTATGCCGTTGATGTCGATGAGCACCGCCGGATGCGCGAGCCGCAGCGCCAGCAGCGGAATCAGGCTCTGACCGCCGGCGAGCACGCTCGCCTCGTCCTCGTGCTCGGCAAGCAGTTCCACCGCTTCGGGAACGGTCGTAGGCGCCTCATAGTCAACGGGAGGCAGTTTCATCGGCGGCCCTTCGATCCGGCAGAGTCCTTCCATAGCGTTGCAGCTCACCCAGACTGCCCTGATAACCAGGTCGGCGGCAACTTCGGTCGCGACAGGGGGACTGTCGTGGCGGGTCAGCCGGTGGGGGTGACCTCGGCCGCGACGATCTTCCCGCCGCGGACGGTGTCCGTCCCGGTGTAGTTCTGGGTCGCAGCGGTGCAGCCGTTGACTACCACCAGGTTGAAACTGACCTGGTGACCGGACTGGCTCAGCTTGGTGGGCCGCTCGGCGCTCGTGCAGCCGTATCCGGCCACGAACTGCTGGTAGGTCTGGCTGGTGGCCATGGCCGGGCTGATCAGCGCCCATGCCTTGGCGTAATTGTGTGAGCTGACGTCCCGGTAATAGGCGCTGACCACGGCCCAGGGACCGTTGTGGTGGCGCCTGGGCCGGGCGGCAGGCCGGGGGGTGGGTGTTGCCCGCGGTGTGGAGCTGGCCGTGCTGGCCGGTGCCGGTGTGCGGGTCGCGGCCGTGTCCGATGGCGCCGCCGGCGCGGATGGAACCGAATGGATGAGGAAGAACCCGGCTGCGCCGAGGATGGCCGGCACGATGAGCACGGCCAGCAGCCAGGCCAGTCTTTTCATGATCACTCGCTCGGTGGCTCTGCCTAGGTTGGTTGTGCACGCAATCCACTGGGAGTTGTACCCAAAGCAGCAGAGCCCCGCGCCTGAGCCGCCTGATGGGGCGGGCGGGGCGGCCTGGCGGCCGGGTGGAGACGGCTGGCGGCCTGGCTGGTGTGGCCTGGTCAGGGCCTGGCCGCGCCCCGGCCGCTGAGGACGAAGGTCGTGGCCTGGCTGTGGATCTGGCCGTTGAACGCCGCGGCGGTGTACGTGCCTGGCTTTACCGCGGTCCCCTGGCCAAGGCAGCCGGACATTGAGGTTCTCTGGTCCCAGGTGATCCGGAGCGTGGCCGGGGTGCCCCGTCTCAGCGTGACCACCCAGATGCCGCTGCCGCGCAGGCAACTGGAGGAGTCCCACAGCGGCGTACCGCTGGAGGCCACCACCACCGAGGTGAACCTGGAGCCCAGGTCGAGGCGGCACGGCCGGTTCTTCGTGGAGACCGCGCCGACGACGAAGGTGACCTGCTCACCTGGCTCGTACCGGTGCCGGTCAGAGCGGATGGTCAACAACACGGACCTGCTGGCACAGGTCTGCCGCCCGGGCTGGGGAGGCATGGCGGCGCCCCGGGGAGCAACGGTTGGCCGCGCCCGTGGCCGGGAGCTCAGATCCGCGGTCTCCCGGGCAGGGGCGTGTCCGCCCCCCGCGTGTCGGCTGGGACCAGCTTCGTCGCCCGAGTAGGATCGCGGCGATCCATGGCCCGGGGGCTGACTGCCGCCGAGCGCCTGGTTCACCGCCCAAATGGGCAAGCCGAGCACTGTCACGGCCCCCGCCAGAACGACTATCCGGCGGCGCCAGTAGGTGGCAGGAGAGACCAGTTTCTGGCCCATAAATCGATTATATAATCGAGTAACTCAAATGCCAAAGAAGGCTCATCGGTGCTCCCACCAGAGCCAACATCAGGATGAACCTTCGCTGGCGGTCCGTACGTGATCAGCGGAGGCACTGGGTCAAGGCCGGCTGGGAGCGCAATCGCGCTCCTTTACCGTTTCTTGAACAACAAGCAGTCGGGTGTTTAGCCTGGGGGCTCAGGAGGATACGGCTCGGGAGCATGCTGACGTGTTGCGTGTATCGCTGCTAGGGGAGCAGTCCATCACCGGCACCGGCAGTCGCGCGCACTCCTCGCGGGCGGTCGCCCTGGTCGCCTTCCTGGCCACGCACGCCGGGTCGCCCCAGCCCCGGCAGCGGATCGCCGGCCTGTTCTGGCCGGACTCGACCGACGCGCAGGCTCTGACCAACCTGCGCCGGGAACTGCACCAACTGCGCCAGATCCTGGCCGACGAGCCGTCGCTCGTGGTGACCTCCACGGATCTGAGCTGGCGTGACACCGCGACGTGCCGGGTCGACCTGCGCGTCTTTGACGTCGAGCGCGAAGCCGCCCTGGCGGCGGAAGCGATCGGCGATGACGAGGGGATCCTCCTGCATGCCGCCCGGGCCATCGCGGAGTACCGGGGTGACCTCCTGCCCGGTGTGTATGACGACTGGGTGCTCGAGGTCAGGCCGGAGGTTGAGCGCCAGTGTGTGGGCCTGTGCGACCTGCTCGGCGCGGCACGAGCGCGGCACGGCGACCTGGCCGGGGCGGTGGAGGTTGCCCGCCGCCGGATCGCCTTGCAGCCGCTCGAGGAGGTTGGCTACCGGACCCTGATGCGGTTGCAGGCCGATCTGGGCGACCGGGCAGGTGCGGTGAGTACCTACCATCATTGCGCTTCGGTTCTGGAGCGTGAGCTGGGCGTCCTCCCGGATCCAGCGACCCGGCAGGCGTTCCAGCGGCTGATGGCCCGCGCCGAGCCGGTGGGCGAGAAGCCGCCCGCGGCCGGCCGCTCCGGGCTGGCGGCGGCACAACTCATCGGCCGGTCGCGGGAGCTTGACCTGTTGCACAACCTGTGGCGGGCCGCTGCGGTCGGCAGCCGGGGCATGGCGCTGGTCCGGGGCAGTGCGGGTGTCGGCAAGACCCGCCTGGTGACCGAGGTTGCCGGGCAGGCCCTGCTGCAGGGCGCGGTGGTGGCGAGCAGCCAGTGCTTCGGGACATCGGGACGGCTGGCGCTTGCGCCCGTGGCGGACTGGCTGCGAACCCCAGCCGTCCAGTCGGCGGTGGCGGCCCTCGACCCCGCCTGGCGCACCGAGGTCGGCAGGCTGCTGCCGGCCGAGGGCCGCGGGGGACGCGGGACCGGGTCCGGGACCATGGCGAATGCGTGGCAGCGCCACCGCTTCTTCGAAGGCCTCGCGCGGGCGCTGCTTGCGGTCGGCCGGCCGACCCTGCTGGTGCTGGACAACATGCAGTGGTGTGACCAGGAGACGCTGGCGTTCATCACGTTCTGCCTTGGCCTGGCCGATGGTGCCCCGCTGCTCGTTGCCGCCACGTTGCGCGACGACGGCCCCGACGCCGACCCTGAGCTGATGAGCTGGCTGGTCCGGATGCGGGCCACCGGACTGCTTACCGAGCTTTCCCTCGCCCCGCTGGACGCCGCCGGCACGGCACATCTCGCCCAGGCCGTTTCCGGGCGGCCGCTGCGTGAGGCGGACACCAGCCTGCTGCACGCGACAACCGGCGGCTTCCCGCTTTACGTCATCGAGGCAATGCGTGGCACCGACGACGCGAGCGGCTCACCGCTGTCGGTCGGTGATCTGGCCGCCGTGCTGCGCAAGCGCTTCGACCAGGCAACAGGGCCGGCCAGGGAAGTGGCCGGGCTCGCGGCCGCGGTCGGCACGAACTTCTCCCTTGACCTGCTCACCGAGGCCAGTGACCTGGAGGCCGACGCCGTCGTGGAGGCCGTCGATGAGCTGTGGCGGCGCAGGATCATGCGGGAGTTCGGGGACGGCTACGACTTCTCCCACGACCTGCTGCGCGACACGGCATACGCGGCGATCAGCCCGCCGAAACGCTGGCTCCTGCATCGCCGGGTCGCCCAGGGCCTGGAGTTGCTCCACGCCGGGGACACCGACGCGGTCGCGGCCCAGCTCGCCGAGCAGTACGCCGGTGGTGGGCGGCCCGTGCAGGCGCTGGCCTACTACCAGCGCGCGGCCGAGGTCGCGGCGTCCAGGTTCGGCCATGCCGAGGCGGTCCGGCTGCACGAGAAAGCGCTGTCGATCATCGCAGCCATGCCGGCCGGGCGGGACCGTGACTCCAGGGAACTGGCGGTCCTCGAGGCGATGGCGGCGCCGCTGAACGCCAGGTACGGCTACTCCTCCAGGCATCTCCAGCGTGCCCTGGAGCGCTCGATCGCTCTCGCCGAGTCACTGGACCGCACCGACTCGACGATCACCGGCATGGCCGCACTGGGGGCGTCGCGGTTCGTGCAGGGCCGGACGGCCGACAGCTATGAGATAGCCAACCGGGCGCTGGCGCTTGCCGGCGCGGGTTCCGGGCCGAGCGGCTCCGCGCACTTCGTGGCCGGCGGCGCGGCCCTCAGCCTGGGGATGCCCGCGCACGGACTGGGCCATCTCGAACTCGCCGCCGAACTAGCGTCCGATGTGCTCTGGAGCATCGGAAGCCGTCCTGACATCCATGCCGTGGCCTGGGCAGCGCACGCTCACTGGCTGCTCGGCAACGACGACGACGCGCTGGCCTGCGCTGATCGCGCCATCGCAACGGCCAGGGCGATCGAGGACCCGTTCAACCTGGCCCTGGCGCTCGCCTACGGCGCGGTCGGCGACCAGATGCGCGGCGACATACCGCGGCTCAGGGACACCGTCGCCGAACTGCGAGAGTTGTGCGACCGGTACGAGCTCGCCTACTACCGCGAGTGGGGGCTGATACTGGATGGCTGGTCGCGAGAGGAAGGGCCGCGCGTCGATCTGGCCCAGCAGGGCATCGGCAACCTCAAGGCGGCAGGCTCATTCGCGCGCATGCCGTACTGGCTCTCGTTGCTGGCTGACCTGCTGGCCAGGGACAACCAGCGGGATGCGGCACGGGCGACGCTCGACGCCGCGCTGATCGCGGCCCAGGCCCACGAGGACCTCTGGTGGCTGCCTGAGGTGATGCGGCTGCGTGCCGCCCATGACGACGAGGCGAAGGCGGTCACGCGCCTGCGCTCCGCCGCCCGGCTGGCGTCGGCACACGGCAGCCTCGCGCTGCTCCGGCGCTGCGACCGCGGCCTCGGTGCGGTCGGCGTTCGCCCTGCCGCGCCCCGCGTTCTTCCCACGGCTTAGCGGCCGGGTGCGCGCGCGAACGCTTGGCGAACGCGGCGGCTCCTAGCTTCGGTCCCAGATTCACTTGCCGAAGAGCCTGAAGGGCCTGACATGACCACCTCAGCCATTGCCACGCACGCCTATGAGGATCTGGCCGCCGCCGTGCGCGGGAGCTTGATCCTGCCCGGGGATCCCGAGTATGACCAGGCGCGCGCCGTGTACAACGGCATGATCGACAAGCACCCCGCTGCCATAGCGCGCTGCCGGGACGTCGCCGATGTGATCACCTGCGTGCGGTTCGCCCGCGAGCACGGCGTCGAAATCGCCGTCCGCAGCGGTGGCCACAGCGCGGCCGGCCTCGGAGTGTGGGACGGCGCCCTGGTCATCGACCTGTCGCTGCTTCGCAGCACCACGGTCAGCCCGGAGAACCACACGGTCCGCGTCGACGCCGGATGCACCTGGGGAGACGTCGACCATGCAACCGTTGCCTTCGGCATGGCCACTCCCTCCGGCTTCCTGTCCTCCACCGGGGTGGCCGGGCTGACGCTCGGCGGCGGTGTCGGTTACCTGTCGCGGCGTTTCGGCCTCACCATCGATAGCCTGCTCAGCGCCGATGTGGTTCTCGCCGACGGGACGTTCGTGACGGCCAGCGAGACCTCGCACAGCGACCTGTTCTGGGCATTGCGCGGCGGAGGCGGGAACTTCGGCATCGTCACCTCGTTCACGTTCCGCTGTCACGACATCGGTGAGGGCGGCACGATCATCGGTGGCCCGGTGCTCTACGACATCGGCGACACCGCCGAGGTGATGCGCTGGTACCGGGAACTGGTGCCGTCGCTGCCGGAGGAGCTGAGCGGCTGGATCGCGGTGCTCACCATTCCTCCCGCGCCGCCGTTCCCGGAGGCGCTGTGGGGCCGCAAGGCGTGCGGCATCGTCTGGTGTTACACCGGGCCGCACGACCGGGCAGACGAGGTGCTCGAGCCGGTCAGGACCTTCGGCTCGCCGCTGATCGTCGGGTTGCATCCGATGCCGTTCAACGTGCTGCAGAGCGCGTTCGACCCGCTGCTCCCCGCGGGGCTGCAGTGGTACTGGCGGGCCGACTTCTTCAACGAGATCTCCGACGAGGCGATCGCTGCGCACGCCAAATACGGCGCGGGGCTGCCGACCGGCATGTCGACCATGCACATGTACCCCATCGACGGCGCCGCCAGCCGCGTCCCCGAAGAGGCGACGGCGTTCGCCTACCGTGGCGGGGGCTGGTGTGGCGTCATCGTGGGCGTGGACCCCGATCCCGCGAACGTGGAGCTCATCTCGCAGTGGGCGCGCGACTACTGGGAAGCGCTGCACCCGACCTCGGCGGGCGGCGGCTACATCAACTTCATGATGAGCGAGGGCCAGGAGCGGATCAGGGCCTCCTACCGCGGCAACTACGACCGGCTGGCCCAGATCAAGCGCCGCTACGACCCGGACAACACCTTCCACCTCAACCTGAACATCCAGCCCGGCAGCGGGCGGTAATCCACAGCACGGCCGGTTGCCATCCAGGACACGAGGCACCGGTACAGCTTGCAGGCCCTGAGTTAGCCCCGGAAACGGGGCCCGGGGCTGACTCGGCCGCCGTCCCTCGCGGCGGGCGGACCCGACCGCGAGGGACGGCCCCAGGTATCCTGGTGCGCCGGCAATGGCCTGGGCCATGTATCTGGGCAGCGCCGGGCCACTCTTAGTCCCGTAAGGCTCCACGTGGGCGCCCGCCGTCGCGGGCGCCCGTGCGGTGCTACAGGGCTACTGCGAGCGGGGTGAGGACGGGATGAGGCAGTTGGCGTGGGTACGGTGGCTGGCCGCGTTGGCAGGTGTCCTGGCTGTGACCGGCATCGTGTGGGCCGGTCCGGCGCAGGCGTCGGTCCCCGACAACTGGGGTTTCGCTTACGTGGACACGCCGTCGGGTGTGCCCGACGTAAACCATCAGGCGGGCAGCTGGCCGCCGGGGTTCGTGGTGCACACCACGCCTGGGGCGCCCGGTGAGGTGTTCGTCGATTTTCCGCAGATCGCCTCGAGCGCCGGGGTGGTGCACGTGACCGCGGTCATCGACGTCGCGGTGTGGTGCCAGGCCGAGCACTGGGGCCCGTCCGGCGCGGACGAGGTCGTCGCGGTGCGGTGCTTCAGGCCGGGCGGGGCGCCGG
>Ga0306920_100007365_pt1 | contig 14490 bp, 13 predicted proteins | sample flu12Cox44000170_FD_204666 | JGI IMG/M metagenome (GOLD analysis project Ga0306920, IMG submission 204666) | Lab enrichment of tropical soil microbial communities from Luquillo Experimental Forest, Puerto Rico - flux4day.12C.oxic.44.000.170 (v2)... | ecosystem: Environmental > Terrestrial >...
AGGCGGCGCAAAGGGAATGAATAATTGTCTAGTCATTTAAGGGACACTACACTAGTCGCTGGCGGTTTTGGCTGGCTTGTAACCCGCCTTCTGGGCATCGGCTTCGGTCATGTATTTACCCTGCTTGGTCTTGCCGTACCAGCGGCTGCCTTCGGTATGGTATACCCCGCTTTCCGTGTTGACCCACACCATACCCTTTTGAGGAGGCGGACCTGCCGAGGCGGTAGTAGTAGCCGCCTTGGTGGATGCAGGTTTGGCGGCGGCACTCGTTGTTGAGGCAGCAGCAGGAGCCGACGTACCGGCCGCGGAAGCGGGTGCCGATGCAGCTGGCTTGCTGGAATCACCGGTAACTTTCTTCGCGGCCTTCTTGGTGGTGTCAGCTGTCGCATCTGCCGCCTTCTTGCTGGCGTCGACCGTGGCGTCGGTGGCTTTCACCGCACCTTCTTTGGTCTTCGCCGCGGCTTTCTTGGTGGTGTCGGCGGTGGCGTCGGCTGCCTTCTCAGTACCTTCCTTGGTCTTCTTGGCGGCCTTCTTGGTGGTGTCGGCGGTGGCGTCGGCTGCCTGGTCCACATCCGACTTGGCTTTCTTGCTCTTCTTGGTGGTGGTTGTGGTTGTGTCGGACGAAGAGGAGGTGGTGGACTGCGCGAGGACTTGGCCGGCGCCCAGCGAAAGCATCAACACAACGATTGCGAAAACGAGCAACTGTTTCCTGTTCATGGTTGTGCATCTCCTTCCTCCAGCTTGTCTCTCGCGGTAGGTGTCGTTGTAGAGCCGCGTCGGGACAGACGGGCAGCGGGTGCTGGATTCAGGGTCATTATACGCCCCGAAGCCAACCAGGCAGATTTTCAATGAGATACCCCGAGCGGAAATACTCCGAGCACCGAGGCTATGCCCGCTCAAAGGCGTGCTTGGCATGAAGCTCGTCGAGCATCTTCTCCTTCGCCGCCTGAAACTCCTTTGCCAGGCTTACCAGCGCCTCCGTTGCTCGAGCTGAATCGCCCGCCAGTTCGGCCAGGCCACGCGCGGCGATTTTTTGCGCGGCGCCGACCAGCTTTTCCTTCATCTGCCCGTCGGCAGCGTCCAGGTACAGCGCATCGCAGGGGTCGGCGATGAGCACAGGCCGACGCTCAACGCCACCGGTCCAGAAAATTTTGCGGGCTACGAATTCCTCCAGCTCGGTTTCCGATACATGCCAGAAGCTGAAGTGTTGGCGCCGCAGGCTGTAGCAACGGCTCGAGACCGGTACCGGCTGGCGCTTGCCCGACTTCAGCAGTTCGAGCTGCTTGTCGTCAAGTGCCTTGCGAGTAGTGTTGACAGCCACCCAGAAGGCGAGCTCGGAATCCGGCGAAGACATCACCTGGTTGATGCTCTGCGACAAGTTCAGGGCAATGTCGGCGTGCAGGTCGCCGCCATCGGCCAACCACAGGCGCCCGTGCAGCACGTGCCAGTCGCTGCCGCCTTCGGAGGGGTGAAAGGGCCACTGCAATTGCAGGCGAACGGGCAGTCCGCGAACCGTCACTCCCTGATAGTTTCTTTCCATCCCCATAGCAGTACACCTTAACTCTACTATGCCCTACCGTGGTCGCATTTCTTGGCCCAGCGACGAAGCGCCGGCCTGCTCGTTGGTATCGCCTGCACGTGCGCGATAGAATCAACCACCTCGGCTCGCCTGAACCTGAACGAATCGGCAAACCGGAAGGAAATTGCTCATGCGGTTACGCCCCTGGTTCTTCAAGTCGCACCCTGCGGCGGCAGTCTTGCTGATACGCCTCATGGTCGGATGGGTATTCCTGTCCGAAGGCATCCAGAAGTTCCTCTATCCTGCGGCGCTGGGAGTGGGACGCTTCGAGAAGATCGGCATCCCGTTTCCGCGATACTCCGCACCATTTGTAGCGGTGGTTGAGATCGTTTGCGGTACCTTGCTGATCGTGGGCTGGCTCACGCAATTGGCTACCATTCCGCTGCTCATCGACATTACAATCGCGATTCTTACCACCAAGATACCCATGCTCGCCAAGTCCGGATTCTGGGCCATGATGCACGAGGCCCGCACCGACTACTGCATGCTGCTGGGATTGCTCTTCCTGCTGCTTACGGGGCCGGGAAGGTTGTCACTGGATGCCAGAGCCGACAAGGCGGACCTGGGCTGAAAACAGCCCGGCCGCCTCATCCACCGGTACCACATTGTGGGAAATCGCGTCTGTTTTTCTCAAATTGGGCGCCACCGCCTTTGGTGGACCGGCAGCCCACATCGCCATGTTGCAGCATGAAGTAGTGGAGCGTCGTGGCTGGATCAGCCAGGCTGAGTTCCTCGACCACTTGGGCGCCAGCAGCATCATCCCCGGCCCAACCTCCACCGAGTTGGTGATCCATATTGGCCGGCGACGTGCCGGCTGGCCAGGATTGCTGGTTGCCGGCGCCTGCTTCATTCTTCCCGCTGCGGTCATGGTAGGAGTTCTGGCATGGGCCTACGTTCGCTACGGCCAGCTTTTGGCCGTGTCGGGACTGCTGTATGGCGTCAAGCCGGTGGTGATCGCGCTGGTTGTGCAGGCACTGTGGAAGCTTGGCCGCAGCGCGATTAAAGACTTGTGGCTCGCCGCAGTCGGCATGTTCGCGCTCGCTATCAGCGCGTTGGGCGTCCGCCCCTTGCCCGTGCTGCTCGCAGGAGGTGTCCTGGCACTGGCCGGGTCACGGTCACAGTCCCGGGGAAAGGTTGCCTTGTGGAGAATCCTCCCGCAGCCGGCCGCCCTGGCGGCTGGCGCCACCGCTGCCGCAGCCGGACTGTGGCCCGTCTTTTGGATCTTTGTCAAAATCGGCGCTATGGTTTTTGGCAGCGGCTACGTACTGCTGGTTTTCTTGCGCGCCGACCTGGTCGAACGCCATAGGTGGCTGACCCAGCAACAATTGCTGGATGCTGTCGCCGTCGGACAGGTGACGCCGGGACCGGTTTTTACCACCGCAACCTTTCTCGGCTATCTCCTGCACGGAGCACCGGGAGCGGTCGCCGCCACCGTCGGTATTTTTCTGCCGGCATTTTTCTTGGTTGCAGTCACTGCGCCACTGCTGCCCAAGATTCGTGCATCGCGCTCGGCGGGCGCGGCGCTCGACGGCGTCAACGTCGCTTCCCTGGCGCTGATGGCGCTGGTGACCTGGCAGCTGGCGCGCTCGGCGCTGGTCGACTGGAGTACCCTGGCACTTGCGGCAGGCAGCGTGGCACTGCTGCTCCGGTTTCCCCGCCTGAATTCCGCATGGCTGGTCGCTATTGCCGGGCTGACGGGCGCGCTGCTCTATACCATAGGGTAACCGGCGAGCTACAGCGCGCATCGAACCTTAGGTGTTGCCATGTCCGGAAGGCGGCAATTTCTGTCCGGCTACTCCGATTCCCGCCGAAACTTCCTCAAGACCGCCGGCTTGGCTGCCGGAGCGGCGTTGCTTTCGCCTGCAGGGAGTGCAACAGGCGAGCTGTCGATCGGAACCGGCTCCGCGCTACAGGAATCGACGCCCGCCGATTACACCCTCCGCATTCAAGTCTCGGTGATCGAAATTGCACCTGATCGCATTATCTCCACCACCACCTACAACGGGCAGTTTCCTGGTCCGCTGCTGCGCTTCAAAGAGGGCCAGGGCGTCACGGTCGAAATCGTGAACGACACCGACGTTCCCGAGCAGTTGCACTGGCACGGTCAAAAGCTGTCGCCCGACGTGGACGGTGCCGCCGAAGAGGGTACGCCGTGGGTTCCGGCGCGCGGCCGGCGGCGCATCAACTTCACGCCCGGCCCTTCCGGGCTGCGTTTTTATCACACCCACAATCGCGCGGGCGCCGATCTTTACGCCGGTCAATACTCTGGACAAGTCGGCCCGGTCTTCATCGAGCCCAGGGAGAATCCCGGCCGCTACGACCGCGAGGTCTTTCTCACCCTGAAGGAGTTCGAGCCAAAACTGAGTCGCGGCGGCGACATGGCCATGAACTCTCTCGCACCGGCGACGCGTGACCGGCAACTTGAGCAGCAGGGCGAATCGGCCATGAAGGCTTCGCTTGCCAGGAAAATGCCGCACGGCTACGAGGTCAGCTACGGCGCCTTCACCATCAATGGACGCATGCTCGGCCATGGTGAGCCGCTGCGCGTGAAGCAGGGTGAGCACGTGCTGTTGCATGTGTTGAATGGCAGCGCAACCGAGATTCGCAGCCTTGCACTTCCCGGGCATGTGTTTCGAGTTGTGGCGCTGGACGGCAATCCCGTGCCCACCCCTGCGGCGGTGCCGGTCCTCTGGCTGGGCACTGCCGAGCGGATCTCCGCCGTGGTGGAGATGAGCCATCCCGGAGTTTGGATCATGGGGGACACCGCGGCGGACGACCGCCATCACGGTATGGGAATCGTGGTCGAGTACGCGGGGCGGGTGGGGAACGCCCAGTGGATCTCGCCGCCACCCTTCAAGTGGAGCTATGCGCGCTTCGGCTCGAAAGCCCTCGCTGCCCAGCCGGATGAGACCTTCGACATGCTCTTCGCCAAGGACAACGCCGCCGAAGACGGCTTCAACCGCTGGACGATTAATGGCGTCGCATTTGCCATGAGCGGGGAAAGGCCGCCGCCCGCGAGCTTTCACCTCAAAGCTGGCAAGCGCTACCGCATACGCATGCGTAATGCCAGCGATGACATTCATCCCATTCATTTACACCGCCACAGCTTCGAACTCGAAAGACTGGCCGGGCAGCCGACCACGGGAGTCATGAAAGATGTTGTGATGGTGGGGGGGTATCAGGAGACGGAAGTTGCCTTCGTCGCCGACAATCCCGGTCTCACGCTCTTCCACTGTCACCAGCAGCTGCACATGGACTTCGGCTTCATGACGCTGTTCGACTACCTGTGAGCGGTTTACGATCCCAACTGGAATTAGCCGGGCGGCGGTGCCAGCGAAGCCCAGGCAATATCACCAACTCCCAAGGTCTGGGGCAAGGTCGCGTTGCTGGCAGCGGATTGCACGCGCCGGCGGGATGTTCGTGGTGCTGCGAAGTGGCAGTGTTTGCGGCGGCGGGGATTGGCAACGCCGGGTTTCACGTATATTCGTCGCATGACCTGGCGATTGATTAGAATTGTCGCCCCTTACGCGCTGTCGCTGGCGGCCACGCTCAGCGCACAGACTCCCAAACAGGCCGCCGACCAATGGCGTAGCGCGCATGAGCAGCAGATCCTGCAGCAGTTCACCGCTCTGCTGGCGATTCCCAACGTCGCCAGCGACAGGGCAAACATTCAGCGCAATGCCGACACGCTGGTCGAGATGCTCAAACAACGCCACGTGGATGCGAAGCTGCTGACGGCACCGGGCGCCAATCCCGTGGTGTACGGCGAAATCAAGACGGCCGGGGCAAAGCACACTATCGTCTTTTACGCACACTACGACGGACAGCCGGTCACGCCCGACGAATGGGAGACCAAGGCACCCTTCGCTCCGGTGACGAAACTGGTGAATGGCGAGCCGCGCATCTTTGCCCGCTCCGCCTCCGATGACAAGGCGGCCATCCTGGCCCAACTCACGGCGCTGGACGCACTTCGCGCGGCCGGCATTCCGATCCGGGCGAACCTGCGCTTCGCCTGGGAAGGTGAAGAGGAAGCGGGATCGACAAACCTGGGAGCGGTGTTGGCGAAATACCGCCAGCAGCTGGGCGGCGACGTTTGGCTCATCTGCGACGGCCCGGTCGACCAGAGCGGGCGGCAGAGCGTCGTCTTTGGAGCGCGGGGGGTGACACACCTGGCCATGACGCTCTACGGTCCAAACCGCGAACTGCACAGCGGGCATTACGGCAACTGGGCGCCCAACCCTGCGATGATGCTGGCACAACTGCTCGCCGGCATGAAAGACGCAAACGGGCATGTACGGATTCCGCACTATTACGACGGTATCGTGCCCCTGACGGCCAGGGAGCAGCAGGCCATTGCCGAAGCTCCGCGCAACGAAGAGAGACTGCGGCAGGAATTTGGACTCGGCCATACCGAGGGCGACGGCAGACCTCTGCTCGAGCTGCTGAATGAGCCCTCGCTCAATATTGATGGCCTGGCGTCCGCGCGCACGGGGACAAAAGCCAACAACGTGATTCCCTCCACCGCCACGGTGGATGTGGATATGCGCCTGGTCAAGGGACTCGACTGGAGGCAACAGCAGCAGCACGTGGTGGACTACGTGGCTGCGCAGGGCTACTTCGTCTGCGATGCGCCACCGGACAAGGCGACTTTGCTGGCGCATCCCCAAGTCGCCTTCATCAGGCGTGACACCGTGGGTTACAACGCAGTGCGTACGCCGATGGACCTTCCGATTGCGCAAGCGGTCATCAGGGCCGTCGAGGGCGCACGCGGTCCGCTGGTGAAGCTGCCAACCATGGGCGGCAGCGTGCCTCTGGAAGTGATCGAGCAGACGCTGGGTACGCACACCATCACCGTGCCCATCGCCAACTACGACAATAACCAGCACTCGTTTGACGAGAACATTCGTTTGCAGAATTTGTGGGACGGAATCGAGACCATGGCGGCTCTTGAAGCGTTGGAGTAGCTCTGAAGTGGTGGTCAGGCCGACAGTCCAGGCTGCACGATGACAAAAAGTTCGCACGGCGGTCGGTTTTTCTTGACAGGTACGACGATTCGCAGCTAAATTCTCCCGCCATCGGTTGCCACCGTCTCAGGAGTCATCATGAACAAAGCAGATCTGGTTGAGAAGATTGCGGCCTCTACCGGCATCAGCAAAACGGGCGCCGCCGCCGCGATCGAGACCCTCATCGATGCCGTAACCAGCGCGCTCAAAAAAGGAGATCGTGTCACCCTGGTTGGTTTTGGGACCTTCTCCGTTATGCACCGCAAGGCCCGCAACGGGCGCAACCCGCAGACTGGCGGTGTCATCAAGATCGCCGCCCGGCGCGTCGCCAAGTTTACCCCCGGCGTCGAACTCAAAAAGCACGTCAATAAGAAGTAGCCGAAAGAACAGTAGCGGCGGCGCAGCATCAGGCCGCGTTGGCGACCAGAACCGCTGCTGCCGCCAGGGGGTGAGTTCGTCCAGTCAAAGCCACCAGGCGGCCAATCGCTCTCCCCTCTGCCCAACCAGTGGACAGCAAGCGCCTTCACGAAAGAGCCACGTGGAAGAATTCAGGTTAAAGCTCGAGCCGTGCTCAATGCGCCTTCAACCACTGCAACACGTAGTCGCTCAGTTTCGGATCATAGCCTTGCTGGGGATCGTGTTCGAAGGCCTTGGTCTGGCTGGTATGCGTGTACAGGCCATGGTCGGCCTTCGGCCAATCGACATAGACCGCCTGATTCGCATGGCGGGCATTGAGCGCGTCCACCAGCAGCTGGTAATCATCCGCGCTCATGATCCAGTCGTACTCGCCGTGCACCGCCAGCACTGGAACACTCACGCGCGACCACGCCTGGGCTAAATTGAGTGCCTGCAGCTGCCAATAGAAGCTGGCCGGACGGCCATACTGGTGCTCCGGCTCGTCGTACCAGCTGGCTTTGAACCCGGGATGATCCACAAGCACGGCGCCGGGTGTCTTTTGACCGTTAAGGTACAGGTCGTAAAACGTGGCGTACTGCTTCATGCGGGAGTTAACCTCGCTCTCGGACAAGCCACTCAGTTTCATGCGTCGCCGTTCGTGCTCCAGCATGTGTTCCAGCCAGGTCTTGTACCAGCCGCTGAATACCAGATACCCCCTCACCTGCGTGTCGCCCGTAACCAGTGGCGCGAAGCCGCCGCCGTTGCTGAAACCCATGACATAGATGCGCGCCGGGTCGACGATTGGCAACTGTTTCATGGCCTCGAACGCTGCCTGGTACGCCTGCAGCTCGGTATTGAAATCCGCTGCGTCACATTTCGGGCCGCCACTTCCGCCTGTACCCGGCTTGTCCACCCGATAGGTGGCGAAGCCCGAGCGGCCGGCGATATCGAACAAGAGTTGGGTGAAGCCGTCGGTCGCTCCCTTCGGCGCCTCGGTGGAATCGCAACTCAGCCAGGCGGCGACAAAGATCACAGGCAGCTTGCCCTGTGCTGCTTCGGGCTGGGTCACAAATACCTGCACCGGAAATCCTGCCGGCGTCTGTACCATGCCCGTGAGCGACACCGCACCAGGAATGTGCTCCCGCCCGGGCTGAAGCTGCTGCCCCGCAGCGGTGGCAGTCAGCACAGCCAAAACCGCGATGAATCCTGTCTTCACAGCACTCCCCTTTGCCTCCGCTAGACGCCAGCAGCAGGAAAATGTCACCGCATCCCGCCCCGGGGGGCGAGTCTGCATCGTTTTCCCGGGTGGCGAATCAAACTGCTCGGTACATGTCATTTCCGCCGGTTGTCGCGTCTGGCGAAGTTCCGCTAGAATATAGGTTTGCAGCCAGCGAGTTAGGGAGTCCCATGAAGACAGCCATCCATCCGGCTTACGGTGAAGTGCGCGTTCACTGCGCGTGCGGAAACACATTTATGACCCGTTCGACCCATAAGGGGGACATCAACGTGGAGATCTGCTCCAACTGTCACCCGTTCTTTACCGGAAAGCAGAAGCTGATTGATACCGCGGGCCGCGTCGAGCGCTTCCGCCGTAAGTATGCCAAGAGCCAGCAGTCCAAGAGCGAAGCCGCCAAACAGTAGCATTTCTATAGGTTTAGACAGTTTCGCGCCCCGGCGGGGACCGATTGCGGCTGATGCGGGCTCCTCTTCCCGCGGCCCTCGTTCCATTGGAGGCTGGCTACATGGATAATTATCCTGGGCACTTCCGGTCTCGACCAAGATGCGCGGTTTCTGGCACCATCGCGCGCCGCTCCGAGTGAATGCAGGCCAGGTGTGCCAGCAGGACGATGGGTTAGCCCGGTCTCCCAGCAGCTGCCATTCCGTGGGCGGACTTGATCAGTTTGACCGCCCAACAGCCCGCACAGGCAATAGGGGTCGTCAGCTGTCGTCGGCAGCATCGAAAGCCTGCGGTGTAGCGAAGGCCCGAACCGACGGCGTCACCCGTCTTGCTCAATTGGTTGGCGCGGGAGCATCCTAGGGCGGCAGGGGTGATCGAACCATGAGATGGAAATTCCTGCGATCCGCAGGATGGAGAGATCGACAATCTGGGGCACCCGTGGCTTAGTAAGGACAGACCTGAGTTCTCCGCCAAGCTAATGCACAAGTTCTTCGACAATCCGGTCCCGCGTACCACGCCCGTCGCGGCCCGTGTCCCCGCCTCGGTCACGCTCGGCGGAGTGGAAGTGCGTCTCGCCACCGTCCTCGCGCCCATGGCCGGCATCACCGACACTGTCTTCCGTCGCTTCATTCGTAACCTCGGGGGATGCGGTCTGATGATGACCGAGTTCACCTCGGCCGACGGTCTCACTCGCCATCGCGACAAGAAGGCGCAGCGCTACCTGACTTTCTACGGCGATGAACACCCAATCTCGGCGCAACTGTTCGGCAGCGATCCTTCCACCCTCGCCGATGCAGCGCGCCTGGTTCAGGACATGGGCTTCGACCTCGTCGATCTGAACCTCGGATGCCCTGCGCGCAAGGTCGTCACCTGTAATGGAGGTTCCGGCCTGCTCCGCAACCTGCCGCTCATCCGCTCCATCTTCGAGTGCGTCCGCAAGGCAGTCAGCATTCCTTTCACCGTGAAGTTCCGTGCCGGTTGGAGCGACCGGGAAGTGGTTCACGTGCAGCTGGCGAAAATGGCTGAAGACTGCGGGCTCGCCGCCGTGGCTCTGCACGCGCGCACCCGCGAGCAAGGCTACAGCGGTCAGGCGCGCTGGGAGTGGATCGCCGCCCTCAAGGATGCTGTTAACATACCCGTCATCGGTAATGGCGACATCCGCTCGCCCGAGGATGCTGCCGCCATGGTCGCCGAGACCGGATGCGACGCCGTCATGATCGGCCGTACCGCCGCCTCCAACCCGTGGATCTTTCGCCAGATCGGGCAGTACACGGTCTCGGGCAGCTACGACACACCCACCGAAGCCGATCGCTACCGCATGATCCGGACGTACTTCACCATGTTGAACGAGGAGAAGATCGTGGGCGCAGCCGGCAAGATGAAGCAGTTCGCCTCGTGGTTTACTCACGGTGTCGCTTATGGAGCCCAGCTTCGCAAATCCATTTACGAATCCCACAGTGAGGTAACCATCCTCGACGCCGTGGATCTCTTCTTCGAAGCCCAGTTAGGCGGCAAGCTCGCCCATACCCCGGGCACGGTCCAGCACTCTCCGGAGCCATCGCTCGCTTAGCGGCACGGCGTGATGCGGTACGCCCGGATTGAATCGGCCGACCGAATTGTGCGGGGCAGGCATCGGTGCAGTTCGCTCTTGCCGCTCGCGCTGTTGTTTTTTCTCATGATGGCTGCGACCTCCGCACAGGACCCTTCCGGCCATCCCCTCAGCCTCAAGGGCGACTCGGAGATCTGCCTTCGCGGCACCGAGCCGGTGATGAACAAGAGAACCGCGCTCTTCGACCGCCGCGATTCGTTACGGCTGGGCGCTCACCGACTCTTTCGGTAAGGGGTGGCGGCGCGGCACGCCGGAGTACACAATCGACTGGCTTCCCGCCATTGTGCTGACGAAACTCTCGGTGGCGTATGGCGCCGGTATCGCCCCCCTTGGACGCAAGTGGAACTTCCTCGGCAGTCCACCTCGTCGCCCGTACGGCGAGCTGGTCTTGGGTGGCGTGCTCAGCACCAGCAACCTTCCTCCGGGCGACACACTCAACATTAACTTCACGCTGAACAGCGGGGGCGGACTTACACGGACTTACCTTCTTCACCTATGAGAACCGGGCGCGCAGCGCTGGAATCGACTACTCGCACCTGTCCAACGGCTATCTCGGAGCCCATAACCCGCAACGGATTCGCCATTGTCGTTGAATACCACTGGTTCAAGGCCAAGTAGTCCTTGGAAATCCCCTCGGCGGTCGGCAACAGCCGGATCGATGACGAAGGTTCTAAGTTTAGAAGCCGATCCGGGCGGATCCTGAGCTCCCGCCTCTTGGCTGCGGGACGCCAGTACGAGGCGACGCCCCGGGATCCAGTGGCGGAGGAGCTCGGGTGTCGGTAGCATTCGGTGCCGCTGCGGAGGTTGCCAGCCGCCTCGCGGAAAGTGTTCAGTTCGAGCCCTAGCGTCGTCCAATGTGATTCCAGAATGGGAGCTGGTCAGGGAGTCACAACTTCGTAAGAAATAATCTTCCACTGACCGTCCTGCCTGCCCCACAACAGGGTCAGGGTTGCCTGATGGTCGCCGGGGGTGCGAAAGGCAAACAGCGTCGCATAGTAATTCCCGTAGACCTTCTGCAACGCCGGCGCCTCCTCGGGCCGGTAGGGATTGTGGTGAGATCGCTGATCGCACAGGAACGCTCCCGCCAGGTAATCGGGCACTGCTATCAGCGTGTAGGCACGTTCGCCCGCATGCTCCACCTGCTGCAGGTCCTCGTGCTCTGCGCGAACCGGCTCCATTGCGTCCCGCAGGTGCTCCACTTTTCCCACGTCGTTGCCTACCGTGGTGAGCGTTCTGCGGATGTAAGTGGAGTACTCTTGCGCGCTCGCCGGAACCGTCTCTCCCTCGGCCAGGTATAGTCCGACGCACTCGTCGCAGCGCGGAGAAAAGTATCGGGCCGCGCCATCGTAGTTGTCGTCGATCAGCCATGTGTGCAGGAAGTCGTGCGACGCCTGCACTAATGCCGGATCGAGCCTCAGCCGGGCCTTAGGCGGGCGCCCTGCCGCCACCGCCTTGGGGCGAATGTCCGGCGTGATGCCTGGTTTCGCCTCCGCCGGCTCGACCTCCCAGGAGACGACTCTCCAGTACTTGGCTTCCTTGGTCCATATCAGGGTAATCGGGTCGCTGTTTCCGCTCGCCGGCTTCAGCCGGAATACCGAGGCGAAGTAGGTGCCGGATTTGCTCGCCGTACCCGAAACTCGCGACTGGTCGAATTCAGCGAAAGCCTTCTCCGGATCGCACTCGAAGTCAGCGGCCATTTCGTTCGACATCCGGTAGAGCGCAAATGAGGTTGCGTAGGGCTGTCGGATGAGCTTGATCTCCTGGTCGTGCAGGCTTGCGGGCTGCGCCGCCTGCTCCACACTCGTCACCTTGCCGATGGCCTGGCTGATGGCGGCCAAATCCTGCGCTGCCACGTAAGGAGAGATTCCAACATTGATCTCGTTGCCTGACTGCGGCCCGTACTCGGCAAGGCAAGCGAAAGACCGCGGGGAAAAATAGGCGGCGGAAAACCCCGGATTCTGCTCCACCAGCCAAGACTGCAGAAAGTCCTGTACCGCGTCCTCAAGCTTTCCTCCGGCCTTGCGCGGGATCGGTGGAACGGATCCTGGCAACAGGTCGGTATCAGGGTCGTCCACCACGCCGGGAAATCCAAACAGACCGCGCCACCAGTCGCTCAGCCCTTGCCACCGTTGCAGATGGATTCGGGTGTTGTCGCCCGCCCGCACGTCGGAGTTGGCGGCTGTCAGGTGACCGTTGAACAGTGCAGCGGGAATCTTCGACGATCGGTAGTCCACGTCAATATCGGCGTGTCGACCGTCCTTGGTCATCGAAATCTGGATGGAGGGTATCCCCTCCTGCCGGTAGTTGACGGGGTAGCCGTAGTGATAAACGGTGTTGTCACGATCGCGGAAGAATTCTTTCGATTCCTTCAGCTCCGGCAGTGCGCCCGGCTTCAGCATGGCGTACATGCGGAACTGCAGGTCGCCCCGCGCCTTTGGCACCTTGCCGTTGATTGCCTCGATACCCTGCACCAAATCGAGTGCCGTGCCCATTGCCTGCCCGGAGGTATCGGTCAGGGTGGTGGCCATCAGGGCATGCGTCACCGCCTCGTAGGTGGTTCGGGTGGAGAGAGAGAACTGGTTGTATTCTTTGGGGTCAGCCCGGTCGCCGGTGATGCGATTATATTCCGCATACCATTGGTCGATAAGTTGCTTCTGCTCCGGGTTCAGCTCGGCATACGTTCCCGGGAACGGTGGCGGGGCCGGCCGCGGGTTTTGCGCCACCACGATCGCCGCCGCGGCCACCACAGCTGTCCACAAGGCGCTGAACCGAGCCTGCATCTGCTCCTCCCGCCTGCTTGCTTCACTATAGCGCGGCAGCGCCACCTTCCCGTACCTGTCATCCCCGCATCGGCGGCCACCAGCCCCCGGCCAGGCTCAGTGCATGGCTTTGAGCCTGGAGGCAGGTCCTGCTTCTGCCCGCCACTTGGCCGGGGGGGAAGGGCCTAGTCCAGCAGCACCCCCGGGTTCTTCTTGGCGATGTGCAGCAACTTGAGTGTAGCCTGGCGTGGTTCGCGGATTCCCTGCTCCCAGCTCTCGACTGCGTTCGAGCTGACATTCAGCAGCCGTGCCAGCAGAGCCTGGCTGGCGTTGAGGCTGGCGCGCAGGGCCCGGATATCGGCTGGCTTTAGCGGCTTGGGCCGCGCCGGCAGCTCGGCGGTTCTGAGGTCGATGCTGTTCTTGGAAGGCTTGGTTGCGGCTTCGCCATGCTTCTTTTTGTCCTTCTTCTTGTCCTTCCTGCCCACGCCTCGCCTCCCTGCCACACCGTGGTAGTACCACAGTGTATGAGTATCAAGCCTGCCTTGAAAAGAGGGCCTAAAAAGTTGCCGCCTTGGTAACCCTTGACAACCGGAGCGGCCTGGCCACCGGCCGGCCGGTTTCTCCGCTCTCAACATAGGCCAGCGGAGTTTGATGATCGTGCGTGAACGCTACCAACCATTTTTGCGGAATCGCCTCGGCATAAAACCTGTGGCGGTTATCGATAGACTGCAATGGGTAGAGGTCATACCCCATCACCCAGGCGGGATCCAAATGGTTGGTGGTGGGAATCAAGTCGCTGGGATAACACAGAGTGGCGCCTCGGCTCGACACCAGCACCGCCTGCAGGTCACGGGTGTGGCCGGGATACACTCGGACGGCAATCCCGGGGGCAATTTGCGCGTCTCCTTCCAGCAACATCATCTGCCCGCTGGCAAGCAGAGGGTCGTAATTGTCCGTCATATAGCTCACCCGGTCCCGTTCGTGCTGCCGGTGAGCGTGTTCCAACTCGCCTTTTTGCACATAATATTGCGCGCGCGGAAATGTGGCTGTCGGCCTGCCCTCGCGGTAGTAGGTATTCCATCCACAGTGATCAAAGTGAAGGTGGGTGTTGAGGACGATGTCGACTTCTTCCGGGGCGACGCCGGCTTCTTCGAAGCTCTTCAGCAGGCGCGCCTGGTTCTTGTAGATTGCCTGGCTTTTCTCGCTGAGCTTGGATCCGATGCCGGTCTCGATCAGCACCGTCTGTTTACCGTCGCGCACCAGGAGCGAGTTTGTGCCCACCGCCAGCATATTGCGCGCGTCGGCCTGCACTCTCTTCTCCCAGAGCACCTTGGGAACCACGCCGAAGAAGGCGCCGCCATCCAGCTCGTAGGTCCCGTCGGAGAGCACCGTTACCTCAAAGTCGCCGATCGTCGTCGTTACCAAAATCCTGCTCCTGTGAGCATGCCTCGCGCGCCGGCACGGCA
>Ga0306920_100007366_pt1 | contig 14490 bp, 12 predicted proteins | sample flu12Cox44000170_FD_204666 | JGI IMG/M metagenome (GOLD analysis project Ga0306920, IMG submission 204666) | Lab enrichment of tropical soil microbial communities from Luquillo Experimental Forest, Puerto Rico - flux4day.12C.oxic.44.000.170 (v2)... | ecosystem: Environmental > Terrestrial >...
AGCAAAGCGAACGGCCTGGGACGCAGCGCCTTGCGAGCCCGGTGGAGCGCGTGCCGCCGGCGCCCGCCCCGCACGTGGGTCGCGTAGTGGATCTGGGTGTCGATCATCCGCTCGAACGGCCGGAGCAGCGTGGCGAAGCGCTCGGGCGCCCCTTCGAGCGCGCCGAGCACGTGCGCGAGCGCCTCTACCGTCGCCACGTAGTCGTCGGCCGGCTCACGCCGTATGCGGTAGTTGCTGGGCGCCGCCGGCGTGAACCGGATCTGAGGGAGGGCGGCGAGGACGGCGTTGCGCTTGAGCAGCTTGCGCGCCTGCCACCAGGTCCCGTCGACCACGACCAAGGTGATGGGCCCGGCCGGGACGACGTCCGCGAGGTCGATGGCGCGGGATCCGGGGTAGAGCAGGTATGCCGGCTCGGCCGCCAGCCGGGCCGCGAGCGCGCCGTCGGCGTCGAAGTCGACGCCGACGTGCAGCTCGGAGTGGGGGAGGCAGAGGTGGGCCAGCCGGGCCGTGCCGATCGCCACCCGTCGCTCGCGCGGGTGCTGGAGCAGAACCACCCGGGTCCGGGTCGGCAGCGACACGAGGTCCGCGCAATAGCAGACGGAGACCGGGCGCCGACATCTGTCGCACACGGGGCGGTGGGGGGCAGCCTCGGGAATCACCGCCTCAGACTACCCGGCGCCGAGCGGCGGGGCCATCTCGGCCCCGCCGTCGCCGTCGCCGACGCTACGGCCAGGCGGGCATGCAGTTGGACACGCACGAGCCCATGCAGCCGCTCATGCATTGGCCGGTGTAGGGACCGGCGCCTGCACAGTTCGAGCTGCACGAGGGGTAGCACTGGCCGCTGCAGTAGCTGCTGCTGTGATCCGCGCGCCAGAGCTGAGCGTTGCTGTAATTCACCGGCCAGGTCCAGACAGGCTCGCCGGCGCTGAGAACGCCCCACTGGACGTCGAGGACGTTGCCGAGCGCGTTCCTCAACACGCCCTGCTCCGGATCGTAGGTCCAGCGCTGGGAATCGGTGCCGTCGCAGTCCCAGGTGATGACCGGCGTCCCGGGGTCCAAAAACCCGCCTTCGACGCCGAGGCACCACCCAAACGCGTCGCTTCGAATGGTCTGCGAGTCTCGGTCGTAGAACAATTGCTCGCCCGCTCTACCGTCGCAGTTCGAGAGGCTGAGCGGCGTGCCGCGCGCGCCGGTGCCGGCGTCGAGGCAGAGCCCTCCGTTGGCGACGAGCGGGATGCGGTGGAACGCGGCGCTGAGATCGGGCGCGGGGTGGGTGAAGCGGTAGAGCGAGTCGATCATCCTCTGCACCTCGAACACGCTCATGTCACGCAAGAGCTGACGATAGAGGTTGCCCCAGATGGGGCCCGAGACGTCCGGGTTCACGTCGAAGTAGTTGATCCACGTGGGATTCTGCTCGGCCACGCCCGTGTTGAAATCGGCGCACACGAAGGTCGTCCCGCTGGGGCCTCCGCCGTACGAGCAGCCGATGCTGGCGAGCATCTGCAAGAGGCGCTGCTGGAGCAGCACGCGATAGCCCGGGAAATCCTCGGTCCCCACGAGCTCGTCGTCCCAGGCGTGGTCGACCATGAACTGCGGGTCCATCTCCGCGATCATGATCAGCCGGCTGGCGATGGCCTTGCTGAACCAGGGGAGGCCCACCCGCCAATCGAAGACGTGATCGGTCGTGGGGCCCTTGCCTGGGGCGCCGTCGAACGCGGACGCATCCAGGAGAGGCGGGTAATAGTTGCGGAAGACGATGTCCCAGCCACCGGCCGTGCTGCCGGGCACCCACAGCCGAGAAAACATGATCAGCCCGCCAGCCGCGAGCGTGGCGTCGTGCGAGCTCCCGTCGTAGTAACTGCCCCGGGGGAAACCGACCTCCTGGGCCTCCATCCATGCCGCGTTGATCGCCGACCATTGGTCGTTTTGCTCGAACGCCTCCGCGTCCCAGTCGAGTCCCTGCGCCACGCAATCGAGCTCCTTCTTGACCTCCGCTATCTGATCGGCCGTGGTGCGCATGGTCGGGTCCTGCGCGAGCGTCGTTATCGCGGACTGAAGCACGTCGTAAGTGATGCCGACGGCACTGTCCTGTTTCGCGCTGACGAGCTTGCTCATGGCGCCCACCGCCCATTTCGTGAGGAGCGCGATGTAGTCGGGAGCCTTCTCGTCCGGCGAGAAACTGGAGCAGTCGAGCGCCGAGCGTATCGTTTGCACCGTCTGCGCTGGTTGCGTCGTTGGCGCCGTTTGCGCCGTTTGCGCCGTTGGCGGCGTTTGCGCGGGCTCCGACGGGCTGGATGGGTCGTCACCGACCCCACAGCCGGCAAGGCACGCAGACAAGCCGGCGATGCCGACAATCCCGCGGCAGACACAATTTCGTATCGATTGAGCGTTCTTCATTGCTCACTTCCTTTCAGCCATCGTTCTCGAGAGACCCCCCTGCCGAGGTGACGGCGTCGCTCCGAAACCGTCGCGCGCAAAAATTCGCTGGGGCGCGGATCCCCCTGGATCGCGCGGCGATCGCGACGACGAAGAAGGGCAGCAAGTGGCGCAGCCCGCGTGCGTGAGATCACTCGCTCGAGCATCAGGGAACGTCGAACGGCGAGCGGCTGGTCACCAGGTTGAGCCGGCGCTACGTTGCGACCATGAAAACACGCGCGGCGGTGGCTTACGCGGCGGGCAAGCCGCTGGTGATCCAGGAGGTCGACCTCGAGGGACCGAAGGCGGGCGAGGTGCTCGTGGAGATCAAGGCGACCGGCGTCTGTCACACCGACGAGTTCACGCGCTCGGGCGCCGATCCCGAGGGGCTGTTCCCGGTCATCTTCGGCCACGAAGGGGCCGGCATCGTGGTCGACGTCGGCGCTGGCGTGACGTCGGTCGCGAAGGGCGACCACGTCATCCCGCTCTACACGCCGGAGTGCCGGATCTGCAAGTCGTGCCTGTCGCGCAAGACCAACCTCTGCACGGCGATCCGCGCCACGCAGGGCAAGGGGGTCATGCCCGACGGGACCAGCCGGTTCTCCATAGGCGGCGAGAAGATCCACCACTACATGGGCTGCTCGACGTTCGCGCAGCACACCGTGCTGCCGGAGATCGCGCTGGCGAAGATCCGGCCCGACGCCCCGTTCGACAAGGTCTGTTACATCGGCTGCGGCGTGACGACCGGCCTCGGCGCGGTGTTTTGGACGGCGAAGGTGCCGCCCGGCGCGAACGTGGTCGTCTTCGGCCTGGGAGGCATCGGCCTCAACGTGGTGCAAGGGGCGCGGATCGCGGGGGCGGACAAGATCATCGGCATCGACATCAACCCGTCGCGCGAGGTGCTGGCGCGCAAGTTCGGCCTCACGCACTTCGTGAACCCCAAGCAGGTCACGGGCGATCTGGTCGCGCAGCTCATCGAGCTGACCGGCGGCGGCGCCGACTACAGCTTCGAGTGCGTCGGCAACGTCGAGCTGATGCGCCAGGCGCTGGAGTGCTGTCACCGCGGCTGGGGCGAGTCGACCATCATCGGCGTCGCCGGCGCGGGGCAGGAGATCAAGACGCGCCCCTTCCAGCTGGTGACCGGGCGGGTCTGGCGCGGGACCGCGTTCGGCGGCGCGCGCGGCCGCACCGACGTGCCGCGAATCGTCGATTGGTACATGAACGGCAAGATCGACATCGACAGCTTGATCACGCACAAGCTGCCGCTCGCGCGGATCAACGAGGCATTCGATCTGATGCACGAGGGGAAGTCGATCCGCACGGTCGTCGAGTTCTCGTGACCGCCGCCGCCGTCGAGACGATCTCGGAGCAACGTTGCTTCGAGGGCGTGCAGGGCTTTTATCGCCATTCGTCAGCGGCCGTCGGGGGGCCGATGCGCTTCGGCGTGTTCGTTCCGGACCAAGCCGCCCGTGCGCCTCGGCCGGCCCTCTATTACCTCGCGGGCTTGGAGTGTAACGAGCAGACCTTCGCCATGAAGGCCGGGGCCCAGCGCGCCGCCGCACGGCTGGGGCTGGTGCTCGTCACCTGCGACACGAGCCCGCGCGCCGCGCGCTACCCCGGCGACGACGCCAGCTGGGACTTCGGCCAGAGCGCGAGCTTCTACGTCGACGCGACCGAGCCACCCTGGCGACAGGCGTATCGCATGGAGACGTACGTCACCCGCGAGCTCCCCGCCGTCGTCGAGGCGCGCTTCCCGGTGCTCGCCGAGGCGCGCGGGATCTTCGGCCACTCGATGGGCGGGCACGGCGCGCTCGCGCTGGCGCTGCGCAACCCGGGCCGCTACCGCAGCGTCTCGGCGTTCGCGCCGATCGTCGCGCCGTCGCGCGTCCCCTGGGGGCGCAAGGCCCTCGCCGGCTACCTCGGCCCCGACGAGTCGGCTTGGGGCGCCTACGACGCCTGCGCGCTGGTGCGAAAGCGGCCGCTCTCCATCCCCCTACTCGTCGACCAGGGGACGGCGGACAAGTTCCTCGACGTCCAGCTCAAGCCGGAGCTGTTCGAGGAAGCCTGCGCCGAGGCGGGGCAGGGCCTGCAGCTCCGGCGCCACGCCGGCTACGACCACAGCTACTACTTCATCGCCAGCTTCGTCGACGAGCACCTCGTGCACCACGCGCGCGCGCTCGCGCCGTGATCGGCGGAGGGCGCGGCGGTCAGGCGCGCAGCGCCCCGGAGGCCTTGGCCGTGGCCGTCGCGAGCGCGTCCATGAGCGGCGGCGACAGGCAGTCGTAGGGCTCGAGCTTCAGCTCCTTGAGGCGACCGCGGATGCTCGCCATCCTCTCGGGCGGCGTCCCCGCCTCGATGATCGACGACACGAAGGCGGCGAACCCGGGCGGCGCCCAGCCGGGCTCGCCCGACAGCTCGGGGTGGATGAAGACCAGCCCCTCGAACGCGTGCTTGGGGCGCTCGACCGGCCCGTACATGTGAACGCCGCAGCCGGTGCAGGCGTGGCGCAGGATGAGCGCGTTCGAGTTGACGACCTTCAGCTTGTCGCCGTTCTGGGTCACCTGGACGTTCGCCTTGGGCACGACGCCGACCATCGAGAACGTCGCCCCCTTCGGCTTCCAGCACTGCGTGCAGCCGCAGACGTGGTTGTGCAGCACCTGGGTGGTGATCTTCACTTCGACCGGCTTGTCCTTGCACAGGCACCGGAGCGTGCCGCCGGCGAACTCCTTGCGGGCGGGCGGCAGGCCCCCGTCGACCGCGGGATGAATGGAGATATCAGCCATGGCCAGACCCTAGGTCGGCCGGCCGCTCACGGCAATCGGGGGATTCCCCTAAGGGGCGCGCGCTAGTGGCTCTGTGCCCGGCCGCGGAAGACGACCTGGCCCTGTTCCGAGACGATCAGGGCCCTGCCTCTCCCCTTGTTGACGATCTGGCCTGTGTACACGGTCTTCCCGTTGAGGTTCGCTAGGCGTAGCTCCTGAACCGGGGCGCCTTTGGCCTGCTTGTTGAACGTGCGCCTCACAGCCACCGGCAGGTCAGCCGTCGAAAGATTCGGCCCCGCCTCGGCGGTGGTCGCGTCAGCCGCGATCGCGCCTCGGCCGGCGCCGCCCAGGCACAGTGCCAGCATCCCAATCGCCAGCGTCTTCATGTCTCACCTCCTCCGTCGGGCGTCGGGGATGGCCCTGATTACAAGGTGTGACGCCGTTCTGCGGGCGACAGTGCGGAGCGTATCGTCGGGCTAGGGCAGGGCGGGGCACTGGCCGCTCCCGACCTGGCGGCAAGCAATGGGCGAGCCGACGGCCCCGCCGTTCACGCAGCACTTGAAGCCCGTCATGCAGTCGTCGTCGACGGTGCAGTTCGCTCCCGTCCCTCCGTTTCCCGGGACGCACGAGGTCGACTCGGTGGTGTCGGTCCCGTTCTGGTGAGCCGAGCACGCGCCTCGGTAGGTGTGGCCATCGCATCCGCAAACCGGGGTGGTGCAATCGAATCCCGTCGCGCTGCGCGACGTGCACACCCCCTGCATGTCGGCTACGCCGCAGCTGTGATTCGAGAACGAGCAGAAGTCGAGCGCACTGCACTGAAGAGCCGCGAGGCCCCCGCAGACCGTTCCGGACCCGCCGGCCCCTCCAGCGCCCGTCGTGCCCGCGGCGCCGGCGGCGCCACCAGTTCCTGTCGCGCCACCGCGCCCTGCTGCTCCCGTTGTGCCAGCCGTTCCCGCGGTGCCGGTAGTGCCCGCGGTGCCGGTAGTGCCTGCGGTGCCGGTAATGCCTGCGGTGCCGGTAATGCCCGCGGTTCCCGTGTTACCCCCTCGACCTGCGGCTCCCGTGGTGCCCGCGGCGCCGGTGGTGCCCGCGGCGCCGGTGGTGCCCGCGGTTCCCGTCGCGCCGCCGCGACCTGCTGCTCCCGCGGTGCCAGCCGTTCCCGTGGTGCCCGCGGTGCCGGTGGTGCCAGCCGTTCCCGTGGTGCCCGCGGTGCCGGTGGTGCCAGCCGTTCCCATGGTGCCGCCGCGACCTGCGGTTCCCGTGGTGCCGCCTCCACCCGCGGAGCCGCCGGAGTCTGAACAGGCGAGCAGAAACGCGGGAACGAGGGCGAGCACGAACAGCCGACGGAGCGCCATTGAGGAACCTTCTTTCGCCTAGGGTAAGAGGGACTGTTTAGATGATGCCTGTCCGCCAAGCAACGGGCGGGCCAGCGCGAACGGCGCGCGAACAGAGGGCGTCGACGGTACCTGCATCAGATTTCTGAGGGCATCCAGGCCGAAAAGCGCGCGCGGCGCCTGTTGAACTCAGCCGTGCACTCGCTTAGGCTGGAGCCCTCTCTGCGAGTCGTCGGTGATCGTAGTGATTGAGCGTCGTGTCCCCCCTTCGCTTATCGCCGTGGTGCTGTTGGGCGCCTGCGCGAGCGTTGGGGCGTGCGTGGGCAAGGTGGGCGGCGCGGGTGGGACGCCCGGCGGGGCAGGGACGTCCGGCGGCGGCTCGGGCTTGAGCGGGGGTGCGGGGACAGGGGGCGCGTCCGCGAGCCCGTACCTGCCGGCGCGCATCCGTCGTCTCACGAACGCCGAGTACGACGCCTCCGTTCAGGCGCTGCTCGGCACCACGATGGCGCCGAGCGTGACGTTGGCGTTCCCGCCCGACGCGCGGCAGGGACCGACGAACTCGCCGGCCGGGGCGGCGTTCACGGTGAACGACGCGCAGCGGGTCGATCCGGTGCTCGCCGACAAGCTGGACGCTGCCGCCCAGGCGCTGGTGACCGAGGCGCGGGGCAACGGCAAGCTGGCGGCGCTCTCGCCCTGCGCAAACCCGACGTCGGGCGGAGAGGCCTGCGCGAAGACCTTCCTGCAGACCTTCGGCGCCAAGGCCTACCGGCGGCAGGTGACCGACGACGAGCTGACGGAGCTGCTCTCGGGATCGACGGCCGCCTACCACGTCGGCGCCGACGGCTACACGTACAACGACGGCATCGATCTGCTGACCCGGATCCTGCTGCAGTCGCCCGGCTTCCTCTACCTGACCGAGCTCGGGGATCCGGGCGCCGGCGCGACCTTCACGATGGACGCGAACGAGATCGCGAGCGCGCTGTCGTATCTGCTGACGTCGGGGCCGCCGGACGACACGCTGCTCGGGAACGCGTCGTCCGGCATGCTGGCGACGCCCGACGGGCGGGAGTCGGAGGCGCGGCGCCTGCTGGCCACGACGGCCGGGCGCGCGCGCTTCGTGCGCGTGGTTCGGGAGTGGCTGGGCATCGACGACGTCGCCCACCGCGAGAAGGCGTCGAGCGTCTACCCGGACTTCGCGGGCGTGGCGCAGTCGATGGAGAACGAGAGCACCGCCTTCATCGACGAGGTCCTGAACAACTCGACGGGGACGCTGGCCGAGCTCTTGACCGCCGACTGGACGATCGTCGACGCGCCGCTGGCGGCCGCCTACGGCGTCACGTCGGCCGGCGCCGGCCAGCGGACGTCGCTGACCGGCGTCAAGCGCCGCGGGATCCTGGACCAGGGCGCGTTCCTCTCGGTCTTCGCCAACACGAACAGCAGCCACCCGGTGTTCCGCGGCGTCGCCATCATGCGCCGGATCGCGTGCCTCCCCGTCGCCGACCCGGGCGCGCTCGGCATCGTGGTCAGCTTCCCGGCCGCCGATCCCACCAAGACGACGCGCGCGCGGTTCGAGGCCCACGCCATGGACCCCGGGTGCGCGGGCTGCCACACGACCATCGACGACCTCGGCTTCACCTTCGAGAACTTCGACGGGATGGGGGAGATGCGCGCGACCGAGAACAACCTGCCCATCAACACCGTCGTCACGCTCGCCGCCGGCTCTGACTTCGACGGCACGTATGCGGACAGCAACGAGCTCGTGAACGCCATGGCGCAGAGCATGTCGGTGAAGACCTGCCTGGCGCGGCAGATCTTCCACAGCACCGCGGCCCGCAGCGACGCCACCATCGCGGGCGCAGAGAACGCCTTCATCGACATCTGGACCCAGCTGCCGGCCGATCAGCAGGGCCGCCTGGCCGACGTGCTGGTGGCCTACGTCCGGAGCCCCCTCTTCGTGCAGAGGTCGACGCCATGACGCGCCCACTGGCCAAGCCCCCGCAGCGCCTGAGCCCGTCGCGGCGCGCGTTCCTGCGCGCCGTCGGCATGGGCGCGACGGCGCTGCCGTTCTACAAGCTGCTCGAGGACTCGTTCGCGCAGGCCGCCGGCGATCCGCTGCCGCTCAAGCTCATGTGCATCTCGGCCCCGCACGGCATCGCCACCCAGTACTGGGCCATGCGGACGCCGACGTCGCCCGCCATCTCGCTCGACGGGCTGTCGCTCCAGGGGACGGACACCGAGACCAGCTTCGACATCGGGTACCCCAACTGCTCGCTGCAGCCGTTCGACGACGCCGCGACCTACGGCAAGAGCTACAAGGATCGCATCCTCACCATCGAGGGGCTCGACCTCGCCTCCGACGGTCACGACGCCACCACGTCCATCCTCACCGGCAGCCCGCTCACGGGCGGCAAGCCGGCGAACTCCTCGCTCGACCAGTTCCTGGCCGTCGAGCAGGGGCTGGGCGCGTCGACGCGCCGGAGCAACATCGTGCTGTGCGTCGGGGACTCGGACATCAACGCGGCGACCACGCTGTCGTACAGCGCCGGGGGCGTGGGCGTCAGCAAGATCATCTCGCCGTTCGACGCCTTCGACTACCTGTTCAGCGGCTTCGTCCCCCCCAACGACCCCGCGGGGCAGGCGGCGCTCATGCGCAAGAACGCCCTCGGCCAGAGCGTCATCGACGCCGTCCGCGCCGACTGCACCCGACTGCGCGGCCGCCTGGCGCCGGTCGAGCAGCAGAAGATGGACCAGCACCTGGCGGCCATCCGCGACCTCGAGAAGTCGTTCACGCCGATGACCATGATCGGGCCGTCCTGCATGCCGCCGGCGCGGCCCGCGTCGACCGACTTTCCGACGGACATCAACAAGCTCAAGAAGTACAACGGCGGCGAGCCCACCTTCGACGCGGTCGCGAACGTCTTCGTCGATCTGATGGCCCAGGCCTTTGCCTGCGACATCACCCGCTTCGGCACCATGGTCATGAACGACCTCCCCTGGGACAGCGTGCACAACGCCACCACTGACGCGCTCGGCTACGGCTTGCCGTCCGACTTCCACAACCTCGTCGCGCACAAGTACGTGACCTACGGCTACGACTGGCAGAACAAGCTCGCGACCCAGGGCGACTCCACGACCTGGCTGCCGCTCGCCAAGTACAACAAGTACGTCTTCGGCAAGGTCGCGCGGCTGATGCAGAAGCTCGACGGCCTCGGGGCCCTCGACAACGTGCTCATCTACCTGACCAGCGAGCTCGGCAACCCGAACCTGCACTCCTCGGCCGGCGTGCCCACGCTGCTCGCGGGCGGCAAGAGCATCCCCTTCCGCTTCGGGCGGCGCCTCAAGCTCGACCCCGACTGCACGCCGCCGAACGACTCGTGCATGGCCCACGACCCCAAGTTCGCGAACGGCGCGAACAACCACCTGCACGTCTCGATCGCGCAGGCCTTCGGCGTGAGCATCAACAGCTTCGGCACCAACACGAACACCGCCTTCACGACGGGCCCGCTCGCCGGGCTGACCTAGCTCACGGGCCGTAGAAGCCGTGCGCGACGCCGGGCATCCGGCTGTAGCGATTCCACAGGGTCTCCTTGGCCTCGGAGAGGTGAATCCCCTGGTCGTCGACGAAGGCCACCGAGGTCACCGGAAGGAAGATGTCCTTGACGGTGAAGCCGTCCTTCTCGATCCGCATGTAGCCCGTCTCGGCGTCGAAGGCCTGGATGGTCCCGAGGTTCTTGCCGTCGACGTCGAGCACCGTCGCCCCGATGAAGACATCCTCGGTCGCCTCGCGGAGGGCGTCGGCGTCCAGCGGCACGGCCCGCCCGGTGTACCCGCTGGCCACGGTGCCGCTCCCGGTCAGCTTTCCGCCGGGGGTGAGATCGGGTCTGACGCCGGGCGTGTGATCGTAGACCTGGGAGACCACGGACTTCATGACGTTGAGGCGGATGCCGGACGGCTCGATCCGTTCGATGGCGTAGAACGGGATGTAGCGCGGCCCGGTGAACGCCCCGAGCGTCTCGAAGTAGCCGAGGGTCTTGTCGACCTTCAGGATCTTGCCGACCTTCGTCCCGTCCACGTCGAAGACCTCCAGCCCTTCGCGAACCTGGTCGGCAAAAGCGCCCATGATCACGTCCTTTCCGGCAGGGTCCACGGTTGAGGCCGGCCTGCTCGGTGGCCAAGATACCCATCGCGCCCGGTGCAACCATCGGGAGGCGTATTGATCTTTCGCCGGCCGCGCGCAGGTTGCGAGCGTCAGGGCAGCTGCTCTCAATTACCCAAAGGAGATCCCCATGACGGCGGAGGGGAGCGAGCTTCAGGTCATCCTCGATGCGGTGGCGCGGCTGGGGAAGGAGGTCGAGGAAGCGGAGCCCGGGGATCCGGAGCTGGCGGTGGTGGTCCTGACGGTCAAAGAGCTTCAGGGGCGGCTCGAGCGCGTCCGCAGCGTGATGGGTCCCTTCATCGCTGGCGCGGACCGGGAGCTGAGCCTCGATGAGAAGGCCGCCGCCAACCTCGAACGCGCCCTGGCCAGCCTGCTCCGCGCGACGGAGGCCAAACAGGTCGTGGGCTGACATCCGCGGGGGACGCCGGCGCTCCAGCCCGGCGCGTGAATGTGTCGGTTGTCGATGTTCGCTTGCTGGATGCCGCGATGTAAGGTCCAGCGCGCGATGGCGAGCGGCGACTCTTCGACAGCGGGCGTGGGGGAGGTCCGGCTGCAGCGGCGGATCGAACCGCTGCGGGACCACATCCGCGGCGGCGGCGTGGGCGACACGATCGACGTCGTCGTGTACGGCGATCTCCTCTGCCCGTATTGCCAGCGCCTGCGGCGCGTGATGTTGCGGCTCCGGGAGGCGCTGGGCGATCGGCTGGTGTACGTCTTCCGCCACTTCCCGAACGAACGCGCTCACCCCGGGGCGACGCGCCTGGCAGAGGCCGCCGAGGCGGCGGGCAACCAGGGCCGGTTCTGGGAGATGCACGATTGGATTTACGACAGCGACGAGCCCGTGACCGAGGCTCGCGCCATCGAGCACGCGCGCTCCCTCGGCCTGGACATGGCGCGGTTCACGGCGGATCTCGACAGCCCGGAGACCCGCGCGCGCGTCGAGGGGGACCTCGCCGGCGGCCGCCACAACGGGGTCACGGGGACGCCGACCCTGTTCGTCGACGGCGTCCGCTACGACGGCGCGTGGGACTTCTATTCGATGCTGGAGGGCCTCGAACGCCCGGTCGCGGTCCGGGTGGCCCGCTCGGCGCGCGTGTTCGCGAGCCTGCCGGCCTCGGGCGGCATGGTGCTGCTGCTCTCGGCGCTGCTGGCGCTCCTGTGCGCGAACACGCCGCTGCGCGCCGGGTACGAGGCCATCATGCACGCCTCGTTTCGGCTGGGTCCCTCCCGCGGTCCCTCCCTGACCGTCGCGGAGTGGTGCGCCGACGGGCTCATGACCCTGTTCTTTCTCCTCGTCGGCCTCGAGATCCGCCGGGAGGCCACCGCGGGGGCGCTGGCCGAGCGCAGGGCCATCGCGCTGCCGGTGCTCGGCGCCGTGGGCGGGGTGCTCGCGCCGGCGGTGATCTACCTGGCGCTGAACCGCGCTCACGCCGCCCAGGGGTGGTCGATTCCGACCGCCACCGACGTGGCGTTCACGCTCGGGATCCTGGCCGTCCTCGGCGATAGGAGCCCGCCCGCTCTGCGGGTGTTCGTGGCCGCGCTGGCCGTGGTCGACGACATCCTTTCGGTTCTGACGCTCGCGATCTTCTATCCCCACGACTTCAATCTCGCCTGGCTCGCGGCGAGCGCCGGCGCGATCGCGCTCTTGTTCACCCTCAACCGGTGGCGCGTCTACAGCACCTGGCCTTACGTGATGGTGTCGGTGCTGCTCTGGCTGACCCTCCACGCGGCCGGGGTAGACGCGGCCCTGACCGGTGTGGTCCTCGCGCTCTTGCTGCCCACGCGCCCCGCTCCGACGGCCAGCATCCTGCTCGCGCAGGCCGCGACGGCCCTCGCCGCGCTCGAGCACGCGGAGAGCGAGGCCAAGGCCTTGGGACGCGACGCGCCGCCGCTCGAGCAGCTTCCCATCTGGGACTGGGCCAGCCGCAACCTGTCCGCGGCGAGCGCGCGGCTGCTCTCGCCGGCCGATCGGTTCGAGGTCGCCGTCGGTCCCTGGAGCACCTACGTGGTCCTGCCGCTGTTCGCCTTCTCGGCGCTCGGCATCCCCCTGTCGATCGACCTCTCACATCCTGGAGCGTCGCGGGTGCTCCTCGGCGTCGTCCTCGGGCTCGTGCTCGGCAAGCCCCTCGGCATCACGATCGCGTCATGGCTCGCCGTGAGGGCGAAGCTCGCGATCGCCCCCGAAGGCGTCACCGTCCTTCAATTCGCGGGAGCCGCCGCGCTCTGCGGCGTGGGTGACACCGTGGCCCTCCTCATGGCCGATCGGGCCTTCCCCGGGGACGCGCTCGCGTCCACAGCCAAGATCGGCGTCCTCTCGGGATCGGTCTTGGCCGGCACCCTGGGCGCGCTCGTCCTCATCGTGGGCTCACGCGGCCCGGCTCGATCCCCGAGCCCTGGCTGAGAAAGCAGAGGAGCGCCGGCAGCGCCGGCGCCGGGCGACGAGGACCGCCGCCAGTCCGATGGCGGCGCCCGACCCGTCGGCGAGGGGCGCGCCGCCCAGCGCGCAGCCGCCGCTCGTGGGCGGGCTCGCGCCCTCGACCATCGGAGCTCGACCCACGGGATAGAGATCGTGCAGCGCGAGCAGCTCGTCGTCCGACAGCACGCGCTCCTGAATCTCGCCCGGCGTCGCGGAAGGGAACATCGTCGCGTTCAGGATGGAGGCCGGAAGGGTCGGGGAGCAGGTCACCACCGGGTTGCCGAGGTTGTCGACCTCCGGTGGGTCCGGCGGGCCGCCGAGGGAACAGGGGTGCGCCAGGCCGATGGCGTGGCCGAGCTCGTGCGTCAGCGCCGCCTGAAGATCGACGTTGTTCTCCATCATCGCCAGCGCCGGATCGTCGGGAAGCAGCGCCCAGGGCGCGGACGGCGACACGCCGTTGATCTCCGTGTCCGTGTCGACGATGGCGCCCCCCAGGGTCCACACCGTCGTCAGCGCCAACACGCCCGAGCCGTACAGCGGCGCGTTCCAATCCGACGTCCGGACGGAGATCGTGTTCTCGTGGTCGTAGGCGGGGTCGCTGGCGGCCGCCGCCGAGCTGACGACGCTGAAGTCGATCGAGGAGTCGTTCGCGGGCGCGTTCCAGGTCCCGGTGGCCCGCATCGTCGCCTCCAGGAGATCGTTCACCGAGATCGGCAGCGCGCCACCGGTTCGGACGGTCAGCGTTATCGCGGGGTCCGGCCAGATGAGATCGTACTTGTCGTCTTCGGAACGGGTGCGCACGTAGGCCTGGGCGGGTGTGACCGCGCCCAAAACGCCCACGAGGAGAACGAGGAACCAGACCAACCGCACGTTGCGGGAGCATACGCGTGCCAGCACGAGCGATCGTGACGGTTTCGCTGACGTTGAGTGCGGCATCTGCAAACTCACGGGGTTCGCGCGGCCGCCGACCTGGCCGGCGCCCCGCGTTCGCCCGGGGAGATCGGGGCGCCATAGAGCCGCTGCCAGATCGCGGCCGCGTTCTGACGGAGCTGGTCGTCAGGGAGGCCGCAGAGCGCGGCGAGCTGCTGCGCCGGTTCCTGCTCCTCGTCGGCGCCGAGCTGTTTCAGCAGCGCCAAGGTCGCGTAGAAGTGCGGCTCCCGGCGCGCGAACTTGCCATGGACGGTGCGCATCATCTTGCCGAGGTTCACGCACGCGGGGGTGGGCGCGTCGCGCAGCTCGCCGAGGAACGCCTGGAGCTCGCTGTCCGCCCAGCCCACCATGCGCGTCGAGCTCTGCGGCATCACCTCGAACAAGGCGGGCGGCGGCTTAATCGACGGCTCCGAGGCCTCGGCGGCGTGACGGGCCTCGTGCGCCTCGATGCTCAGGGCGACCGCCTCGACGGCGCCG
>Ga0306920_100007369_pt1 | contig 14488 bp, 10 predicted proteins | sample flu12Cox44000170_FD_204666 | JGI IMG/M metagenome (GOLD analysis project Ga0306920, IMG submission 204666) | Lab enrichment of tropical soil microbial communities from Luquillo Experimental Forest, Puerto Rico - flux4day.12C.oxic.44.000.170 (v2)... | ecosystem: Environmental > Terrestrial >...
TCATGCGGATCAGCGACACAGCGAAGGCCGCGGGCTCGAAAACGCGGGCGACGACCGTCGTGCTCACCGACCGCGTGATCGGCCTCATCGGCCTGGTGTTCGTCGCGGCAACGGGCGCGACCATGGTCGCGAGCCTGGCGGGCCACGTGGCGTCGCCGATCTGGCCGTCCTGGCTCTGGGCGGGATTTCTCGGCGCGATGATGGTGACGGCGCCGGCAGTCCTGGCGCCGTCCGGCGTGGGCCGGCTGCTCCAGCCGCTGACGGTTTTTCATCCTGAATGGGTGGGCGATCGCATCGACAGCGTGACATCCGCGCTCTCGCGTTTTCGGGCACGTCCGAGCGCGATTGCTCGCTGCTTCGCGGGCGCCGTGTTCGTGCAGGTGACCGTGGTGATTTTCTATGCGGCGGTCTCGCGCGCGGTGCACGTCCCCGTCGTATCCTGGGATCTCGCCGTCATTGTCCCGCTTTCGTTCGTCGTGCAGATGCTGCCGGTGTCGGTGAACGGGTTCGGCGTGCGTGAGGCCACGTTCTCGTTCTACTTCACGCGGGTGGGGCTGTCGATGGAGTCTGCGCTGCTGATGTCGCTCGTCGCGACGTTTCTGGCCATGCTGATTTCGCTGTCGGGTGCGGTCATCTGGTTCCTGCGCGGGCATAGGACAACTGGTCGCCCGTAGCTCGACGCGGCGACCGAGCGACGAGTACCGAGCTACGGCGGAAACCCGACAATCTCGTACAAGCGCGTTCCTTCATCCGCATACAAAGGTCGAAAGTATTGTCGAAGCTCCTCGAGCCGGACTTCGATATCGTGACGGTTCTCGGCGTTGTAGCCGTACATGTGAAAGACGGCGTAGCGCACCTTCAACGGTTCCAAGAGTTTCATCGCCGGCCGTGTCGGAAACGGCGCGAGCGTCATCACGTTCGCGACGAAATCCGGTGGAATGTAGTCGCTGTAGCCGTTGACGAGCGGCATCCAGTGCGTCGTGGAGTTCAGCATGTAGCGCGTGTGGAGCGGAAACATGCCTTCGAGGTAATAGAACGGGAGCTCGATGACCGGCGCCTTCGGCAGCGTGGCCAGTGTTCGATACACCGGTTCGAAACCGCCGAACTCCCTCAGGTTCGACGGGACGAGGAGCTCGACGCCGGCGGCGAGCGCGAGGATGGCGCCTGCTAGGCAGGGTTTCGAGAAGCGCTGCGCGAACGAGGAGATGGCAGCCCCCGCCAGCACTGACAAGGCAAAAGCGACGATCAGGCCGAAGCGGGCGGGCGCTCGCAACCATGCGAATGGGGGCAGGGTCTCGTACAACGCGGTGTAAAGCCCGCCGGCAGGGCCGAACGACGCCCAGCACGCCAGGAGTGCGAGCCCTCCGTAAATTGCCAGGAGCTCGCGACGTTGGCGCGTGCGCCCTATCCAGAGCGCCGCGACCCCGAAGCCACCGGCCACGAAGCCTGGAAAGACGACTTCGACCCACGGCGGCAGCCATGCGAGCATCCGCACGTGAACGTAGGATGAGCTGGCGAAGTAGTCGCTCCAGTTCGACGAGTACAGACGGGCCTGTGCGAGCTCGCGATGAAAGCCCTGAACGCGCTGGAGGGTTCTGTACGGCAGAAACGCCGGCAGCACCAACAGGGCGGACACGACAGCTCCCGTGGTCAGGCCCAGCCAGTAGGGCGCGCTCCCCCACCAACGCCTCATCATCGCAATCACGACAGCCGCATACCCGATCATCAGAATGACGAACACACCGTAGTAGCCGCAGCTGAGAGCCTGCGCCGCCATAACCGCGCCGAGGGCGGCGCCGCGGCCGAGCGACACCTTGTCGGTGAACCGATGGAACATCCACATGCTGAAGGGCAGCCCGGCCGTCATGAGCAGCTGGATGTGCGCGGTGTGCGCGAACACGTACGGCGTAAACGCAAAGCAGACCGCTGACGCCGCCGCGGCGCCGCGATCCGCCGTCAACCGGCGTACGAGATAGTACGTGCCTGTTGCCGTCAGCACGAACCCGAACAGGACGGCGAAATTGTGAGCAGTGAAGGGGTTCTTCGTCGCCCAGTACGCAGGGATGGCCAGCGCGCCGGCGCCGAGGTTGCTTTCCGAGTACGCCAGCGTGTTCTTGTGGGGATAAAAAATGTTGGCGTCGAACACGTGCATTGGGTCGACCACCAGCGTGCGCGCGACCCACGCCACATTCCAGATCGACAGGTTGCCGTCGCCGTTGTCGATGCGGCCGAGGCGGCCGATCTTGAACGCCAGCGGCCACGTCATCAGCACTGTGACGGTCGTCGCCAGCAGAAGAACGATGGACAGTTCGCGCAGCTTTGCGGTCACTGGGCGCCGGCTTCGGCTCTGACGATCACTCGGTGGCCCGCTTCGGGACGCCAATTGGGGTTGGGGCCGGTTTCGGGGCCGACTTCGGTACGGCGGTGAAGCGAATGAGCACCCCCAGGTTTCGCTTGTCGTCTGTGCTGGGATCCTGCAGATGGGGCGTAAAGCCGCCGCTCGACCGTGCGCTGAGTAAATACGCGTAGCTCCGGAGGTCGCGCACGCCCGCTGCCGGGACGTCAAACGTTCTCGGCTTGTTCGGCTCCAACCGGACTTGCGATTCGGCTTCGCCCATCGAGACGAAGAAGATCGTCGGAATCCGGGACTCGGCCGTCATCATCAAATGATCGATCGGCCACTCGCAGCGGACCAGGATGTCGGCGCGGCCGTCGCCCGCAATCCACACGCCCTGGTGACCGTCCGAATCGATCCGCTCGGGGTAATACGCGTGCTCGTCGAGGAAGTACATCAGGACGTCGCTGATCCAGGCGTGCGCCCGCAGTCCTTCGAGCATGATGGGCAGGTCGTTGGCCATGGTCAGCTCGACCGGCAGCTTGCGCGCGAACCCTCGCTCGGTCGTCTGATTGGGAAACTTGGCGGCGACGAAGGGGTTCACGAGCATCTTTGCCGTGAACATCGCGCCACCCACCCACGCGATGAGCGGCGGGATCGCCGACGCCAGCGGTGGCGTGAGAAAGAACATCGCTGCGTAAACGCTCATGAAATAGCGATTGCCAGGCGGTCCGCCCCCGCCGCTCCACGTGAAAGGCGCGAAGACGATGAGCACGAGCGCGGACGCGACCACGGCGAGAAATATCAACTGGCGCCATGGCCGAACCCGTTCCGGGGAGAAGATCCAGAGCGCGACCGCGATCACGCCGGGAAAAAAGTACGGGACGAAACCGAAGTGGCGGCCGACGAGGAAGTACTCGACGTTCAGCGTAAAACGGTTCACAAAATCACTCAGAACGTTTCCGGCGTCCGAGTCGTTGGTACTCATTTCGATGCCGCGGGCGTCCCACGCGTCGGGCGTCGCGCCGTCGAACGGGAACCTGTCGTAGAACGCTTTGCGATCGCCCCCCTGGTAGTTGAATTCGCCGCTGTTCACCGCCGTCGCGCCGTACAAGGCGGCGGTCGCGATGGTGAACACCGCCCCGATGATGACTCCGTGGAGCAGGCGCCGGCGCCACCACGCCCAGAGAATGAGCGGCGCGACGAGGAAGATATGCGTCGGCTTGGAATACGTCACGGCGCCGAGAAGCAGCGCCGCGAGGAGGTCGCTCCCGGCGCCTCCCAGGAAGCGAGATCGTTCGGGAGCCACTTCCTTGTAGAGCCAGGCACAGTACGCCACGGCGATGAGCGAAAAATTCAGAATCTCGGGCGCGAGGAACACGGTGTAGACCGGCACACAACTGGCGAAGACGAACGCCAGCGTGAACGCGAGCGCCGGGCCCGGCCTGGATCGTGCAGCCAGGAACACATACGCGCAGGTGCTCGCGGCGAACAGCAGCAGGACATGGAGAACCAGGAAGCCATTCAGCCCGAACACCCTGACAAACGGTCCGGCGACCACGCCGTAAAGCAGCGCCTTGGCAAAGTAGAGTCGATCGGTGCGCGTGTCGGGCAGCTTGACGAGGTGAACGAAAGGCGGTGTGCCGTCGGCGTGGAGCCGGAAGCGTTTGCCGCGCTTGAGGAAGATCCCTTCAGGTCCAGCCCGGTACAGGCCGAAGAATCGCTCGAGGTCTTTTCGCTCGTACGTCAGGTCGCCGTCAAAGGCCATGCTCAACCCGGACGAAACGTAGGTCGCCTCGTCGCCCTTGATGCCGAAGCCAGTCTTGACCACGTCGACGGAGATGGCGGCCGCCAGACACACGACGAGCAGCACTCCGCCGATCATGGCGGCATCACGGGAAGTCACGCGGGCCATGATAGTCCAATACAATTGCTCGGTACTCGGTGCCCGACGCGTCCCAACTCATCGCCGAAGCGTTCCTGATCGTGCTCGGGCGCGAGGTGTCGCCGATCGAGCTGCGAGACACGGCGCGCGGCTTGGGTGCGGGCGACGCCAGCACAAGCCGCAACGCGCTCGTCGTCCGGCTGCTGTCTTCTCCCGAGTTCAGGCTGCTGCACGACGCTTTGCGGCATGGCCGCGACACGGGACGAAATCCCGAACTCGAGGAGCGGGCGCTCTGCCGGCTCGGGAGTGAAGATCGGTTCGTCGGCCTGGCCTACGAGCTGCTGCTTGGCCGGGCGGCGGACGAGCCCGGGAAAGCCCACTACACGGCAGCCATTCGCCACGGGGACTCGCGGACGAGCGTCCTTCGGTCGCTCATCGTATCTCCTGAGTTTTCGGGGCGGTATCAGCGCGTGGCCCCTCAGGGTGGGATCGTCCCGCACGATATCCAGCTCTGCGAGCTGGCCAACCCGGCGAAGTGGGACAACCCGGAGTGGCTCGCCTTGCTCCGGAGCATGGGACTCCCCGACGACAAGATCTCCATGCACCGCAAAGGTTACGAGTTCACGCAATTGGCTTACGGCCTGAAAAGGCTTGGCCTGCTCCACGATCGGGTGAGCATCATCAGCGTGGGCGCGGGGCACGAAGCGGTCTTGTACTGGTTGGCCAATCACGTGGGGCGCGTGATTGCGACCGACACGTACCAGGGGGTCTGGCGGGACGTGCAGTCGCGCGAGGGCGACGTCGGGGTGGTGCACGCCCCGCGGGATTACGCGCCGTTCCCCTACCGTGAGGATCGCCTGCTGTTCCTGCAGATGGACGGGCTCGGTCTCGGCATCAAGAGCGGTGTGATGGACGTCGCCTACTCACTCTCTTCGATCGAACATTTCGGTGGCGTCGGCGGCGCGGCGGGCGCGATTGACGAAATGGCCCGCGTGCTCAAGCCAGGTGGTGTTCTGGCGTTTGCGACCGAGTACGTGATCGCCGGCCCACCGCACGAAGAAACGTTCAGCCCCGCCGACTTCGATGTGCTCGTCAAGAGGCCCGGGTTATCGCTCATCGGAGAGTTCGACCGTTCAGTGTACTCACGATATGACTACTCTGCCGTGGACCTCTACGGCAATCCCCATCAGACGCCGCACATGGTCGTGCGCTTCAACGACACGGTGTTCACCACGGCGTTCGTGTTCATGCGAAAGAGCTGATGGGAGTACAATTCAACAGAAAAACCATTCCTCCTGTGTGGCAAGAGAGGGTCCCCTTCAACGAACGCGGCGGGCGGCTGCGCGGTTGTCTGGACGCGGTCAGCGGACGCTTTCCCGGATTCGTCTTTGGCGGCCAGGTCGGCACGGATATCCTCCCCGTTTTTCATTTCCACGACGAGCAACGCGCGGATCTCGAGCCCAAGTTGCGTTATCTCGCCGAGAACGGATACCGATCGGTGACGAGCGAGGAAATCGCCCAGTTCGTCGCCGGCCGCCTGTCACACGAGCCGCGTCGCGTCGGTTTGTGCTTTGACGATGCATGGGCGAGCCTTTGGACGGTCGCCGCGCCGCTTCTGCGTGCATACGGGTTGACGGCGATCGCATACGCGATTCCGGGCCGGATTGAAGGCGGCGAGACGCGCCCCGAAGGCCGGCCTTTCGTGACCTGGTCCGAGCTTCGCGCGCTTCAGGCATCGGGCGTGGTCGACGTCCAATGTCACACGTACTCGCACTCACGGGTGTTCTGCTCGTCTGAAGTGGTGGACTACGTGACGCCCGGCTACCGCGACACCTCGCTCCTCAATCGGCCGCAGCTTCGATCCACGCCGTCGCTCCGGTTCGTTTCCCCCGAGGATCTGGGCACTCCGCTCTACACGGCGCGCTCCCGGATGTCCGACGGGCGGCGGGTCGTGTTTGCGGACGATGTGGATCGAAGGTGTGTCGAGCACGTGGCGAGAGAAGGCGGCGCGCGATTCTTCGACCGGCGGAGCTGGCGGGCGGAGCTTAGCGCGATCGTGCGTGGTGCACGCCCTGATCACTCCGGGGCGCGCCGCCCTTCGCCGGCGGTCGAGTCCATCGACTCCCAGCGCGCCGCGATCGAGGAGGAGCTCGACCGGGGTCGATCGATGTTGAACGACAAGCTCGGCACGCGGACGGTCAACCACGTCTGCCTGCCATGGGGCGTGTCCGGCTCGGAGACCGCGGCCGCGCTAAGGCGCCTCGGTTTTCGAACCGCGTTTGCCAATCGGCTACGAGGCGTGCACGCCGTCCGCCGGGGAGACGATCCCTACTGGCTGAAGCGGCTGCCGAACAAGCACATCTTCCGGCTGCCCGGCCGTGGACGCCGGACATTTGTGTGATGGCATTCCCCGACGATGTGGGGGTCTCGATCGTCTGCCACGACAATCGGGACGTGCTCGCGGCCACACTGGCGTCGCTCGAGGCGGCTTCCTGCCCGCGCTCGGCGATGCTGGTGGTCGACGTGGCCAGTACCGATGGGACCGCCGAGTGGATCCGGAGCGACTTTCCCGGAATCACGGTTCGAACGCTGGAGAGAAACGACGGCCCCAGCCCTGGCCGGAACGTCGGCATCCGCGAGTGCCGCTTCCCGTTCGTGTTTCTCATGGATGCGGACGTCCAGGTGCAGCCTGACACCATCGCGCGGCTGCGGCAGGCGATGGCCGGCGACGAGTCGATCAAGATCGGGAGTCCGATCGTGGTCCACGCTGCCGCTCCGGACATGATCCAGTACGCCGAGGGCAGCCTGCATTTCATCTGCGAAGCGATTAACCCCTGGCTGGATCGGCCACTGGCGGAACGAGGAGACGCGCCCCGCGACATCGGCGTCGCGCCGACCTGCGGGCTGCTGCTCGACAGGCAGGCGGCAATCGAGGTCGGGCTCTTCGACGAGCGCTATTTCATTGGAAAAGAAGACGGCGATTTCACGCATCGAACTCGAATGGCGGGTTATCGAATCCTCGAGTTGCCGTCCGCGCTCGTTCTCCACCGGAGCCGGCCGCGAGGCACGTGGCTCTTTTACTATCAGATTCGCAACCGCTGGCATTTCATGCTGAAGAACTACCAATGGAGCACGCTGTTCCTCGTGCTGCCGTGCCTCGCGGTCCACGAGCCTCTGCAGGCCCTTGTGCTGCACGCCCAGGGCCACGCACGCGTCTATTGGCAAGCTGTGGGCGGCCTCATAGCCCTGCTGCCGAGCCTGCCGCGCGACCGGGCGCTTGCCAACCGGATTCGCGTTGAGCCGGACGCGGCGCTGCTCGGCGCCGATCGGTTGATCGTTCGCGATGACCTCGCGAGCCACGGCCTCGTACGATGGGGAAAGAACGCCTACGAGGGCTTCCTTCGTGTGTACTGGCGCCTGCTGCAGCGCACGGTGCTGAACGGCACTCGGCGCGCGGCCGGGCGGCGCTCACGCCCGCCTCGCCCCGCGCCCACCAGATCATCCGGGGGGGAGGGGCCGCCGGAGTGAACATGACGCCTCAGGCCATGCCCCCACGCGTGGTCATCCTCACACCGTACTTCAGGCCGATTGTCGGGGGCGTCGAGAGCAACGCAGAGCGACTCACCCGCTACTTTTCTTCGATTGGTTTCAGGGTCACCGTGCTCACCAAGCGGCTGACGCGCGACTTGCCCGATCTCGAGCCGCTCGACGGCGCGAGGGTCGTGCGGATCGGGCCCCGAGGTCCGCGCTCGCCGGGCGGGAAATGGTGGATGCTGCCTGCGGTCACCTCCTGGTTGGTGAAGCACCGGGACGACTATGACGTCGTGTCATCGATTGACTGCCGAGGTGTCGGGCTGGGCGCTCTTGCGGCGCGCTTCGTCACGCGCCACCCCGTCATCGCGCAACCGCAAACGACTGGCGTCCTGGCTCCCGATGGCACGCAAGGGCCGCTCGGATCCGCGCTCAAAATGGCGCTCGGGTCGCTCTACGGTCGGGCCGACGCGATTGCCTGCATCGCGCGCACGATCGAGCGCGAAGCGTTGTCGCGCCATATCCCCCAGGATCGTGTCCACTACCTCCCGAACGCGATCGACATGACGCGGTTTCGTCCACCGACGCCCAGGGAGCGCGCCGGCGCGCGCCGTCACTTCCGTGTGGGCGACGACGTCATTGCCTGTGCCTTCGTCGGGCGGCTGAGCCGTGAAAAAGGCGTGATGGACCTGATGGACGCCTGGCGTCTCCTCGCCGCTGGCGCTCCGCAGCCCGTCGACTCTGCCCGAGCGACGGGCCGCGGAGCTCGACTCATTGTCGCGGGCCCGGACATGAAAGGTCATGCGTGGGACGCCGGGGCGGAGGCTCGCGCGTTCGTCGCGCGTCACGGCCTGCAGGGGTCCGTGCAGTTTGTCGGGCCAATCGCTGACGTGCCGGCTCTCATGCACGCCGCGGACATCGTCGTTCAGCCGTCGCATTTCGAAGCGCTGGGTCTGTCAGCCGTCGAAGCGCTCGCGTGCGGCGTGCCCGTCGTCGCCTGCGCGGTTGGAGGGCTTGTGGACTTCGTCGTCGATGATGTCAACGGTCGAACATGCCAGCCGCACCGGGCTGATGAGCTTGCGGCGTGCCTGAAGAGCCTCATCGAGGAGCCTGTGCGGCGGGCGCGGCTCGCGGGCGCGGCCAGGAGCTCAGTCGAGCGACAGTACGACGAACAGGTTGTCTTCTCTCAGTTTGCAGAGCTGGTCCGCGCGCTTGCCGACCGACGAAGCCAATGAGAGTGGGTCGGACAACGGCGCAAAGGGTGTCCGAGGGCCGGATGGCTGCCTGCCGGCTGACAGCGCGCCGGGCCGCCTTCATCCTCGGCATTGTGTTCCTGTCTTCATACGCATACTTCTATCAGGCCGGCGGGTGGAACCAGAACTCGCGGTTCGCGGTGGTCCGATCGATTCTCGAGCGTCACACGCTCCGGATCGATGCGTATAGCCTCCACACCGGTGACAAGGCGCTGTGGCGCGGCCATTACTATTCGGACAAGCCTCCGGGAACGTCCCTGATGGTGCTGCCGGCCGTCGCTCTGGCGCGCGGTCTTTCCCGCCTCGCCGGAGTCGATCCGGAATCATTTCCAGGCATCGCTTGGACCTCGTACGTCGCCACGGTGGCGAGCGCCGGGGTTTTCACCGCGATGGCCGGGCTCCTTGTCTTCTTTCTGCTGCTTCGATGGGGATTCTCCATGGGCGCCGCGCTCTTTGCGGCGACCGCCTATGGGCTCACGGGACCCGCATGGAGCTACGCGACGCTCTTCATGTCGCACGGCGTGACGGCCGGCTGTCTCATGGCGGCCTACTACGCCGCCGACACGCTTCGGGGACAACGAGCTCCCGGCGTAAACGTGGGCGACACAGGCCACGACGGCAGCAACCGATTCCGTCGCACGCGGAACGGCGTAGTCCTCGGCCTGGCGTCGGGATGGGCCGTCCTCACCGAGTTTCAGGCGGTGATTCCTGTTGCGGTGATCGTCGGGACAGCCGTCCTTGGCAGCGCTCGCTTGCAGCACGATGAACCGGGCGGTCGGCTGCGAGCGTGTGGCGCCTTCAAGCGCATGGTGATCGCGGTCGCGCTCTCCGCCCTTACGTGCGCGCTCGTCCTGTTTGCGTACAACACGATGGCGTTCGATTCCCCGCTTCACCTCGGCTATGCCAGTGAGGAAGGCTTCGAGCATCTACGGACGGGGTTCTTCGGGATCACGTACCCCGCTTGGTGGCGTGTCCGCGAGATCCTGGTCGGCGACTATCGCGGTCTGCTGCCGGTCTTTCCTCTTCTGGCCCTGACGCCAATCGGGCTGCTGAGATTGGCCGCCGACCGCCGGCACCGGACGGCGGCGCTCGTCGCCCTCTTCGTCGGCGTCTATTACTTTCTTCTCAATGCGTCGTATTTCTATTGGGAAGGGGGCTGGTCGTACGCGCCACGCCAGCTGACGCCTGGCCTGCCCTTCATGGCGCTGGGGCTAGCCCCCCTCTGGGATCTGGGACGGCTCCCTCCCCGATCAGCCTTCACCCAGCAGCCATCAGCCATGAGAGTCTCTCCGTTGACAGCCGTGGTCCGGCTGTCGTTGCTCGCCGGCTGGGTGTGGGGCGCCGGCGTCACCCTTGTTGCCGTTTCGACGAACCCGCAGCCACCGTCGTCGTTCAAGGCGCCGATGCGTGAGTTGCTCTGGCCAGCGTTTCGCGATGGAGATCTGTCGTTGAACCATCAGACGTTCGTCCACGGTGGCGCATCGCCCGATCAGATGCGCGGGAATCAGATTCCTCATGCCGCTTGGAATCTCGGTGAGATTGCCGGTCTTCACGGCTGGGCGAGCCTGGTGCCGCTCGGACTCGTCTGGCTGGCGGCTCTTCTGGCGCTGATCGTCTGAAGATGTCACAGCGCTCTTCGCCTCAACAATTTGGCAACTACGAGGCCAACGTCCGGTTCATCGACATGACCGGGTTCGTCCGAGCCGGCACACGCGTCCTGGAGATTGGGACCGGGACGGGCCGGCTGCTGGAGGCGCTCAGAGCGCGGGGCGTCGATGCGGCCGGCGTGGAGCTGCGTCAGGATCTCATTGACGACGCGCAACGGTTCTTCGGGCCGCTGCCGATTCAGCCGGTCACCGGGACGACGCTTCCGTTTGCCGACGCGTCATTCGAGGTGGCCATGAGCTTCGACGTCTTCGAGCATATCCCCGACAGCGATGCCCATCTCGCTGAAGTCCATCGAGTGCTCCGCCCAGCTGGCGTCTACCTGATCCAGACGCCCAACAAGTGGACGAACATCGTCTTCGAGACCATCCGGTGGCGGAGCTTCACCCGGTTTCGCCAGGATCATTGCTCCCTCCACACGTTGAAAGAGTTGGTCGCGCGCCTTCGCGGCTCCGGATTCGAGACGAGGGCTTACGACGTTCCGGTCGTGAACGCGTTCTTTCGAGACAAAGTAAGGACCTACGCAGGCTGGCCCGGCACGCTGACGTTGCGCGTCGTCAACCCCGATCGACTGCCGCTCGCATGGCGGACGAACCTGTATGTGGCTGCGCGAAAGCTGCCGAACGGCCGAACGAGCCAGGCGGGGTGATGTTTCGCAACCTCGCCTACTCGAGCGTTTCATCGGGCACGGCCGCCCTTCTTCTCATCCTGATGATCGTCGCCGGGCGTGTGTTGGGCGACGTGGAGTTCGGCAAGTTCGCCTTCGCGCTGCTCCTCGGCGGCATCTTCGAAACGGCGATGGATTTCGGGCTGCACCAGGTGACGATCCGCGCGGTCGCGCGCGACCCATCGCGCGCCACGAACCTGCTCCATCACACGTTGGCCATCAAGCTCCTGTGGGCGGCTGGCACGCTGGCGGCGCTCATCGTGACCGCCACGATACTGAGACCCCAATGGGACGTGCGGTGGGCCTGTTATCTGATCGGGGGCTCGCTGGTGTTTCGGTCGTACATGTTGACCATCCGCGGGGTCTTGCAGGGGCTCGAGCGATTCGGCTGGGACAGCCTGGTGGTCCTGGCCGATCGCGGACTGTTGCTGGCCTTTGGCGTTGCCGCGCTCCTGTTCGGCACGGGCCTTCGCGGCCTGACCATCGCGTTCGTTATCGCCCGAGGTGCGGCGCTGGTGCTCGCCGCCATCGTCACCGAGACGCGGCTGGGCGGGCTGGGCCTCCGCTACGATCGTGACGTGTGGCGCGAGCTGCACCTCACCGCGTTGCCGCTCGGATTCTTCCTCGTGGTGCTCAACCTGTATTCGTATGTCGATGGCGTCATGCTCGGCGTGATGCGGACGGATGCCGAGACCGGTCTCTATACGGCGGCCTACAAAATCTATGAGGGATTCACGTATGCGCCGATGGCGATCTCGACGGTGCTGACTCCGAGGTTGTCGGCGCTGTTCACGTCGGATCGCGTCAGGCACCGCGCGGTCGCGCTTCGCGGGATTGGCGCGTCTTTTGGTCTGGCCATTGCGGTCGGTGGCATTGGATATCTGGCGGCCACTCCGTTGCTCGTGTTTCTGTTCGGACGCGACTATGCGGCCGCGACGCCGGCGTTCCGGATCTTGTGCATCGGCCTCCCAGTCGTGTTCATCATCTGGATCCTGCACGCCATCGCCATCTCTGTCGACCGCGAGCGATTGCTCCTGCAGACGGGCTTGATCGGCCTGGCGACGAACGTCGGTCTGAATCTCTATGTGATTCCCCGCTACGGCGGCAGCGGCGCCGCGTTCGCTACGGTTGCCGGCGAGCTGGTGAGCGCGGGAATACTGGCGATGGGACTGCGAGGTTCGTGGTCGACGGCGGCGGAGTTCCGAGCGTCTGCGTCAGGGCGGTGAAGAAGATGTTCGCGATCAGGGCGTAGCCGGGTGCTGTGGGGTGTAAGCCGTCGCAACTGATGTAGTCACCGTAGGAAGGGCCAAGGCCCGTCTTGTCAAAACCGCCCTCGACGTCGACGAGCGTGACCCTCTCCTGGGCAGCGAGCCCGCGAACCTGGACGTTGAAGGCTCGGGCCAGCATGGGGTCGAGGGCGTAAAAGCGGCCCGCTACCTGGGGAGGAATCGTCGCGAGGAACGCCCGCATGCCGTGCGCGGCGGCTCCTCGAATCATCGTGCGCAGGCCCTCGATGGCTGCCGTGTTGCTGCATTGCTCACAGAGGTCGTTGGCGCCCTCCATCAGCAAAACGGTCTCGTAGGAAGGAGGGACCGTCAGGATGGTGGCTTCAAACCGTTGCGGCGCGTCGGCGGCGTGCTCGCCAGGCTTCCCCTCGTTCGCCACCGCGAAACTCTGGGCGGGATACCGTCCGTGCAACTCTCCCAGAAGCACGAATGGGTACTGCCGGCTGCGAGCGATCTGATTGCGAAGTTGCGCGTGACGGCGGGCCAGTGACGCGGCGATCGGGTCCGTGCAAAAGTCCTGACCGTCCTCGCCCCACGTGATGCTGTCACCAAACGCCGCGAACGTCGTCGCTGTCACGAACGAATCGGGGTTGGTCGGGCTCGTGCATCCCGGCGTGAGACCGGCGAGCCCCATCGTCGTTGTCAACGCCGCGAGCCGCGTGAGTTCCTCGAGCCCCACTCGCCCCTTCAGCGTCCTCCTCGCCGGCCTGCGGCCGGTGGTGCGACCGGAGGCCGCACGAGCGACGACTTCGACGCCGGGACCGTGCCCGTGACGGCCGGCTGCACCTCGAGGGTTGACTTCAGGACGTCGAAGAAGATTTGCGCAATCTTCGTGTAACCCGCCTGGTTGGGGTGGAGTCCATCAGGACCGATGTACTGCGCGTAGGCGGCGCCCAGGCCGGCATAAACATCCACCAGCGGGACGCCCTCCTGCGCGGCCAGCAGCCGGATCTGATCGTTGAGCGGCGGCACTTCCCGATTGCCGCAAGACCGGTCGGAGCCGGGGACCTGCGGAGGGATCGTCGCCAGAAACGGCCGCAGGCCCCGCCCTTTTGCTTCGTCGAGCATCGAGCGCAGCCCCCCAACGGCGGCCTGAATCACGGCTCCGGCTTGAGCACTGCCGTTGCTGTAGAAGATGTCGTTGGCGCCCTCCATGAGGAGCACCGATCGAAACGGGCCGGCGTTGACGTTCGAGCCGGCAATGGCGGCTGGACCGCCGCTCAGCACCCGCTTGAACCGGTCCAGCGTCGCGCCCGGCGGGTTGCCGGCGGCGGATTCCCCAGGGTTTCCGGCGTTTGCGACCCCGATGATGGAGCTCTGCGCGCCGTACCGAGCGGCGAGAGTCTGACTCAGTGTGAATGGATACGGATACCCTACTTGCTGCGTGGGACGGATCAGTCCCAACGTGCGATTGAGCGAGTTGTTGTTGCTGCCGCACGGGACCAGAGGATCTCCGTCCTCGCCCCACGTCATGCTGTCGCCAAACGCCACGAAGCTCGTGATGCTGATGATGGGAGCTGGCGGCTGGACGACGACGCTGAAGGAGCAGGAGTCAGCTCGCTGCCGCGCGTCAAGGGCCGTGCAGGTGACGGTCGTCGAGCCGACGGGAAAGAGCGCGCCGCTCGCCGGCGAGCACGACACGGCAACGTTCGGCGCGCCACCAGCGGCTGTCGCCACTCCGAACTGGACAGAGATCGGTTGAGCGCTCGGCGATGTCACGGGCGGCGGTGCGGCCGGGCAGCTGATCTTGGGGCCGTTCGGGTATGGATCTGGCGTGGGCGTGACCGGGTCGTCGCACCCCACCGCGATCGTCGCCAAGAGAAACAGGGAAAAGGAGAAACGAAAAGTTCTTCTGACCAAGCTGAG